>Ga0123336_10000044_pt1 | contig 120303 bp, 114 predicted proteins | sample SSSSmetaG_FD_96466 | JGI IMG/M metagenome (GOLD analysis project Ga0123336, IMG submission 96466) | Glacier valley bacterial and archeal communities from Borup Fiord, Nunavut, Canada, to study Microbial Dark Matter (Phase II) - ​SSSS metaG | ecosystem: Environmental > Aquatic > Freshwater >...
AGTTAAGCATCTCAGTGCTGATAATACTTGGCTGGCAACGGCCCGGGAAAGTAAGTCTCTGCCAGATTTATATCAAGACCTCATGCGAATAGCTTGAGGTCTTGTTGTTATATAAAAATAAATTGATACATCTTTTGACTTTTAAAGAAGAGTATTATATGCAACTGATATTGTACTTAGCGCTTTTGCTTAATTATGTAAGCAAAAATTGTAGATACAACTTAAATTTTAGAATACCCTTCAAAAATAGATATATATGGTAGAATATAATAAGCTAAATAGAAGCTTATTATTTGGGTACTACCTTTCTATGCTGGAGTTATTGCGTTGTCTTTTCAGAAAGACTAAATGTAATAAAGCTATAGATAAATACAATGGAGAGCTTTAACATTTGATTAAAACAAATTAATTTACTTGAGGTGAATCTGATGAATAAAAAGAATTCTATATCAATTATAGCCATTGTAGTAATTGCATGCCTCATTATGGCCTGGATAGATGGAATTGTTAGCCCTAATTATCTAGTTAAATCTCTTGTTAAGATCTTTTTATTTGCACTTCTACCAATTGGATATACTTTGATTAATAATCAAAGTAGTTATCGAAAACTTTTTAGGATTAATAAAAATAGCATAAAATTGTCTGCTTTTCTTGCAGTTGGTGTCTATTTATTAATAATTGGAGCATATTTTATTTTAGCCCCATACTTTGACTTTTCAAAAGTTACAGGGGAATTGCAAAAGAATATTGGAGTAAATAAGAGCAATTTTGTATTTGTAGCAATATATATTTCATTTATTAATTCATTATTAGAGGAATTTTTCTTCCGTGGTTTTTCATTTTTAACTTTAAAGAAGGTGTTAAGTAGGAGAATAGCATACCTTTTTAGTGCCACTACTTTTGCTTTTTATCATATTGCAATAATGACAAGCTGGTTTAGCTTTACATTGTTTTTGCTTTTAATTGTGAGTTTATTTGCAGCTGGACTAATTTTTAATTGGTTAGATGAAAAATATGATAATATCTATGTCTCCTGGACAGTACATATGTGCGCTAATTTAGCTATCAATACTATAGGTTTTATTCTGTTTGGAATTCTGTAATCCATAGCTTTTTAAAGATGTTGTATCTTTTATCTTAATAGGCAAGAAATATACACATCTTTCTGTAGGTATGCTTTTATATTCACTAATCACGGCAGATGGATACTATTCACAAGACGGTAGATTACCAATGACAATTAGTTTCTCAGTACTAACAGTTATGATAAAATTTCAACTATATTATGTATTTTCTAAGGATAGAAGGAAGGCATCGAGCTTTAAAAGAGTATCCCTCAATCAATCAATCAACTATCGCAAATTGATTGATTGATTGATTGAGGGATGTGGTTTGAATTCTATTACTTTGCCATACCAAAAATTGCACCAGATATGAAAGGTATTAGCCAAATAAGCCATACAGCAATACTAAATTTATGGAAATTTGCCTTAACTTTTTCATTGTTTTTAGATAAAACTATTGTAGCCCAAATTGCATGAAAGAGCATTAGAACAATTGCAAGTAAACCTGTTATTCCATGAAAATTAAGTTCAAAGCTACCCTTAGCTATTTTACCCATTAATGTTGTCCCTAGGGTGTCAAATATTAAACCAAGCCAAAATATTACTAGATGCCATTTTTTCAATTCACCCTGTTTTTTCTCACTCCATACTCCTATCGTATAAAATATAAGTGCTAAGTTTATGGATATTACTGCGTACATTAGCATAAAGATTCCTCCTAAATATTATGTTCAGTTGTTATAAATAAAAAGTAAATAGTTTTTGTTTTTCGCCTCCATAAAAATACTAACCACGACAAAAATATTTAAAAACTGACACTTGGATAATTGTAATATATATCGCTCAAAAATATATGTCAACATAACTTTGAAAATTTCTATCGTTATCAAAAACTTAAAAGGGATATTATCCCTGATAATTTACAAAAAAATCAGGAAATAATAAAGATAGTAACTGCAAATAGTGATTTTGGTATTATATGAGGAGTGATATATATGGAAGTAATTACAGGATATTTTGTCAGTAGACAACAAGCTCTAGAAGCGACAGAATTCCTTCGTCAGAAAGGATTCAAAGGTGAAATATCAGTTTTTGGACGAAATAGTGAAGAAGAAGATATCGGTAAAACTGATAATATCATGAGTACAGATGATATATTAGGTATGTCTAGTTATGGAATCACATTGGGTTTTGGTGGAGCACCAATCGCTCCTGTCGCTTTTATGCCACAAGGCAGTGGTCAATTAGTTGTAGGCGGACCTATTGCAGGTATAGTCGGAGGATCTTTATACAGTGAAGCAAACGGCATATTAACCAGCTGGGGTGTTCCTGAAAAAGAAGGAGAGGAGATCAAAAGAGTTATTGAATCAGGTAACTCAGTAATTTTAGTAAGAAGTGAAGAAAGTGATAAAAAGTTTATTAGTGATACACTCCAGTATAAAGGGGCACAAAATATCCATAAATAATTAAATTGTTCTCCTATTAAAACTATAAAAACAGGCCATTGGATGATAGACTCTCTTAATGGTCGACAGTTTTAATAATAAAACTGTCGACCATGGAGGGCGTATATCAAGGTTCAAATAGGCATGATTTTTATCATATTGATATATTATGGATTGATTTTACTATTAAAGTTAAAATAAACATAATAGTTATTTTTGACTTGGTTAAGTAGATTTAATTGCGTATATATTAGCAATTAGGTCTTTTTTTTTAGTGATTTAGGCATATGCAATATTGGAATATACTTCATTACAGTGTATAATTCCTTTATGCGAGGAATACATTAAGGTTCATAATAATTACCTTCGGAGGATATGATGCAAAAAGTGAGCTTAGTGTTAAGGCACTATAATAAGCTTAAACCGATTAATTGTACATTGATTAGTGGGGATACAAATAAAATATTTACTGTAGAATTAGATAATAACGAAATAAACGGGCTTGACATGATTAAAGGAGACCCTGTATTGATAGGGGTATTGAATAATGAGGAATCACTATATATTAATGGGGGTAGTGTAATTGGTATTACACAGCAAGAGGATAAGTATATTATATGTTCTAATGACATGGGGATTATGCCTAATGATATAGATAAAAGACAATACGAGAGATATCCTAGTTCCTTACTTGGTCAAATAAAGTTGGTAAATACAAATAAAAGAGAAAACTTGTATTTAAAAGATTTTAGCTATTCGGGTATGTGTATTTATTCTACTGGGGATTTTAGTGTAAAGGATAATGTTGAGGTTAGTATATATTTAAGTAATAGTGTGGCAATATATGATGGAACTGTTATGAGAAAAGCAACAAACTATGGAAGAAATGAGTATGGTATTCAAATCATACATAGGGATAAAAATTCTATGTATGCTACACAAGCTCAATTAACTAGTATAATGCAAAATGAAAAGGAATTAATATATAGACATTTGTTGAACTCTAAATTTAAATTTTAAATAAATAGAAGGTGTGAAGCATAGAGTAGAGGTTGTTTACTAAAAAATAAAGTGATATTTTTTTTGCTATTAAATGACTACGCATAGATGCTATATTATATGTCAGTATTTGGAGGATATAATGGAAAAAGTGAGCTTAGTGTTAAGACATTACAATAAATTCAAACCAATAAGTTGTGAAATAATAAGCGGAGATATCAATAAATTATTTACTGTTAAATTCAATGATAATGACAATAATGGGGCTGAAATTATTAAAGGAGATCCAGTTTTAATCGGAGTATTAAATGGTGAAGATATTGAGGTTAATGGAGGTAGAGTGGTTGGTGCTACACCAAAGGAGGATAAATATATTATTTGCTCTGATGACATAGTGAAAATGGCTAAGGAATTCGAAAAAAGAGATTATGATAGATATCCTGCCTCCCTACTTGGGGACATAAAATTGATAAATGCTATTCAACGAGAACCTACATGTATAAAAAATATTAGCTACTCAGGTATGTGTATTTATTCTGATGGTGATTATGAAATAAATGATATTGTTGAGATTACTATATATTTAAGTAATAACGTTACAAAATATGATGGGACCGTGCTAAGAAAAGCAAAAAGCTATGGTAGAAATGAGTACGGTATACAGATTATTCACAGAGACCAAAATTCTATGGAGTCTACAAAAAATCAATTGTTTGGGTTAGTACAAAATGAAAGAGAGCTAATGTATAGACATATATTGAGTTCAAGGTTTAAAATATAAGGCAAATACATTTTCATGATATTTTAATGGAGGATTGACATGAAAATTCTAATAGTTGGTGGGGTGGCTGCAGGTACCTCAGCGGCTGCTAAAGCTAGGCGTAACGATGAAAATGCAGAAATTAAGATTTTCGATATAGATTATGATATCTCATATTCAGCGTGTGGAATGCCATATTATATAGGTGGAGAAGTATCTGATAGAGATGAACTAGTTCCCAGAGACGTTGAGTTTTTTAAGAAAAAATACAATATCGATGTATTAAATAGACATGAGGTATTGAAAGTTAACTCAAAAAATAAGACTCTAACAATAAAAAACTTAAATACTGAAGAAATATTTAGTGAGGGTTATGATAAATTAGTCATTTCTACTGGGGCAAAGCCTGTGATCCCAAATATTACTGGTGCTGAGAAGGAAAATGTTTTTTATTTAAGGAATGTGATGCAGGCTGATAAAATAAAAAACTATCTAACAAAAAATAAACCCAAATCAGCTGTTGTAGTAGGAACCGGATTTGTTGGATTAGAGATGACAGAGAACTTAAAAAATCTTGGGATATCAGTTACCCTAGTTGAACGCCTAGATCAAGTGACTCCAGGCTTAGATAGTGATATGGCAATTTATATTGAAAAATATTTAGATAGTAAAGAAATCAATGTGATATTAGGTGACTCGGTAGTAGAATTGAGAGGCGAGCCACAGGTTAAAGAAGTGATTCTACAAAGTGGAAAAGTTTTAGAGACGGACTTTATTATTATGTCTATAGGAGTCAAGCCAAATGTTTCACTTGCAAGAGAGACAGGCATAGAAATTGGTACTACAGGTGCAATCAAGGTTAATTCTAAAATGCAGACCAATATAGACGGTGTTTATGCTTGTGGAGATTGCGCTGAAAACTTTTCTTTAATTACTAATAAATCAATATACAGACCTTTAGGTTCCACCGCAAATAAGATGGGTAGAATTGCAGGTGACCAACTTTCTGGAGGTACACTTGAGTTTAGAGGGATACTTGGAACGGGAATATTCAGAATCTTTGATATGGTTGTAGCACTAACTGGACTTACAGAAAAAGAAGCCTTGAGTGAGGGATATGAAGCTGTTGTATGTCATAATATTAAACCTGATAAGCCTAGTTATTATCACGGAAAAGAAATGGTTATTAAGGGCGTTGCAGATAAAAATACAGGGAAATTACTTGGAACTCAGATTGTAGGTTACGCAGGCGTAGATAAAAGAATTGATGTGTTTGCTACGGCCATTACCTTTGGTGCAAAGGTAGAAGATTTATTCCATCTTGATTTAGCCTATGCCCCACCATTTTCAACCACAAAAGACCCAGTTATGTATACTGGTATGATCCTAGATAATGCCATTAATAGAGGTAGAAACCTCATTACACCTATCGAGCTTAGTAAATTATTAGAGGATACTAATGATGTTGCAATTATAGATGCGAGAGCTAATAACCAATATGAAAAAGCGCATGTTGAAGCAGCAATAAATATTCCGCAAGAGGAAATAAGAAATAATATAGCTACATTAGACAAAGAAAAGATAGTGGTAACCTACTGCAATAAGGGAGTAACAGGAAATGCAGTACAAAATATATTAATAAATAATGGCTTCCAAAAGGTGTTTAATATTTCTGGAGGTCATAAAAACTATAAAACGCAAGGTAAAAAGGAAAAAGGCTAGTTGCTTGTAGCATTTTATCAGGGAAATTAAAGGTCCAGACATCACATTTAGTGATAATCTCAAGTATTTCATCCATATCAATAATTTCGCTATCTTTTCGTCTCATAAGAGCCTCCATGAGCTATATTTGTGGGCTAAAAATGTAATAAACTATCCTCCACACGAAACATTGTAAATAGATGAGTAAATTATATATTCCGTAAGCTTTAGTATGAGGTTATTTTACTTTCAATTTCAACAACGATATTAGATTAATAGTCTAGAATATTAGATAAAAAATGTAGTAAAATAAAGAAGATTAATAAAGTTGGAGGGTAACATCGTGATCAGTTCATTTGAACCTATTATAGATAAAGACTGCAAAATATTAATATTAGGAACTATGCCGGGTGTCAAGTCTCTCGAGAAACAAGAGTATTATGGACATGAAAGGAATGCTTTTTGGAAAATAATATACTCATTATTTCAATGTGAAGTAATAGATGATTATTCACATAAAAAAGCATTTTTGCTTAAGCATAATATTGCACTATGGGATGTACTCAAAGCTTGTTATCGGGAAGGCAGCAGTGACAGTGATATAAAAAATCCAATCCCAAATGATTTCACACAACTTTTTATGCAGTATCCAAATGTCAAGGTGATTTACTTTAACGGAGAGCCAGCAGAAAAACTCTTTAGAAGATTTGTGAGTATAACACTGGGTAATATTAATATACCTATGTATAGATTGCCTTCAACAAGTCCTGCAAATACAATTAAGTTTGAACAAAAGTTCGATAAATGGCAGGTGATACTTATTGGTCTCACGTAGGAGGGTATATCCGAGCTGTTACATTGATATTAGAAAGGTAAAAAGATGAACATACAAATTTTCGGTGCAAAAGGCTTTGAAACGCAAAAAGCTGAGAGATATTTTAAAGAGCGAAAAATAAAATACCAATATATTGACCTATGCAAATATGGTCTTAGTAAAGGTGAGTTTGATAGTGTAAAGGTAGCAGTAGGGATTAAGGACTTAATAAATGTGAGTAGCAAGGATTACGAAAGACTGAATATGAAGAATTTAGGTATTGGAAAAGTAGCTGAAGAGATACTTTTTAATAATCCTAAATTATTTAATTCTCCAATTGTTCGGAACGGACGAAAAGCAACTGTAGGCTATAAACCAGAAATTTGGGAAGAGTGGGAATGAATACTCTTTATGAATCAATGACTTATATAATAAACAACCTTTGAAGTTACATATTCTATTTGAACTATTTTTTGTATAAAAACCTGTGATAGCCATGTAAGATTGTCTATGCCTTTAAGACTTGTATATATTGATATAGACAAATCAAGAGATAGATAAATAAACGCCCAATTGCATATTAGTTTTTTAGTTTTTATAGGAATTGAGTTAATGATTTTGGTTACAACGGGATGAATTCTGTATACTACAAACAGTGATAGAACACCCCATATAATTGTGTTCTGTAGGCATATAAAACCCATAAAATTAGCAAATTTTTCACTGTAATTCCATAGGTGCTGATTAAACAATGTTTCTAAGAGTATTCCAACTATAAGCTCTAATATTGCTATTAAAAGTGAAGAGCATAAAAATAGTATAATTCGGTGAGCTTTTATATAACTAAGGATATAAACCACTAAAATTGTACCTATTCCGTAGACTCCACATAGAGGGCCTAATAGAAACCCTCTTTTTACTATATGACCATGATAAATAGACATATAAATGGTCTCAAGAACCCAACCACAAAATGAATATATAAAAAAACAAAGGAAAATATTAAATATCCTATTACTATATGTAGATTTATTCAACGCCTTCATTCCTCAGTTTTATTTCCATATTCATGCTTTGAGATGGAAATAAATCACGGTACTTATATATATTTATTCAGAGAAGTTACAAAGAATACTTAGTTCTAATGGGTTTAACTCTACTTTAAAAAATATTATATAGACAATTCTGTGCCCCTAAACATTTCAGACTTAAAAGCCATGATTTGACTTGTAGAATAGAGGGCGATATTATTATTGTTATGGCATCTCATTATACTAAAATGGGTCGAGATAGATTGCACTTTAGTGGATTTTATGAAAAGTGTTCTTGATATTAGGCAAGGGGGTACTAAAGTGGAAAATAATAAGCAGCACAATCAGAAGGTTTGTAGTATTCTCATCGGAGATAAAGAACTTAAGTATACGCTAATAAAAAGCAGCAGAAAAACAGTTGGCATTGTTATAGAAAAAAATGGATTAGTTAAAGTTACCAGTCCACTTCGGGTATCAGAGAGCTATATTAATCAGCTGTTGCAAAAAAAATCATCATGGATTCTTAAAAAGCTCATGGAGATAGAGACACGAGCATACAAACCAAATAAAGCAAAAGTTTTTGAGGAGGGTGAAAGCTTTTACTATTTGGGAGAAGAATATAAATTAAAACTGATTATAAACAGCAATTTTAAGAAAGCAACTGTTAAACTAGGTGGTGAAAATCTAGTGATTACAGTGCCAAATAATTTTGAAGTAGAAAAGATAAAGAATACATTGAAACTGTGGTATGTAGATCAATTCAAGCTGGTAATTGAAGAAAGAGTCAAGCATTATTCGGCGATTATAGGTGTGTATCCTCAAAGAATTACTATTAGAGAGCAAAAAACAAGATGGGGTAGCTGCAGCGCGAGAGGTAATATTAACTTGAATTGGAAGCTGATAATGGCTTCAATGGAAGTACTTGATTATGTAGTTATTCATGAACTTTGCCATATGAGGGAGATGAACCATTCAAAGGAGTTTTGGAAGCTAGTTGAAAATGTCTATCCACAATATAAAAAATGCAGAGTTTGGTTAAAGGAAAATGGAGATCTGCTCAGTATTGAATAAAATAGATAAAGGATTTGCGAGTGGCTACAAGTTCACAAAAATACCGTATCTATAATAATTTCTATTCAATTGTATACCTATTTATACATTGATAGCTACCCTTCTTAGAGCTAAAATTAAATTGATAAAAAAATAACAATGTTTTTTAATCCGACTTTCCTACATTTAGCTTACGAGTAGTAAATGAGAAAGTTGATTGAACAATTTATTTATAGTATTTAGGGAGGTAGAGATTAATGTTAGAATCCAAGTTTGATTTAGTTGATGGTATTTTAAAAAAATATGATAATAACAAATCATATCTAATTACAGTTTTACAAGAAATTCAAAGTGAGTATAAGTATTTACCAGAGGACTTATTAGAATATGTTGCTGGAAAGCTTGAAATTAACCTATCTAAGATATTTAGCGTTGCAACCTTTTATGAGAATTTTTCATTAATTCCAAAAGGTAAATACATTATAAAGGTTTGTGATGGCACAGCGTGTCATGTTAGGAAATCCATTCCTATATTAACTGCAATGAGAAAAGAACTTGTGTTAAGTGAAAGTAAACATACTACTGATGACATGCTTTTTACAGTTGAAACTGTATCTTGTCTTGGCGCGTGTGGGCTTGCTCCTGTTATAACTATAAACGATAAGGTGTACCCAAAAATGACGCCTGAATCAGCAATAGAAATTATTAATTCTTTAAGGGGTGAAGAATAATGAAGATAAATGATTTGGAAGAATTAAGAGCCTTTTCTGCGAAGTCATCACAGGCTTTAGATAAACAAAAAAAGAAGGTTTTGGTTTGTGCCGGTACGGGTTGCGTAGCTGGTGGTTCAATAGAAATTTTTGATAGAATAAGGCAATTAATTGATGAGCAAGGTCTTTTAGTAGATTTAGAACTCGATTATGAAGATGAGGGTATTGGTGTTAAAAAAAGCGGTTGCCATGGCTTTTGTGAAATGGGTCCTTTGGTTAGGATAGAACCTGAAAACTACTTATATTTAAAAGTTCAGCTTGAGGATTGTGAAGAAATCGTTGAGAAGACGTTACTAAGGGATGAGCCTGTAGAACGATTGATGTATAGCTATGAAAACCGTATTTATAAGGCACAAGAAGATATACCCTTCTACCATAAGCAAACACGAATGGTTCTTAAAAACTGTGGAAGCATTAATGCAGAATCTTTTGCAGAGTATGTTGCAAAGGGCGGTTATGAAGCGCTTAGTAAAGTTTTATTTGAGATGGAACCTCAAGAGGTTTGTAAATCAATTATTGATTCAAATCTAAGAGGTAGAGGTGGCGGAGGTTACCCAGCAGGAAGAAAATGGGCTCAAGTGCTAAAACAGGATAGTACGGTGAAATATGTAGTGTGTAATGGTGATGAAGGTGATCCTGGAGCTTTCATGGATAGAAGCATAATGGAGGGCGATCCTCATGGTGTAATTGAGGGAATGCTAATCGCTGGTTTTGCTACAAAAAGTACTGCTGGATACATTTATGTAAGGGCAGAGTACCCTCTGGCAGTTGAAAGACTTAGAATTGCAATAGAGGCTGCAAGAAAACATGGATTACTTGGTGAAAATATACTTAATTCTGGATTTTCTTTTGATATTAATATAAACAAAGGTGCAGGAGCCTTTGTATGTGGTGAAGGTAGTGCATTGACTGCATCCATTGAGGGTGAGCGTGGAATGCCGAGAGTAAAACCGCCTAGAACAGTAGAAAAGGGTTTGTGGGAAAAGCCTACAGTTCTTAACAATGTTGAGACTTTTGCCAATGTTCCACTAGTTATAAACAATGGTAGTGCTTGGTATAAGAGCATTGGACCTGAAAACAGCCCAGGAACAAAAGCCTTTGCAATTACAGGTAATGTTAATAACACTGGATTAATTGAAGTTCCTATGGGGACAACTCTCAGAGAAGTAATATTTGATATTGGTGGAGGAATACAGAACGGCAAGAAATTTAAGGCTGTTCAGATTGGTGGTCCTTCAGGCGGTTGTTTAACTGAGGAACATTTGGATTTACCACTTGATTTTGATTCACTTAAAAAAGTTGGTGCAATGATTGGTTCAGGTGGATTAGTTGTAATGGATGAAGATACATGTATGGTTGAGGTTGCAAGATTTTTCATGAACTTTACTCAGAATGAATCCTGTGGAAAATGTGTTCCTTGTAGAGAAGGAACAAAAAGAATGTTAGAAATATTAGAGAGAATAGTTAATGGAAAAGGTGAGCTTGAGGATATTGACTTACTAGAGGAATTAGCAGATACCATAAGTACAACGTCTCTCTGTGGTTTAGGTAAAAGTGCTGCAAGTCCTGTAGTTAGTACCTTAAAGTATTTTAGGAATGAGTACATCGAACATGTTGTAGAGAAGAAATGTTCTACTCATACTTGTAAAGCATTGGGCCAAATAGTTATAGAGGTAGAAAAATGTAAGGGCTGTAGTAAATGCGCGAGAGTATGCCCAGTTCAAGCTATTGAAGGTAAAATTAAAGAGCCGTTTAAAATAAACAAAGCTAAATGCATAAAATGTGGTGCTTGTCTTGGAACATGTCCATTTGGTGCAATAAAGGAGGAGTAATAATATGGGAAGCATGATGATAGACGGACAAAAAGTTGAGTTTAGTGATGAGAAGAATATTCTTGATGTAATAAGAAAAGCTGGTATCGAGCTCCCGACCTTCTGCTACCATTCAGAACTGAGTATCTATGGTGCCTGTAGAATGTGTATGATAGAGGACAAGTGGGGAAGTACTATGACCTCATGTTCCACTCCTCCAAAGGATGATATGGAAATATGGACAAATACAGCAAAGTTAAAAAAGCACAGAAAAATGATACTTGAGTTACTATTGGCAAACCACGATAGAGAATGTACTACTTGTGAGAAAAGTGGAAGATGCAAATTGCAGGAAATTGCACTTAAGGTTGGAGTAAGGCAAATCAGGTTTGGTCAAGAAAAGAAGTTAATGCCTATTGATGATCTAGGGCCTTCTATTGTTAGAAATCCGAATAAATGCATACTTTGTGGGGACTGCGTAAGAGCTTGTCAAGAAATTCAGGGTGTTGGTGTTCTTGATTTTGCATATAGAGGCTCAGAGATTCAGGTTACAACTGCCTTTAACAAGCCTCTGCATGAGGTGGATTGTGTAAATTGTGGTCAGTGTAGAGTAGTGTGCCCAACAGGTGCATTAATGATAAAAAAGGATATGGATAAAGCATATGAAGCTCTTCAAAATAAGAATAAGAGAGTAATTGCTCAAATTGCTCCAGCAGTAAGAGTAGCTATCGGAGAAGATTTTGGAATGGCTCCAGGCGCGATATCGATGGGCAAAATAGTGGCTGCACTTAGAAAATTGGGTTTTGATCAAATTTTCGATACTGCTGTAGGTGCTGACTTAACTGTAATTGAGGAAGCAGAGGAACTAATGGATAGAGTGCAAAATAACGAAAAGCTTCCGTTATTCAGCTCCTGCTGCCCGGCTTGGTTTAAATATGTAGAGCAAAAGCATCCAGAACTTATGAAAAATGTATCATCCTGCCGTTCACCACAACAGATGTTTGGAGTTGTTATTAAAGAACAATTTAAAAAGCTGCAGGAAGCTGATGGAAAAGAAAATATTGTCATTGCAATAATGCCATGTACAGCAAAGAAATTTGAAGCTACTAGGCCAGAAAATTCGAGAAATGGAATTAAAGATGTTGATATGGTAATAACAACTCAGGAACTTGCAATTATGATTCAGGAGCATGGAATAGTATTTAATGAATTAGAGGATGAGGCTCTAGATATGCCTTTCGGATTTACCAGTGGAGCAGGAGTAATATTTGGAGTTAGCGGAGGAGTTTCTGAAGCAGTACTTAGATATTACTACAAGGAAAGAACTGCATCAACACTTAAAGCTATTTCATATTCAGGAGTAAGAGGAATGGAAGGCGTAAAAGAAGCAACCGCTGAGATCGACGGTAAGACAGTAAGAATAGGTGTTGTTCATGGATTGAAAAATGCCGAAATGTTGGTTAAAAAAATAGTAAGTGGTGAAGAAAAATTTGACTTTGTAGAGGTTATGGCATGCCCAGGTGGATGTATTGGTGGAGCAGGACAACCAATTCCACAAAATAATGAGGTTAGAAGTAAGAGAGCTAAAGGAATTTATAAGGTTGATAGCTCTTTACCGATTAAGAGGTCTGATGATAATCCTTCAATTACTGCATTATACGAGGGTATATTAAAGAGTAACAGAGAGATTCTCCATAGACCGGGAAAGCATTAACAGTAGAGTCCAAAGCATAGCGGCACTTATCTCTAGGCATAGAAGCGTGAGATAAGTAATGCCACTGAGATAAACAGAGTTCTATAATTCAAGGGAGTTTTTACTCCCTCTGAATTTTAGAAATTGTTATCCAGGGGGTAAATTATTAAATAATAGGGGCTAAATTATATGTTGAAAAATAATATTTGTGATAGTAGCAAAAAAGGTTATGATTCAAGCGATAGAATTTCCATATGTTCACAGTTATCAGTAGTTGATGAAACAAAAACAGATATGGAATACAATTGCTTCAATTGTTTAGAAATCTAAAAATAGAATTGTTTTTGTGTATAGGATAAGTTGAATTAAGAATTAATTGAATACAAAGGGTTTGACATATAATTAACAGTGGTTTACAATTATATTGTTATTAGTTTAACAAACATCAGTATCATGGGTGGTGAATAATATGCTTGATATATACGTTTGTGTAGGTAGTTCTTGTCATCTTAAGGGGTCTTATCAGATAATAACCTGCTTTCAAAGGCTTATTAAAGATAATCATTTAGAAAACAAAATAGAATTAAAAGCTTCTTTTTGTATGGGTCAGTGCACTACTGGTGTATGCGTCAAAGTAGGAGATGTATTTTACGGAGATGTGGCAATTGTGGGTGCTGAGAGCTTTTTTACAGAAAAAGTTATAAAGAAGACTTAGTAATGCCACTGAGATAAATGTATTGGACAAAGAATAATATAAATTCACATTGTATATATGGTAAATGAGGCATAACTAACCCATCATGGCTTTTGGAGGTGACTTTATGAATATAATTCAATTCAAAGAAGCAAATTGTAAAAACTGTTATAAGTGTATTCGGAGCTGTCCAGTTAATGCCATAGCTTTTCGAAACGACCAAGCAGAAATAATACACGAGGAGTGTATACTGTGTGGACACTGCCTAACGGTTTGCCCTCAAAATGCAAAAAGCGTGAACAGTGATATAGAAAAGGTTAAGAAATCTATAAGTAAAAAAGAAAAAGTATATGTTAGCTTAGCACCTTCTTTTGCTTCTGCTTTTGAGCATGATGAAAAGTGGCTCTACTGCGCCTTGAAGAAATTGGGGTTTACACATATTGAAGGAACTGCAAATGGCGCCTACCAAGTGTCTAGACAGTATGAAAAGCTTCTAGAAAAAAAGGAAATGAAGAATATAATTACTAGCTGCTGTTCCTCTATAATACTTCTAATCGAAAAATACTATCCTCAGCTAATCGGACAACTTGCACCTGTAGTATCTCCGATGATAGCTCATGCAAAAATGATGAGAGAGACCTATGGTCAAAGAATTAGAGTAGTATTTATTGGACCGTGCATATCAAAGAAAGACGAGTGTAATGATCTTCAAAACGAGAATCAAGTTGACGCTGTACTCACCTTTGATGATTTAGACAAGTGGTTTGAGGAAGAAGGTTTTTATCAATCAGATGAAATCTTGGACGACATGAAAAACTTTGATAATATCTCAAGAATTTATCCAGTACCAGGAGGTATTTTAAAGACCATTGATAAAAGTTATAAAAAAAACTACAGGTCAATAAGTGTAGATGGTGTTGAACGTTGCATGGAGGTACTTGATTCTATTGTAGAGGGAAATATTGAAAATTATTTTATCGAAATGAGTAGTTGCACAGGCGGTTGTATTGCAGGACCTTGTATGAAACACGTTCAAGGAGGCTACTTGACATCTAGAGAAAGATTGCTAAACTATGCGAAAAGAGCAGCTACAAACAATACCAGTGACACTAAGAATACAATAATGGCTTCAACAAAAATTGATTTTTCTAAAGAATTTATAAATAAAGCAAAGAAATTTGAGCTACCTTCAGAAGCAGTAATTCAAGGCATATTAAACAGTATTGGAAAGTATAGTGAGGAGAAGGAACTAAATTGCGGTGCCTGCGGTTACCCCTCTTGTAGAGAAAAGGCTCTCGCTGTATATCTTGGAAAAGCTCAGGTTCATATGTGCTTGCCTTATATGAGAGAGAGGGCAGAATCAATTTCGAATATTATTATAAATAATACACCTAATGCCATTTTTGCATTGGATAAAAATTTAAACATACAAGAATTAAACAAGTCTGCTAAAAAGATGTTTAATCTGGGTGCACAGAACTTTGAAGGTAAAAATATTGTGGAAATATTGAACTGTGATAAGTTTGAAACGGTTTTAGAAAGTGGAGAAAACATCTACGATGAAAAGTACATCTATGAAGACTTTGGCATGGTAGTAAAGCAATCAATAATTAATGTTAGTAAGCATAATACAATTATTGTTATTATTAATGATGTAACAAATGAGGAGGCTCAGAGGCAGATAACCCTTGAAAGTCGTTCTCAGAATATAGAAATAACCCAGAAGGTTATAGAAAAGCAAATGCGAGTTGCTCAAGAGATTGCCAGCCTACTTGGTGAAACAACCGCAGAGACAAAGGTAGCGTTGACCAAGTTGAAAAATTCTATTATGTCAGAGATGGGTGAGTCGATGTGAGCCTATATATAGATGTAAATTATGAAAGTCTAAATAAATATAAAGAAGAATTATGTGGAGATAAGGTTGAAATAATCAGAAGTTCTGATTCTGTAGTAGTTGTATTGGCAGATGGACTTGGAAGTGGAGTTAAAGCAAATATTCTTGCAACGTTGACATCAAAAATAATTGGAACAATTATGTCAAATGGCTTAGATATTGATGAAGCCGTAAATACAATTGCTAGCACTTTACCTGTATGCAAAGAGCGGGGAGTAGCCTATTCTACTTTTTCTATTATTCAAATATTTAATAATGGAGAAGGGTATTTGGTAGAGTTTGATAGTCCTTCAATTATGCGACTTAGAAAAGGAAAGCTACTAGAAATAAAAACTGAAAGTCGTATTATAAGCGGGAAGCTCATTAATGAGGCACGATTTACTGTCAGCCCAGATGATCTGTTTATAATGATTAGTGATGGCGTAATACATGCAGGAATTGGACAAACACTCAATTTGGGGTGGCAATGGGACAATGTTAGTGAATATATTCAAAAGACCTACAAAAAGGATTCATCATCAAAGGCAGTTACAAAGCTTCTTCTGGCAGCTTGTGACAGTCTGTATTCCAATGAACCTGGAGATGATACCACTGTCGTTGTACTTAAAGCTAAAAAGCCAGTTAAACTTAACTTAATGATAGGGCCACCTATTGATTCAAAGAGAGATATTGAAATAGTTAATAAATTTATAAAGAGAGAGGGCAAAAAAGTAATTTGTGGTGGAACTACCTCTCAAATTGTTTCTAGAATCTTGAAAAAAGAAATTAAGACCTCAATTGAATACTTTAATCCGTCTGTTCCACCTACGGCGGAAATAGAGGGAATAAATCTCACAACTGAAGGGGTTTTAACCCTTAGCAAAACCTTGGAATTACTTAAAACCTGTGTTTCACCAGATAGTACAATGAGTGATTTTTTAAAGTTAAACAAAAAGGATGGTGCATCAGAACTGGCAAAAATGCTTTTAGAAGAAAGTACAAGTATTTATTTCTTCGTTGGGCAAGCTATGAATCCTGCACATCAAAATCCAGAGTTTCCGCTTAATATGGGTTTGAAATTCAAACTAGTAGACGAGATTGCAGCACTATTACGACATGCTGGAAAGCATATTAGCTTAGAGTACTGTTGAGTGTAATACTAAAAAATGTACGGAAAGTAGTTCACTAAAATTATGGTAACTAGGAGGAGTGTATTTTGGGACTAAGAACCATACATCTAAAACTTCATAATCCAAGCACTCTTAAGAGAAATATCATAGAATCTGCTTTCTTAAACTATAATAATGCTTTTAATTATTTGCTAAAAAAAGCATTTGAAGATATTGATAAAATTGAAAGCCAATATAAATCACCAAAAGGCACTTATAGTACATTGACACTTTCAAAATGGATAGATAAAGAGCTATCAGCTAAAATCAATAAATTTGATATTCAGCCCTTTAAAGATTCTCTTAAGCTGGATTTTGGTATGACTCTAGCTAGTTATTTTGTTCAAAAGAAATTAAAGTCATCAATGGCATTTCCTGGCTTTAAAGTAGAAGGGGTAACAAGCCAAGATAAGCTAAGACCAATTTACTTTTGTAGATATGATATAAAGAGAAGCTTTTGCTTCTTATATGACTCACAAAATGATAAATTCTTTGCTAAGCTGTTCCTCATGAATAGTAAAAATGCTAAAATTCGTACTAATATTAAGGTTAGCAGAGAACTAAACTATATCTCTAAAAATCAAGAAGAAGTAAAGAGTTTAAAAAAAGAAACATTTATCATCGTACCACTTTCCTTTGGGAAATGGCACGAAAATATGCTTAGACAAGCAATAAATAAGCCTGAGATTTTAAGAACAGCACATTTGATTATGAAAGGAAATGATTATTACCTTAGTTTAAGCATTGATTTACCAGAGGAGGATAAAGTAGCTCCAACTACTTATTTAGGTGTAAGTAGAGGCATTGAAAAAGCTATCAATTATACTGTAGTTGATATGGATGGAAATATGATGGAGAGCGGGACAGTTGAGTATGAAAGTACTTTAGCTAGGATAGATGTAAAAGCAAAGATCAGTATCTTAGCGAATAAACTTGTTGATATAGCAGTTGAGAACAAATCAATGGTCGTACTTCAAAATCTTATAGGGATGGGCGATAAACTGAGCTGGGTAGAGGAAAATATTACTTACAAGCCAATATTCGGCTGCAAGCATTATAATGACCTAGTAAGAGTATTGGAATACAAGCTTCCACAGAAGGGATTGCCTGTACCAGCAAAGGTGAGCTCGGTAGACATATTTCATAGATGCAGACTATGCGGAAGCAATACCAAAAAGAATAGATTTTCCAAAACAATGTTTATATGCACAACATGTGGATTAAGCTATAATTTAGATAGCTTAGGAAGTATAAACCTTGCAACAAAGTTGATAAAGTATGAAAATACTCCGTTAAAGTTAAAGGCTAAAAAAACTTATGATGGGATATATCTTCAAAATGAACTTATCGGTTTAGATTTATTTGTTCCGAGAGATGAAAATCCATTTGAACGATTAAAAGAAGAAATTAAGAAGTTATCAACAATAGATGATCAAGAATATTCAAGTATTTGCAAGTTGAACCCAAAGGATATAAATAATATAATTGCTAAATTGATAAAGCAGGATTTTAAAAACATTGAGATTATATAGCAAATAATTTCAACTGGAAAAGTTGAGTTATATAATTGTGCTTTTGCTACCGCACATCGCCTACAGAGTGGGCTTATGCATGCTTTAAGTGTACATAAAAAAGTGTAGCTATCTAACTAAGAGGCTGTTTCACAAGACAATGTTTCAATAACATTATTTTGTGAGACAGCCTCTTTTTGCATTTAAAGGCAATTAAAAGGCAATTAATAGGCTTAAAAGCAGCTACATAAAATGTTTTAAGCATTGACGAAAATTAATTATTTTGCTAAACTTAGAAACAAGTAAAGGGGAGTAGCTTAAAAGCGATAAAGTCAACAAAACCGGTTTTAATAAACCTGGCTTTATTCTCCAAAGTGGAAAGCAAGACCTTGAATTGGATAGTTATATCCATTCATGGCCTTTTTTTATTGAATTTATTATTTTAGGGAGGCATAAAATGTCAACAAAGAAAGCGGTAAAGTTTGTTTTGATGTGGATGGGACTAGCCATTATTTTTAACGCGGGGATATTATTTATTGAAGGTCCTACAAAGGCATTAGAATTTCTTGGCGGTTATATGATTGAGCTGAGCCTTAGTGTGGACAATCTCTTTTTGTTTTTGATCTTATTTTCAAGTTTCGGAGTAAAACCACAATACCAGAGAAGAGTTCTAAACTTTGGTATATTTGGAGCTATAGTTTTAAGATTAGTATTCATACTATTGGGGATAAAAGTTGTTAATAGTATTCATTGGATCTTGTATATATTTGGAGTAATACTGATTATTAGTGGTCTTAAAATGATGTTTGGTCATGATAAAGATAAGAACCACAAGGATAGTAAAGTTATAAAAATATTGAGTAAGATTATGCCTGTTACAGATACAATGCATGAGGAGAAGTTTTTTATCAGGCAAAATAAAAAATTATTTGCTACACCACTTTTTGCGATACTTATACTTATTGAGTCCTCAGATATTTTGTTCGCTATTGACTCGATACCTGCAATTTTCTCAATAACTACTGATCCGTTTATTGTATATACTTCAAATATTTTTGCAATTCTAGGGCTTAGGAGTCTATACTTTGTACTTAGTGCACTTCAAGAGAAGTTCAAGTATGTCAAGTACGGAGTAGCATGTATATTGATGTTTACAGGTGTAAAGCTAGGTATTCTATTCTTCCATATAGAAATTTCTATAGTAGTATCCTTGATTACAATATTTACCATATTGGTAGGCAGTGTTATAGTTTCATTATTTGTTTCAAAGAAGGAAGAAAAGAAAGAAAAAGATGTTGAACTTAAAAAGGTTGATCTTTAATTACAATTATAATAATATAGAAAAATAAACCTCGGAGGTTGACCTCGGAGGTTCATTTTTTATTGTACATATAATCATTATGATTAGCAATCATTATCCCTGTTTCCACAGAAACAGCAGAAAAGAATAATAAGAATTATTATTATCCAAATCATATTGTCATCAGAACCACCAAAACAACCTCCGCCGCCGAATAAACCACCTTTATTGTTACCTGACATTCCTCAACACTCCCTCCAAAAAATTATAATTTTGATTAAGTATTCCAAGCTAAACCTATATTTAATGTGTAAGTATTAGGAATTACTTGGCTAATACCATACTATTCATAATGGATTTTAATGTTACAAATATAAAAAATATTATATTAACATTCGCAATGCTTACCAAACGTAATATAATAAATTAAGAGTTTATTATTAAGGTGAAGCTGATGAGATTGTTTAAAAAAAAATCAAAACATCATAGGGCTAAGCATAATGAAAAGCTTCCGATAGATAGCAACCTCAAAAAGAATAAACATGAAATAAACTTTAAAGAATATATTGGAAGTACTGTTACCGTATATGTCGATGGTGGAGGCACGTCTGGAAACGGTTTTTCAGGAGTTTTACTTGGACAGACAACTACGTATATAAGGTTACTGGTTTTACCTTCAAATCCGCCCTCCTGCACGCTAGGTAATGCCTGTAAAGGTAGTACCAATAATATTCTACTTTGCCTGTTTTGTCCGTTTAATGACAATGCGACTATAGGTACGATAGCCGAAATCTTACTTTCTAGTATTGTTGCTTTTGTACATAATAACTGAACTTTCCCAGGTTGAAAAGTTGAATAAATAATTTACGATGTATTATACAGGAGAATTTGTGATACAATTACATATAGTTCAGAATTTACGGGGTAACTAAATAATAAAATCTGATATTAGTAGGGAGAAATTTTCTGACAAGACGAGGGTAGCACATATGAATTATATTGATAGGATAGTTTTCCCTGACAATGTCGGCTATATTATTGAAAAACTAAATTTATGTGGTTTTGAAGCCTTTATAGTTGGCGGCTGCGTAAGAGATTGTATTCTTGGCAGGGTTCCAAACGACTGGGATATTACAACTAATGCACTTCCTATAGAAATAAAAAGAATATTTGAGAAGACATATGATACTGGAATCGAGCATGGTACAGTGAGCGTTGTTGTTAATAATGAAAGCATTGAGGTAACGACATATCGCATTGATGGAGAATACACTGACTATAGGAGACCTGATAGTGTTCAGTTTACTTCCAGTCTAAAAGAAGACTTAGCTAGGAGAGATTTCACTATAAATGCAATTGCATACCACCCCAAAGAGGGCTTTGTTGATCATTTTGAGGGGTTAAAAGATTTAGGGTATAGTCTTATAAAAGCTGTTGGTGATGCAAATCAGAGATTCAATGAGGATGCATTAAGGATGCTTAGAGCTATTCGCTTTAGTGCTCAGCTAGGTTTTAATATTGAGAAAGCTACTTTTGATGCTATTATAACAAATTCACGATTAATAAAAAATATAAGTAACGAAAGGATTAGGGATGAACTAAATAAAGTATTAACATCTCCAAATCCTATGTATTTTGATATGTTATTTCAGACAGAGCTTCTAGAACATGTACTCCCAGAGTTTACGATCTGTTATCATACTGGGCAAAATAACCCATATCACGTCTATAATGTAGCTGAGCATATAATGCACACTGTAGAATGTGTGAAAAACAGTAGTATCCTTAGATGGACAATGCTTTTACATGATATTGGAAAGCCATTAAAAAAAACTACAGATATTAATGGTATTGACCATTTCTATGGTCATCAGCAGACAAGTGCAGAACTGGCAAGTGGTATTTTAAATAGGCTTAGATTTGATAAGGAAGCTATTAAGAAGATTACTAAACTTATTTTTTATCATGATTTAGATATATATGATAGTGAAAAATCTATTAGAAAAGTAATAAGCAAGGTTGGTGAAGACTCTTTTCTAGAGCTTTTAGAGGTACAAAAAGCAGATGCACTGGGGCAAAACAGAATATATCTAGACAAAAGGATTTTAAAGTTAGATAATATTAAGAAAATATACTATGATATAAAAAATAGCAATCAATGTTTGAACAAAAGAGATATGGCTATCAATGGGCATGACTTGATATTAATAGGTATGGAGCCGGGTAAAGATCTAAAAAATATGCTTGATTATTTGTTTGAATGTGTAATAGAGAATCCCGAGCTTAATGATAAACAAAAGCTGATTGATTTAGCGAAGCACGGTATTTTGTGAGGAGTTGGACAGTTTGATAGGTCTTGGTACAATTGTAAATGCAGGGGCTGTAATTCTTGGGGGAGTTACTGGAACCTTGCTCAGAGGTGGTATTCCAGAGCGATACAAAAAAATAGTTATGCAGGGTATAGGCCTTTCGGTGTTATTTATAGGCATATCCGGGACAATTAAAGAAATGCTTACTATTTCTGCTGGAAACAAGTTAGAACGCTGCTATTAGTGCTAATTGTAACTCCGAAAGTTGAATTATTTGGTTAACTTATTTTTAATAATTTTTAATAATTTATCAAAATTTTCAACTAAATAGTTGACAAAATGCGTAATGCTTTGTATAATAACTTTTGCATAAAGGTTATGCGGGTTTAACTCAGTGGTAGAGTGTCACCTTGCCAAGGTGAAAGTCGAGAGTTCGAATCTCTTAACCCGCTCCATACTTTATGTAATGCTTGATACCGCTAATATATGCGGGTGTAGTTCAATGGTAGAACTTCAGCCTTCCAAGCTGACTGCGTGGGTTCGATTCCCACTACCCGCTCCAAAAAAATAAGCTACATTTTATTCTAAAATAAGAATAAAATGTAGCTTATTTTTTATTCATTATGTAATATGTTGATTATAATAAGTCATAGTAATATAATGAATTTGTATGGAAAATACAAGGCGAAATGGCAAAAGTTTAAATTCATGACTTGTTCCGTTAATATATGTAAACTCAGCTTAGAAAGTCCTTGCTTATTCATGCATATTCTATAACAAAAAGGGGGAAGACTTAATGGATTTTGATTTACTACTTCTAGCACCAATTGGTGCGATACTAGCTTTGCTTTTTGCTTTTTACCTTTCTCGAAAGGTAATGAAAGTAGATGAGGGCACTGATTTAATGAAGCAAATCGCTTTAGCAATCAGAAAAGGGGCAAATGCATATCTAAAAAGGCAATATACTGGTGTAGCATTGTTTTTTATTGTAATGGTAGTTATATTAGGTGTAATGGCTTATTTTGACTACCTAACCCCGTTTGTACCATTTGCATTTTTAACTGGTGGATTTTTCTCTGGTCTATCTGGATTTCTTGGAATGAAGATAGCAACTGCAGCTAATTCTAGAACTGCCAATGCATCTCGAACAAGCCTCAACAGTGGACTAAGGGTTGCTTTTTCCAGTGGAGCAGTAATGGGTATGGTTGTAGTTGGACTAGGACTTCTAGATTTAAGTGCTTGGTATTTCTTCTTAAATTGGTTTTACGGTGATTTAATCGAAGCCGATAAAATTGCAAAAATTACAAGTGCAATGCTTACCTTTGGTATGGGTGCAAGCTCAATGGCATTATTTGCTCGTGTTGGTGGTGGTATTTTCACAAAGGCGGCGGATGTTGGAGCAGACCTTGTTGGTAAGGTTGAAGCAGGAATACCTGAAGATGATCCTAGAAATCCAGCTGTTATAGCAGATAATGTTGGGGATAATGTTGGAGACGTGGCAGGTATGGGAGCTGATTTATATGAATCCTATGTAGGCTCTATTGTTTCAACTAGTGCACTAGCTGTTGCTGCTGGGTTAGGTGTTTCAGGTGTGACCATTCCTATGACTATGGCAGCAATTGGAGTTTTATCCTCAATTATTGGAACGTTTTTTGTCCATTCTGGTGAACAAGCAAAGCAAAGCGTTTTACTTAAAGCACTCAGAAGTGGAGTATATATAAGTAGTGTTTTAATAGCAATAATTTCATTTTTTTTAGTAAGATCAGTACTAGGTATGGAACATATAGGAGTATATTATGCAATACTTAGTGGACTTGTAGCAGGAAACCTAATTGGTTTTGTCACAGAATACTTTACATCAGATACATACAGGCCAACTAAAAAGCTTGCAGGTTCTTCGTTAACAGGTCCTGCAACTGTTATAATTGGCGGTTTATCATTAGGAATGCTTTCAACAGCTATACCGGTAATCATTATTGCAGCCGCTGTATTGGCAAGTTATTATCTTGCAGGAGGCGGAACTAGTTTCGGACTTGGATTATACGGCGTAGGAATTTCAGCGGTTGGTATGCTAAGTACCCTTGGAATAACTCTTGCCACCGATGCATATGGACCTGTTGCTGATAATGCAGGTGGAATAGCAGAAATGGCACATTTACCAGCTGAAGTCAGAGAACGTACAGATGCTCTTGACTCACTTGGAAATACAACAGCAGCAACTGGAAAAGGCTTTGCAATTGGTTCCGCAGCTCTTACTGCTCTTGCTCTTATAGCAGCCTTCAAAAGTGAAGTTGATATAATTGCGGTAAAGAAGGGGTTAGGAGAGGTGTTTAATTTATCAATTCTTAATCCTCCAGTGCTTGTTGGCTTATTCATAGGTGCAATGCTCCCATTCCTATTTGCTTCTCTTACTATGGATGCAGTAGGAAGAGCAGCCCAAAAAATTGTTGTTGAGGTAAGAAGACAGTTTAAAGAGATTACGGGACTAATGGAAGGGAAAGCAGATGCCGATTATGCTACCTGCGTAGATATTTGTACAAAGTCTGCTCAAAAAGAAATGATTGCTCCGGCACTTACTGGTATTCTTTCTCCTATTATTGTGGGACTAATTCTTGGTGTAAATGGTGTTGCTGGTATGCTGGCAGGTGCAACAGTATCTGGTTTTGTATTGGCAATAATGATGGCGAATTCCGGCGGTGCATGGGATAATGCTAAAAAATACATTGAAGCAGGAAACCATGGTGGAAAGGGATCCGATAGCCATAAAGCAGCAGTTGTTGGTGATACTGTTGGAGATCCATTCAAGGACACCTCTGGTCCATCAATAAATATCCTTATTAAGCTGTTATCAATGGTTTCTATAGTATTCGCAGCATTTATTTTGAATAACTCAATTTTTTAAATAATAAGTAATAAACGTTAAAGGGACTGTAGCAGTATAAAATACTGCTACAGTCCCTTTTGCAAATTTGGTGAATTTGTCGTGTTTCCTTTTCTTTACTGATATTATATAATACTAGAGTATGTATATTGAAGGAATTGAGGTGTTTCCTAATGTTTTCTGTAACCATTAAAGAGGTAATGGAAGAGTTTCAATTAGAAGAATTAACAGGTTGCAAGGATTATGAGGGTATAGAGATTTCATCTGCAGATGTTAACAGGCCAGGATTACAGTTGGCTGGTTACATGGAATACTTTGGAACAGATAGAATGCAGATTATAGGCAAAGGAGAAACAGCCTATTTAATGCAGCTTAGAGAAGAAGATCGATATAGAAGACTCGATAATTTCTTCAAGTGTGGATTTCCTTGTATGGTGGTTGCAAGAGGTCTTGGTATATTTCCTGAAATGATAGAGGTCGGTAAAAAATATCATATACCAGTTCTCAGAACAGATGACGTTACATCTAGATTTATGAGTAGCGTAATTAGATACCTTAATCTTCAGTTGGGGCCTAGAACTAGTATGCATGGTGTACTTGTAGAAGTATACGGTGAGGGAATTCTTATACTTGGAGAAAGCGGTGTAGGAAAGAGTGAGATAGCTCTTGAGCTAGTAAAAAGAGGACACAGGCTTGTAGCAGATGACAATGTTGAAATTAGAAAAGTATCTGATAAAACACTTGTAGGGACAGCTCCTGATATTATACGCCATTTTATAGAAATTAGGGGCATAGGAATTCTCGATGTTAAAAATCTATATGGTGTTGGATCTGTTAAAATGACAGAAAATATAAATTTGGTTATAAAACTAGAACACTGGAATGACAAAAAGGCATATGATAGGCTTGGACTTGAGGATGAGTTTACTGAAGTACTAGGATTATCAGTTCCATGTCTAACTATTCCGGTTAGCCCAGGAAGAAATTTAGCTATTATTGTTGAGGTTGCGGCAATGAACAATAGACAAAAGAAAATGGGTTATAATGCTGCAAAAGCATTAAGTGAGAGAGTGCTGGGGAATATTAATAAAGAAACAGTATATAAAGAATCTGGATATATGGAATAAAAAACTAGACAAAACTCAAGGAGGACTAGGGTTGAATATAGTAGTTGATACACATACACACACCATTTCAAGTGGTCACGCATATAGTACAATTCAGGAAAATGCAAAAGAGGCATCAGTTAATGGAATACAGATGTTTAATATGTCAGATCATGGTCCTGCGATGAAAGGAGCACCATTTCTATACCATTTCGGCAATTTAGGGGTAATACCAGATTTGCTTTACGGTGTTCGAGTTATCAAGGGAGTTGAACTGAATATTATTAATTATAATGGGGAAGTAGATTTGCCAGAATACTATTTAAAGCGACTGGAGCTAGTTCTGGCAAGCTTTCATGATATTTGTATTGAGCCAGCAACTGTTGAGGAACATACAAATGCTGCGATAAAGGCTCTAGCCAATCCGTATATTGACGTACTAGCACATTCGGGTAATCCCCAGTTCCAGATAGATATAGAGAAGGTTATTAAGGCTGCAAGAGATTATAATAAGCTTATTGAAATAAACAATCATTCATTTGTTGTTAGAACAGGCAGCGAGAAGAACTGCCTTGAAATAGCGCATATGTGTAAGAAATATGGAGTGAGAATTACTACTGGAAGCGATGCACATATAAGCTTTAGCATTGGGAAATTCGACAATGTAATTAAATTACTTGAAGAGGCTAAAGTACCTGAAGAGCTTGTAGTAACGACATCGGTAGAAAAAATGGATAAATACTTGCTAGAGCGAAAGAGAAGGATAGAGCATTTTGTTAAAGGTTAGTAACTTGAAGTGATTTAAAGTGTTTCGAAGTATTTTGTGAAAGGTGGAGTGCTATATTTTGGAAAATAAAGAGTTGGTTAAAAAACTTACTTCAGTTTTTGGAGAAGAAAGAGTTTTAATTGATGAACTTATGAGTAATCACACTTCGTTTAAGATAGGTGGACCAGCGGATATAATGGTTTTTCCTAGCAATAGTGCCCAGCTTGGAGAGATTATTAAATACTTTATAAATTCTAAAACCCCGTATATGGTGATGGGAAATGGAACAAATCTATTAGTATCTGACAAGGGTATTAGAGGTGTAGTTATTAAAATATACGATAATATGGATAAATACGTTTTTAATGGCGAGTATTTGGAAATTGAGGCTGGAATGTTAATTTCGAAAGCTTCAAAAATAGCGTTTCAAAATTCACTTTCAGGACTGGAATTCGCAGAAGGAATTCCAGGCACTATTGGTGGAGCTGTGACAATGAATGCAGGGGCTTATATTGGTGAGATGGCCATGGTGGTTTATGAGACAGAGTATATTGACACCAATGGAAATATAATTACTGTTACAGGCCAAGAGCACAGTTTTTCATACCGAACGAGTATTATTCAAAAAACTAAGGGCATTGTGTTAAAAACTCGATTAAAGCTCAAAGCGGGAGATAGCCAAAAAATTAAAGAGCTTATGAATGATTTTAACTTTAAAAGAAGGGACAAACAACCTCTGGAATGGCCTAGTGCAGGCAGTGTATTCAAAAGACCAGAAGGATATTTTGTTGGTAAGCTTATTGATGATTGTAGTCTGAGAGGCTATAGAATTGGCGGCGCAAGGATATCCGATAAGCATAGTGGTTTCATAATTAACACGGGGGCTGCTACCTGTAAAGATGTTCTTGAACTGATAAAACATATCCAAAGCACTGTAAAAGAACATTTTGATGTTGAGCTTGAACCAGAACTGAGGATAGTTGGAGACTTTAATAATTAAAATCAGATTTCACAGTTCAAATATCAAATCTACCAACCTGTGACGGATAACGATTTTAACTGAGAGAGCACTTACATGAGAGATATTTGGAGGGTACAAATGAGATTTGTTATAGTAACTGGTATGTCAGGAGCAGGAAAAAGTCTTGTTACAAATTATCTAGAGGATATCGGTTTTTTCTGTGTTGATAATTTACCACCTGCATTAATTCCAAAATTTGCAGAAATTAGTGCTCAGAGCGAAGGGAAAATGGAAAAGATAGCTCTAGTTATTGATATTAGAGGAGGAGAGCTACTACATGATCTTTTCCCGGCTCTTGCTGAGGTAAAACAATCAGGATTTTCTTACGAGATACTATTCCTAGAAGCAGATGATGATGTTTTGGTGAAGAGATATAAGGAGAGTAGAAGACAGCACCCATTATCGTTAGAAGGACGCTTGATAAAGGGAATAAAAGAGGAACGCAAAGCTCTTGAGGCGATAAAATCAAAAGCAAATTATATTATTGATACTTCAACGCTTATTACACGTCAGCTTAAGCAGGAGATAAATAATATTTTTTTGGAAGGAAAAACATTTAAAGGAATAATAATTAATATTGTTTCTTTTGGATTTAAATATGGGATTCCAACAGACTGTGACTTGGTTTTTGATGTTAGGTTTATTCCAAATCCTTATTATATTGCACCTATGAAGTTGAAGACTGGTAAGGATGACATGGTAAAAGAGTTTGTACTAAATGCAAATGAGACAAAAGGGTTTTTGACAAAGCTGGATGACATGCTGGATTTCCTGATTCCAAACTATATCAAGGAGGGAAAATCCCAGCTAGATATTGGAATTGGATGTACAGGTGGAAGGCACAGATCTGTTGCAATCGCTGATGAGGTGTTTAAAAGGCTTGAAGCCAAAATGCATAGGGTGATTATTGAGCACAGGGATATAGAGAAAGACAGTAGAGGGGTTGGAAAATGAGGGCTTCAGAATGGATAAAACCAGGAGCTAAGATTAAGAGATGGGGTCTACTTCTAGTGGCGGGACTTACATTAATAAGCTTAAGTATTGCTTTTGCTATAACTAATTATAATAAGGGCACTATATTTATCACTTTAATGACTATTCTAACTCTTCTAGGAGTTGCCTCTGTATTAACTGCATTAAAGGCACTAATTAATTCCTTATTAACGCTTTTAAGTCATAATAATATAAATCCATCGTTGAATTCTGAAGGTCTGAGTAGTTTACTCCATGAAAAAAGAATATTGGTAAAGGGACCAAAAATAGTAGTGGTAGGAGGAGGAACAGGCCTTTCTACTATGCTTAGAGGACTTAAACTATATTCTTCAAATCTTACAGCATTAGTTACAGTAGCTGATGATGGTGGAGGGTCTGGTGTCTTGAGAGAGGACTTGGGAATGTTGCCACCTGGCGATATTCGTAACTGCATCCTAGCTTTAGCTGACACTGAGCCTATAATGCAGAAACTTTTGCAATACAGGTTTCAAGACGGAATGCTTAAGGGGCAGAGCTTTGGAAATTTATTTCTAGCTGCTATGGACGGTATTTCCGACAGCTTTGAAGAGGCTGTAAAAAAAATGAGCGATGTTTTAGCCGTTACTGGTAAGGTTTTACCAATTACCCTTGACGATGTAAGATTGTGTGCAGAAACAGACGATGGGAATACAATTTTGGGTGAATCTAATATTGGGCATAGAAGCCTAGATGATAAATCGAGAATTAACAGAGTTTTTCTTAATCAGCCAAATGTAAAGCCTTTAAGTGAAGCTATAGAAGCTTTAATGGAGGCTGACATTGTTGTACTAGGGCCAGGAAGCCTTTATACCAGTATAATACCAAATCTTTTAGTGGATGGTGTTTGTGATGCACTACAAAAAACAAAGGCTATTATCGTATATGTTTGTAATGTTATGACTCAACCTAGCGAAACAGAGGGTTATACTCTTGGAGATCATATAAAAGCCATTGAAAGTCACTCTAAAAAAGGACTGATTGATTACTGCGTTGTGAATACATCTTCTATCCCAGATGAACTTAGGGAAAGATATCTAAAGGATGGAGCTGAGCTAGTAAAGATTGACTCAGATATAGTTGACAAGATGGAAATTGAAATAATTACTGGTGATTTCAAGGCAGTTAATAACAATTTAGTAAGACATGATTCTAACAAGCTTGCAAAAAAGATAATAGAATTGGTATCTGAGTTTGTTTTGGCTCATGACGAGGAAAGGATTCTTGACTACTACTATGCAAAGGAACGACTAAATAATAAGTGATGAAGTGTTGAAGGAAAAAACTTATGTAAGTTTGATGGGAGCGTAAATAGATGGAATTCGGAAAGAGCTATTGGTATAGCTACGAGCAAGGTAGCCAGAGGGAATGGATTATAACAAATGGAATAGGTGGATATGCTTCGGGTTCGCTAATTTGTTCAAATAGTAGAAGATATCATGGCTTGCTCATAGCCGCTCTAAATCCGCCTACGAGCAGACACTTGATCCTATCCAATCTATTAGAGGATTTAGTTTTTGAGGATGGAACTAATGTATCAATAAGTTCTTTTAAAACGGCAGACGGTTATATAAACCAAGGGTTTACATATTTACAGAGGGTACAATATGAATACTTACCCGAGTTTATATATAGCTATAAAGATATTTTTATTAAAAAGAAAATTGCAATGAAGCAAGGGGAGAATACTACAGTAGTTCAATATGAAATTAGAAATGGCTCAAAAGCTGCTGTTTTTAAGCTTACCCCCTTGATAAACTATAGAGATCATCATCATAAGAGTGAAAGCAGAAATTTAAAATTTAATTCACACGCTAAGCAAAAGGAAGTTAGCATATCTCCAGAAAATTCTGATATAAAGATAAACATTAGTACAAGCTCAGGGGAGTTCCAAAGGTTTAATGATTGCTATTTTTACAATATGCTTTATACCATTGAGCAAGAGAGAGGTTTAGACAGTTACGAGGATCACTTTATGCCAGGCTGCTTTAATATTGTACTGGAGCCATCAGAATATAAAACTGTATCCTTTGCTATTACTACAGAAAATTATGATATTAGTAAAATAGATGCAGCACAAGTAATTAAGACAGAGGAAAAGCGTCTTTCAGAGCTGTTAGATAAAAAAGCATACAAAAACGGACTTTGTAGAAGGCTGGTTATTGCAGCTGATAACTTCATTGTTTATAGAAATTCTACCGGGTCAAAGACTATCATTGCAGGGTATCCGTGGTTTACTGATTGGGGCAGAGATACCATGATTGCCTTTAGCGGGCTTACTTTGGCTACAGGCAGATATGAGGATGCAAAGGATATTTTATATACCTTTTCAAAATATATAGATTATGGACTCTTACCAAACATGTTTCCTGATGATGATGGTGAACCTGCTTATAACAGTGTCGACGCAGCCTTGTGGTATTTTGAAGCAGTTAATAGTTATTTGGAGTATACACGCGACTATAGTTTTATTAAGGAAAAAGTATATGACCGTCTTAAGGAGATATGTTTTGGTTTTATAAATGGAACTATTTTTGATATCAAAATGACTGAAGATGGGCTTGTTACTGCTGGAAACCAGAATACCCAATTGACTTGGATGGATGCAAAAGTAGGTGACTGGGTAGTGACTCCAAGACACGGGAAAGCTGTGGAGATAAATGCGCTGTGGTTTAATGCACTTAAGATTATGTCAAAACTAGCACTGCAGTTTGAGGATGAGGATATTTATACAAAGATGGCTGAGAGTACAAAAGAGTCTTTTGAGAATGTTTTTTGGAATGAAAAGGACTCATGCTTGTATGATGTTGTTAATGCTTCAGGCAAAGATGCCAGTATAAGACCAAACCAAATAATGGCTGTTGGCCTTTCCTATGCTGTGATTGAGGGAGATAAAGCTAGAGGTGTTGTAGAAAAGGTATGGAAAGAACTATATACACCCTATGGCTTAAGAACGTTATCTCAAGACAACCCTCAATATAGGGGCATATATTCTGGAGACGTATGGAACCGAGATGGTGCATATCATCAAGGAACTGTCTGGACATGGCCTTTAGGGAGATTTATAAAGGCATATGTCAGAGTTAATGGTGGGACGCAACAAGCTAGAAAAAATGCATTAGATTTTATTATGCCATTTGTTGATCATGTCAAGGATGGCGGCTTAGGAAGTATATCTGAGATATTTGATGGAAATGCTCCACATCATCCTAGAGGATGCTTCGCTCAGGCCTGGAGTGTGTCGGAAATCTTAAGAGCAGCTGTAGAGGACGTTCAGATTGAAGGCTTAGTGAATAGTGAAAAGTTATTGTAGTGGGCTTGTGCCGACTGAAATTTAAAGATCAAAGGCTTAGTCAAGAGTGGGTAAAAAGTTGGGGTTTGGGGAGTGAGTTAAGGTGTCTTTTTCGACTTTAGTTAAGGATGAACTTTGTAGAATAGAATTACATGACACTTGTTGTATGAAGTCTGAAATATTGGGGGTTATTTTGACGGGTAACCTTTTTTCCCATGAAAAGAACTCGGGAAATTTGAAGATGGTTACTGAAAATGCAGCATTTGCAAGAAGAGTATATTCTACAATTAGAAAAGTATACGGTTTGAGCCCGGAGGTTTCTATTAGAAGAAGCAGCAAACTCAAAAAGCATATTTCCTATTCTATAATCTTAGCATCTATGCAGATTATTAATAAAATGCTTTATGACTTTGAAATAAGTGCCTTTAATGAAGGCGAGTTTGCTCCGAAAAATACTACACTAAAAAAAATTTGCTGTAGAAAAAGCTTTCTCAGAGCAGCTTTCTTGTCAGGAGGCTCGGTTAGTGACCCTGAAAAAACGTATCATTTGGAAATTGCGACTCGAAATGAAATGTGTACGGAGATTATTAAAGAGTTATTGAAGGATTATGGAATTAATGTAAAAATAATTACTAGAAAAGGAAACTATGTTGCCTATATAAAAGAAGGAGAAAACATAGTAGATTTTTTAAACATTATTGGTGCACATACTGCATTAATGGAATTTGAGAACGTAAGGATTCTCAAGGAAATGAGAAATGGTGTTAATAGGATAGTAAATTGTGAAACGGCAAACCTTGGAAAGACTGTAAATGCATCAGTTAGACAGGTGGATAATATAAGATTAATCAAATCAACTATAGGAATCAACAATCTTCCTGAAAACCTAATAGATATTGCTAATTTGAGGATTGAGTATGCTGAATTAAGCCTAAAGGAGCTCGGAGAGATGCTAAATCCAAGATTAGGAAAGTCAGGAGTTAATCATCGTCTCAGAAAATTGGATGAGATAGCTAATGAAATTAGAGGAAAAAGGTAAAAACAGGGAAATAGCGAATTAAATACTTTGTGAATCTTACAAAGGGGGAATTTGCTTTGGATATAAAGCTTTCCAGAAAAGGTACAACCTTGATTATAAAAATCATGGAGGATATGGATCATCATTCGGCACAGTACTTGAGGCAAAAAATAGATTTTGAGATTGTAAAGGCTACTGTCAAAAATATTATTTTTGATTTTGCAAATGTTAATTTTATGGATAGTTCTGGTATTGGAGTAGTTGTTGGAAGATACAAAAATATTCAGAAATTAAATGGTAAGGCAGCTATTGTTAATGCAAATCCTAAGATAATGCAAATATTTGAAATGTCAGGTGTATTAAAAATCATACCTGCTTATAGCGATTTGGATAAAGCTATTTCAAGTTTGTGTGGATAAAGAAGACTTAGCTCAGATGAAGTTTTCTGAGCTCTAGCCGCCCTTATTTCAAAACTTGGCAGAACTTAGCTCCTGCCGATTTTCGCAGGAGATTAGTGATGCCGTTGAGATAAACCGATAAATACTTTAATGCCAATAAGAGAGTGAGGAAGAGAAAAATGCAGCTAGTAAATGAAATGAAGCTAGAGTTTATGAGTAAATCAAATAATGAAGCCTTTGGTAGGGTTGTAGCAGCAGCTTTTGCATCACAGCTTGACCCAACTGTTGAAGAATTGGCTGATATAAAAACAGCCGTTTCTGAGGCCGTAACCAATGCTATCATACATGGCTACGAAAATAATCCTGGAATAGTAAAGATGCATTGCAAGCTGTTTAATGATGGAATTGAAATCATCATATCTGACCAAGGAAAAGGGATTGAGGATGTTGAGTTAGCAAGACAGCCTCTGTACACTTCAAAGCCGGAAATGGAGCGCTCTGGAATGGGCTTTACAGTTATGGAAAGCTTCATGGATAGTGTTGCAATAGACTCCGAGCCCAATATGGGTACCACCGTTACAATGTTCAAAAATTTAAAGTAGAACTAGTTCAGATGAAGTATTCTGAACTTAGCACTTTAGGAAAGTATAAGTGCAACTAAGACTTCTGCCGGCACTGTAGGCTTGGCACAAGCCAAGTTTTCTTTATCACACTTATTTCGAAGCTTGGCAACACTTAACTCGTGCTCCAAGAGCAGGAGATTAGTAACGCCGCTGAGATAAAATTATAAGAATCTATTTCCATATCTACCGCCGCTAATACTCCGGCCCTTTAAGCGAGAGAAAAGCAGTACTACAACCCTGGATAACTATTTCTAAGGTTCTGAAGGAGTAAAAACTCCCACTAAATCCAAGAACTCTGTTTATGTAGGGAATAGGTAAAACCACGATTATAGATGTAAGTTTATGTAATAAATGTATAAAAATATCTTTTTATGGTAATAATTTTAGATGATGTGGTTTATTATATTTTTTATCACTGTTGCGGCTCATGAAGGTTGATTTAGACAAAATATGTGACAGGAAGGTTTAGGAAGCTATGAAGGATATAACAGATGAAGAAGTTCTAGTACTTATTAATAATGCTAAAGCAGGAAATAAGCAGGCACAAACAATTTTGGTTGAGAAGAATGTGGGCTTAGTTTGGAGCATTGTTAAGAGATTTCAGAATAGAGGATATGAAATTGATGATTTATTTCAAATAGGCAGCATTGGATTAATTAAAGCAATAAATAAGTTTGATTCATCATATAATGTTAAGTTTTCTACATATGCTGTTCCGATGATAATTGGAGAGATAAAAAGATTTATTAGAGATGATGGGATAATAAAGGTCAGTAGATCTCTTAAAGAAATATCGTCGAAGGCACGTATTACAAAAGAGATTATGTGCAAGGAACTTGGAAGAGAGCCATCAATAAACGAAATTGCTTTAAGAATGAATGTTTCACCAGAAGACTTGGTCATGGCTCTTGAAGCAGGCTGCACTCCTGAGTCACTATACAGTACCATTGGGGAAGGCGACAACTCACCAATACTTTTAATTGATAGGATAAATGCTAACAATAATAACAGTGAAATCGATCTAATAGATAAAATTGCAATTAGACAAATTCTTGATACATTAGATGCGAGAGAAAGACAAATAATAATACTAAGATATTTTAAAGAGAAGACCCAGGTCCAGATAGCAAAATTACTTGGAATTTCACAGGTACAGGTATCTCGGATAGAAAAAAAGATACTAAAGGATATTAAAATTAAGATGATAGCAAATAACAATTAATAGATAAAGAAAACTTAGTATGTGCTAAAGTAAACTTGGATTGTACAAGCCTATGGCTCAGGCAGAAGACTTAGTTGGACCTTTACTTTTTAAAGTATGAAATAAAGGATGAATACTAAATGGTAAAAATTTCACAGTTGCTAAGAAAAAGAAACATATTGATTGCAATTGCAATCCTAATTCTGTGTGTAATTATCGCACTTATCGCTTTCTTGAATATGTATTCTCACAAAGTTCCGATAAAAGCAATCTATGTATTTGAAATCCTAAAATAATGTTTAAATTTACATGAATACTATTTTCCATAATAATTTTAGTAAAGATGTAAAAAATATAAGATATATTTAGTTATATCTTATTTTTGTTTCATGGAGGATTTATGAAAAAGAGTTTTACTAAGGAAGAATATTCAAAATATGTAAAGAGTGTTTCACCAAATTCAAAATTATTTACAAATGTTATTAATGCATTTGCAGTAGGCGGTTTAATTTGTGTTATTGGACAGATAATTATCAATATCCTCAAGGCTAGAGGCTTAGACCTAGAAATTGTATCAAGTCTGACCAGTATAATAATGGTTTTTCTTGGAGCTTTTTTGACAGCCCTCAATGTTTATGATGACATTGGTAAGTTTGCAGGGGCAGGCTCAATTGTACCTATTACAGGGTTTGCAAACTCAGTTGTATCGCCAGCAATGGAGTTTAAGACAGAGGGGTATGTCATGGGAATGGGAGCAAAAATGTTTGTTATTGCTGGTCCTGTAATTGTTTTCGGAATATGTTCCTCTATTATAGCGGGAATAATACATTACTTTATTATGTAACGGTCCAAGCTAAAAACATGTAATATTAACAGAAATTGTAAAGTATTCCCTGTAAATGCTTAGTAAAATCATTTGTAAATTTATAAGAACAAATTAAACTAAGGAGATAACTATGGCAGAAAAACATATTGGCAAGCAGACAGTTGTTTTGAAAAATCCTCCATCTATAAAGGCTACTGCGTCAATCGTTGGGCCAAAGGAGGGCAAAGGGGACTTGAAAAAGTGCTTTGACTATATTATTCCCGATGAGCTTTGGGGAGAGGATAGTTGGGAAAAAGCAGAAAGTAAGCTAGTTAGAGAAACCTTTGCAAAGGTTTTGCAGAATTCAGGCCTTAGCAATGACAAAATCGATTGTGTTTTGGCTGGTGATTTACTAAATCAATGCATTGCTGCAAACTATGGGCTACGAGAAACAGATGTACCATTCTTAGGACTATATGGTGCATGCTCAACAATGGCAGAATCGATGAGCATAGGAAGTATGATGGTGGAGGGTGGTTTCGCAGATAATGTGGTTTGTCTGACATCTAGTCATTTCTGTTCAGCGGAAAAACAATTTAGATATCCCCTAGAGCTGGGAAGTCAGAGGGCCCCATCCTCTCAGTGGACAGTTACTGGTTCCGGAGCAGTTGTTATTTCTGCTCAAGGAGCTGGCCCATATATTAAGCACATAACAATTGGGAAAATAAATGATTTAGGTATATCTGATGCAAACAATATGGGAGCTGCAATGGCACCTGCGGCAGCGGATACAATACTTACACATTTTGCTGATACTGGTCTTATGCCTGATTACTATGATTTAATTGTGACAGGTGATTTAGGAAAAGTCGGCAAAAAAATCTGTACAGATATTTTAAAGATGAATGGATTAGATATCGAGGCTAGATATAACGATTGTGGTGTAATGATATTTAACATAAATGAACAAGATATGCATTCGGGTGGAAGTGGTTGTGGCTGTTCTGCTACAGTGTTTGCAGGGCATATATACAAAGAAATAATGAAAGGTAATTTAAAGAGGGTCTTATTTGTTGCAACTGGGGCATTGATGAGTCCGATAAGTTCACAACAAAAGGAAACAATTCCTGGAATAGCACATGCACTAAGCATTCACAGAAGCTTGGATTAACATTTATTAAATATGAGGTGAAGAAGAATGAGTTACTTAAGCGCTTTTTTAGTTGGAGGAGTAATTTGTGCAATTGGACAAATTCTTATTGATAAAACAAAGCTAACACCAGCTAGAATTCTAGTTCTATATGTTGTGTCTGGAGTTGTGCTTGCATCTTTAGGAATATATCAAAAAATAGTGGATATAGGAGGTGCAGGTGCGACAATTCCGCTTACTGGGTTTGGATATAGTTTAGCAAAAGGAGTTTTTAGTGAGGTTGACAAAATAGGTATACTAGGAGTGTTTACTGGCGGCTTTAAAGCTGTAGCAGCCGGACTTTCAGCAGCTATATTTTTTGGATATATTATGGCTGTAATATCTAAGCCAAAGGCAAAAAAATAAAGAAGACTTAGTTCAGATGAAGTGTTCTGGACTTAGTCGCACTTATTTCGAGCTTGGCGATACTTAGCTCATGCTCGTAGAGCGGGAGGTTAGAAACGCCGCGAAGATAAAGAAGACTTAGTTCATATGAGTTTAGATGGAGCCTTAACTCATATGAACTCTAGTACTTTAGTATAAGTCCAACTAGGGCTACTGCCTGCGCTAAAGGCTTGGTACTATAAAATATCCATATATCCAAAGTAATGGTAAATGAGTAAATATAGGATTTAAACCAAGAACAATATGAGAAAAATGAAATATTAAGGAGGAATTTAAAAAAACATATAGAATTTTGTATTAATGTTGTATATAATTAAGTATGATAATGAAGACTTTCCAACCCTAAGTGGTTCAATACATATAAATAAGGTGGATAATTATGAATATAGAATACATAAACCCTTTTATTGAGGCAAGTCAAACAGTTCTAAAACAAGTAGCAAATGTTGATGCCAAGCTTGGTAAGGTTTATCTTAGATCATCTCCATATATGGGAGAGTCAATATTGATAATTGTTGGAATAACTGGTAAAATGAGAGGCCAGGCAATCTTTACAATGTCTAAGAAAGTAGCTTTTATGATAGCTTCGGCAATGATGTTTGGCATGCCAGTTGACGAATTAAATGAGATATCAAAGAGTGCATTATCAGAATTAACGAATATGATTCTAGGTAATACTGCGACTTTGCTATATAATAAGGGCATAGGTATTGAAATAACTCCTCCTTCTTTACTCTTAGGTGAGAATTTGCAAATATCTCCTTCAAAAATGCAGACTATCTGTGTTCCACTTTATTTGACAGACACAGATACCTTGGAAATTGATATATCTGTTGAGGATTGAGAAATTGATTAATAACTGATAAAATAAATATTACTAATTTAAAAAGATGGTATATGCCATCTTTTTTCTTATGTGCATTGTGTAAATTTGGATTACACTTACTACTTCATAATGTAGCAGAGACCAAAAGGAAAGGAATGTGATTTTGAAATGGCATTAAATATAGTTTTAGTGGAGCCGGAAATCCCACAGAATACAGGAAATATTGTAAGAACCTGTGCAGCTACAGGTGCAATTCTCCATTTGGTAGGTCCACTTGGTTTTTCTATAGAGGATAAATATTTAAAGCGGGCAGGTTTAGATTACTGGGATGATGCAGAAATTAAGTATTACGACAGTCTGGATCAATTTATAAGTAAATTTGGATGTAGTAAATTTTACTATTCTACTACAAAGGCTATAAATAAGTATAGTGATGTACAATTTGAGGATAATTGTTTTGTGCTATTTGGGAAGGAAACAGCAGGTCTTCCTGAGAACTTACTAAAGGAAAACAAGGAAAACTGTATTAGAATCCCAATGAAGGAAGGCATAAGGTCTCTCAACTTGTCTAATTCGGTGGCTATCGTAGTTTATGAAGTTTTAAGACAACAAAATTTTTTGAATTTAGAAACACAGGGACATTTAGCAAAATATGAGTGGTAATTTTTTTTTGATTTATAAATATAAATAAGTGATTAATTATAAAAAATGGGTATATTAAAATAGGGAGTTATCAGAAAATTTTTTATATATAAGGAAGTGGTCAAATTGGTAAATAGGAATAGACTTGTTGATGAGTTTTTAGAATTGGTTAAAATAGATAGTTTATCTCGAAAAGAAAGAAAAATGTGTGACACTCTTAAACAAAAACTAGAAAACATGGGTCATACATCAATTGAGGATGATGCAGGACAAAAAATTGGTGGCGACTGTGGAAATGTTATTTGTACTATAAAAGGTTCTAAAAATGTACCAGCTATTTTGATAACTGCACATATGGACACAGTAGTTCCAGGTATAGGCAAAAAGGCTGTTGTGGACGGAGATATTATTAAGAGTGATGGAACAACTATTTTAGGTGGCGATGATGCATCAGGGATAGCTGTTATACTTGAAACGTTGAAAGTGCTAAAGGAGGAGAATATCCAACATGGTGATATTCAGATTGCCTTTACAATTGCTGAAGAGATTGGATTGCTAGGTGCGAAAAATATGGATTTCACCAAAATTCATGCAAAATATGGCTTCATTTTAGACAGTGATGGTAGAATTGGTTGTGCAGCAGTAAAAGCACCATCACAGAACAAAATACATGTTGTTATAAAGGGAAAAGCTGCGCATGCTGGTATGGAGCCTGAAAATGGCATTAGTGTTTTCTCTATAATGTCAGAAGCAATTACTAATATGAAGTTAGGAAGAATAGATGAAGAGACTACTGCAAATATTGGTATGATTAATGGGGGTCTTGCCACTAATATTGTGTGTGACAGAGTAGAAATAGAGTGTGAAGCAAGGAGTAGGCAGCAAGTTAAGCTGGAGACACAGACTGCCCATATGCGTGAATGCTTTGAGAATGCAGCTGCAAAGTGGGGCGGACAGATCGAATTTAAAGCTGAGATAGAATATCCAGCATTTAATATTAATAAGGACTCAGCGATAGTTAAAATAATGGAAGCAGCTGCAGTAAAATGTGGGTTTGTATATGAAGGTGTTGCTACAGGTGGCGGTAGTGATACAAATATTATAAATTCAAAAGGAATAGAAGCTGTGGATATAAGTATTGGTATGACAAAGGTTCACAGTGTAGATGAACAAATAGCAATATCAGATATGCAAAACGCAGTATTATTTTTAGTTGCAATAATAGAAAATGTTAAGTAATTTTTGTTTAATTGTTACTTATTGTTAATAGGGGGATTTTGTGTTGCAGACAACTTTGAAGGTTTCAGAAATATCTATAGATGATAAGGAGTATTTTGACAAGTATTTTGAAATGGCCAATCTACAGGTATCTGAATTAAATTTTACAAATTTCTTCATATGGAGAGATTATTATAAAGTAAGATATATACCAATAAATAATTTTTTATGTATTATGTCAATAATGGATGATAAAAAACCATTTTGTTTTTTCCCAATAGGTGATTACAATAATAGAGAAGAACTAAGGACTGCAATATATACGGTCAAAGAATATTTTTTAGAAAAGGGATGGGAACTACAGTTCCGCCGTGTTGCAGCACAGCAAATTTCTGCGTTAGAAAGCTTAGACATAAAGTTTAATGTACAAGAGGACAGAGATAATTTTGACTATATATATTCGGTACAGAAGCTTTCTACTCTTGCAGGAAAAAAGCTAGATGGAAAGAGAAATCATATTAATAAGTTTAAAAAGCTTCATACCTTTGAATATGTAGAGATTTCGGATGAGAATATATCAGATTGCATAGATATAGTTGAAAAGTGGTGTCTACAAAGAAATTATTCTGAAGATAGCAGCCTTATTGCTGAAAGAAAAGCAAATTTAGATCTACTAAATAATTTTAATTCTTTAAGACTAACGGGCGCAATAATTAAAGTAGATGGTAAGCCAGAGGCAGTTACTGTTGGTGAAAAGCTAAATAAAGATACAGTTGTTATTCACGTGGAAAAGGCAAATTCAGAGGTACATGGACTGTATACGTTAGTAAATCAGCAGTTTTTGGCAAACCATTGGAATAACTTTGAATACGTGAATAGGGAACAGGATTTGGGCTTAGAAGGACTCCGAAAAGCCAAGCTATCTTATAATCCAGCAAGCTTAGTTGAAAAGTTTACAGTAGAACTTTGTTAAATATTTATTAATTTAGACGTTTGTACTATTGAAAATGTTATTAAAATATTATAGAATTACCTATGGTTTAAGAAATTAAAACCATTTGTGTGTTGATAAGCATTTATATGCTTGCTAATTAATAAAAATCTAGGAGGTAACAAAAAATGGCAGTTAAAATTGGTATTAATGGTTTTGGACGTATTGGACGTTTAGTTTTAAGGGCTGCAGCTAGCAACCCAAATATTGAAATAAAGGGAATCAATGATCCTTTTATCGATCTAGAGTACATGAAATATATGCTAACTTATGACACAGTTCATGGTAAGTTTGATGGAACTGTTGAGATTAAAGATGGCAAGCTAGTAGTAAACGGAAAAGAAATCACTGTTTTCGCAGAAAAAGATCCTACAGTAATCGGTTGGGGCGCATGTGGTGCTGACTATGTTGTTGAATCAACAGGCGTATTCACTACTATTGAAAAAGCTTCAGCTCATTTAAAGGGCGGAGCAAAGAAAGTAATTATCAGTGCTCCTTCAGGAGACGCTCCAATGTTCGTTATGGGCGTTAATGATAGCAAATACACTAAGGATATGACAGTTGTATCAAATGCTTCATGTACTACAAACTGTTTAGCTCCTTTAGCAAAAGTTATCAATGACAACTTCGGTATAGTTGAAGGTCTTATGACTACAGTTCATGCTGCAACTAATACACAAAAAACTGTTGATGCTCCTTCTTCTAAAGACTGGAGAGGCGGCAGATCAATACTTGGAAATATCATTCCTTCATCAACTGGTGCTGCAAAGGCAGTTGGTAAGGTTATTCCTGAATTGAACGGAAAATTAACTGGTATGGCATTCAGAGTTCCTACAGTTGACGTTTCTGTTGTTGACTTAACAGTTAGAATTGAAAAAGCTGCAACTTATGCTGAAATCAAAGCTGCTATAAAGAAAGCTTCTGAAAATGAACTTAAGGGTATCCTTGGATACACTGAAGATGCAGTTGTTTCAACTGATTTCATTCATGATGCACGTACTTCAATATTCGATGCTGAAGCTGGTATCGCATTAAATGATAACTTCGTTAAATTAGTTTCATGGTATGACAATGAATGGGGCTATTCAAACAAAGTTGTTAACCTAATTGAGCACATGGCAGTAGTTGACGCTAAATAATTGATCTAATGAAATAAGTAATAAATAAAAGGGCTTTGGCAGGATGTAAATTCTGCTAAAGCCCTTTTTTGGTTTGCCCTGTGATAAACTATCGAAATCGCATTGAATTATAAAATAATTATTACCAAGTATTAACACGTGGTTTTAGGTATGGTATAATAATATCATTAATTTGTTATATTATTGTATGGAGGTTTTTAAAAATGATAGTAACACCAAAATTTCGTGGTTTTATATGTACAACATCACATCCAGTAGGCTGTGAGTATAATGTCAAGCAACAAGTTAACTATGTTAAGGAACAAAAGAAAATTGATGGAGCCAAGAAAGTATTAGTGATTGGTGCTTCAACTGGTTATGGACTTTCATCTAGAATAGCAGCAGCTTTTGGTTGCGGTGCAGCTACAATAGGATTATTTTTTGAAAGACCTGCAGCGGGAAATAGAACAGCTTCAGCAGGCTGGTACAATACTGCAGCTTTTGAAAAATTGGCAAAAGAAGAGGGCTTGTATGCTAAGAGTATAAATGGAGATGCCTTCTCAAATGAAATTAAGCAACAAACTATAGAGATGATTAAAAAAGATCTTGGTAAAGTTGACATGGTTATTTATAGTCTAGCCTCACCTAGACGGACACATCCTGATACTGTTGAAGTATTTAATTCAGTTATTAAGCCAATTGGGCCTGCATATACATCTAAAACAGTTGATTTTCATACTCAGCAGGTTACAGACATAACTATTGAGCCTGCTAATGACGATGAAATCAGACAGACTATTGCTGTAATGGGTGGAGAAGACTGGGAAATGTGGATGGATGAACTTAAAAAGGCAGATGTGCTAGAGAATAATGCGATAACTCTAGCGTACACGTATGTGGGACCAAATATGACCCATGCTGTCTACAGAGAGGGTACAATAGGAAGAGCAAAAGATGACCTTGAGGCAACAGCTGGTAAGATTACAGAGAAGCTTAAAGACATAGGTGCTAAGGCATATGTATCGATAAATAAAGCGGTTGTCACACAAGCCAGTGCTGCTATTCCTGTTATTTCGCTATATGTCAGCATCTTGTTCGAAATAATGAAGCAGAAAAATAATCATGAGGGTTGCATTGAACAAATGTACCGAATGTTTAATGACAGATTGTATTCAGGAGATTTGAAGCTGGATAGCAAAGGTCGGATTTGTATGGACGATTGGGAGATGGGTGCTGATGTTCAGACTGAGGTATTAAAGCTGTGGAATGAAGCTAATAGTGAGAATGTAAAGACTATCTCAGATATAGATGGATATAGAACAGAGTTCTTCAAACTTTTTGGCTTTGAATTTGATGCTGTTGACTATAACGCAGAGGTTGAAATTGATGTGAAAATTGGGAGTATTGAATAAATTATCAATGGTTAAAAAGTTGTCTCAATAGAATTTCTATGAGGCAACTTTTTTAGTTGAAATAATATTACCCTTTCCGTATCTGTGAAGGAACAGTCTCAGTAAAATGCTTAAAAATTTTATTAAAATTTGCAAGGTTGGTAAAGCCACATTCTAGCGCTATCTGTGCAATGGAATAATCAGTTCCTCTAAGCATTTCAATTGATTTAGCTACACGCATTTTATTTAAATATTCTATCGGTGAAAATCCAGTTGACAGCTTGAAAAAAGCTGAAAAATAATTTGGTGACATATAGGCCAGTTCGGCAAGGGTATTAAGCCCAATCTTTTGCGAATAATTCCTGTTTATAAACTCGAATACTTTTCCTAGTTTCTCAAGCTTTTTGCTTTTGGTAGTGATACTTTCAGAGTTTTTACTAGTATCTTGATAATGTCTTATTAGATAAGTTATTATGTGCAAAAGCTTTGCTTTAATCATCAGTTTGTAGCCAATTGTTTTATTAACGTACTCATCTTCGATTTCGGTTAGTAACTCAAATATTTTCTGTCCAATTTCGCTTTTGCTATCAATTCTATTATTAAAATTTGAACTTCTTTCAAAAAAAGGCTTCATATACTGATAATCAAATTGGTTTTCAGAAGACCAAACCAGCTGAGGTTCAAACATTACCACGGGCATGATCATATTTACATGTGGCAAAACCTCCATATAGTGTGGCTCAATATTATTTATTACCACAATATCGCCCTCATTCATTTCATAGGTCCTATTTTCCACATAATAAATTCCTTTGCCCTGTTTAACAAAAGCAAGCTCAAGGTAGTTATGCCAATGAAAGGTATGATTCATACAGTAATATGGTTCCATGTTAGTGAACTTAATACTGAAAGGAAAATCCATAGGAAATGACTTTGGTTTATATACTTTTGATGAATCCATTAAATAACCTCCTGAAAAAGCAGTAGAATAGTATTATAAAAAAATAAAATAATCAGAGAAATAGTAGTGTTCTCGTACTATAATAATAATATAAACTCAATAATAATAAAAGATAAACAGTAAAAAAGTATTATATATTAAACTGAAAATGTGAAGGGGTGGAGTGCGCGATGATTAATCCAGCTTATGAGCTTGAAAGACTACTTCAGTTTGGAAAAAAGCATGGTTTACTTGATAAGCTCGATACAATAATTTCAAGAAATCAATTGTTGGATTTACTGAAGCTTAAAGAACCCTACAGCGGCGAAGTTGCTCAAGAGGATTTGGACTATCCAACTGAAATATTGAGCAATCTTGTGGAATACGCTGGTGAAAACGGGCTATTTGATAAAGAAGTTTATGCCTATCGTGAGTTATTTGATACTAAAATTATGGGACTTTTAATGCCAAGACAGTCTGAGATTGTTAGAAATTTTAATGAATTGGCGCAAAAAAATTCAATAAAAGCAGCAACTGACTATTTTTATGAGCTTTGTACCGCTTCTAACTATATAAGAACTGCTCAGATTGATAAAAATATTAAGTGGATAACAGCTTCCAAGTATGGAAGTATGGAGATAACAATAAATCTTACGAAGCCGGAAAAAGATCCAAAAACAATTGCAATGGAAAGACTTCAGCCCCAGAGCAGTTATCCAAAGTGTATGCTATGTGTTGATAATATAGGCTATTCTGGCAGAATTAACTTTCCTGCCAGACAGACACATAGAATCATTCCAATAACTCTTTGTGGTGAGCAATGGCATTTTCAGTATTCACCATATGTTTATTATAATGAGCACTGTATTGTGCTCTGTGAGAGCCATGTGCCAATGGTAGTATCAAAGAAGACGTTCAGCTGGCTCTTAGACTTTGTAAGACAATTTCCACATTACTTATGTGGCTCAAATGCAGACCTACCGATAGTAGGGGGCTCAATACTAAGCCACAACCACTTTCAAGGTGGAAATTATTTATTCCCAATGCAAAAGGCACCTGTTATAAAGAAATTTGAATGTAATGAGTTCAAGAATATAGAAATAGGTATAGTAAAGTGGCCTCTCTCCGTTATTCGTGCTGCTAGTGACAGCATAAACGAACTAATTGAATTCTCTGATTATGTATTAAACTTGTGGAGAGAGTATAGTGATGAAAGTGTTGATGTTCTCGCATATTCTGATTCTGACAATGGTAAGCTACCTCACAATACAATAACTCCTATTGCGAGAATGAATGAAGAGGGTAAATATGAGATGGATTTAGTTCTGAGAAATAACAGAACTACTGTCGAATATCCAGATGGTATATTCCATCCTCACAAGGAGATTCATCACATCAAAAAAGAGAATATTGGGCTGATTGAGGTTATGGGACTGGCAATCTTACCAGGAAGACTGAAAAGTGAAGTTGAGCAGATAAAAGAAATACTTTGTGGCAAAACAAGTATCGTAGACATTTATGCTCAAGAGAATGTGTTGTATAAGCATATCCCTTGGATAGAAGAACTTGTTTCAAAATATGGCAGTTATCTCACAAAGGAACGTGCAGATGAAGTTGTTAAGTTTGAGATTGGCAAAAAGTTCGAAACCTGCCTTGAGCATACAGGTGTGTTTAAGCAAACTGATGAGGGCCTTCGTGCATTTAATAGATTCATCTCAGAAGCGCTACGTGGACTCCCGCTTTAGTAAGAGCGGCTGAGCTAAGTATTATTTATGAAATCAAATATATAAAATATATAAAACTTGTACAATGATGTTAGTAAATTAGAATAAAAAATATACTGAAGGGAGCTTAAAAAATGCAGAAAAATTATGATGAACTGAAGGAAAAATTCTGTAGAATATATGGAGGTAGCAGAGAGGACTTAAGAATATTTTCAGGGCCTGGAAGAGTAAATCTTATTGGAGAACACATAGACTATTGCGGAGGTTATGTGTTTCCAGCGGCTTTAAGCCTTGATTCTACGGTTATTGCAAGAGTGAACAAGGATAATACTCTCAGACTTGCTGCAACAGACTTACCAGATAGGGTAGCGGTAAAGTTAGATGATTTGGAAAGTGCAAAGAGTCTTAAATGGGGAAATTACCAGGCAGGTGTGGCTTTTGTACTACAAAATGCAGGCTACAAGCTGGTTGGAGTGGATATGTTATTTCATGACACTGTGCCATTAGGCTCAGGACTGTCCTCCTCAGCAGCAATAGAATTGGCTACAGCTATTACACTGGTTACATTAGCTAATGAGGCATATGGAATAACTAAACCGATAGATATGGTAGAAATGGCTGTTCTGGGACAAAAAACTGAAAATGAATTCTGTGGAGTAAACTGTGGAATAATGGACCAGTTCGCGTCTGCTATGGGGAAGAAAGATCATGCAATAATGCTTGATTGCGCAACTTTAAAATATCAATATTTTCCTTTGAAGATTGACGGCTACAAAATAGTTTTGGGAAATACTAAGAAAAAGCGTTCACTTGGTGAATCGAAGTATAATGAGAGAGTTAGTGAGTGCGCTGAAGGTTTAAGAATATTACAACAGTATCTGCCAAATAAAAAGAATCTATGTGAGATTACAAGTGTTGAATTTGAACAGTACAAGTCAAAGATTGTAGACGAAGTAATCAGAAAAAGGGTAACTCATGTTATTTGCGAAAACGACAGAGTATTTATGGCTGTAGAGGCACTAAAGAGGAATGATTTAGCAGAGCTTGGAAGGCTTCTAGTAGAGGCAAATGACTCAATTAGAGATTTGTATGAAGTAACAGGTATAGAGCTGGACACAATGACTGCAGAGGCTATGAAAGTAGAAGGAGTTATAGGTGCCAGAATGACCGGCGCGGGCTTTGGAGGCTGTACTGTTAACATTGTTCCAGAGGATAAGGTGGATTTATTTATAGAGCAGGTTGGAAAGAATTATAAAGAGCAAACAGGTATAACACCTGAATTTTATGTTAGTGAAATAGGCGATGGAGCGAGAGAAATCATGCTCTAATCATGCTAAAGAGCAATGAAGTGCAACTTATTCACTGGGAGAGCAACTGTGGTAAGGTAGTTGTTACTTCCAAAATACTTTTCGGGTAGGGATGTTGAAAACAAGTTTTTTAATGAAGGAGTGTTTATAATGGCAGTTTTAGTAACTGGTGGAGCTGGCTATATTGGAAGTCATACAGTAGCAGAGCTTTTGGATGCAAAAGAGGATGTTATTGTTCTAGATAGTTTAGAAAAAGGTCATAAGGAAGCTGTGCTTGGTGGCAAATTCATTCAGGCTGACCTTAGGAATATTGATGAAATCAGGAAAGTTTTTAAAGAAAATGCTATTGAGGCTGTAATTCATTTTGCTGCATATATTGAGGTAGGAGAGAGCGTAGCAAATCCACTAAAGTATTACAACAACAATGTAATAGCATCCCTCAACTTGCTTACTGTAATGCAAGAGGCTGGAGTTAACAAGATAGTATTTTCATCAACTGCTGCTACTTATGGAATACCTGAGAATATTCCGATAAAAGAGAGCGATAAAACAGCACCAATTAATCCTTATGGAGAAACAAAGCTCACTGTTGAAAAGATATTGAAATGGGCTGATGGCGCTTATGGAATAAAGCATGCTGTTCTCAGATATTTTAATGCCTGTGGTGCACATGTGAGTGGTAAAATTGGTGAAGCTCATTCCCCAGAATCACATTTGATTCCAATAATATTACAGGTAGCTCAGGGTAAGAGAGACGAGATAAAACTTTTCGGCAATGATTACAATACAATTGACGGAACCTGTGTAAGAGACTATATCCATGTTTCAGACCTTGCGCAAGCTCATGTGCTTGCACTGCAAAGCTTGAGAAAAGGCGCGGACAGCAATACCTTTAATCTTGGAAACGGCACAGGCTTTTCAAATAGAGAGGTAGTAGAGGTTGCAAGAGAGGTAACTGGCAAGACAATAAAAGCAACTGACGCACCAAGAAGACCAGGAGACCCTGATACACTAGTTGCATCAGCTGAAAAAGCCATAAATCTTTTAGGCTGGAAGCCAAAATACAATAATTTGAACAAAATCATTGAAACCGCATGGAATTGGCATTCTTCACATCCAAATGGGTATGAGAAGTAACACTAATTTGCATTAAAAATGATAGTAACTATTTTTAATCATCGCTTCGTAATGTATCAAAGGATAGAGTTATATAATTAAATATACTGTAGGATGATTATAACATTTATTAAGAACGCCTTGATAGAATATTAAATATATTCTTCAAGGCGTTTTCTGATTTGTTCTAAATGAGAGCTATATCACTTTTCAAATCCTTCAGCAATCCTTTTCTTATACTCTGACGGTGTCATGCCATATGCTTGGTTGAAGGCTCTATTGAAGGTGCGGTAGTTGCCAAAGCCAGAAATAAAGGCAATGTCTGTTAAATCTGTTTTGCCATTCGAAATTAGCTGTGCAGCATGCCTTGAGCGTAGGGTGTTCATGTAGCTATTAAAACCACAACCTAGATAGGAATTAAAAAACTTTGACAAATAATCTTTATTATAGCCAAAATGCTTTGCTAAAGTTTCTATCGTGAGAACATTAAGGTAGTTCTGCTGCAAATATACGAGGATTTTCCTAGCCAAATCAGTGCTACTAACAGCTGGCTTATCCACAAGATCTATACAACTGAGTATCATTCCTAGAATATAATAAGCACTACCCTTGCTGATTAATTCATTCTTATCACTGCGTGAGTTAAGAAGCTGATTGAATATATAATATATTTGCTTAGTATTCTCGCATTTATCTAAAAAAGATGTAGACAAAACCTTTGAACGAGTCATCGCAGTATAGCCGTTTACAAGCTCGACAGGTATAATTGTAACAATGGAATGTGAGTTCTCAACATTAGTGTAGGAATGAATGTCGAAGCTGTTTGCAATAGAGATACAGCCTTTTGTCAATGTCTTGATATGTCCATTTATATTAACATTAATTTTGCCATCAATTACATATACAAGCTCTATGTTTGAATGAAAGTGTGGTTCACAAGAGTTGTTAATTGCTGTAAAAATATATATATTATTATCATATTCTCTTATGATTTCAAAAAAAGCACTCATATTTTTCCTCTTTAGATAAGTTTTGAAAACATATCAGTTTTTGTCTATAAATAAAGGATTATTTACTATCGATATTATCAAATATCACTTATCATTGTCAATATAATACTAATTAAATTCAAAGTAATTAGGTTCACAAAAACTAGTAAGGGTAGACTTAGTTCAGATGGATTTTTACTCCACTAGAACCCTAGTCAAGAAATTTAAGTATGGTAGATTATAATGAGATAATACGAGTAAATAAAAGATAATATAAGGAGGAAATATCTATGGGTAAATTAAAGGCAGGTATTATTGGTTGCGGTGGTATTGCAAATGGCAAAGAAATGCCAGGTATAAAAGAAGCTGGTCTAGTTGATTTAGTTGCTTTTTGTGATATCGCCCTTGAAAAGGCAGCAAAGGCAGCAAAAGAATTCGGAACAGCTGAGGCAAAAACTTATACTGACTATAAGGAAGTTTTGAAAGATAGTAGCATTGATATAATATACGTGTGTACACCAAATCGTTCACACAGCGCAATAACTGTTGATGCTTTAAATGCAGGCAAACATGTTATGTGCGAAAAACCTATGGCGATTAACACAATTGAAGCGCAAAAAATGGTGGATGCCGCAAAAGCTAATAATAAGATCTTAACTATTGGCTATCAAAATCGTTATCGTGCGGATTCAGCTTATTTAAAAGAGGAGTGTAAAAATGGGGCGCTTGGTGATATTTATTTTGCTAAAGCTAGAGCTCTTAGGCGCAGAGGAGTTCCAACATGGGGAGTTTTCCTTAATGAGTATGAGCAAGGTGGAGGCCCACTCATAGACATTGGTACACATGCTTTAGACTTAACCCTTTGGATGATGGATAATTACAAACCCAAATACGTAGTTGGAACTACATATCACAAGCTAAATGACCAAACAAACACAGCTAATTCATTTGGAGATTGGAACTGTGATGAGTTTACGGTGGAAGATAGCGCCTTCGGTTTTATTGTAATGGAAAATGGAGCCACAATTATGCTTGAGTCCAGCTGGGCGCTTAATTCCTTGGAAAAGTTAGAGGCTGCTACAGTTCTATGTGGTACAACTGCAGGTGCAGATATGCTTGATGGACTTAGAATTAATGGTGTCAAAAATGGTCGCCAGTATATTACAAAACCTGATCTAACTGCAGGAGGAGTTGCATTCTTTGAGGGATCAAGTGATAAACCAGAAGTTCTAGAGCAGATAACCTTTATTAATGCTGTTTTGGGTAAAGGAGAGCTAATCGTAAAACCAGAGCAAGCCCTGGCGGTAACACAGATACTAGAGGCTATTTATGAATCTGCAAAAACAGGTAAGCCAGTTTATTTTTAAAATTCAACTAGGAGGTCAAAAGTTATGAAATTAGGAGTTTTTACAGTTTTACTATCAGACCGCAGCCTTAATGATACTTTGGAATATTTAAGTGGTATAGGTGTAGAGGCTATAGAAATCGGATGTGGTGGTTATCCAGGAACAGCCCATTGCGATGCGATAAAGTTTATGAAGGATAAGAGTCTTATAAATGATTTTAAGGATACTATAAAAAAACATGATATGACGTTGAGTGCACTTTCTGTACATGGCAATCCAGTTCATCCTCAGAAGGAAATCGCACAGAAATTTCATACTGAGTATGAAGCAGCAGTTCAATTAGCTGGTGAGCTTGGCGTTGACAGAGTAGTAACCTTTTCTGGTTGTCCAGGTGATAGCGAGAATTCTAAATACCCCAATTGGGTTACCTGCGCATGGCCGGAGGATTTTCAGGAAATATTGAAATGGCAGTGGAACGAGGTACTTATCCCATATTGGCAGAAAACTGCTGAGTTTACCAAGAGGTACGGTGTGGATAAGATTGCTTTTGAAATGCACCCTGGTTTCTGTTTATATAATCCAGAAACGGTTCTCAAACTCCGAGCGGCAGTAGGGGATATTATCGGAGCTAATTTTGACCCATCGCACCTATTCTGGCAGGGGATAGATCCAGTAGCTGCTATCAGAGAGTTAAAGGGTGCTATATATCATTTCCATGCTAAGGATGCCAAGATTGATTTATATAATAATAGTAAAAACGGGGTTCTTGACACAAAACATTTTTCTAATGAGACACAAAGGTCTTGGATATTTAGAACAGTTGGCTATGGACATGGTGAAGAGGTATGGAGAGCTATTTGTAGTGAGCTCCGATTGGCAGGGTATGATCATGTTATGTCAATTGAGCATGAGGATAGCCTAATGACCCCTGAAGAGGGTCTTGAAAAGGCAGTTGCATTTCTTAAAAGAGTAATGATATCTGAAGCCAAACCAACAGGTATGTGGTGGGCATAATTATAAAAAAATTATTATAGTTACGGGGTACAGTTATGGGAATAAAAGCTGCAATTATTGGTTTTGGAGGAATGGGTTCATTTCACGCTAAGCAGATAAAAGAAATAAGCTCAATTCAAGTTGTTGGTGTTTACGATATAAATCCTGAACGTGTATTTATGGCTGTAGAAAAGGGATACAAGGGGTATAAAACACTGGAAGAATGTCTTTTGGACGATATCGAACTGGTGATAATTGCTGTTCCGAATAACTTTCATAGGGAGTTGGCTATAAAAGCTCTGAATGCAGGTAAACACGTGATTTGTGAAAAACCTGTAATGATGAATTCGCAAGAGCTAGAAGATGTGCTTGAGGTTGCAAAACTCCAAGACAAGGTATTCACTGTTCATCAAAATAGGCGTTGGGATAAAGATTTTAGAATAGTTAAAGAAGCCTTTGACAAAAAACTTATTGGTGAACCTTTTTATATTGAATCCCGTGTTCAGGGTTCAAAAGGAGTACCTGGTGACTGGAGATGCGTAAAAGAGGCTGGAGGAGGTATGCTTCTTGACTGGGGAGTGCATCTTCTAGATCAGATTTTGTGGTTGGTGGACAGCCCAGTTACAGAAATATATGCACACCTACTAAGTGTAAAATTTAAAGATGTTGATGATAATTTTAAGGTGTTAATTAAATTCAAAAATAACTTGAGTGTATTAATTGAAGTTGATACCTATACCTTCATTCCACTTCCACGCTGGCATATAAGTACAAACTCAGGAACATTAGTAATAAATGATTGGGAATGTAATGGGAAAATTTTAAAGGCCAATCAAGTAGAATTTAAGTGGGAGGAAGGAATTGTTCATACTAGTGCTGGACCAACTAAGACTATGGCTCCAAGACCGGTTGAAACGATAGATGAAATTCCTCTTCCTGAAATGAATCCTGACTGTAAGGATTATTATGTTAATGTTGCTAAAGCTATAAGAGGAGATCAAGAGCTGATTGTAACACCAAATCAGGCACTTCGTGTAATGAAAATAATTGATGCGATATTCAAATCCGCTAAAAGTGGTGAATGTATAAAAGGAGCTGACATATATGAAAATTGATATAGGATTACAGTTATATTCACTTCGTGAGAAGTGTGACGAGAATTTTGAAAATGTATTAAAGGAAGTATCAAATGCAGGCTATGATGGGATTGAATTTTATTCCTTTTTTGATATTGATGCAAACAAAATGAAACAACTGCTTAATAACTATAGCTTAAAGCCAATGGGTACTCATACAAGCATTGACTTATTGAAAAATAATCTTGATGGACTTATGCGCTACAGCACAACATTAGGAAGTGAATATGTTGCATTGGGAATTTATACGTCAGAGGATAGAGATGGGTGGCTAAGGCTTAGTGAGGTTTTAGAAAAGTCGGGTGAACAATTGCGTAGAAATGGATTTAAGTTTATGTATCATAATCATGGGCATGAATTTGAACCTAAATTTAATGGTGAAATGGCTGAGGATATTATACTAAATAATACATCACCCGAGAATGTTTCGCTTGAATTGGATTGCTATTGGGTTAAGTATGCAGGTCTTAAGCCAGAAGAATACTTGAAAAATAATCTTAAACGTATTAAAACAATACACTTAAAAGATATGGATAAAAACGATAAGAAAATGACTGAAGTGGGAACTGGTATTAACAATTGTGGTGGACTATATAACATATGCAGAGAAGCCGATTTTAAATGGGTTGTTTTAGAACAAGATGACATTTATATAGACCCATTTGAAAGTATAAAAATATCTATAGACAATACTAGAAAATTTTAATTGTAAAAGGCTGTCAGTAGCAATTGTTGACAGCCTTTTATATATGCAATATTCCTAGTTGAAAATAATTAATCTTAACAACGATGGTAGATGTATCCGATAAGAAGTCTCAGAGGCCACATCTACCATTGTTGTGACCAGTAATGATTTTTACTCAGAAGGTTGAGTTATTTAACAATTAAACCAAGCAATTTAGATAGCGAAACAGCTTGAGAGTCAGTTACAATCATTCCTTTTAGCTCAGGACCACGAATAAGAATCCCGTCAATCTCAGAGGTGGTAAAATCAATTCCTTTAAGCATGGTACCAGCAAATTCAACAGCTATTAAGTTGCAATTTGAAAATTGTAAATCCTTTTGTTTAGTTTCCCACATATAGCTACTTGAAAGGTTGGATTTTTCTATCAAAACTCGTGTGATATCTGCATTAGAAAAAATGGAGTATTGCATGCTGCATTCGAAAATCGAAATATCACAGAGACTTGCTTTAGATAAAATAATTCCAGTTAGATTACAATTACTAAACTCAACACTACTTAAGCGAGCTTCATTAAAATTCATATTTGATAAATCACAATCTTTAAAAATAACATCCTCAAATACAAAGCTTTGTACATCACATTTTGTGAATGTACATTTTTCAAATATACACTTATAGAACACAACTACAGTACTAGATATACTATCTAAAGTACTATTTTTAAAATGGTAGTTTTGGACATCATAATCGATGGTCAGGCTTTCCTGAACGATATCATTAATATTTTCAGCGTCTATTAGATTAAGTGGTATTTGTGGTTTTCGAATTTTCATTTTTATGCTCCTTTGTTAAACATATAATTATCTGTTTAGATAATTATGAATACCATTTCTATTTAGGCATTTTATTTAAACTTAAGTATATCAAATACTTAGAGTATATCAAATCCAAAATTCATAAACATGTTGAGATGCGATTTATGTTAATTTACTAACAAAGTATTGAAATAGCTGTGAAAAAGAGGTAAAATTACTTTGGTTATTTAGTTGAAAAAATGGATAATATACAAATATTACAAGCATTTTCCTCAATTTAGACTCATTTTAATAAATAAAAATATATAGGAGCGTGAAGTTATGAGTATGATGGATAAGAAAACAATTGAAGACATTGACGTCTCAGGTAAAAGGGTAATAGTAAGAGTTGATTTTAATGTACCACTAGATGCTACTGGGAAAATCACTGACGATAAGAGAATAGTTGGAGCGCTTTCAACAATTAAGTACCTTGTTGACAAGGGAGCAAAGACTATACTTGTTTCTCATTTGGGTAGACCAAAGGATGGTTTTGAAGATAAATTTAGCATGAAGCCTACAGCTGTTAGATTAAGTGAACTTCTTGGCGTAAATGTTATTATGGCAAAGGACGTTATAGGTGTAGATGCAAAGTCTAAGGCTGCTGAGTTAAAAGCTGGAGAAGTACTTATGCTTGAAAACGTTAGATTCCATAAGGAAGAAACTAAAAATGATCCAACATTTGCAAAAGAACTTTCTAGCTTAGCTGAAATATTTGTAAATGATGCATTTGGTACAGCTCATAGAGCTCACGCTTCTACTGCTGGACTTGCTGATTATTTGCCAGCAGTTTGTGGTTTCCTTATAAAGAAAGAAATTGAATTCATGGGTAAGGCACTTGCAAACCCAGCTAGACCTTTCGTTGCTATTTTAGGTGGAGCAAAGGTTTCTGATAAAATTGCTGTAATTGAGAATTTAATTGATAAGGTTGATACCTTAATAGTTGGTGGAGGTATGGCTTATACTTTCTTAAAGGCTAAGGGTTATAACATCGGAACTTCAATTTGTGAAGATGATAAGGTTGAATTGGCAAAGAGTTTGATGGAAAAGGCTACAGCAAAGGGTGTTAATTTGATGCTTCCTGTAGACAATGCAATAGCTAAGGAATTCAGCAACGATTCTGAAAAGAAAATAGTTGCATCAAATTCAATGCCAGATGGTTGGATGGGAATGGATATCGGAGCTACTACTATTGAAAATTTTGCAAATGAAATTAAGAATGCTAAGACAGTTATATGGAACGGACCTATGGGAGTATTTGAATTCCCTAATTTTGCAACAGGTACAAAGGAAGTTGCTAAGGCACTTGCTGAGTCAGGCTCACTTTCAATAGTTGGTGGTGGAGATTCAGCTGCAGCAGTTGAGCAATTGGGCTACGCAGACAAGATTACTCATATATCAACTGGTGGTGGAGCTTCTTTAGAATACCTAGAAGGAAAAGTTCTTCCAGGTATAGATGTACTTATGAATAAATAGTAAGAAAATGTTTAGGCAGCTTTTTTAAGAGAAAATAAATTAATATAAAACTAAAAGGAGTATTATTAATATGAATAAGAGAAAAACTATCGCAGCAGGTAACTGGAAGATGAACAAAACTGCAGCAGAGGCTGTAGAATTCGTAAATGAATTAAAAGCTAATGTAGCAGACACAGAATCAGAAGTAGTTGTTGGTGTTCCTTATATTTGCTTACCAGGAGTAGTTGCAGCTGCTAAGGGTTCAAACATAAAGGTTGCTGCTCAGAACATGCACTGGGAAGAAAAAGGAGCGTTTACTGGTGAAGTTTCAGGCCAGATGCTTGCAGATTTAGGCGTTGACTATGTAATCATCGGACACTCAGAAAGAAGAGAGTACTTTGCAGAAACAAATGAAACAGTTAACAAAAAGGCTCATGCAGTATTCAATTATGGAATGACTCCTATCATCTGCTGTGGTGAGACATTAACGCAGAGAGAACAAGGAGTTACTGCTGACCATGTTAGATATCAGATAAAGGTTGCATTACTTGGTCTTTCAGCGCAGCAGGTTAAACAGGCAGTACTTGCTTACGAACCAATTTGGGCTATAGGAACAGGTAAAACTGCTTCTAATGAACAAGCAAATGAAGTTTGTGCAATTATCAGAGCTACTGTAAAAGAACTTTATGGTGAAGAAGTTTCAAACGCTACTAGAATTCAATACGGCGGAAGCGTAAATGCTAAAAACGCTGCTGAAATATTTGCTATGTCAGATATTGATGGCGGACTAGTTGGTGGAGCAAGCCTTAAGGTTGAAGATTTCACAGTTATAGCAAAGGCTTAATAACGAAAATTTAACTATAAGAAATAACACTGATATCGAATTTGTACAATCGGGAAACGAACACTTTCACTAAATCTGAAAACTCGGTTTATCCGATGTCTAAGCTTTAGGAGGAGTCAAAAAATTCCCCTAGAAGCTAAGAACTCTGTTTATATGAATATTCTGACCCTCCAGTAGGTGCTGGAGGGTCAAGTTATAAAATAAATTATTAATAAGAATTAAATGTAATTTTGAATAGGGAGAAAACTATATGGAAAAGAAGCTAGTAACTTTGATGATCCTTGACGGTTATGGAAACAATCCTCAGGTAGAAGGAAATGCTATAAGCGCAGCAAACAAACCAAACCTTGATAGTTATATGGCGAAGTGCCCTAATACGGTCGTTCATACGAGTGGCTTAGAAGTAGGACTTCCAGATGGCCAGATGGGAAACTCTGAGGTAGGGCACACCAATATTGGTGCTGGTAGAATAGTTTATCAGGAACTAACAAGAATAACGAAGTCTATTAAAGACGGCGATTTTTTTGAAAAAGAGGAGTTCCTAAAAGCTATAGAAAACTGTAAAGCAAATAATTCAAAACTTCATTTATTTGGTCTTCTGTCTGATGGTGGAGTTCACAGCCATAATACTCATTTGTATGCGTTTGTAGAATTAGCAAAGAGGAATGGTCTAAAGGATGTGTTTATTCATTGCTTGTTCGATGGAAGAGACGTTCCACCAGATAGCTCAAAAGTATATACGCAGGAGTTAGAAGCAAAGCTTGCTGAAATAGGAGTTGGAAAGATTGCAACTGTAATGGGCAGATATTATGCTATGGACAGAGATAATCGTTGGGAAAGAGTACAGCTTGCATATGATGTAATGGTGCTTGGAAAGGGCTTGACTGCAAACTCAGCAGTTGAGGCTGTTGAAACGTCCTTCGCTAAAAAAGAGTTTGATGAATTTGTTAAGCCTACTGCAATTGTAGAAAATGGCAAGCCAATTGCAACAATGGCAGCAAATGACTCAGTTATATTCTTCAACTTTAGACCTGATAGGGCAAGAGAGATAACAAGAACCTTTGTAGATCCAGAATTCAAGGGCTTTGAAAGAGCAAATGGTTTCTTCCCACTACACTATGTTTGTTTGACACAGTACGATAAGTCAATGCCAAATGTATCTGTTGCCTTCAAACCACAGTCGTTGGAGAACACTTTTGGAGAGTACATCAGCAGGCTTGGCTACAGACAGCTAAGAATTGCAGAAACTGAGAAGTATGCTCATGTAACCTTCTTCTTCAACGGTGGTGTTGAAGCTCAGTATGAGGGTGAGGACAGGGCGCTTATCCCTTCACCTAAGGTTGCAACTTATGACTTGAAGCCTGAAATGAGTGCATATGAAGTAGCTGAAGAGGCTGTAAAGAGAATAAATTCAAAGCAGTATGATGTAATTGTATTGAACTTCGCAAATTGTGATATGGTCGGGCATACAGGTGTGTTTGATGCAGCGAAAACAGCAGTTGAAGCTGTGGATGAGTGCGTTGGTAAGGTAGTAAATGCAGTTACCACGCAAGGTGGAGTGGTGCTTATCACAGCTGACCATGGAAATGCAGAGCAGATGCTAGACTATGAAAATGGTGGGGCCTTCACAGCACATACAACTAATGTTGTACCATTGATTGGAATAGGATTAGGTGATGCCAAGCTAAAAGCAGGAAAGCTTGCAGACTTGGCCCCAACCATACTGGACATAATGGGCGTAGCAAAGCCAGCTGAAATGACAGGAACTTCATTGTTACAAAGATAATTATCGGCTGTAAGCATGGGGCAAACAGTGCTCAAAAAACCCTTCGCATCAAATTTCTTTAATGCAAAGGTCTAAAGAAAAAAACAGCGATTCAATATATTAAAATGATAAGCTATGGTAATGCAAATAACATATTAAAAGCTCTTGGATAATATCTGAGAGCTTTTTTGCTTCATATATTTACCTTTGAAATTTGCAGTTATGATTGTATTTTAGTCTAGATATTTTGCTTTATATCTTTTTCTTTTCTTGAGTTGTATAATTGTATTAATAAAAATGGTATATGTGATGAGCTCACTTTAATGGATATTAATAAAAGCTTGAAGTACTGATACTCTGATGGATAAAGAATACTAAAAATAATGTTATATGAACTTCAGATTATCATTAGTAAAAAAAATCACCTGCCAATAAAAAAATTCCTCCTATTTAAGTTAATATGTAAAGTGTTAAAATGAATAGACTACTAACAGTAGGGTCTATTAAATGTTAAAAGTGCGAACCTGTCCATGCATCTTTTATGTGTTCAAACAGGTATAAGTTAAAACAAACTAAGGCAAAACGACAATTATATTGTATAATATTGATTATATTAATGGCTTAGAATTACATTTATGAAATACTAATTAGTATGTTGAGGTGAACATGAAGTCTATTAAAACAAAGCTGATTCTGTCATTTCTAATCATCATATGTTTTGTTATAACGCTCTACACCATATTTTATTACACCCAATCTTTAAATAATATTAAGATTAAGGTTGGTACAGAATCTTATAATAGCCTTGTTCAATTGGATAGAAATATGTCAAATAGTTTTAGTGAGATTGACAGTATAGTAAAACCGATTTTTGTAAATCTGAGCTTGCAAAAATTATTACTGAGCCCCAAAGCTGAGATTGAAACTGTTGTTGCTCTTCGAGCATACCTAGCACAAACCATTGATACAAATTACTATCTAGACGATATGACTATTTTAAATAACAATATGGAATACATTTTAGGCGTAAAATCTATTATAAATACCGAACTACTTTACAAACAAATAAAAGAAAAATTCTTGGAGAGCAATGAAGATAGTTATGCTTGGTTGGGTCCTTTTTATATCCTTACAACAACAAACGAACCAAGGAAATACTATATCCAATGTAAACCTATCAGAAGGATAAGCACGTATACGGATATTATTGGATATTTTTGCATAAGCATTGATGAAAGTAAACTCAAAGATTCATATTTGAATATTATTAACAATTCTAAATCTAACCTAGGAATAATCAATTCAAATGGTATTATTTTTTCAAATTCAGACGATAGAATGGTTGGAAAAGATACTAGCTCGCTGGAACAAATGTATGGGGAAGATATTATGGATAAAAACGTGAACTATAGAATTCATGGAAATAAGCTGGTATCCGTATACTCCTCTAAAAAAACAGGATATTTATTTTATAGAATAGATGAACTTGATGAGGTTAATTTACAAATAAGAACACTGATATTTAATATTGTATTCATTACATTGATAAGCTTTGCAGTCGCATTTATTATTGCAATGGTTTTTGTATCAAGGATATTAAACCCACTTAAGAAGCTTGAGCACAACATGATGCTGGTGGAAAAAGGAAATTTTGAAAGCAAGGTTGAAATTACTAACGAAGATGAAATTGGAAATCTGGCAAAAGTATATAACAATATGATTCAGAAAATTAAGTTGCTTGTTGATGATATCAGAGTATTGGAACGCAAAAAAAGAAAATCTGAATTATATGTCCTTCAGACTCAGATAAACCCGCATTTTATTTATAATACACTGTCTACAATTAAATGGTTGGCAGTTAAATTTGGGGAAATAGAGCTGAGTGATTTGGTCTCCAATTTTGGAATGGTGCTCCGCTCAAGCATCACAATCGGAAAACAATTTGTAACGGTGTCAGAAGAAATTCAATGCCTAAAAAGTTATAGTGCAATCCAAAAAGTGCGGTTTGACAACAAATTTGAAATTGAATTTGAAGTTGATGAAAGTATACTTGAATGTGTTGTACTAAAATTTATGCTTCAAATTCTTTTAGAAAACGCTATAGTCCATGGGATTGAGCCCAAAAAGGAGACTGGACTTATAAGGGTTATATGTAAACCCAAAGGTGAGGAGTTGTTTTTCTGCGTAGAGGACAACGGAATAGGAATTACTTCTGAAAAGCTACAGGAACTAAAGGATAAGCTGAAGTCACAGCACTTTGAAGGTTTTATGAAGAGTATAGGACTGTTAAATCTGAAGGAAAGGCTTAGAATTTACTATGGCGAAGAATATGAGATTCATATTGAAAGTATGGTGAATGTAGGAACAAAAGTGTTTTTCTATACACCTATACAAAGGGAGGCTCCTTCGAATGAAAATGATTATAGTTGAAGATGAAAAGATTATACGAGAACAAATTGCAGCCAGCATTCAATGGAGTCAATATGGCATTGATGTCATAGGGACTGCAGAAAACGGAAGTATTGCCCTGAAAATGGCGAGGACGTTTAAGCCCGAAATCATTCTGAGCGATATTCGTATGCCAGAAATGGATGGCTTAGAGCTTTTGATTGAAGTTCAAAAAGAGATGAGAGGTACTAAAGTTGTTCTACTAACAGCTTATGACGATTTTAAATATGTACAGACTGCTCTAAAAAATGGTGCTTTTGACTATGTATTAAAAATTGTACCAACGGAAGAGTTAATCAATACTGTTTTGAAAGCCAGGGACAAAGTATTAGAAGAACAGAAGAAGACCCGTGAAGCAGAAGTTTTAAAGGCAAATTTGAAAGAAAACGTGCAGATAGCCAATGAGAGGCTTCTAAATCGATTGGTCAGCCATAAATCAAAAAACATTAACTACGTTGTAGAATGTCTCAATAAAAACGGAATTCTTTTTAAAAATGGTCATTATTTTGTTGTTATTGTAGATTTTAATCAAACGGATATATACCTTGAAATTGAGAGGTATAGCCTAGTAAAGATGAAAATGTTAGAGATTGAAAATAAACTATCACGCGGAGGTATATGGTATTTTGACGAGAAAGACCGCTTAATAGGTATTATTCAGCATGAAAACAGTATATCCTTCAGTGAATCATCCAATTCACTAAAAAAAGCCTTAATTGAAAATGAAATTACTAACTACTATGTGGGAGTAGGCTTAAGTAAGGATACTATTGAAAATATATATGATTCATATTGTGAAGCGGAGAAAGCCTTAGAATTTAAGATTGTTAAATCCAAAAATGCAGTGATTACATACAGTGAAATATTGTATTTACAGAAGAAAGGTGAATTAACCGGACTTATTAAAGATTGTAGGAAAGACTTATATGTTCAGTTGAAGTCCTTCTCAGAGAATAAAATTAAAGATTCAATAGACAAAGTATTTGAAGAATTAATCTTGATAAAGTCAATTCATCCCAATGAATTATATCAATTTTGTTATGAATTGATTCAGGAGGCCAATCGTGATATTGCAGCCTTTGACCCCGAATTTAACAGCAGTGTAAGTGAATATGATTTTTATTCAGATATTAGGCAGTATGATGATATACAAATGCTTAAAGAATGGCTGAAGGAGCTCATTTCATCCATTGTAAGGCGGGTACATAATAATAAAGAAGAGCCAGTTTCACAGACCATTAGCAAAGTATTGAACTTTATAGATGAGAATATCGGTTTCGACTTAAACTTAAAAGCAATCTCGGAAAAGTTTGAGGTCAATCAAAGCTGTTTGAGCATTCTTTTTAAGAACAAAACAGGGACTTATTTCAAGGATTATATTCTGAAAAAGAAGATGGAACGGGCACTTATTCTCCTTAAGGATTCAAGGCTAAGGATTAAAGAGGTTTCAGTAATGGTGGGCTATCAAGATGAAAAGTATTTTACAAATATTTTCAAGAAGCTTACAGGAATGACTCCTTCTCAGTATAAAAACAATAAAGAGACTCCACAAGTACTCGAATAGAGGCGAGAATTGTAATTTTTAGACTCCTTGATACAATTAGGGTATTAGGGTTGAATTCATTATAGGGAGAACTGATATGGAAAATACAAGAAAACTGCGGACTGCTTTGATTGTAACTTTTTTTATGCTCTTCTCGATGGTTGGCTGTTCTTACGGTGGTCAAAAAGCAATAGACGTGACCAAGGTTCAGGGTAATACGCAAAAAGGGGAATCGGACGATAAAAAACCTCACATGGTTACTTTTGTAACGCAGGCCAATGATCAGATGACCCAAACAGAAAAGCAGCTTAGGGAAGCATATGATGCTGATTTTGAGCTTGTAGCACTACCAGCCAGCGAGCTTATTTCAAAGATACAGATGGATGCACTGTCAGGTACCAATGCCTATGATATTTATTCAACCGGTCAAGGAGCAATTCAGTTTGGAATGTCCGGTATTGCAGAAGAACTTCCCAAGTTGGACGACTGGGAGGATATTTTCCCCGGGTTACGGGCGAATTACCAGTTCGGGGAAAAAATATATGGTTGGCCTATTCAAGCTGATACCTGTCTTCTGTACTACAGAACAGATTTGTTGGAAAAAGCAGGCTTCAAGCAACCTCCAAAAACATGGGATGAGTATAGGAAAATGGCAATTAAGATGACTACTGACGTGAACGGAAAGCACCCAGGAGAAGCTGAATTCAACTCAGATAAGATTGATGTATACGGAAGCAATTACAAGGGCGGCAATGTTGACCCCAACACGTGGGAATTCTATAATTTAATGCTCGCAAACGGAGGAAAAACCCATGAAATTGATATTGAAAATAAATCCTACAAAATTACGATTAATGAAAAACCGGCTGTGGATTCTTTAACCTGGGTGGTTGATAACTACAGAAAATACAAGATCTATCCTAAAGGTGCGATCAATAATGACTGGGCTGAATTTCATACCATGTTTGTAGAAGGAAAAGTGGCGCTAGCAGTCAATTTTGCTTATATGTTTGACATGGCGAATGCCGAAAATTCCAAGGTGAAGGGAAAATTCTCAGTAGGGCTTATGCCTAAAGGTTCAGCGAAAAATGGAGCAGTGATTGGAGGCTGGGTTATCAGCCTTGCAAAGAACTCTAAAAATAAAGAAGATGCTTTACGACTTATGAGATTTGTAGCTTCCTCTAAGGGTTCCACCATTTATGCGGATACTCAAGGGGCAATGGTCCCAAGACAATCCGACTTTCAAAAGAAAATTGATACCTCACAGGGACCTTCGAAATTGAAACTAGAACAATGCCTTGCAAATCTTAAAAACGCAGAATCTGTTGATCTAACCAAATTCGGAGTATCTTTCGATGCTTCTTTAAAGATTATGAATGCTACCATCAATACTGCCCTTACTGGGAAGGTCTCTCCACAAGAGGCTTTGGATTCAGCTAAAAAGCAGGTGGAAGATCTCCTAAAGGATGATGCCTTCTTAAAGAAATAACTTAACTCACAAGGATAAAACAAAAAAAGGTTTAAAATCAAGCTTTGATTTTAGCCTTTTTTTGTTTTATTTTTTTGCAAAGTAAACAATAAAAAATTTCTACCCTCTGCAAAATTCTTCTACCTTGAAGTAAATTCTATAGCACCTATACTTAGAGACAGGATAGCTATTCCAAATTCATTACTAAATCACATAAGGGGGAAAATGAAATGAAGAGTATTAGAGTATCTTGTTTAGCTCTTGCTGTTTGCTTTGCAATGGGTACAGCAATTACTGGATGTGGTAACACAGCACCAACTGAGAAATCTACAGTTCAAGCAACTGACACAAAAGTAGCAGCAACTACTGAAAGTAAAGCAGAAGAAAAGAAACCTCAAAAGGTTACCTTTGTAACTCAAGCAAACGATCAGATGACTGAGAGCGAAAAGCAGTTAAAAGCAGCATATGATGGTGAAGTTGAAATAGTTTCACTACCTGCAACTGAACTTATGCCAAAGATACAAGTTGATGCAATGTCAGGTACAAATGCCTATGATATTTATTCAACAGGTCAAGGTGCAATTCAATTTGGATTACAAGGAATTGTAGATGAACTTCCAAAACTTGATGATTGGGATGATATTTTCCCAGGTTCAAGAGCTAACTATATGTTTGGAGACAAAATATATGGCTGGCCAGTACAAGCTGATACCTGTCTTTTATTTTACAGAACTGATTTGTTAGAAAAAGCAGGTTATAAAGAACCTCCAAAGACATACGATGAATTCAGGGAAATGGCAATTAAGATGACCACTGACGTTAATGGAAAGCATCCTGGAGAAGCTGGATTTAATGAAGATAAGATTGAAGTATATGGAAGCGATTACAAAGGTGGAAATTTCGATTCTAATACATGGGAATTCTACAATTACTTAGTTGCAAATGGCGGAAAAACTCATGAAATAGATTATGCTAATAAAACTTACAAGATTACTATTAATGAAAAGCCTGCAGTAGATACTTTAACTTGGGTTGTTGACAACTACAAAAAATTTAATGTCTATCCAAAGGGAACTATCAATAATGACTGGGCAGAATTCCATACCATGTTTGTTGAAGGAAAAGTTGCATTGGCAGTAAATTTTGCATACATGTTTGACATGGCAAATGCAGACAATTCTAAGGTGAAGGGTAAATTCTCAGCAGCACTTATGCCTAAAGGAACTGTAAAAAATGGAGCAGTAATTGGTGGATGGGTAATCAGTCTCGCATCAAGCTCAAAGAAAAAGGAAGATGCTTTAAGATTCATGAAATTTGTAGCTTCTTCTCAAGGTTCTACTATTTATGCAGATACCCAGGGAGCAATGGTACCAAGACAATCTGATTTCCAAAAGAAAATTGATGCAGCACAGGGACCTATGAAAGTTAAGCTTGAACAATGTCTTGCAAATCTTAATAATGCTGATTCAGTAGATTTGACTAAACTTGGAGCATCATATGATGCATCAGTAAAAATCATGAACGCAACTATTAATATGGCACTTACGGGCAAGGTAACTCCTCAGGCAGCATTGGATTCTGCTAAAAAGCAGCTTGAAGATTTATTGAAGAAGGATAAGTTCTTAGAGAAATAAGCTACAAGACCTAAATGTATTAGATTGCAGGGCTGCATTACAGCAGACCTGCAATTTAATACAATACATAAAATAAAGCGATTATAAAATATTCGCCAAACTAACTTACAAAATTTTGAGGATGATGAAGATGAAATCAAGTGCGTTAAGACGTGTTCGATCTATAAAAAGAAGTAATTCACTATTCGGTTTTTTTGCAACAGCTCCCGCTATGTTGACGCTCATTGGATTGTTTATATATCCGCTATTGTTTTCTTTATATGTAAGCTTTACAGATTACAATATGGCTGCGGTATTAGGCAATAGAACGATTAATTTTGTCGGTTTACAAAACTACTCAAATGTATTGGCAGACCCCGCGTTTTGGAATGCAATGCGCGTAACGGTATATATAACTATTTCGGCAATAGCTGTAGAGTTTATTTTTGCATTGGCGCTTTCAGTGGCCACCCAAAAGATTGAAAAAGGGAAATCAGTGTTTATCTCAATTTACTTGATTACAATTTTGGTAGCGCCTATAGTAGTCGCACTACTTTTTAGATTCATTTTAAATGATGAACTCGGCCTTCTGAATTTGATTTTACGCAAAGCCGGTATAATCAGTAGAGATATCGGCTGGTTAAGCGATGAAAAGATTGCTAAATTGAGCGTCGTAATGGTAGATACTTGGCAGGCAACCTCTTCGGTATTTCTTCTTTTATATGCTGCTATAATTGCAATCCCAAAAGATATTTTTGAGTCAGCAGTTGTGGATGGTGCAAACAGTTGGAGAGTCTTTGTCAATATTATTTTACCTTCCATCAAGAGTGTTATTATTTACTCAATGGTGATTAGGTTTATGGATGTATTCAGAATATTTGATTCAATATTTTTGCTAACTAATGGTGGCCCTGGAGATGCTACAGAATCATTGGCCCTGTTCATTTTCAGAAAAGGCTGGACTCAGATGGATATGAGTAAAGCTTCTGCAACCTCCTATCTGATGATGATTGTTATGGCAGTTGGTATTTTATTGATTAACAGGGTAGGCAATTATGAAAAAAAAGTCAAATAAATCGAGGAGCTCATAATGAAATCACAAGCAAATTTTAAAAAGAAAAATATATTTACATATACAGGGCTTTGCTTTTATGCAGCTTTTGTCATTCTCCCACTATTCTGGCTGGTACTTACCTCCTTAAAGGACAGATCTGAAAGCTACACCATTGCTTGGCCTTCAAAGCTGTCTTTGGATAATTTTACTTCAGTATTATGGGAATACAAAATCGCCAAATATTTTTATAACAGTGGTTTTATTGCTGTTTTTACGACAATTATCATTTTGGTACTTTCGGTACTCGCAGCCTATGGGTTCACAAAATTCGAATACAAGTTTTCTAATAGTGTATTGAACCTCTGTGTACTATTAAAAATGATTCCATTTATAACCATTATCATCCCTTTGTATATCATGATGGCGAAGCTTGGATTAATCAATACAAGGCTTGCATTGATTTTAGGTAATGTCTCCTTTAACCTTCCAGTTGCTATTTGGTTACTTATACCCTTCTTTAAGGAATTTCCCAATGAGCTTTTAGAAGCTGCCTTTATTGACGGGAGCAGTAAACTGAAAACACTGATTAGTATTGTCTTGCCTCTAGCAGTGCCAGCTATAATGGTCATCACTATATTTATGTTTATCAGTGCGTGGAATGAATTTATGTATGCCTTGATTATGACTACAAAGCAGGACATTCAACCTGTTACTGTGGCTATAGCAAATTTGACTGGCAAGTATGGAGTTAGATTTGATCTGATGACTGCAGCAGCTGTTTTATATGTTATTCCAGTTGTAACTATCACCATAATCTTTCAAAAGAATATTATTGGTGGATTAACTGCAGGAGCTGTTAAAGGATAGAAAGCAGGGGAATTTATGAAAAAAGTACTTCGGAAAATAGCAGGGAATGATAGCACTCTAGTGATTAAAAGAAAGAAAATAATATTAGCGGTGAAGTATCAAAAATGGACGCTACCTCAAAAGAACTTGCGCTTTCTAGCGATTTGATGAAATGAATAAGCTCCTTTCCTATTTTAGAATAGTTAAGCCTATAAACAACTAGATTAAATGGATATAAGACGTAAACACCAGTCTGTTAATCTATTGGAAATTACATATATGCAACAACGAAGACGAAATTATGAACTCCCTACTATGCCTGATTTAGGGAGCAAGGTCCAAATGAAGGAAGATACAGATTGTTGGGCAGAGAAAAGATTTTAATTAAAATGCGAAAGGAATTAATATTATGACTTATAAATTATCTAAGACAAAAGATTTATGGTGTATTAAAGAAGAAAAGTATTGTGCAGAAACAAATAAACATTTTGAAGGACTATTTACCCAAGGAAATGGCTATATGGATATCAGAGGGAGTTTTGAGGAAGGGCTATTCGGAACTTTACAGGATGAAGAGTATATGCGTATGCCTGCCAATGTAACGCTTGAAACACCTAGAAATCCGATAACAAAGTGGGGAACCTATATTCCTGGTATCGCAGGTAAGCATCCTATTTTAAAAGAGGAGATCATAAATCTTCCTTATTTTCTTGGTCTTAACTTCGTAACGTCAGATGAGAGTTTGGATATGGAGTGTAGCACAATACAGGAATATAAAAGATGGCTGGATTTGAGTGATGGCAGCCTGCATAGAAGATTTATCTGGGCAACAAAAAGTGGATTGAATTTGAAGATGGAATATCTGCGGTTCATCAGTATGGCAGACAAGCATCTCTGCATGCAACAGGTGCGTATTGAGGCACTTTCAGGGGAAGGCCTTTTAAATATCGAAAGTTCAATTAATTCAAGTGTAAGGACGAACGGATATAATCATTTTGAGCAAGTATTACCTTCGGTAAGTGACGGGAATTACATTCTAATGGAAACTATCACTGATAGAGGAAATAGAGTTTTAATGATGTCAAGTGTGAACACTCAGGAAGAAATCACTTGGAAGAAGGAATCAAATGATCAAAGCGTCCTTTTGTCAGGGAAAAAGCTCATGAAGGCTGGAGCTTGCATCGTTATCCAAAAATCAACATCTGTAGTTACCGACAGGGATTTTGATGAAGGAGATCTTTATGAAAGAGGTCTTAAGTATCTGGAGATTGCTGAGAAACAAGGCTGGGAAAGTATCTATGAGAAGCATGCCGAGCTATGGAAGGAAAAGTGGGATAACAGTGATATAACAATAACCGGAGATGAAGAGACACAGCTGGCATTACGCAGTTCCATATATCATCTTATCAGAGCAAATTGTGAGAATGACCCTAGAGTTGCCATATGTGCCAAAGGGTATGCAGGAGAGGCATATTTCGGACATTTTTTCTGGGATACAGAGATTAGCATGTTACCGTTCTTTATCCATACAAATCCAGAAGCTGCCAAGAATCTGATTCTGTTTAGGCATAATACCTTGGAAGGGGCTAGAAAAAATGCAAGGGAGTACGGCTATGACGGAGCACGTTATGCATGGGAATCATCAGTTACAGGTGAAGAACAGTGCCCTTGTTGGCAGTATGCCGATCATGAGGTGCATATTACGGCAGACATCGTCTATGCCATGCTGCATTATGTAAATGGCGCAGGAGATACAGCATTTGTTAGAGATTTCGGGATTGACATTCTAATTGAAACTGCAAGATATTGGGTTACAAGGGTTGACTGGAATAAAAATGGATATTGTGAGCTTTTAGGGGTTATGGGTCCAGATGAGTACTTGCCAATGACAAGGAACAATACATTTACTAATCATATGGTTAAGTTTAGTTTGAATAAAACAGTAGAATATCTTGAAAGCATTAAGCACGATGATATAAAGAGATATAGTGAAATTGAACAACAATATGGATTAAAAGCTTCTGAAATAGAAAAATTTAAGGAAGTTGGAGAAAAGCTGATGCTTCCTTTTGATGAAAACACTGAAATCATCCCTCAATCGGAAGACTTCGAAAGCTATGCGGACCTGGACTTTGATGCCATTTGGAAAGACAGGACAAAGCCTTTTGGACATTTCATATCCCAGGAGAAGAATTACCGTTCCAAGGCATTGAAGCAGGCGGACGTTCTAGAATTGATGATGCTTTATCCAGAGGATTTCACGCGCGAGCAGTTGGCTAAAACTTATGACCATTATGAGCCAATCACAACTCATGACTCTTCACTTTCAGCAGCAGTTCACGGTATTTTAGCTGCATGGATGGGAAGAATGGAGGAAGCCGAGAAGTTCCTCAGAAAAGTTAATGAAATCGATATGTCCCTTGATAAAAAAGGTGCAGCTGAGGGTATTCACATTGCAAACGCTGGTGGTTTGTGGCAAATGGTGATATTTGGTTTTGCGGGTTTAAAAAGCGCTTTGTGGAGTGATGAAATACATTTGGAACCTCACCTTCCTAAGCAGTGGCAAAGGCTTGAATTTAAACTGGCATGGCACGGCAAACGTTATAAGATTGTAATTACAAAAGAGAAGCATGAGATTATTGAATTGAAAGATTAATACATTATTAGATTGTGGGGTTATAGAATGGAAAAATTTACAGCAGCAATTTTTGATTTGGATGGTGTTATTGTCGATACAGCTAAATTCCATTTTCTGGCGTGGAAAAGACTTGCTATGGATTTGGGTTTTGAATTTACCGAAAAGGATAATGAGAGACAGAAGGGCGTCAGTCGGATGGAATCCCTCGAAATTCTACTGGAGGTAGGAGGATTTACCGATTTATCCGAGGAAAAGAAGCAGGAATTGGCGACAAAGAAAAATGAATGGTATAAGGAATACCTTTTTGAAATGTCTGCTGATGAGATTTTACCTGGGGCGAAAGACTTCCTCAATTACCTAAGGTTAAGGGGTATCAAAATTGCCTTAGCTTCGGCAAGTAAAAATGCACCAATTATACTAGAAAAGCTCAAAATAACTGACCTTTTTGATGCCATAGTTGATGGAAACAGTGTATCTAGGGCCAAACCGAATCCGGAGGTATTTTTAAAGGCGGCAGAATTACTGGGAACTAAGCCATCCGAATGTTTTGTTTTCGAAGATGCACAAGCAGGAGTAGAAGGTGCAAAAGAAGCAGGCATGCGGGTTATAGGCATAGGAGAAAGAGAAATACTGAAAAAAGCGGATATTGTTGTAAATGGATTTCTGGAAATTGAACCGGTCTGTCTTCTAAGTTATATTGTATAGAATCAATATAGCTGCAATTAAGTTATTAATATTCATTTTATAAACAACAAACTCTTAGTATAAAAAGGAGATTATAATGAAAAGCCTTGTAGTAGATAAAGATGGGAAGCTGAGTATTGAAGAGGTTTCTGTTCCTAAATATAATGAGTACCAGGCACTGGTTAAAATGGAAAGTTGTGGAGTATGTAATGGAACAGATATGAAACTTATTCACGGTAATTTTAAAGGCTTTGATACATATCCTGCAATTCTAGGACATGAAGGTGTGGGAAGAGTTGTAGAAAAGGGTAGCAAGGTAATAAGCTTTGAGATTGGAGACAGCGTACTGCTACCATTTCTTGAAGGTAAGACTAGTGAGTACTATTCTGGCTGGGGAGCATATTCTGAATATGCAGTTGTAGGTGATTTGAAGGCAATGACGGAAGGTGGCAAAGGGCATGGAACTGCGGACTTTTCAGAAGCCTCCTATGCACAGCAGGTGGTACCAAAGGATATAAATCCTATAGGTGCAGCGATGATAGTAACTTTTAGAGAAGTTTTAAGCGCGATGAAACGGTTTGGTTTCAAGGAAAACAACAGCTTAGTGGTATTTGGAGCAGGTCCGGTAGGATTATGCTTTACAAAATTTGCAAAATTGTTAGGTCTAGGACCTGTTATTGTTTTTGATATTGTGGAAGAAAAGTTGAGCGAAGCTGCTTCTATGGGTGCGGATTACACATTTAATAGCCTGAGTAATAATGTAAAGGAAGAAGTCAGGAACATTTGCCCTGAAGGAGTGGATTTTGTTGTTGATGCTGTAGGTATAAACCAGCTTATCAACCAAGGGATGGAACTTGTGAAGAACAATGGGAAAATATGTTGCTATGGCATATCTCCAAAACTTGGTGTTGAACTAGATTGGAGTAAGGCTCCCTATAATTGGTCTCTGCAATTTATTCAATGGCCTTCAAAACTAGAAGAATCCGAAGCTAATACTCAAATAATAAATTGGATACGGATGGGTGTTCTTAACCCGGACGATTTTATTTCGGATGTCATTGATTTTGAAAAAATATTAGATGCTTTTAAGATGGTTGAAGAAAGAAAAGCAAAGAAAAAAATCGTTATCAAATTTTAATTCTATTGGGGAGTGATCATTATGAGTAATTTAGAGGAAATGCTAAAAGAACTGGAAGAACAGGAACGTTTACTCCAGTTTACAGAGTTTTCAAATGAAACGGCATTAAGGATCGGGATGATGCTAGCTGAAAAAGCAAAGAAGGAAAATAAGATAATTGTCATTGACATCTCTAGAAGCAATGGGCAACAGCTATTTCACTATGAACTTGAGGGTACTTGCGAAGATAATGGCCATTGGCCTACTAGAAAAGCTAACGTGGTCAATAGATTCGGACATAGTTCACTGTATATAGGTACTCGGTTGAAAAGAGATGGAGAAACACTACACGGAAATTTATTTTTGGAGCCTAGTGAATATAGTGCTTATGGTGGTTCGTTTCCGATTATTATCAAAAATGCAGGAATAATTGGAACAATTACTGTTGCTGGTTTGCCAGACGTAGAAGATCATAACCTTGTGGTTACCTGCATAAAGGAGTATCTGGGTTTATCAAAGTTTGCGTAGGATCTTGGAGTATGTGATTATTGAAGAGTGCTAAAACATAATTATACTTAACTAATAGATTGGTTTCGATTAATAATACTATAGAGGTTTTGAAAAGGTGAAGCATGAGTAAATATATACTTGCACATGACTTGGGAACAAGTGGGAACAAAGCAACTCTATATAACTTAGAGGGTGGATTGGTATCAAGTACGGTATTTGAGTATCCATCATATTATCCAATGTCGGGGTATGTTGAACAAAATCCTGATGATTGGTGGAAAGCAGTTTGCATTTGCACAGCAGAGCTTATTTATAAAGTAGGCATTAAAAATAGTGAAATCGCCTGTGTATGCTTTAGTGCGCAAATGATGGGCTGCCTATTGGTAGATAGGGATGGTAAGGCGCTTCATAACATGATTACTTGGGCAGACCTCCGAAGTATTAAGCAAGCAGAACATATTGAAAAAGTATTAGGAATGGAAAAGGTGTATAAGACCACAGGGCATAGAATTAGTGCTTCGTATTCAGCAGCAAAGCTTCTCTGGATAAGGGATGAACAACCCGATATATATAAGAAAGCATACAAAATGATTCATGCCAAGGACTACATTATTCACAAGCTAACAGGGAATTTTGTTTCTGACTACAGTGATGCGTCAGGCACAAACCTATTGAATTTGAGTACAAAAACATGGTCCCAGGAAATATTAAAGGAACTTGGAATCAGTGAGGATATTTTACCTGAACTCCATGCCTCTACTGATATTGCAGGGGTAACAACTGCGGAAGCAGCTACACAAACTGGGCTAGTGCAAGGTACGCCCGTGGTAATTGGCGGTGGTGACGGTTCTTGTGCGTGTGTTGGAGCTGGAGTTGTTCAGGAGGGTAAAACATATAACGTAATTGGAACCTCCTCATGGATATCATCAGCATCAAAGACTCCTGTTTTTGATGAACAGATGAGAACCTTCAATTGGGTGCATTTAGATTCAGAACTATACACACCGTGTGGAACAATGCAAACAGCAGGATATGCATTTAGTTGGCTCAAAAACACACTGTGTGAGAGCGAGATAATGGAGGCAAACAGCAAAGGTGTAAGCCCATATCAGATCATTGACGAGAAGATATTACAAGCTCCTGCTGGTGCAAATGGACTTTTGTTTTTGCCATATATGTTGGGAGAGCGTAGTCCACGGTGGAATCCGAATGCGAAAGGAACATTTTTAGGTCTGTCAATTACTTCAACAAAAGACGACATACTTAGGTCAGTACTTGAAGGGATAGGCTATAATTTGAAGGTCATTCTTGATATTTTTGATCAGAAAATATCGGTAGATGAGATTGTAATGATTGGAGGTGGAGCTAAGGGTGATGTATGGCTTCAGATTTTATCAAATATCTGGCAAAAAAAGCTGCTTGTTCCGCAGTACATTGAAGAAGCAACATCAATGGGAGCTGCAATTTGTGGTGGAGTTGGAATAGGTGCTTTCAAAAATTTTGATGTGATTAACCAGTTTAATCAAATCAAGAGGATTATACAGCCCAGACATGAGAATAAAGCTGTGTATGAAAAGCTATATAATGCTTTTAATGAAGCATATTACGGACTTGAACGCACTTTTGAAATACTTGCAGAAATTAAGTAAGGGATTCATTTATAATTTAACGTAAGTAATAAATATTAAATTAATATACTAGAAGGGATGATTTAAAAATGCAAACACCAAAACTTTTATTACATCTGCCTGAGTATATCAGCACACCTGATAGTATGGAGATAGACAGAGAAGGCAATCTTGTGCTTTCATGTCCCAATTTTGCTGATAAAACATCATCTGGATGCATAGTCAAAATTAACAAAGATCTTATTGTTACTAAGTGGTTCGATGTACCTATAAGCCCTGAAACAGGAGTTGCTAGAAATATGGGAATAGCTTTAAATTATCTTGATAATGGGTGCTGTGATATATACTTATGTGACAACCAGGGTTGGTGTGGAGATGAGGATTTAGTTTTCAAAGGACGAATTCTAAAAGTAACAATGGATGGCGATAAAATGGTAGATTGGAAAACAGTTGCTTATGGAATGGAGCATCCGAATGGAGTAAGGATTTATAATGGACAAATATATGTAACACAAAGCTGTCTCTCAAAAGTTAAGGATTCATCGGGCTTACTGGTTAGCTGTGTATACAAATTTGCACTTGGTGATGAAAATATAGCCATAACAAATACATTAGCTGATCAAAATATAGTCACTACATTTATAACATTTAATCCAGACTGTCAGTATGGTGCTGATGGGATTGATTTTGATAAGCAAGGAAATATGTATGTTGGTAATTTCGGTGATGGTGCAATTTATAAAACTTCCTTTAATGTGGATGGTACCATGAAGGAACAGTCTGTATGGGCACAAAACCAATCTCAACTACAATCCACAGATGGCATTATCTTTGATAATGATGGTAATCTATATGTTGCAGATTTTTCAGCCAATGCTATCGCAAAGATAACTCCTGATGCAACAGTAACAAGATTAGCACAAAGCGGGGATTGTTCGGGATATGAGGGGGGATTGGAGCAACCTGGTGAGCCAATTATTTGGGATGGCAAAATTGTAGCTTCTTGCTTTGATCTCGTGGTCGGGCCTGATAAAATTAACACAGGACATGAAATGCCCACAACTTTATCCTATTTGGATATTTAATAGTCTTTATAACTTAGCGTATAAAGGGGCCCTCAGAATAATATCTGAGAGCTTTTTTTATTTAAATGGTGTACGTTATTATTCTACTTTTTCACATAAACGGGCATAAGAAAATTCCAATGTTTACATATTTTTTTAAGGGGTATATATACTTTTGTAATTTAAAACTGTTTTTTATTTATTGTTTCTCTTTAGTATGTTATTTATTAGATTACATATAATAAATATTGGTATAAGTTAAAAGAGAATTGAAAGGGAAATATTTACAACAATATTGTTGTAATGTTATTCTTAATAAGTACAATTACCTTGAAGGGAGAAAAGTATGAAACAATATATACCAATTGAAAGTGTTTTTGCAAGAGAGATACTTGATTCAAGAGGAAATCCTACCGTTGAGGTTGAGGTTATTGCTGAGGGTGGATTTGTTGGACGAGCTTCAGTACCATCAGGTGCATCAACTGGTGCTTTCGAAGCAATAGAATTAAGAGATGAAAATAGTGATAGGTATTTGGGCAAGGGCGTTGAAATAGCAGTTGGCAATGTAAACAACATTATATCACCAGAAGTCGAAGGTATGAATTTATTCGATCAAGTTGCCATAGATAAGCTTATGATAGAGTTGGACGGAACACCAAATAAGGAAAGACTTGGTGCTAATGCAATCCTTGGGGTGTCCCTCGCAGTTGCTAAGGCTGCTGCTGAAGCTTTAGGCTTGGGGCTCTACCAATATATCGGTGGAGTAAATGCTAAAACCTTGCCAGTTCCTATGATGAACATAATTAATGGAGGTAAGCATGCTGACAATAGCGTAAACATACAGGAATTTATGATAATGCCTGTTGGCGCTGAGAGCTTTAAAGAAGCACTTAGAATGTGTGCAGAGGTCTTCCATAATCTTAAAAAGGTATTACAAGGTAAGGGCCTCAGTACAGCAGTTGGAGATGAAGGTGGCTTTGCTCCAAATCTTGAAACAGATGAGCAGGCAATACAGATTATTCTAGAAGCTGTTATTAAGGCTGGCTACAAACCAGGTGATGATTTCAGAATAGCTATAGATGCTGCTGCAACAGAGATGTATCAAGAGGATGGAACTTATTTCTTCTGGAAGTCTAATATTCGAAAGACAAAAGCAGAAATGGTAGATTACTGGGTTGATTTAGCAAATAAATACCCTATTATCTCACTTGAGGATGGGGTATCTGAAGAGGATTGGGAAGGCTGGAAGCTACTCACTGAAAAGCTGGGAAAGAAGATTCAGTTAGTGGGTGATGATTTATTTGTAACAAATACTAAAAGACTTGAAAAGGGTATTAAAATGGGAGTTGCAAACTCCATTCTCATAAAGGTAAACCAAATAGGAACACTTACTGAGACATTAGATGCGATACAAATGGCAAATAGAGCTGGGTATACCGCAGTTACATCACATAGATCAGGAGAGACTGAGGATGCCACTATCGCTGATATCGCGGTAGCTACAAACTCAGGTCAAATCAAGACTGGAGCACCTTCTAGAACAGATAGAGTGGCTAAGTATAATCAACTGCTTAGAATCGAAGAAGAATTAGGGGAAGTTGCAGAGTATCCTGGACTAAAGGCATGGTTTAACCTTAAATCATAAGGCGAAATGGTTGTAAATTAATGCTTTTAAAATATGTAAAATTTTATTATATAAAGTTTAAATATAGGTGTTAATCAAAATAAATAAAAAACAGGTCTTAGACTTGTTTTTTATTTATCTATATGTTAAAATGTTACTTGTCTAATTTAGGAGGTGTTTTAAATGTTAATTGCACAATGGATAGTTAATATAATACACATTCTGCTTGCTATTTCACTTATTGTAATTGTTTTACTTCAGTCTGGAAAGCAAGCTGGTTTGTCGGGTTCAATTGCAGGTGGAGCTGAGACTTTTTTTGGGAAGAATAAGGGACGTACTATTGATGCATTGCTTTCAAAGTATACAGCGTTTGCTGCTATTGCATTTCTTGTAACTTCAGTTGCCCTTTTCTTATTAATGAAGTACGCAGCTTAATATGGTAAGTATTTAGAAAAGTGAGCCCAGGCGTACTAAACGTGCACTTGGGCTTTTTGTTATAAAAATTTATTCTAATGTCCAAAGTAGGATAACTAATACCAGACAGTTAGCATAGTATTGTGGTTCAAGGGAGGACAACGTTATGACCAGAGATGAAGCTCTCGAAGAATTAAAGATTAGGGTATCAGATAAGGATATGTTACAGCATTCAATAGCTGTTGAGGCAATAATGAAAGAATTCGCGAGACATTATAATGCTGATGCTGATATATGGGGTATGGTGGGACTACTACATGATATAGATTATGAAAGGACCGTCAACAACCCTTCATTACATGGCATTGTTGGGGCTGATATTCTAGAAAACTTAGACATTGATGGAGCTATTGTATACGCTATACGGGCCCACAATGATTATAATAATATTCCCAGAAAGAGAAAAATGGATAAGGTATTGGTTTTAGCTGGTCATATTTGTGACTTAATTATTAAATGTGCATTAATACTTCCTGACAAAAAAATCTCTGAGGTTTCAGTAGAATTTGTTGTAAAAGAGCTGGGGGAGAAAGACTTTGAAGAAGATGCGAATATTAATACAATAAAACACCTTGAAGAACTGGGATTAACCGTGGAGGAGTTTATTGAAATAGCGCTTAAGGCTATGAAGAGAGTTTCTTAAGAATTTGCACGTTGAGCAATTAAATCAAGTATTTATCTAAAAGTTACTATTTTGTAACTTTTTTTGATTTTTTGTAACCCTTTTAAAGTTATGGTAGTGATAATAACAATGTAAAATTAACATATAAATGTATAATTGAATTAGACAAATCAAAATATTTTCTAAAGACCAAAATAACAAGATGAATTATTGATTGAAATTATTGGAATGATATAAATGATATAATAGTAATAAAATTAAGAAATCTTAATTCAGTTGGAGTTATAACCTCGACGAAAAATAGGAATTCTGTTATTAATAGAGTTCTAGCAGCTTCAAAAGTTAAATATTGAAAGGAAGATAAAAACGAATGGTAGAATTAGAAGAAAGAAAAGAACGAATAGTAGCATTTATGAGAGAGGAAGCATATAAACCTCTTTTACTAAAAGAGCTTATATTTATACTTGCGGTACCAGCAAGTGATACCGAAGTATTCAGTCAAATTATAGCCGAGCTTGAGGATGAGGGTAAGATTTTCAAGACACATGCAAATAGATATGGAATTCCAGCTAGGCTTAATCTGGTGACTGGGAGAATTCAGGGACATGAGAGAGGATTTGCCTTTGTCATTCAGGATGAAGAGGAAACAGAGGATGTATTTATTCCTGCAGAGAGTCTAAACGGAGCTATGCATGGTGACCGGGTTGTAGCTCGAGTAAATAAGAAAAGCTCTTCTGAGCGAAGAATGGAAGGCGAGATATTAAAAGTACTCAAAAGGGCTAATGTTACTCTTGTAGGAACCTTTGATAAAAGTGCAAGCTTCGGTTTTGTAGTATCTGATAATAAAAGAATCTCTGGAGATATTTTTATCCCAAAGAGTGAGTTTAATGGTGCAAAAAAGGGTGAAAAGGTAGTAGTGGAAATTGTCAAATATCCAGAGCAGAGAAGAAATGCGGAAGGAAAGGTAATTGAAATACTTGGTCACAAGGATGAGCCAGGAACTGATATTCTCTCCATCATTAGATCGTATAATTTGGAAGAAGAATTCCCTGAAGATGTTGCTAAGCAAGTTGATAAGATAGGCGACACCATTACTGAAGCTATGCTTAAGGGCAGACGGGATTTGAGAAATCTTCGAATGGTAACAATAGATGGAGAGGATGCAAAGGACTTAGACGATGCTGTATCTATTGAAGTACTTGAAAACGGAAATTATCGACTAGGTGTCCATATTGCAGATGTAACCAACTATGTAACGGAAAATTCTCCACTTGATATAGAGGCTTTAGACAGGGGAACCAGCGTTTATTTGGTTGACAGGGTAATACCTATGCTCCCAAGAAAGCTTTCAAATGGAATATGCAGCCTAAACCCACAGGTGGATAGACTAAGCTTTACAGTAATGATGGAGATTGACAAAAGTGGTAGGGTCCATAGCCATGAGATTTTTGAAAGCGTAATAAATATAGATGAAAGAATGACGTATACAAACGTATATAAAATATTGGTAGATAAGGATGAGGAGCTTACACAAAGATATAAGCACGTTGTTCCTGATTTTAATGTTATGCACGAGCTTGCACTCATTCTGAGAAAGAAGAGATTTGTTAGGGGTGCAATAGATTTTGACTTTGATGAAGCTAAGATTATTCTTAATGATAAGGGCAAACCAATAGATGTTAAGAAATATGAGATTACTATTGCAAATCAGATTATTGAAGAGTTCATGTTAATATGTAATGAAACAGTTGCGGAACATTTTTTCTGGACCAATACACCTTTTGTATACAGAATTCATGAAGACCCTGATGAGGAAAAAATCGCCGTTTTAAATGAGTTCGTTCACAACTTGGGGTACAGCATAAAGGGTGCTAAAAAAATCCATCCTAGAGCATTACAAGACCTATTGGAAAAGGTAAAGGGGACTAAGCAAGAGAGAATTATTAGTACAGTTATGCTAAGATCATTACAAAAAGCAAAGTATAGCAATGAAAATGCAGGACATTTTGGACTTGCGGCAAAATATTACTGTCACTTTACTTCACCTATTAGGAGATATCCGGATTTAATTATTCACAGAATAATGAAGTTATATTTAAAAGGTGGCATGAATGAGCAGAAAATAAGTCAGTTAGAAGGCTTATTACCTGAAATAGCAAAGCAATGCTCAGAACGTGAAAGAATGGCTGATGAGGCTGAAAGAGAAAGTGAAGACCTAAAGAAGGTTGAATACATGAAGGCTCATGAGGGTGAAATATTTGAGGGTATCATTTCTAACGTTACCTCATTTGGTATGTTTATTGAAATGGAGAACACAATTGAAGGGCTCGTTAGAATGAGCAGTATGGAGGATGACTATTATAACTATGATGATCGTCACTTCTGTCTTATGGGTGAACGTACACACAAGATATATAGAATAGGTGATATAGTAAAGGTTATACTTGCCAAGGCTGATATTTCAACTAAGAAGATTGAGTTTGTATTAGCGGAGACAAAGGAAGAGAGTAACCTCAGAAAACTTGAAGGAGCTTCTGGAGATAGTTTTGAAGTTTCTGGGGATAAAAAACCAAGGTCATCCTTCGGAAAGAGGAAACCAGTTTCTAATGGTGATAGAGCTTCAAATACAGGTAGATCAAGTGCGAATAATAAAAGATCTGATAATAAAAGCACCGATAATAAAAATTCCTCTAGGAGACCTGCAAAAAGAAGCAATGCAATTGATAAGAAAGTTCTGGACAAAATAACGGGTAAAGGGAAAAGAAAAAAGAGGGAGCAAGAGCCCAAATAATAGCAAAACAAAAAGCGAGTGGGTCAACCCTCTCGCTTTTATCAATACTTTTTTCAGTTATTAAATTAAACTACAAAACGTTTAATTTCTTCACAGAAGTTTCCACAATCTTCAATCTGGATTTCTACTCTAATAGGTTTGCTTAAATCTAAACTGAAAATGCCCATAATTGACTTTGCATCAACTATATAACGACCTGATGACAAATCAACATCAAAGTCATACCTGTTAACAATATTAACGAAATCCTTGACGTCATTAATAGACTTTAAAGAAATATCAAATGCTTTCATATTATCCATCCTCCTAATAAAAGGTTAAAATCAAATTACTAAATTTATACCTTAATATTATCTTCTTTTTTTATAATAGTCAATGAAGATGTTTATGCCAAAGATTAATTACTTGGTCGAATAATGCCATGAAAGCTAGCATAATAAGGCGATTGCAGAATTGTTGTACATATCTAACAAACTTTTGACTCTGTTTTCATTCAATAATATCATTAGAATTTCCTTTTTTAGCCTTTGAACAAATTGCTTACTAATATATAATAAATGGATGGGAAACATAATGAAATGAGGAATAAAGAGATAATTATGAAAACAGTTGCATTTTATACATTGGGTTGTAAGGTAAATCAATATGAATCAGAAGCAGTTTCATCACTGTTCGAACAAGAAGGATATGAAATAGTACCATTTGAACAGAGTTCAGATGTTTATATTATTAATACATGTACTGTTACGAACTTAAGTGATAGAAAATCAAGACAGGCTATTAGAAAAGCAAAAAAAATTAATCCCAATTCTATAGTTGTAGTTATGGGATGTTATGCACAGACATCTTCTGATGATGTACTAAAGATACCAGAGGTTAATTTAGTAATAGGTACAAAAGACAGAAACAAAATTATAGAATATATTTCAAGAATTGAAGCTGGAGAATGTAGAATAAATGCTGTTGATAATATTATGTCTTCAAGAAACTTTGAAGAGTTAAAAGTGAGTTCTTATAAGGAACGAACCAGGGCATATTTGAAAATTCAAGAAGGCTGCAGCCAGTTCTGCTCATATTGTATTATACCTTATGCTAGAGGCCCTATAAGGAGCAGACAACCAGAGGCTATAATCCAGGAAGTAAAAGACCTTTCTGAAAATGGATTTTTGGAAATTGTCTTGACTGGAATTCATATCGCTTCATATGGAAGGGATCTAAAGACTACAAATCTTCTTGATATCATACAAAGAATTAACAAGATTGAAGGAATCAAGAGGATAAGACTTGGCTCAATAGAACCAACCACTATTACAGAAGAATTTGTTAATGCTGCTAACAATATGCCAAAGCTATGCCCACATTACCATTTATCCTTACAGAGTGGCTGTGACAAAACTCTTAAAGCAATGAATAGGAAGTATACAACAGATGAATATAGAAATAGTGTTTTACTTCTCAAAAAATATATTCCGGATGTGGCGATTACTACAGATATAATGGTGGGATTTCCTGGTGAGACAGAGGAAGATTTTAAAACTTCATTAAATTTTGCACAAGAGATAGCATTTTCAAAAATACATGTTTTTAAGTATTCTCCAAGAAAGGGAACACCTGCAGCTGAGTATGAGAACCAGATAAAGCCAGAGGAAAAAGAGAAAAGAAGTCAGCTAATGCTAGCCCTATCTGACAATCTTGAAAAACAATATTTTCAGAGCTATATTGGTCGGGAAATGGAAGTCCTTTATGAGCAGGAACTACATGACAAAGTAGGATATATCGAAGGTTTAACTAAAAACTATATTAGGGTAATGTCAAAAGGAAGCATTGAGCTAAAAGGAAGTTTAAAGGCTACAAAATTAGAAAAAATTGAGGGCAGTTTATTTCAAGGAAATATTATATAGGCATTTGTAAAATTGTTGCAAAAGAGCACAGTATGTATTAGTATAGATATAGAGTAATCCGTTTATTATATGTAATAATAGGATAAGTAGGACAGTCGTGTAGGAAGGTGATATAAATGGGTATTAATGAGACTATGATGTTTAAAGTAGAAAAAGAAAAAGACAATGAGGCTAAAGAGATCTTAGTTTCAGTGTATCAGGCACTTAAAGAAAAGGGTTATAATCCGATTAACCAAATGGTTGGATATATTTTGTCTGGAGATCCTACTTACATCACAAACTATAAAAATGCGAGAAGTATTATCAGAAGACTTGAACGAGACGAATTGTTGGAGGAAGTTTTGAAGTTCTACCTTGAGAGTAACAATAAAGTTTCGGAATAAATAGGTTAGACACTTTAGGCATTCTCTTCTAAGGAGAATGCCTATTAATTTAGTACGCTTAGAATCGTACAAATAATAAAACTCCTTCTAAAGTTGGAGTTATTATTAAATTGTTACTTAATTGGAGGAAATAGATGCGAATTTTGGGTATAGACTATGGAGACTCGAGAATAGGAGTTGCTGTTAGTGATCCTATGGGTTGGACAGCACAGGGGCTTGAAACAGTAAAGAGTAAGGATGGATTAAAAAAGGCACTTGTCAGAATAATGGAAATAATTACTCAATATGCAGTGACTGATATTGTTATTGGATATCCACTCAATATGAATGGTACTATGGGACCTAGGACTGAACGGACAGAGGAGTTTATCAAAAAGCTTTTAGTGCTTGGTGAGTTTAACATTATTAAGTGGGATGAAAGGCTAACAACGGTATCTGCACATAGAGCTATGAATGAACTTGGTGTAAAAGCATCAAATAAAAAAAATATTGTGGATACAATGTCAGCAGTTTTTATTCTTCAAGGATATTTAGATAGACAAGCAAATATTAAAAATAAATGAATAATAACAAAAAATACAATCAAAAAATAAAATCGAAAAAATAAAATCAAAAAATAAAAGAAAATAATAGTAAAACTTAATATTGGAAATCAACTACAAATGTGTTATTATAAAATCGTGTTTTCGAATAGTTCCTAATGAAATATTCAATACTATTAAAGCATGATTTTAAAACACAAAACTATGATTATACTAGGAGGAAATAGATATGAGTGAAGATGAAAGAGATGATATTATTGTTTTAATTGGGGAAGATGGCGAAGAAGTTGAGTTCGAGCATTTAGACACAGTTGAATTAGACGGAAATGAATATGTTATTTTACTTCCACTTGATGAAGAAGAGGAAAATGAAGAGGTAGATGAGGTTGTTATTCTTAAAGTAGATCATAACCAAGATGGCGAAGATGCTTTTGTCACAGTTGATGATGATGAAGAATTAAACAAGGTGTTCGAAGAATTTAAAACCAGAATGGAACAAGAATACGATTTTGAGGAATAGTAAACTTCAAAAAAACTATAGGCGTAAGCAGCCTATGGTTTTTTTTTACTCAAAAGCAGGAGGAACTAATCCGTATCAATAATAAACAAAATTTTAACAATCCAGTTGAAAAAAATTGTAATATTTGTTATAATATTAACGAATATTGTGAATATATTAACATTATCTTGCCAGGGGGAGGTCTACTGATGAGTGATAACAAGTGTTGCTGCGGTTGCGTGGATGAAGACGACTTGAAACTCAAAAAGATTATAGAGAAATATAAGGATACAAGGGGTGCACTAATTCCCGTATTACATGAATCTCAGGAAGTATATGGATATTTACCTGTGGACGTATTAAAGAAGATTTCAGAGGGACTTAATGTTTCACTTGCTGAAATCTATGGTGTAGTTACATTTTATACTCAATTCTCACTTAATCCAAAAGGACGTTTTAAAATTAGTGTTTGTTTAGGGACAGCCTGCTATGTTAAGGGCTCTGGTGATATTCTTGATAAGTTTAAGGAAAAGCTGGGCATTGACGTTGGGCAAAGTACGGAGGATGGGAAATTTTCACTTGATGCGTGCAGATGTATAGGCGCATGTGGCTTGGCCCCAGTAATAATGATAAATGACGATGTTCATGGCAGATTAGTTGCCGATGACGTTGAAGGTATTCTAGAAAAATATAAAGATTTATAATACATAAAAATAAATTAGCTGGAGTAATATATGAGGGATTTATCACTTCACATTCTTGATATTGTTCAAAATTCTATAACAGCTAATGCATCAGCTGTTACAGTTCACTTAGGTGTTAAGGCTGAAAACAGCTACCTCGTTTTAGAGATTGATGATAATGGTGTTGGTATGGACAATGATTTTTTATCAAAGGTTGAAGATCCATTTACTACTTCTAGAATCACTCGAAAGATTGGATTAGGGATACCGCTTTTGAAAGAATCAGCACTGAAATGTGAAGGAAAGTTCAATATATATTCTAAAAGAAATATAGGAACAAAAGTAGTTGCTACTTTTCCAATTAATCATATTGACAGATTGCCAATAGGCGACATAACTGACACTATGATAACGATAATAGCTGCAAATCCTAATAAACGATTTATTCTGCTGCTAGATAGTGTAAAAGGTGAATTTAAGCTTGACACGGAAGAAATAAATTTAACGCTAAATGGCGTTAATATTAATGAGTTCGCGGTGTTAAACTGGTTGAAAGAGTATATTGATGAAAGCATAAAAAATATTTTTGGAGGTGTGCTTAATGAAGTCGATAGCTGAATTAGATGAGATTAGAAAGAAAACTCAGGAACAGATTTCTCTTAGATCAAATACGGATGGCATTAGAGTTATTGTAGGAATGGCTACATGTGGTATTGCAGCAGGGGCTAGACCTGTTATGAAGGCTTTTATGGAAGAGATAAGCAAACGTAATTTGCAAAATGTTACCGTATCTATGACAGGGTGTGTAGGTGTATGCAGGCTGGAACCAGTTGTGGAAATCATGCAAAAGGATGGAAGTAGAGTAACCTATGTAAAAATGACTGCTGAAAAAGCGGCAAGAATAGTTGCTGAGCACATTGTCAATGGTAAAGTGTGTGTTGACTTGACTATCGGAGCAGCGGAGGAAAAGAAATAATATATTTGTTTATTCTTAAATTATTGTGAGGAGGTTTTTATAAATGCAATTATATAGAGCACATGTGTTAGTTTGTGCAGGTACAGGTTGTACATCCTCCAACTCTACAAAGATAATGGAAGAGATGGAGATTTTACTCTCAAGCAATAAATTGGACAACGAAGTTAAAATAGTAAAAACAGGCTGTTTTGGTCTTTGTGCAGAAGGTCCGATAGTTGTAGTATACCCAGAGGGTGCAATGTATACTAGAGTTTCTGTTGATGATGTAAAAGAAATAGTTGAAGAGCATTTGCTTAAGGGTAGAATTGTAAAGAGATTGCTTGCTGGTGAAAAGGAAGCAGAAGATATTTCTAAATCACTAGAGGGAGTCGAATTCTTTAAAAGGCAGACACGTATAGTACTCCGAAACTGTGGACGCATAAATCCAGAAAATATTGATGAATACATAGCATTTGATGGTTATAAAGCACTTGAAAAAGTATTGACTGAAATGACTCCTGAGGTTGTTATTGATACAATGAAGAAATCAGGCTTAAGAGGTAGAGGTGGTGGAGGCTTCCCAACTGGTGTTAAGTGGGACTTTGCTGCTAAACAGGTAAGTGATCAAAAGTATGTGTGTTGCAATGCTGATGAAGGTGATCCAGGAGCCTTTATGGATAGAAGCGTTCTTGAGGGAGATCCCCATTCTGTAATTGAAGCGATGTCAATAGCAGGTTATGCTATTGGAGCAACAGAAGGCTTTATATACGTAAGAGCAGAGTACCCTATAGCAGTTAAAAGATTGCAAATAGCAATTGATCAAGCTAAGGAATATGGGTTACTTGGAGATAATATTCTAGGTACAGGCTTTAAATTTGATTTAGAAATCAGACTTGGTGCAGGTGCATTTGTATGTGGTGAGGAAACTACATTAATGACATCAATCGAAGGTCACAGAGGTGAACCTAGACCAAGACCTCCTTTCCCAGCTGTTAAAGGCCTATGGCAAAAGCCTACAATTTTAAACAATGTTGAAACCTATGCTAACGTACCTATTATCATATTACAGGGAGCTGAATGGTTTTCTAGCATTGGAACTGAAAAGAGCAAAGGTACAAAAGTTTTTGCTCTTGGTGGAAAAATAAACAACACGGGTCTTGTTGAGGTTCCTATGGGAACAACTCTTAGAGAAGTTGTTTATGACATTGGTGGTGGTATCCCAAATGGTAAAAAATTTAAAGCAGCTCAAACAGGTGGACCTTCTGGTGGATGTATACCAACTAGCCATTTAGACACACCTATAGATTATGATAATCTAATTGCACTTGGTTCAATGATGGGTTCTGGTGGGCTTATCGTTATGGATGAAGATAACTGTATGGTTGATATAGCTAGATTCTTCTTGGAATTTACAGTTGAAGAGTCTTGTGGTAAATGTCCTCCTTGCCGCATAGGAACTAAGCGTATGCTTGAGATTTTGGAAAAAATCACTTCCGGCAAAGGTGAGGCTGGAGATATCGAAAAACTAGAGCTCTTGGCAAAAAATATAAAGGCTTCCGCGTTATGTGGACTCGGACAGACTGCTCCAAACCCAGTTCTCAGTACATTAAGGTACTTCAGAGACGAGTATGAAGCACATGTATATGGCAAAAAATGTCCTGCTGGTGTTTGTAAATCAATGCTGAAGTACACCATTGATGAAAGCAAATGTAAGAGCTGCGGACTTTGTACCAAAGTATGTCCTATGAACTGTATCAGTGGAGAAAAGAAAGTGACTTACGTTATAGATCAAGCAAAATGTGCAAAATGTGGTGCTTGTATGGAGAAGTGTCCATTCAAAGCTATTTCAAAGGTATAGGGAGGAGAGTGTGAAAATGGGAACTGTTAATATTACAATAGACGGCAAGAAATTGCAGGTTGATAAAGATATAACTATTTTAGAGGCAGCTAGACAGGCTAATATAAAAATACCAACACTTTGCTTCCTCAAAGACATAAATGAGATAGGCGCTTGTAGAATGTGCGTAGTTGAAATAAAGGGAGCAAGAGCACTTCAGGCAGCATGTGTATATCCGGTAGCAGAAGGTTTGGAGATATATACTCAGAGTGCGAGTGTTAGAGAAGCTAGAAAGGTAACTTTAGAACTTATACTTTCAAACCACGATAAAAAATGTTTAACTTGTGTTAGAAGTAAAAACTGTGAACTGCAAAGTCTTGCTGACGATTTAAATATAAAAGATCTTAGGTTTGAAGGTGGGTCAATAGATTTTCCGATAGATGCTTTCTCACCTTCAATTGTTAGAGATCCGAATAAATGTATTCTTTGCAGACGTTGCGTAAGCGTTTGTAAAAATGTTCAAACTGTTAATGTTATTAGTGCCACTGAGAGAGGCTTCAAGTCAACGATTTCCTGCGCCTTTGACAAGTCGTTGGCAGATGTACCATGTACTATGTGTGGACAGTGTATTAGCGTTTGTCCTGTTGGTGCGTTAACAGAAAAGGATGATACAGACAAGGTATGGAAAGCCCTAGCAAATCCAGAACTGCATGTTGTTGTTCAGACTGCCCCAGCTGTAAGAGTTGCAATAGGCGAAGAATTTGGTTTGCCAATAGGAACAAGATGCACAGGCAAAATGGTTACAGCCTTAAGCCATTTAGGCTTTGCAAAGGTATTTGATACAGATACTGCTGCTGACTTAACAATTATGGAAGAAGGAACTGAGCTATTAAATAGAATCAAAAACGGTGGAAAGCTGCCTGTTATCACTTCATGCAGTCCAGGCTGGATTAAATTTTGTGAGCACAATTATCCTGAATTTCTTGAGAATCTCTCTACTTGTAAATCACCGCATGAAATGTTTGGTGCAGTTTTAAAAACCTACTATGCTGAAAAAATGGGAATCGATGCATCACAAATTTTTGTTGTTTCTATTATGCCTTGTACTGCTAAAAAGTTTGAAGCACAGAGACCAGAGCTATCTGCAATAGGCTTAGCTGATGTAGACGTAGTTCTGACTACTAGAGAGCTTGCAAGAATGGTAAAAGAAGCCGGTATTGATTTTAATAGTCTTGAGGATGGACAGTTTGATGACCCTATGGGAGAAGCGACTGGAGCGGCCGTAATATTTGGCGCTACAGGCGGAGTTATGGAAGCGGCACTGAGAACTGTAGCTGAGATTGTAGAGGGTAAGTCCTTTGACAACATTGAATATAATGCTGTTAGAGGAGTAGAAGGAATCAAGGAAGCTGTAGTTCAAATAGGTGAAATGAAGTTAAAAGCCGCAGTTGCAAGTGGCTTGGGCAATGCTAGAAAGCTACTTGACAGCATAAAAGCTGGTGAGGCAGAGTATGATTTCGTTGAGATAATGGCTTGCCCTGGTGGGTGCGTAAATGGCGGTGGTCAGCCTATACAGCCATCTTCAGTGAGAAGCTGGACTGACCTTAGAGCTGAGAGAGCAAAGGCTATATACGAAGAGGATGCTAGCTTACCAATCAGAAAGTCGCATGAGAACCCAATAGTAAAAGAAATGTATGAAAAATATTTCGGAGCACCTGGAAGCCATAAAGCTCACGAAATCTTGCATACTCACTATGTAGCTAGAGAAAACTATCCAGAGAAATAAAATTTACAATAAACGCAAATAATGGATTAGAGCCTATAAGTACAAAACTTTAGGCTCTAATTTTATTTGCAATCGCTGATGTATAACCCTGTTTGACAATTTGCTTATCAACATAAAAATTTAAAAAAAATATTGCTCTAGAGTATACTCGAAGGTATACACTGATTATATAATTACAGATTTGAGTAAATTAATAATAAAAGTATGCTTTCAAATATTGGGAAGAACAATCTGGAGAATTAATATTAGTACTGGAGGAATTATTATGTTATACAGGAAATTTGGCAAATTGGATTTCGAGGTATCGGCCCTCGGTTTTGGAGCGATGCGTCTACCTACTAAAGAAAATGAAACGGGTAGCGATTTACCCGGCAACAATATTGATGAGGAAGAAGCTATAAGAATGATTCGATACTCCATTGATCAAGGAGTCAACTATATTGATACGGCGTATATCTATCATGCAGGCTTCAGTGAAATTGTAACAGGTAAAGCATTAAAGGATGGATACAGAGAAAAGGTAAAGTTAGCAACAAAATCACCAACCTGGTTGATAAAAGCACCAGAGGATTTTGACAGACTATTGGATGAACAGCTTAATAGGCTGCAAACAGACCATATTGACTTTTATTTGTTACATGCTCTTTCTAGAGATTCTTGGAAAAATGTAATTCTGAAGTTTGATATCATCAAGCGTGCAGAGGCTGCAAAACAGGCAGGAAAAATTAAGCATATCGGTTTTTCATTCCATGATGAAGGTTCAGCTTTTATTGAAATTGTAGATGGATATGATAAGTGGGAGTTTTGTCAGATACAATATAATTATTTGGATATAGAAAATCAGGCTGGTTTAAAAGGGTTAAAATACGCAGCTTCTAAGGGAATTGCGGTTGTTATAATGGAACCACTTTTGGGTGGAAAGCTAGCAAATCCGCCTAAAGATATCAAGGCAATTCTTGATGAAAATGGTAGAAATGAATCTGCTGCCTATTGGGCATTGCAATGGTTGTGGAATCAGCCAGAGGTTGCAGTGGTATTGAGTGGTATGAGTAACATGGAGCAGTTGGAGGATAATTTGGCTTCTGCTGACAAGTCCGGTGTTGGTGTTCTTGGAACAGAGGAATTGGACACTATAAAACGTGTTATAAGTAAATATAGTGAGAGAGCTGCAATACCATGTACAGCTTGCAGATACTGTATGCCATGTCCAAATAATGTAGACATACCGAAAAACTTCGAATTGTATAACAGTAGTGTGATTCACGAAGACATGGTGGGCGCAAGGCATGAATACAACAATTCCTTTGATGCAGCAAATCGAGCTAGTGGGTGCGTTGAGTGTAAAATATGTGAAGAAAAGTGTCCGCAGAGTATTCCTATCAGTGATTGGATGCCAAAAGTGCACAAAACGTTGGGACAGGCAAATAAATAATAAGTCAAGTGATTCAAAATAATTATAGTTCTGAGATCATAGGGTGAAAAATTACTCTTTGCTACTCTACAAAGAGGTAGGAAGTTAAAATAATTAATTTCCTACCTCTTCATTTTAACCGTTATTCAAATCGGTCACCATTCAATTACCATTTCACCATAGGTCAGTCCACCACCAAATCTATACAATAGCAGCTTATCACTGAATTAATTTTACATTCTTCTAAAGCGAACCCAATAGAAAGAGGAATTGTCATCAATTGAATATATATTTTATACCAAGATTTGTATTGAATATGCTTTATATATTTCCTTTGTTTGCCGATTAATTTAATGATACATAATGGAGAATACTTACCTATGGACAAGCTTATCATGAAAGAAATGAAAGACATTAATATTCTATCAACAAAAAATGTACTGGATTTTAGAAAATACATTTCTTTTAAGTATGCCAAATCAACACCAAAGGAAAAGGCAGATATATTGGCGGATGCCATAAGAAAAACTATTGATGAAAGAATACCTAAGGTTGAAAAATCACTGAAAACCAACTTAATTGATAAGATTATAAAAAACTCGGTTAATCAGGGTTCCTTTGATATAAATTCTGAGGATATTTTTATTGAATGCTTAAATCTGAAATGTGACATAAATGAAGATATTTTTATATCTGCATTATGTAGTTGGATTAATGAGGTTACAGTAAAAAACATTGAAAAAGAAAATATGAAGAAATTTATCAATAGTGTATATAGCTTGGATGTAAAAGCCTATAATGCTGAAAGTATAAGTACAGTTTTGGAAAAAGCCCATCAAGAGAACTCAGATAACGATATATCAAATGATATTTTAGATAACGATATTTCAAATGATATTTTAGATAACGATATATTAGCTAATGAAATATCAAATGATATTTCCGACTTACGTTTTAATAAAATGGAATTTGAGAAAGATGACCACAGCCTAGCAAAAAAAGCTACTGCTGAGATGATTATGGATAATTTGAAGCTTGTTTTTAAAAACAATATAAAATGCTTTAGATTAAAAGATATTGCAATTGGAATGTTATTAATAATGCTTGTTTTTTTACCTAAAATGAATACTTTTGGAAACAATTATATAGCAGGCAGTAATACCAATAATACTAGAAATGATTTACAAAGTATTATTTATGATACTCCTTCACAAACTGTTTCAGGTAAGCAAAATCAGGTTATAAATGTTATGGATAAATTGAATAACAAAAGTAAATATTGGTTTATGTCAGATCCAAATATTTCTCGCGGTTTTTTCGAAAAAACTAAAGTAAAAAGTGATGATGTGGAAAAGTTAGTAATGGAAGCAACAGCCTATGATCTTTCAATAGAAAGTTGTGGAAAATCACGCAATCATCCAATGTATGGAATAACTGCTACTGGGACAAAGGCAACTATAAGAAGGACCGTAGCCGTCGATTCATCGGTAATACCTTTAGGTAGTAGACTTTATATTAAGTTTCCTAAATCATATAGCAATCTAGACGGAATATATATTGCTGAGGATACTGGAAGTAAAGTAAAAGGAAGTATTATCGATATTTTTCTTGGTGAGGACAAGAGTGGAGAATCTATCGTCCATAAAAAAGCTGATAACTTCGGAAGACAAAGGGTCGAAGTTTCATTAATCAAATGATAATTAATTCAAAAAATGTTGTCCTAGTGTATCTATCAATAACAGCAATAGAGCGGATTCCAGGCTGGTTTACTAAATGTTTAATAATTGTCTCTTATGTTACGTGAATGTTTAATAATTCAATATTGACAAAAATATTAGGTGGTGTTAAGATTAATTTAACAAGGGAGTGGTATTACCACCTTACCATGTTAGATTATCATTTGACTCATAATTTTATACACTAAATAAGGAGCTGTCAAGTTGGATAATAGCAATGGAATAATAGGTAAGAATGCAGTAAGTGATCAAATAGTGGAATATATTGAACAATGTATTATTAAAGGGGAGTTAAAAAGCGGCGATAAACTCCCCAGTGAGAGGGTATTTGCAGAGACCTTAGGTGTTAGTCGTATTCCGCTAAGAGAAGCTCTAAGATCTCTGAGTCAATTGGGATTGGTAGAAACTAAACATGGTCAGGGTACATTTATACGTGATGCGAATAACAGCTTTTTAACAAGGAAGTTAGCAACTTATATGTATTCTAGCGAAACATCGGTTTTTGAGATACTTCAATTTCGCCAGATTCTAGAATCTGAATGTGCTAAGATTGCTGCAACTTCAGCTTCAAAAGAAGAGTTGGAAGAGATTAAATATTATAAGAATAAGGCTGAAGAAGCAGAGATTTCAATTCGTAATGGCAATTATGAAGAATTCAGTGATATGGATATTAAATTTCATACAGCTATTGTAAAAGCTTCACATAACTTGTTGTTCTTAAATCTATTTAATGCAATTCATAAAACACTAAAGATTCAACAAATATGGAGTTTAAGTGAAAGTAATGAAATCTACGATTATATAGCTTTTCATCGTTTAATATGTGATGCAATAGAAAATAAAAATCCTGATGAAGCTTATAATAGTTCAAGGAATCATATTATTAGTGTTGGCGATTTAATGTTGAAAAGCTATAAGAAAGAATCAGATAAAATTTCAACTTAATAAATTACAAAAAATAGGATGATCAAATAATACTATTACATTTTTAATAAAACTGGTAATACCACCTTACCATCTTACCATATGTTTTATCGAAGAATTATACATAATAGTATTTATGAAAAACAATTTATACTAACAATTTAAACTAGGGGGTTATTTGTATGGATATTCTAGAAAAATCAATTATTGCTGCAAAGGATGATTTTTTAATCGCAGCTAAAAGAGCTTATGCTTCACAGCTCCAGACTGGTACTGGGGGTAATATAAGTGTTAGGGTTCCGGGTTTTGATTTAATGGTTGTAAAGGCAAGCGGCGTAGCTTTTGATGAATGTGTACATGATAATATTGTTGTTACTGACTTTGAAGGTAAAGTAATAGTAGGTAATTTGAAACCTACGCAAGAGTTTGTACTGCATGCTTCATTATATGAAAAATATAAAAATATAGGAGCAATCGTTCATACACATTCACCGTACTCCATAGCATGGACTTATACAAAAAAAGACTTACCGCTAATAACTCAGCATTCAAAACTGAAATTAAAACAAAATATTCCGAATTTCCCTTTTGATTCACCTACTATTCCAAAGGAAGGAATGGTGGAGATATATCGAAAAATAGATGAAAGACCTGACCTTCAAGTCTTTTTATTAGAAGGACATGGTATTGTAGCTATTGGGAAAAGTGCAGTTAAGGCATGTCAAACAGCTGAATTAGTGGAAGAAACCGCAAAAATTGTATATCTGAATGCTACGCTTAGTAAGTCTTTTTCAATTTAAGAGGTTGGTATATTAAAAGTGGTAATACCATCTTACCAATATCTAAGTTGGTTGGTTTATTATACGGGTAGCATCATTCTAAAAAGGATACAGAGGTGAGTTTTAATGAAAAATGAGCAATTGTTTTGCTTAATGGAAAATATAAAAGATGAAAATTACGTAATAGCTACTTATTATGTTGAATTAAAACCTAATGAAAGTATAGTTAAGAAGGCATCTGCCTTTGCTATTGGTCAAACACTTGGGACCTGGATTCCAGTTCCAGGCATAGATGATGCAATGAGAGAGAAACACATGGGTAAGGTTGTAAATATCTATGATATACCTCCTGCTGATTTAGAAAGTAATGATAATGATGAACGAAAAAAATATTTGATACAAATAGCATTTCCAGTAGAAAATTTCGGAAGCCAATTTCCAATGATGATGACAACATTAACAGGGAACGATGCTTCCACATCAATTCAGACAAAGCTCATTGACCTTCAATTCCCACAAAAATTTGTAGATGGATTTCGTGGACCGAAGTACGGCATTGAGGGCATACGAAAACTGGCTAACGTAAAAAATCGTCCATTACTGCTTAATATGATAAAACCTTGTACAGGAATTACTCCTGAAGTTGGTGCAAGAATATTTTATGAGACAGCATTAGGTGGAGTGGATTTAATTAAAGATGATGAACTTTTAGGCAATCCTGTATTTAGTGATGTTTCAAGCAGAGTAAGGGAATACAAAAAATCGGCTCAAAGAGCATTCGAAGAGACCGGCCACAAAACGCTATATGTAGCAAATGTTACTGACAGTATTGGAAACATGCTTAAAAATGCAAAAAATGCTGTCGACTTGGGTGCAGATGCAATAATGATTAACTACGCTGTAGTAGGATATGATGTTCTAAAGCATATCTCGGAAACAGTAGATATTCCAATATTAGGACATTATGCAGGTGCTGGATTATTCTATGAATCTAGTTACTCGGGAATAAGTTCACATTTGGTTACAGGCAAATTTCCTAGACTAGCAGGAGCAGATATGGTGATTATAAATACTCCATACGGAGGCTCTAATTTGAAGCATCAGAAGTATTTAAGTACTGTACAGCAGCTTACTTTACCTTTCTACGACCTTAAACCAACATTACCTGCAGTTGGTGGTGGCGTTCACCCTGGAATGGTAGAACAGTATATTAAAGATTTAGGAAATGACATTATTTTAGCTTCAGGTGGGGCCGTTCAAGGACACCCACAAGGTGCAGCTGCAGGAGCAAAGGCAATGAGGCAGGCTATTGATGCAGTAGTAGAAGGCGTACAAATGGAAGAAGCCGCAAGTAAAAATCAAGAATTAAAATGTGCGCTTGATTTATGGGGCTACAAAAAAACTTAAGGGGGTTAACTTTTGAAAAAACCGATTTTTGGTTCGGGCTGGAAAATGTTTATGACAGATAAAGAGGCAATTGCTTATGCGCAACAGCTTAAAGAAAATATTAGTAAAGAAAAAGATGTAGAATTGTTTGTTCTTCCTTCCTTTACAGCTTTAGACAGGGTAGGAAGTATATTAGCAGGAACTGACGTAAATATTGGTGCACAGAATATGTGTTGGGAAGAAAAAGGAGCCTTTACAGGAGAGGTATCTGCATTATCACTTAAGGAAATTGGGGCTAGATATGTAGAAATCGGGCATTCAGAGCGTAGAAGTATGTTTGGAGAGAATAACAATACTGTTAATTTAAAAATCAAAAAAGGTTTAGAGCACAATTTAGTACCAATTTTCTGCATGGGTGAAGAAAAAGAAGAAAAAGAAAAAAATCTAACTAAAGAGTTGCTTTCAACTGAAATAAAGACAGCTTTGTATGGCATTCCATATACAGATGCAAAAAAAATCATATATGCGTACGAGCCTGTTTGGGCTATAGGCATGGATAAATCAGCTCAGCCTGATTATGCTGAGGAGATACTTGCATTCATTAGAGAACTTCTTACAGGATTATATGTAGAAGCTAAGGATGAATCTGAATTTTCAATAGTATATGGTGGAAGTGTATCGCTAGATAATGTTGAAGAACTTATTTCAAAACCTAATATTGATGGAGTGTTTGTGGGTAGGGCAAGTTTAAACATAGATTCATATATAAATATACTAAAGATAGTTAAAAATTCTTGTAATAAAAGTAGTTAAAATTAGCTAAGGAGATGATTTAAATTGAAAATTGCAATAGGAAGTGACCAATGGGGTTTTGATTTTAAGCAAATGATTATAAAAGAATTTACAGCTAAAGGACATGAATTTGTAGATGTTGGAGCTTATAGTAAGGATGAGGTTAATTATCCGGATATTGCTTATTCATTAGCAAAAAAAGTTTCAGGAGGTGAATGTGAAAGAGGCATACTGATATGTGGTACAGGAATCGGTATGGCACTGACTGCTAATAAAGTGAAAGGCGCTTATGCCGCGGTATGTCACGATGTCTATTCTACTGAGAGATCTATACTTAGTAATAATGCAAACATAATGTGTATGGGGGCATTGGTTATAGGCCCTAAAACAGCATATTCCCTCACTGATCTTTGGTTAAAGCTTAAGTTTGATACTCAGAGTAATTCCGCAATGAAAGTTCAAGAAATATATAAGATTGAGCAACTAGGTTAAAAACAACATAAAAAACAGGAGGACAACGAAAATGTCTAAACTAACAGTAAGACCAATTAATACAGGTTATATACCAACTTATCCTAAGCAGTATCATTATCATCATACAGTAACCAAATTTTATCCTAACATCAGCGATGAAAAAGTGTTACTCCCAGTATTTACCTTCCTTATAGAAGGTGGCGAAGAGCTTATTCTTGTTGATACAGGTATGGCTTGGACAGATAGATCTAGTGGATATCATCATCCAGGGTCATATCAACCTGAGGGAATGGCAATTGAAGAACAATTAGAAAAAATAGGCTACAAATGTGCAGATGTTAAGAAAGTAATCTTCACTCACCTACATTGGGATCATATATTTTACATGGATAAATTCGTTAATGCGCAATTTATAGCTCAACGTAAGGAATATGAATTTGCTATGGATCCAATACCTCTATACTATAAATCATACGAACATCCGTCATTAGGAGTAACACGTCCTTTTGAAGGAATAAAAATAGACCTTGTTGACGGTGAAGTGGAAATCGCTCCGGGAATAAGAGTATTCCCTACTCCTGGACATTCTCCTGGACACCAATCAGTTGAAGTAGACACAAACCAAGGTAGCTACATCTGTGCAGGAGATTCAGCATTCATTATGGCTAATTTTAATGAAATTCCTGAAATCAACTATACTGTAACTCCACCAGCTCGTTTTGCTAATATGATTGAATGCTGGAAGAGTCTTGAAATACAAAAGGCAAGGGCTAAGAGTTTGGAATTTATACTACCATGCCATGAACCAGAAATAGAAGAGCGCATAAAGAATACGCCAGTTCTTGGGAAATAACAGATTTTTATCTTATGTCTACGTTTGTAATACTTCCGATCAACAAGCGGAGAGATAATCGGTGCTACGACACTAGATAACGATTTCTAAGATTCAGAGGGAGTAAAAACTCCCTGCTGAACTAAGAACTCTGTTTATGGGAGGTATAGACTAATAATATGGAAAAAACAATAGCAATTATAGCTAGTTTGGATACAAAAGAAGCTGAAGTAGCGTTTATGAAGGAAATGATAGAGAGATTAGGGTGTAAAACCTTCATTATCGATGTGGGAGCACGCGCAAGTAATAGTATTGAACCTGATATTAGGCCAGAGGACGTTGTTCTAGCAGCAAACAAAGATTGGAAGTGTATGTATAGCGTTCCAAAGCATGAAATGATTCTCGGTTTATTAGAAGGAATAGCTATTCTGATGCCAAAGCTATATGCACAAGGAAAATTTAATGCAGTTTTGTCTATAGGTGGAGCTCAAAACACTACGATAGGTGTTAGTGCCATGAAAACTCTTCCGGTTGGACTACCGAAATTGATGGTTTCTACTGTAGCTAGTGGGCAGAGGACTTTTGATTCCTTTGTAGGCACGAAAGATATTACTCTGATGCCTTCGGTGGTTGATATATCTGGAATCAATATGATCACCAGCACAATTTTAAGTAATGCAGTGGCAGCTATTGTTGGCATGGCTCTAAATGCCGGAACTCCATTAAAAGCAGACCAGAAACTAATTATTGGTGCAACACTGATGGGTGTAACTAATAATGGAGTTGTTCAAGCAGTACGCTTGTTGGAAAAAGCCGGCTGCCAAGTGGTAAGTTTCCATTCAACTGGTGTTGGTGGACGAGCTATGGAAGAATTTATCACTGATGGTACAATCCGAGCAGTAATGGATCTATCTCTCCATGAAATTACTTCTGAGATGTTTGGTAAAGGTTTCTCTGTTGGAGCCAATAATCGTTTGACTGCTGCCTGTAATGCAGGAGTACCTCAGGTTATAGCACCTGGAGGAGTTGACTTTATCGACTTTAATACGAATGAACTGCCAAAAGATATTGATATGCGAAAATATATGTTTCATAATTCCAATCTTGCACATATCAAGCTATTAAAGCATGAAATCATCAGAGTTGGTGAAACTATAGTTGAGAGGCTTAACAAAAGCCGTGGACCAGTCACAGTACTGATACCTTTGCGTGGGTTTCGACAAACTACTGCCCCAGGCGAAGTATTATATGATCCAGAGGTAGATGCTGCTTTAATAGAAGTTTTACATCGAGGGCTGAGACAGGACATTAAAATAGTTGATGTGGATGCTAACATCAATGATGAGATATTTAGTAAAAGAGCAGCAGCAGAGATGCTGAAAATTATTCACCTATAAGCTGTAGCTTATCAGTAGGTATTCTACAATCATATGTCAAAATTAACAAAAACTAACTCCTTTTAAACAGATATTTGTGCAAAATAATCAAAAAAACGACAATATTTTCACGAAAATGTATTGACTTATGAACTCAGACCTTATATAATCATTTACGAAAACGTTTTCGTGTTAACGTTTTCGTGATAACGCTTTCGTAATGATTTGTATCCTATTAATTTTTATTTTTTATAATTGCAGATTTACAACTATTGTTCGCAGCAGATGTCTCTTCCTAATTAATTAACCCTAATAAAGGAAGTGCATCCATTGGGATATACTTGAAAATTATTGTGTTGGAAAGCAGTATTACTGATCAAATAAATATGTGTAATTGGAGGTTAGGCTGTGTCCAATATTAATGATGTAGCAAAAGAGGCTGGTGTATCAATTACCACAGTATCAAGGTATCTTAATGACTCATACCCAGTGAATGTTAATACTAAGAAAGTAATACAAGATGCTATTGATAAGCTAAACTACAAACCTAATGCAATAGCTAGGGGATTGGTAAACAAAAAGACCAATACAGTAGGAATAATAGTTCCTTACATTACAAATATGTTCTTCCCTGAGGTAATAAGAGGCATTTCTGACCAATGTAATGCAAAGGGTTATGACATAATTCTTGCAAACAGTAAGAGCGATGGCTTTGAAGAAAAGAAGTCAGTAGAAAACTTTTTAGAACGGCAGGTCGATGGCTTAGTGATCATAGCACCTAAAATAGAAAAACTTCCTGCCATTTTCTATAAGAAGCTTAGCAAAACTTTACCGCTCGTTCTTGTTAACAAATACTTTGATGACAACGATATAACTTTTATTTACAATGATGAAAAAGATGGGGCTTATAAGGCTACAGAATACTTGTTGGATTTAGGACATAAAAATATCTTGTTTATAAGCGGTTCACAAAACAGTTACTCAAGTGTGGTAAAAATTGATGGTTTTAGCCAGGCACTAACAGACCATGGACTCATTCAAGAAAATAATGTTTCAGATAATATACTAGTAAGTGACTATACAAGTGAAAATGCCTACAAGCTGATAAAAGACAATATGGATTATGTAAACAAATATAGCGCTATCTTCTGCGCTAACGACCTTATGGCTATAGGTGTAATAAAAGCTCTTAGATCTGAGGGGCATGAAGTTCCCAAAGACTTTTCTGTTATTGGGTTTGATGACATAAGTATTAGTTCTCTATATGAACCCGGTATTACCACGGTTTCACAGAACATAAATTACCTTGGCAAAGTATCAGGTGATGCTATCGTTAAGCTTATCGCAAAAGAAGAAGTTATTAAAAATCAACTTTTGAATACCCAACTTATCGTAAGAAATTCCTGTTCGAGACTAAAGGAATAACAATTCCTTAATCTAATAAAAACCACAATTTAAGGAGGAAATTATCATGAAGAAAAGACTTCTAAGTTTATCAGTAGCCGCTGTTATTGCAATAACAACACTATTGACTGGGTGTGGAACAAAAGCAGTTACAGACCAATCATCAACAGGGTCAACCACTAGTAAACCAGCAGAACCAGTAACAATTAAGGTTGCTTATTGGGCAAGTGCAGGCGGAGAGAGTGATGCTTTTGATGCTTTAGTTACAAAGTTTGAAACTGCAAACCCCGATATAAAGGTGTTAAAAGAAGGTGGAGAATTTAAGGATTTTTATACAAAACTTGAGACCCGAATTGCCGGAAATGATGTACCTGATGTTACGAGGCTTCAATACCAAGCAGTAGGTAGATATTCAAGTAATGGTGTTCTTAGAGATATCACTAAAGAACTTCCAGCTGATTACGGCACTGACTTTCTTCCATCATTGTGGAGTGCAGTAACATACAAAGATGCAGTTTATGCTGTTCCACAACATACAGATACGTTAGCAGTATATTATAATAAAACTTATTTTGAAAAGCTAGGTATCACAGCTCCAACCAAACTAGAAGATGCTTGGACATGGGATGAGTTCCTTGACATATCAAAAAGGTTAAAAGATGAGGCTGGCGCAAAATATGGTTTCGTTTATAACTGGACAAAAGGAAATAGTTATAGATGGCTTCCAATACTATTTCAAAAGGGTGGAGCACTTCTCTCTGATGATTTAAGTACAAGTCTAATTGACAGTCCTGAAGCTCTAGAAGCATTAAAACTATCTAAGAGATTCTTTGATGAAAAATTGGTACCAGCAGGAACAAGCGTAAAAGGTACAGAAGATATAAACAACATATTCGCTACAGGTACTGCAGGTATGATAATTAATGGTAACTGGTTAGCATCTAACTATGATAAAAGTATGACAAATTATACTTATGGTGTAACTTATATGCCAAGAGATAAAGCAGCAGCATCTGACATGGGTGGAAATTCTCTTGCAGTTTTGAAAAAAGCTGAACACCCTGAGCAAGCACTAAAGTTTATCGAATTTATGACATCACAAGAAAGCATGACATATTTCGTATCAAATGGTGGTTTCCTTCCTGCAAGAAAAAGTATCACTGCTGATAAACTTACTTATTCAGTAAAGCAACCTGATATAATGAAGGTATTTATAGAACAGTCTACAACAGTTCCAGCTAATATGGCTCAGGCTGTTGCATCACCGAACATGAGCAAAATCACTTTGTTACTATCGGATGAATTAGATTTGTTATTCACACAGGGTAAGGATCCAGTAGAAGTACAAAAGGCACTAAAAAAAGGTATTGATGAAGTATTAAAGTAATAGATGATGGCAGACCTGCAAGTTGGAAAAATATGATTTGCAGGTCTGACTTTAATATGATAGGGGACGTGAAAAATGCAGCTATTGTCCAAGAAAAAAAATACGAGATTCAATAGGAATAAGCTACTTCCATATTTATTCATTGCACCAAATATGATTCTTTTTTTAACATTTATGATTATCCCTATTATTTTTACCTTTTGTATGAGTTTTACAAAGTGGAGTCTTATAGGGACACCAGAATTTAATGGAATTGAAAACTATATCAAATTGTTGAGTGACGAGCAGTTCCTTACTTCAATGCTCAATACGCTTTATTACACAATAGCTACTGTACCGACCACTTTAGGTTTGGGTTTGATAGGGGCTATGTTACTAAACAGAAAGATGCCTTTAAGAGGAGCACTTCGTGGTGTATTCTATATTCCTACAGTTGTTTCGCTGGTAGCAACGGGGCTTATATGGCAGTGGATTTTAAGCACAGATTACGGAGTGTTGAACTATTTCATAAGCTTAGTAGGAATAGGACCACAGCAGTGGCTTTCAAGTAATGCTCTATCAATGCCTTCTGTAATAATGGCAACCATCTGGGTAAGAGTAGGATATTGTATGGTGATTTATTTGGGTGGATTACAAGGAATATCTCCAGATTATTATGAAGCAGCTGAAATTGATGGAGCAGGTGATCTGAAAAAGTTTAGATATATTACTTGGCCTCTATTAAAGTCAACGACAGTATTCTTAACAGTAATTTCTATAATATATGGATTCATGGGTTTTGATTTGTTCTTTACGATGACAGGCGGCGGACCAGGGTTCTCAAGTACCGTAATGGTTCATTACATCTATAAACAGGCCTTCAATGTTGGTGAGATGGGCTATGCATCAGCAGGTGGAGTTGTATTGTTTATGTTAATACTTCTTCTAACAATGCTACAGATGAAAGGAGATAAGAAGAAATGATAAAAAGTGAGACTTTAAAAAATAGAATTGGATTCATAATATTGTTATTTGCAGCTATTATAACATTATTCCCATTTTTTTGGATGTTGTCAACTGCTCTAAAGTCCTCAGGAGAACTTTTTTCCAAGGTTCCAATACTTTTTCCATCAAATCCTCAGTGGTCTAATTTTGCAGATATATTTAAATTGGCACCATTTGAGAGATATTTCTTAAATAGCGGAATTGTAGCTACGTCCTCAGTGCTTTTAACTGTGTTTATTAACCTTTTGGCTGGATATACTTTTGCAAAATACCAATTTAAAGGTAGAAAAGTAATGTTTATGATTGTTTTATCAACATTGATGATACCAATGCAAATTATAATGGTACCAAACTTTATTATTCTTTCAAAATTAGGTTGGCTCAATAGTTATGCAGGTCTTATAATACCTAGGGCAGCGGAAGCATTTGGTTTGTTTTTGTCGAAACAGTTTATGGATGAGATACCTGTTGAACTAATAGAAGCAGCGAGAATTGACGGAGAAGGCGAGTTTAAAATATTTATTAAGATTATACTTCCAAACTGTAAGCCATTGATTGCAATCTTGTCGATATTCACATTCATGTGGAGATGGAATGATTTTCTTTGGCCGCTTATTATAACCAGTAGCAAGGATATGTATACTGTTCAGCTAGGGTTAGCCAGCTTTGTAGGTCAGTTCTATGTTGAATGGAATTCTCTTATGGCTATTTCTTTATTGGCTGTTATCCCTGTGCTAATAGTATTCCTGATATTCCAAAAACTTATTGTACAAGGAATAGCAACATCAGGTATTAAAGGTTAGACTTCGGAGAGAGAGGTGGGGGGAACTTATGAAACCGATTTTGGGAATTCTATTATGTGAGGCAGCAGGCATTGGGCCAGAACTCGTGGCTAAAATGTGTGCTCAAAACAAATTTGGAGCGTACTGCAGGCCGCTATTAATAGGTGATGTTAGAGTTTTAAAATTGGGAATGAAAATTGCAGGAGTAGAATTTCCTTTCAATATAATTGAAGACACTTCAAAAATAGAATGGGATGGGCCTGTACCAATTATTGATTTGAAAAATCTTGATGCCCAAACGATTAGTATTGCAGCCGTTAATGCTAAGTCTGGACGTGCAACGGGAGAGACCATACATGCAGCATTAGACTTATGTAAGAGTGGAATCATAAATGGCTTTGTATATGCACCTTTGAACAAAGCAGCATTAAAATATGGAGGCTTTAATTTTGAGTCTGAGATGAATTTAATGGCTAATTACCTTGATTTTAAGGGCGTATATGGAGAGATGAATGTTGTAAATGACTTATGGACTTCTAGAGCAACCAGCCATATTCCTTTCAAGGATATTTCTAGTCACTTAACAATAGAGGTTTTATTGGATGCAATTAGACTTGCTCAAAGTACATTAAAAAAGAATGGGTATGATAACCCTCGAATCGCTGTAGCAGCACTGAATCCTCATGCAGGTGAAAATGGATCATGTGGAACAGAAGAAATTGATGTGATCATACCTGCAATAAATGTAGCTAAATCAGAAGGTATTAATGTTATTGGACCGTTTCCAGCAGATACAATATTTATAAACGCCTTTAAGGGTATGTATGATGTTGTAACCACGTTATATCATGACCAAGGCCAGATAGCGCTAAAGCTGATGAAATTTGAAGAAGGGGTAACGGTTTCAACGGGACTTCCATATCCGATTACCACACCTGCCCATGGAACTGCATTTGATATAGCTGGTAAAGGTATAGCAAATATTGGACCTATGGAGAAAGCAGTAATGATTGCTTCAAAAATGGCAGAGTGGGAAATTGAAAGATAGCTGGCATATCCTCTAGACAAATACATTTGCTTGTATTTGTGGTTTGGTAGAAAGTGAGGTTTCAATCAGATGGTTCCAAAGCTTATTAGAGTGAAACTAAAATTTCCTAATGTATATATAGAAAATATTGAAGATACAGTAAAAAGTGAAATTGAGGAGTCAGGGACAAAGTTTGTAAGGGGATCTAGCATTGCAATTGCAGTCGGTAGCAGAGGAATAAAGAATATTCACCAAGTAGTGAAGGCAACAACTGAGTATTTGAAAACTCTAGGAGTGAATCCATTTATTGTACCTGCCATGGGTAGCCACGGAGGAGCCAATGCCAAAGGGCAGAAAGAAGTTCTTGAAAGCTATGGTATCACCGAAGAATACGTTGGTGCACCAATAAGGTCTTCGATGGAAGTGGTAGAGCTTCCGCAGGGAGACTTATGCCATAAGGTTTTTATAGATCGCTATGCTTCTGAGGCAGATGGTATTATCATAATAAATCGCGTTAAAGTTCACACAGATTTTCATGGAAAAACTGAAAGCGGACTTCTAAAGATGTGTGTGATCGGGCTTGGAAAACATAGGCAAGCACTGGAAATACACAGATATGGAGTATATGGCTTAAGAGAATTGATACCTATAGCTGCAAAACATATACTACAAAATAGTAAGATTATGCTGGGAATTGGGTTGGTAGAAAATGCATATGACCAGACATTGGTGATTAAAGCAGTAAGACCTGAAGTAATGGAAGAGGAAGAAGTGAAGCTACTGAATATCTGCAGAGACAATATGCCTAAGCTTCCAGTAAATAAACTCGATCTATTAATTGTAGACGAAATGGGCAAGGACATTACCGGAGTTGGTATTGACCCAAACATTACAGGTAGAATGAGAATTAGAAATGAAAAAGAACCTGAGACGCCTGACATAACTAATATAGTTGTTACAGACCTAACCGAGGCTTCGCATGGAAATGCATTAGGGATGGGCCTTGCTGATTTTATAACAAAAAGACTTTATGAAAAAATCGACTTTAAAGCAACCTATGAGAATGTATTAACAAGCACTTTCCTTGAAAGAGGTAAGATGCCTATTGTTGCTGATACAGACAAAAGGGCTGTAGAATATGCTCTTAGGTCCTGTGGTCAAATAAATCTTGAAAGTGCTAGAGTGATAAGAATAAAAAATACTCTTCATCTTGGAGAAATATATGTTTCACAGAGCATTTACGAAGAAATAAAAGATAGCAAACATATTGAGATTGTGGGGCAGTTTGAGGAAATGTTTAATGAGCAGGGTTCACTAAAAAAATTTAGCCTGGAGATGCATTAAATGAAATTATTGGTGATTGCGGATGACTTTACTGGGGCGATGGATACGGGTGTGCAGTTTTCGAAAAAAGGGATTGCTACATTCGTAAGTACCTGTACTGAACTTGATTTTAACCAAATTCAAAAGAATATACAGGTATTAGTAATTGACACGGAAAGCAGACATTTAACGCCTGATAAGGCTTATGAAATAGTATTCAACATTACAAGCAAAGCTAAAGAATATGGAATACAATATGTTTACAAAAAGACAGATTCCACGATTAGAGGAAATATTGGTGCAGAACTAAAAGCAGTAATGGATGCATGGGAGGGTATGCCGGTGATGTATGTTCCTGCGTATCCCAAGACAGGTAGAACCACCATTAATTCTAAGCAGTTTGTAGATGGTATCCCGCTTCATGAGACCATATATTCAATGGATTTGCTGAATCCTATAAAAACATGTTCTATTTCTGAAATTATAATGAAACAGGCGAATGTCAAGGCAATGACTGCTACTAAAGGACGAGAATTAATAGTCGATCTGGAAGATAAAAATACTATTTATATATTTGATGGACAGGTTGATGATGACCTTTTAAATGTGGGAAATATATTAAATATCAGAAACAAGTTGTCGGTTACTGCTGGTTGTGCAGGGTTCGCTGAATGTTTAACGGAAATAATTGATTTTAGAAAAGATAATTCTCTAAAACAAATAAGTACAGGAAATATACTGGTGATTAGCGGAAGCATAAATGAAGATTCAATTAATCAGGTTTCGTTTGGAGAAAAGCATGGTTTTGAAAGTTTTCTGCTTACTTATGAACAAAAAAATTCTGAAGGATATATGAAGACAGTTCTAGGAAAAGAGCTTGCAGAACAAATTGCCAATAAAATGAGACATGTGGGTAAAGTAATCATAAAAACAGTTAACAGCAGGGAAGAGATTGATGTTGTAGACAATTCCATAAAAATAGCTAGTAGCTTAGGAGATTTGACCAATCAGATACTATCTAATGGTATAGAGTGCACAATGGTGGTGTTTGGAGGAGATACAGCAATCCATATAATGGAGGCAATAGAATGCTTTGGGCTAAAGCCATTGGAAGAAATCGTTCCTGGTGTGGCTGTATCGAAAGCTGTAGGTAAATACGGCGAAATGACACTGATCAGCAAGGCCGGAGGATTTGGTGAAAAGGATGTACTACTAAAAATACAGAATTATTTGAAGGGGAAGATACAACCATGTTAATAGGGATTACGATGGGAGATGCGAGTGGGGTAGGCCCAGAAATAGTTTTAAAAGCATTCAGTGATGGAGAAATATGTGATCATTTTATTCTCATAGGTGATTTTGAAATAATTGAATACTGTAACAGCTTACTTGGTTACAATGTGCCATTAAAGAGAATAACTGATATATCTGAAGTAACTAAGGGATATTTTAATGTTTTGGATATGAAGCTGTTAAGTAAAGATCAGCTAAGAATCGGGAATATATCCAGGGAATCAGGATATGCAGCAAGGGGTTATGTAGAGCATGCAGTTAGACTTGCTCTTGGAGGTAAAATTAATGCATTAGTTACTCTACCAATGAATAAGGAATCTACCAGATTAAGCGATTCGAATTTCTCAGGACATACTGAACTCATTGCGGAAATTTGTGAACAGAAAAACTACACAATGATGCTTGCAAGCGAAAAACTTACTGTAACCCATGTGAGTACACACGTTTCTATGCAAGAGGCAGTGGAACGAGTAAAAAAGGACAGAGTCTACGATGTCATAAAGCTGACATATGATGCATTAAAAAGTCATATAACTGATCCAAGGATTGCTGTTGCAGGGCTTAATGCTCATGCAGGTGAAAATGGTTCTTTTGGCAAAGAGGACATTATGGAAATCAAACCAGCTATTGAAAAGGCAAGGGAAGCAGGAATGAATGTCGAGGGACCAATAGCCCCAGACACTGTATTTATTAAGGCTTGTAAAAAGCAGTATGATGCAGTTGTTTGCATGTATCATGACCAGGGGCATATTCCAATGAAACTATTAGATTTTGATGGAGGAGTGAATGTGACCCTTGGACTTAAGGTGATTCGCACATCAGTTGACCATGGAACTGCTTTTGATATTGCGTATAAAGGCAAGGCCTCCACTCGTAGTCTTATAGAGGCTTTTAAACTAGCAGAGAAGATGAGTGGGATAAAAACAACATAAGAAACAATATATGAAACAATATAAGAAATAAATAAAAAGCAACATAAAGGTATAAAATAAAACACACACTGGAGGTATATTATGACAAAAGTAACATTTATCGGAGCAGGAAGCGTTATATTCGCAAAACAGGTAATGGCTGATATTCTATCATTTAGTGAATTGCAGGATATAACCTTCAGCCTCATGGATATTGATGCAGAAAGGCTAAGAGTTGCAGGACTAATGGCAGAACAGTTTTCCCAAAAAATAGGAGGGAAAGCTAAAATTGAGACAACTATGAATAGGCGTGATGCACTAAAAGATGCTAATTATGTAATACATACAATTCAGGTTGGCGGACACGCTGCTACACTTTTTGATTTTGAAATTCCAAGAAAATACGGATTAAAACAAACTATAGCAGATACTTTGGGCGTTGGAGGCGTTTTCAGGGCACTGAGAACAATTCCTCCATTGCTTGAGCTTTTAAGAGATATGGAAGAAATCTGTCCGGATGCTTATTTGCTCAACTATTCAAATCCAATGGCTATGTTGTCTCTTGCAGGGATGAGAAGCTCTAAGATAAAGCAAGTTGGGCTTTGCCATAGTGTACAGCAGACCTCAGAAAAACTTGCAGGCTATCTTGGTTTGCCATATGAGGAAATCAATTATGTAGTAGCAGGAATAAATCACATGTCATGGTTTTTGAAGCTAGAACATAAAGGCAAGGATTTATATCCTGACTTGTTCAAATGCTTGGACAAAGATGAAATATATAGTGATAATAAAGTAAGATTTGAAATAATGAGGCATTTCGGTTCTTTTGTAACTGAATCAAGTGAGCATATGGCTGAGTATGTACCATATTTCATAAAGAGAGAAGAGCTAATCAGTAAGTTAGATATTCCTATTGATGAATATATCAGAAGAAGCATAAGAAATATAGGCAGGTATGAAGATATGAAAGCTACTCTTGAGAGTGGTAAGGATATAGAAGTAAAATTAAGTCATGAGTATGCAGCATATATAATTCACTCACTTGAAACAGGATTTGAACGTTCCTTTAATGGAAATGTGATTAATAATGGCTTGATAGAAAACCTTCCAGCAGACTGCTGTGTAGAAGTTCCTTGCCTAGTAAATAAGAATGGCTTCCAACCTATAGCTATAGGAAAGCTTCCTACACAATTGGCAGCATTGGATCAAACCAATATAAATGTGCAGTTGCTAGCTGTAGAAGGTGCTTTAACAGGAAATAAGGAATGTATTTACAATGCAGTAATGATGGATCCACATACTTCTTCAGTACTTACCTTAGATGATATAAGGAGTATGGTAGATGAACTGTTTGTGGCACATGCACAGTACTTGCCAGCCTTTAAGTAGTTTGTAAAGAAAGACTTATTAAAAATAAGACTTATTATGATATTAAAAAGTGAAAATGGAGTGGATATTATTGGGAAAAAATATACTTGTACTTATTCCTCTTAAGGTGGAACACAAAAAACTTTTAGAAGAGAAAGCCCCTTTGGAATGCTTTACCTATTCAACTTTTGAAACAGTTGATTTAGCACAGGTCCAAGAGGCTAATATAATAATAGGGAATCCACCAATTGAAATGGTAAAGGGCTCTAAAAAGCTGAATTGGTTGCAGCTTAGTAGTGCTGGAATAGGTGAGTATACAAAGGCTAAGGTACTACCAGACGGTGTGGTTTTAACAAATGCAAGTGGAGCCTATGGTCTTGCTATATCTGAGTATATGCTTGGTGTACTTTTGGAACTTTATAAAAATCTTCATTTTTACAGAGATAATCAGATGGAATCAAATTGGGAATATAAAGGATCAGTGAAATCAATTTATAATTCTACTGTTTTAGTTGTAGGAGCTGGAGACATTGGCAGTGAATTCGCCAAAAGAGTAAAGGCACTTGGTGCTTATACAATAGGGATTAGGCGAAAAGACAGCGACAAACCTAGCTATTTGGATGAGCTTCATTTTATGGATAAAATACAAGAATTACTGCCTCGTGCCGACATAGTTGCTCTGAGCTTACCGGGAACAAGTATTACAAATAGGATTATTAATAAGGAAACTTTACAGCTGATGAAGCAGGATTCGGTATTAATTAATGTGGGACGCGGAACAGCTATTGATACGGAGGCACTATGTGATGCACTGGAGAACGGAAAGCTTTTAGGAGCAGCGCTGGATGTCACTGACCCTGAGCCACTACCAAAGGAACACAGATTATGGAAAATAAAAAATGCTATTATTACACCTCATGTATCAGGAGGAAATAGCTTGCAAGAAACACAAGAACGAATTATAAGAATAAGCGCTGACAATTTAGAAGCTTTCATTGAAGGTAGAAGACTACAAAATGTTGTTGATTGTTTAGCGGGCTATTAAGATATAAAAATATAAAAATATAAAAATATAACTAAAAGGGTACATGCTGTGAAGTATTATGGTGTGTCCCCTTTTCTCAGTTCAGCATGGTTATCGTGGAATATTAAATCAACTTTGTACCTTAAGTGAACAGAAAGAAGGAATAAAATTATGAAGATTCAAAAGAAAGTTTTAACTCAGTTAGAAGGCTGTTATGCTACGGGCTATACAGTGGTAGATAACGAGATACGTATTATGTTGGCAACGGAAGAAAAGGGTGCATGTTATCAGTTCAGTGGTTCTGAATTTGAGAAATCCACAGTTTGGGATGGACCTGGAGGAACTATGTGTATTGTTCAGATTCCTGAAAAAAACGGTGATTTTTTATCTGTTCAAAACTTTTTTCCAACCTTTCAGGCAGAAAACTCCACAATAGTATGGGGGAAACCCAATACAGACGGCAGTTGGGATATCAAAACTTTTTTCAAATTACCATATCTACACCGTTTTGATATCCTAAGAGCTAATGGTGTAAATTATTTTTTGGGTGCGACACTTTGTACAACTAAGAAGCATAAGGAAGACTGGTCAGATCCAGGGAAAATATGGGTAGGTGCCCTGCCAGACACCTCAGATGGAAAGTTTGAGATCCATCCGATTAAAGAAGGTTTAGTCAGAAATCACGGATATTGCCATGTTAGTTGGAATAACAAAGAAGCAGGTATTGTAACCTGTGATCAGGGAGCTTTTGTAGTAATGCCTCCAGAGCAACCAGATGGGGAATGGACGATTGAAAACATTCTTGACAGGCCTGTAAGTGATATTGCTATATGTGATATTGATGAGGATGGAGAACTTGAATTAGTAACTATTGAACCATTTCATGGTAAGGAAATAGCAATCAGCAAGAAAATAAACGGCACATATGAAATCATATGGAAGTATGATAAACCAGTTGATTTTGGACATGTTGTATGGGGAGGTAAACTTCGTGGGATACCTACATTTATATGTGGATATCGTGAGCAAGAGGCAGAGTTGTTTTTAATACAGTATGACTCCAAGAATCCTCTAAAATTTAAAGTAGAGGTCATTGATACTGGAATGGGACCTTCAAATATCACAGTCATTAATGGAGAAGAGAAGGACATTATAATTGCTGCGAACCGTGTGGTTGGTGAAGCTGCATTATATATTGTTACTGACTAACAAGGGGAGACACAATTCCCAATCACGTAGGTTAATAAAGCTAGTAGAGCTTTTCATAAAAAATTACACTCTAACTATAAAAATGCTATATAATAGGTATAGCATTTTTGTAGTTAAATAAAGAGGAAAGTAGAGTGTACTTATGTATTTGCTAAAAAAAATAATTACATTTACTTTGGCTGTTAGTTTGATTTTTACAATGTCTTCATGTGCTTCTAAAACATCAGATTCTGTTATATCTCAGACCGCAAGAACAGCAGAACAAAGTACAGGACTAGATACAATGGGAGCTGGAAAAGCAGTAGAGCAAGCTTTAAGTGATAATATTCATATTGATCAAATAGGTTATAAGAATACAGATAAAAAGATAGCTGTTATAAAAGGCCAACATAGTTCATTTGAAGTTGTTAATGCCATCAGTAAAAAAGTAGTTCTGACCAAGGATTTGAGTGGAAAGGTAAGCGATGAATCAAGTGGAGATTCGGTGAGATATGCTGACTTCTCAGAGCTTACAGCGACTGGACTATATTTTATATCCATACCTAAATTGGGAAAATCCTACGAGTTTAAAATAGGTGATAAGGCTATTTACACTGGGATAGGTGATGTTATGCTCAAGGCATTATATTTTCAACGCTGTGGGATTGTTTTAGATAGCAAATACGCAGGTGTTTATACTCATGATGCTTGTCACAAATCGTTGGCAAAATTGTATGAGGATGAGAGTAAGGAAATTGATGTAAGTGGTGGCTGGCATGACGCGGGAGATTATGGAAGATATGTAGTTCCAGCAGCAGTGACAGTAGCTGACTTGTTAATGTCATATGAGTTCTACCCGAGCAGCTTTACTGATGCTAATAATATTCCCGAAAGCTTAAATAAAGTTCCTGATGTACTCGATGAAGCGAAATATGGTATTGAATGGATGCTAAAGATGCAGGATAAAGCATCAGGAGGTGTTTATCACAAGGTGACCTCGAGAGGCTTTCCAGACTTAACAACAATGCCTAATTTAGATGTAGACGATCAGCTTGTAATGCCTGTTTCTACTACTGCAACGGCCGATTTCGCTGCAGTAACTGCATTGGCAGCAAGAATTTTCATAGATTTTGATACAACATTTTCTCAGAGATGTTTGCAGGCATCTCAACTAGCTTGGGGTTGGCTAGACAAAAACAAAGACTTTGTTGATTTCAAGAACCCAAAGGATGTGACAACTGGAGAATATGGAGATAGCTCAGGCTTAGATGAAAAATCATGGGCAGCAGCAGAACTTTTCAGAACAACAGGAGATAAGAAGTATAGTGAATACTTTGTTAAGCATTTTGAGGCTAATGGATTTGGGCTAGGGTGGCAAAATGTAAGTGGTTTTGCAGCAATTGCATATATGTTTTCTGATTCGGAAAAGACTGATATGAAGAAAACTGAAGAAATACAAAAGAGCTGGATTGAAAAGGCAGATATGTTTGTATCTACCGCACAAAAGGATGGATATCTTCTTTCAATGCACAAAATGGAGTATAATTGGGGAAGCAATATGAATGTTGAGAATCATGCGATACATTTATTGATAGCCGATAGGCTTAATAATAATGATGATTACATACAAACGGCTGAAAACTCTGCACACTATTTGATGGGAAGGAATACCTTAAGTCAGAGCTATATAACTGGATTTGGCTCAATGCAAGTTCTGCAGCCTCATCATAGGACATCTGTTGGTGATGATGTTGAAAAGCCTGTACCTGGATTAGTAGTTGGTGGACCCAATACTGCATTAGACGATGATATCGCAAAAGCCAAGCTATCAGGGCGTGCTCCTGCAAAGTGCTATATAGATGATATGACTTCTTTTTCAACAAATGAGGTTGCAACTTATTGGAATTCACCAGCAATTTTTGTTTTTGCATATTTGAACTATGATAGATAAGGCTCTAAAATATAGGTCCAGCTTCTATATGAGACATTTATCTACATTATCTTAAAAGCAAATGAAATCATTTACGTGTATCGTTTGACTTAAAAACAACATATTATATCTATAATTGTATAATTTGTTTCAAACAAAGGCGTACTTTGAGTATTAATTTAAACGTAATTTTAAATAACAATTATGAAAGCTGAGTTATTTAGAAAACATCTCAAGGAGGTAATATTTTGGCAAAGCAAGTTTGGAAACCATCTACTATGTTAAATCCAGTACCAGTAGTTATGGTATCTTGTGCAGATAATGAGGGAAAGCCTAATATAATTACATTAGCTTGGGCGGGTACTATAAATTCCGACCCTCCCATGGTATCTATATCGGTTAGAAAACCACGCTTCTCGCATAACCTGATTAAAGAAAAGGGTGAGTTTGTAATAAACCTGCCTAATACAAAATTGACATTTGCAACAGATTATTGTGGTGTAAAATCAGGCAGAGATATAAATAAGTTTGAAGCAATGAACCTTACACCAGAAAAAGCATCAATTGTAAGTGTTCCAATCATTAAGGAATGTCCTGTAAATCTGGAATGCGTTGTAAAACAGATAATAGAGCTGGGCTCCCATGATATGTTTTTGGCAGAGGTTGTGGCTACAAATGTGGAAGAAGCTTTGCTTGACGAAAATGGAAAGCTAGACTTGCATAAAGCAGATCTGATTTGCTATTCGCATGGAGAATACTATTCACTCGCAAAGTCGTTAGGCTTTTTCGGATACTCGGTGGCAAAGCGAAAGAACTTGAAGAGGAATCAAAAGTAGATAGTCGCAAAAAAAACCAGCAACATAATTTTTATGATAAAGTAAAAATTACGTTGCTGGTTTTTTAATGTGCAATATACCGGGAATATTAGCAATTGTGAATTATTAGAACAAAGAAAGCTGCCCTTTGAAAACTGAATATTGTGGTGTGAAATTTATACGATGTATTCCTAATTATTGCAAGAATATGTTATAATTTCTATTAAAGTTAATGCAATAAACACAAGAAAATTGAAGAAGGATACATGGAAACATCAAAAATTAGTATGATGAATAAGTATTGACTGGTAAGGAGGTTAGATAGCAATGGCAGTAGCTAAACAGTATCAATCTGATGTTGAAACCATTTTGGCAAAGCGTCATGATAACGGTGGTGATTATTGGACCACTCCCGATAAGCGACTAATTAAAGGAAGTCCATTTACTACCCTCGATTGCGCATTTATGCTTTTAGAATTGGGAATGGATGGATCCGAACCTGTATTGAAAGAGACTGCAGACTTGATCTTAAGTTCATGGCGGGAAGACGGACGATTTAAGCTGTCGCCACAAGGTGCAATATACCCTTGTCAGACCATTAACGCAGTTCGAACTCTTTGTCATTTAGGATATGCTTCTGATAGAAGACTCAAGAAAACCTTTGATCACCTTTTGGAAATTCAGCACAGCGATGGCGGCTGGCGTTGTAATAAGTTCAGCTTTGGGAGAGGCCCAGAAACAGAATTCTCTAATCCCGGCCCAACGCTGGCAGCTTTAGATGCTTTTAGATTTACATATTTTATCAATAAAAATGAATCTCTTGATAAGGCAGTAGAATTCTTGCTTGATCATTGGGAAACCCGTATGCCTCTCGGCCCTTGTCACTATGGAATCGGCACACTGTTCATGCAAGTGGTGTTTCCTTTCGTCAATTACAATCTTTTCTTTTATGTTTATGTTCTATCTTTCTACGACAGGGCAAAGAAAGATAGAAGATTTCTGGAGGCACTTGGAATTTTAGAAGCCAAGTTAGTGAATGGTAAGATTGTAGTGGAACGTCCTAATCCGAAGTTAGCAGGGTTTTCCTTCTGCAAAAAAGGAGAACAAAGTGAATTGGGGACTGAGCGTTACCTTGAGATATTAAAAAACCTTGGAATAAATAATAAAAGATTGTTATAAGAGAACGGGTATTAAGAAAAATTATGTGTATTATAATTTTTCATTCCATTAATACATTAATGAGCATAATAATGTGAGTTTGAGTTAATTCGTTTTCTTATGATTACGCAACTATTTATTGATTGGGGTGAATGTGAATTGAAAAAAGTAAAATTGAAAAAAATAGTTACCATACTTACTATTATATCAATGATAATAACTCTAATTAGTGCAATTTTTAATTTTGTAATACCTGTATATCTATCGTATAAATTAAATATAAATGCAGGCGAGGTACACTCAATAGGGATTATAGGTGGTGCAGATGGACCAACATCTATTTATGTAACAAGTAGTTATACAGATACTTATCTAATTACTGTCATATTTACAGTGATTTCGGTAGCGGGAATTGTATATCAAATTTATACTAAAAAAACAACGAAGTAGCTGTGGATTTGATTGGATTATTTATTTCGCATCTTTTATATTCCATTATTCAACTTGTACTTATCAATCAAGATTATAGCTATAAGAACAAGTATAGCGGTGCTGATTGAACTTGACTAAATTCCAAATATAGTATTAACTGTAATGAGTATTTTGTGTTTATTCAGACAATTAGAAAAAAGTAATTATATAATTATGGGGGAATAGAATGGAAACATTAGAGGCAATATTTCATAGAAGAAGTATACGTGACTTCAAAAGTACGCCACTTAAAAATGAAGATATTGAAATTCTGCTAAAGGCGGCATTTTCTGCACCTACTGCCGTGAATGCTCAACCTTGGGAATTCATTGTATTAACTGAAAGTGAAACTCTTGACAAGCTAAAAAGCAAACTGCTTTTTGCACGTTATAATGCACCAACTGCTATTGTTGTCTGTGGAAATATGAATCTAGCGCTTAAAGGTCCAGACAAAGACTTATGGATTGAGGATTGTAGTGCAGCTATTCAGAATATATTGCTTGCAGCAACGGACATAGGAATTGCTTCTTTATGGATAGGTATTTTTCCGATTGCTTCGAGGATAAAGAGTGTAAGAGAAATACTTGATATACCAGATTATGTTGTTCCGTTGGCTATGGTATATGTCGGTTATCCTAACTACGAATTAGAAGGAAGATGTCGCTATAATGAGAAGCGTATTTATTGGCAAAAATATGATCCGAATAGAAAACATAAATCTAAAGACAAGCCTGTGATCGGGCATTATTCGTAAAATTAAATAAAATAAATCGTAAATATCGCATTTCAGTAAATGAAGTGCGGTTTTTTTATGCAGTATAGCACAATGTCTACTAATTCAGTTTCATAAAGTAAAATCAGTTGAGATTCTTATTAATAAAAAAATTCTAAATATGTGTTATAATATGCACAGTTGGAGAAATTTTACACATAGGTAATTAGCGTTTAGTTAACATTTGAGGTTTTTCACATGATGGATAAGCAAACTACCACTAACGGTTTTGCCATATTAAGTCTTGCAAGTGTCATCAATAAATTTTTGGCTCTAGCCTATTTACCAATCCAAACAATGATTGTAGGGAACTACGGTAATGGGATTATTAGCGCGGGCTATAAAATATATATTTTGATTTTCGCACTATCAAATGCTGGTGTACCTGTAGCAGTTTCAAAATTAATATCTGAACGAACTGCGTTAGGAGATTTTAAGGGAGCACAAAAAATATTTAGAATTGCGGCTTTAATACTTATTATTTTAGGAGTTTTCTTCGGTAGTATCATGGCATTAGGAGCTGGATGGATATCAAAACAGATTGAACAACCTAATGCTACCTTAATGCTATTGGCCTTGTCTCCTGCTTTATTGTTCACGTCCATATCCTCAGTACTTAGAGGTTACTTTCAAGGTAGGCAAAATATGATACCCAGTGCAATCTCGCAAGTAATTGAAGGAGCTTTAAACTCTGTATTAACAATAGTATTTGCCGCCCTACTAATTAAATATGGTATAGAGAAAGCTGCAGCTGGAACAACCATTGGGACATCTTTAGGTGCATTAGGTGCCGCATTATTCCTGGTTTTTTTATATAAGAAAAGTAAGAGTAAAAGAATAGATGAAATGAGGAGTTCAAACTACAACGGCACCCGAATTACTAATAAAGAAGTAATTAAACAGATTCTGTCCTACTGTTTACCTGCTGTACTAGGAATGATTGCGATAAATGCAAGTGAAATTATTGACCTAAAATATGGCGTTAGCCGTATGATTGAGGGCGGGATCAGCAATATACATGCAACCGAACTATATGGGATATTAACTAATCAATACCAAAGAGTTCTGAATTTGCCTCTAGCAATAACAGCTACTTTACCTGCAGTATTGATTCCTGCAATATCTTCAGCTAAAGCTTCTGGGGATAAATCCTTACTTTATAGGAAAATAAGTGAAAGTTTAAAGTGATTCTAATTATAACAATTCCATCAGCAGTAGGTTTGTCCTTATTAGCTAAACCAATTATTACATTCGTTTTCTTTTCAACAAAACTAAATCAAGGTGCAGATTTGATGCAAATGGGTTCCTGGGTAATGGTAATCATGGCTATAATTTATGTTCAAACGGCAACTTTATTAGGTGCCGGAAAAGCGTATATACCTCCCGTTAATATACTGATTGGAATGGTATTTAAACTTATCGCCAACTATTTTCTCATAGCCGTACCGTCAATTAATGTAAAAGGTGCTGTAATAGGTTCTACACTTGGATTCCTTATTACATGTGTACTTAATCAACTCGCTATTAGGAAGAATACTGGAATTTCAGTAAAATATATAGCAATTTTGTATAGACCTTTTATTGCTTCGCTAATAATGGGTGCAGTTGCATATACCTTTTATCTATTTTCTAACAATTTTTTATTCATACTTATTAAAAATAGTTTGTTACGCAATGATATTAGTGTTCTTTTATCAGTTTTAGTGGGAGCTAGTATATATTTTGTTATACTCTTGCATACAAATGCGATAGATGCTAATGATATTATAAAACTTCCTGGGGGAAATAAGATTAATAGTTTTTTAATAAAAAGAAGTATATTAAAAGAAATCTCTACCAAATAAATTTAAAAGTTGTAAGGAGAAAATCTAATTATGGAAAAATGGGACTTATATAATGAGAACCGATGTCCACTTGGACGTAGTATTGTAGGTGGGAGTGCCAAGGCAAAAGGAGAATATCATGTTGTAATTAATGTATGGACAATAAATAGTGAGGGAAAAATTTTGTTAACTCTGCGTCATCCAGATAAATGGTTTTCCCCTAATACCTGGGAAAATACTGGTGGTTCTGTTTGGCAAGGTGAGAGTAGTCAGCAAGGTGCAGTTCGAGAATTAAAAGAAGAAACTGGGATTGAGGTGGAGGAAAAGGACCTAATATATTTGGGAACATATAAAGATACTTCAGCATTTATAGACTCATATGTAGTACATAAAGATGTTAAAATTGAGAATTTGACATTACAGGAGGGTGAAACAGTTGATGCAAAGTGGGTATCTTTAAATGAGCTAGACGAAATGATAAAAAAGGGTTTATTGGCGTTACCAGTAGTCGAATACTTAATTCCATTAAGAGAAGCATTTGAGAAACATGTATGATGAAAGAGATACCAAAAGAAAATATAGTAATTAGAGAATCTTTTAAATTAGCATTTGCGGGTGGTGAAATCTGGTGTGAAGAGCTTGATGGTCTGAACGTATATACTGATGTTGTAATAGAAAAATTTTTAAAAGATATGATAACTATTAGTAGGCCTTCATCACCTGGACTGATAGCAATACATTTAAATGAAACATTAGTAGAAGAATGTTTGATTAATGTTATTGTTACAGAGCTTGCAAAAGCGAAACAGGCTATACATAAAGTTGTTTTTGTCGGACTAAAGCATACTGCGCAAAAGCGCATGAAAGCTAACCTTGAAAAAGCACAGAGTGTTTCATTTGCATATAGTTTTTATAGCGATTATGAGAAAGCAAAGGAGTGGCTGGTAGATGGTGTAAAATAGGTCAGATAAACCAGCTCATTATTATCTATAAACTGAGATAAAACATGGATTGAACTGGGATGTTTGAAAGTATTAATTAGGGTGTATTTGTAAAAGAATGCGAATGAAGTAAGTGAATTAAGAAGAAGACAACAAGTCAATTTATCTAATGATTGTGATAAAGCTTTTGAAGAAAGTTCTCAATGTGAATCCGATTATCAGTGAGGAACTTTCC
>Ga0123336_10000053_pt1 | contig 113039 bp, 96 predicted proteins | sample SSSSmetaG_FD_96466 | JGI IMG/M metagenome (GOLD analysis project Ga0123336, IMG submission 96466) | Glacier valley bacterial and archeal communities from Borup Fiord, Nunavut, Canada, to study Microbial Dark Matter (Phase II) - ​SSSS metaG | ecosystem: Environmental > Aquatic > Freshwater >...
CAGGGCGGTAAGCACATCGTCTACAACATCGCGCTCGATCGCGCCGTCGAGGACAAGGCGTCCGAGATCAAGCGTGACCTCGATACGCGCATGGTCGATGACAAGATCAAGGGCTCGGTCGCGCTCCCCAACGCGACCGCCGGCATCCCGACGGGTGCGGTCACCGTCAGGCTCGATGACCCGACCAAGATGGCAGAGCTCAAGGGCAAGATCAGCAGCGACTATGCGAAGGTCGTCGACTGGCGCGAGTGCTCGGCCGACGAGGGCAAGAGCTCGCTGTGCTTCTTTGTCTCGCAGGCCTACGCAGACGGCATCAAGAAGAGCGCACTCACGAACGCGGTCGCCACGATCCGCGATCGCATCAACGAGAAGGGCGTCGCCGAGCCGAGCGTGGTCGAGAAGGGCGATGACATCATCGTCGAGCTCCCCGGCGATCCGAAGTCGCAGGCGATCATCGAGACCCAGGAGCTGATCGCGCGCACCGCGAAGCTCGAGATGAAGGTGGTCGACGACTGCTTCCAGCCGCCGCCGACGGGCTGCACCAAAGATGGCAACCACTCGGGCTCGGCGTACATGCTGAACCTGTACCGCCACGTCGGCGCCGACAAGAACGACAAGCCGACGGACCCCGAGGCGATCCGGCTCGAGATTCGCGCGCTCCCCGATCAGTGGAAGCCCGACGAAGGCGGCGTGCACAAGGACAAGTTCCTCAAGGCACCCGACCGCGATGTCGACGTGCCGCTCGCGTGGGCGAAGAAGAACTCCAAGCTCACGAACGACACCAAGATCCACGGCGACAAGGTCACGGTCCGGGTCAGAGGTCGCGAGATCATCACGCGCTATATCTTCGGTGATTCGGGCCGCGACAGCACGAAGCCGGCCTCGACGGAGTTCTGGGATCCGAACTACGGTGGCCTGGTCGCGACGGACCCGAGCCTCAAGCTCGACGGCGATCACCAGCTCGCGTTCGGTGAAGTCGACAAGCAGCCGGACGACCTCGACAAGCGCACCTCGTGGCGCACGTACTACCTCGAGAAAGCCGTCCGCCTCACGGGTTCAGGCATCGAGAACGCGAGCGGTACGTACGACCCGACCACGAACCGCCCGGTCGTCTCGCTCGAGTTCAACCGCTTCGGCGGCCGGATCTTTGGCGACGTGACCTCGCAGATCGTCGGCATGAAGTTCGCGACGATCCTCGACGACACGGTCAGATCGGCGCCGACCATCAACGGCGCGATCCGTGGTGGCCGCGCGCAGATCACGATGGGTGGCAGCGACGCCCGCACGATGGAAAAAGAGCGCGATGACCTCGTCGCCGTGCTCAAGACCGGCTCGCTGCCGGCCCCGCTCGTCGAGGCGACTCACTCCGATGTCGGTCCCACACTCGGCCGCGATGCGATCGACAAGACCAAGTTCTCGTTCGCGATCGGCATCGTCCTGGTCATCCTCATCATGGTCGGCGTCTACCGCTGGTCGGGGTGGATCGCGGTGTTCGCGGTCGTGTTCCACATCCTGCTCACGCTCGCCGTCATGGCGATCTTCGGCGCGACGCTGACCCTGCCGGGCATCGCGGCCATCGTGCTGTCGATCGGCATGGAGGTCGACGGCAACATCCTGATCTACGAGCGCATACGAGATGAATTGAACCTCGGGAAATCCGTGCGCGGCGCCATCGATCTCGGCTTCTCGCGCGCGTTCACCGCGATCCTCGATGGTCAGCTCACCACCGCGGCCGCTGGCTGGGTGCTCCTGCAGTACGGCTCGGGTCCGATCAAGGGCTTCGCCGTGATGCTGCTCGTCGGCGTCTTCACCACCCTCACCACCAACATCTGGGTCACCCGGATTCTCTTCGACTGGAACGTTGCCAGGAAGAAGGGTCACCTCGTGACGATTTCGATCTGAGGCGCCGACCATGAGCGAAAAAGAGCCCGTAGCGGCCACTCACAAGCACAAGTTCCGATACCTGCTGCCCCCGGGCAACAACTTCGCGTTCGTCGCGAAGTTCAGAGCCTGGTTGATCATCTCCGTGCTCTTGATGGCTGCCGCCATCGGCTCGTTGTTCGTCAACAAGTCGGTGCGCGGCGAGTACATGAACTGGACGATCGATTTCAAAGGCGGCACCGAGATCATCTTCGCGTTCAAGGACAAGGCTTCGCACGCGTACACGAAGGTCGATCCGGCGCAGGTCCGCGAGTCCCTCAAGAAGGCGGGCGAAGGGGGCGTCGACGTCTCCGACATCTCGTGGGACGACGACTCCGGCAAACACATCGAAGGCATGATGATCCGTTCGCCTCGGTTCTCGGCGCTCCAGCCGGCCCAGGAGACGAAGGCGCACGACGCGTTCCTCGAGAAGTTCAAGGATCGCGAGATCACGAAGGCGTCGTGGACCGGCGACACGCTGCACGTCCGCGCCAAGAAGGCGATCCGCGCCGAAGAGGCCGCGCCGGTGTTCGCGGCCTCGGGCTTCGAGATGAAGCCGTGGCTCGCGGCGGAAGAGCAGCAGAACACGCGCCCCGATGAAGGGACGCAGGAGTTCAACGAGACCTTCGCGATGTGGGGCCTCGATCGCCAGTACGAGAAGATGCTCGAGGCCTCGGTGCCGAACATCGAAGCCTCGGTCCAGCAGAGCTACGGTGTCGGCGCGAAGGCCGGCGACAAGCTCCGCGACGACGCGGCCAAGGCGATCATCTACGCGATCTTCCTCATCATGCTGTACCTCGCGTTCCGGTTCGATATCCGGTATGCGCCGGGCGCCGCGTTCGCGACGATCCACGACGCGATCATGGTGATCGGCGTGTTCGCCGTGACCTGGACCGAGGTGTCGCTCGTGTCGGTCGCAGGCCTCCTGACCGTCATGGGCTACTCGGTCAACGACACGGTGATCGTGTTCGACCGCATCCGCGAGAACCAGGCAAAGCTCAAGGACAAGAAGATCGAGCGCATCATCGACATCTCGATCAACGAGATGCTCGTGCGGACGATCCTGACGTCGTCGACGGTGTTCGCGACCACGCTCATCATGAACATCTTTGGAACGGGCGAGGTGAAGAACTTCGCGTTCGCGATGAACGTCGGCGTGATCGTCGGGACCTACTCGTCGATCTTCCTCGCCGCGCCGATCTTCATGTACATCTCGAAGAAGTGGTACTCGGGGCCGCCGAAGAAGCGGAACCTGCCGACTCCCGTCCAGGTCGTCGACGAGTCCGCGACCGAAGCGTAGTTACTTCGCGGCGGGCTCGACGGGCGGGGCTTGCCAGGTCGGTGGAGCCTCGCCCGGCGCCAAGCACTTCGCGGCGTCGATTGCGGGCCGGAGCTCGTCGGCGAGCGCGCGCGTGACCGACAGCTGGATCACCAGCGTCGAGCGCTTGCCGCACTGGATCAGCCGTGACAGGCCGAACATGGAGTTGCCCTCGAGCGTGCCGCTGAGCGGCACAACATCACCTTCGGCCGCGCCGACCACGACGGTGCCCTTGAACGCCTGCTGGAGCATCGGTCCGAGCGCGGCCATGAAGTCCTTCCGATCCATCACGCCCATCGGCTGGAGCATCGCGATCGATCCACTCTCGTTCTGCAGCATCAACTGGCCCTCGTCCTTACTCAGCACGTGCCACCCGGGCAGCTCGATCTGGATGTCGAGCGTGACCTCCGAGAGCTTCTTTTCGGCAACCGGCTCGGGCTTGCACGTGAGGCTCCCGACGATCGCGTGGCGTAACGGATCCGCATCGCGCAGTGCGCCGCTGACGATCACGATGTTGCGCGCACCACACTCGACCTGGCTCAAATAGAACGGGAACGGATCGGCGTCGATCCTGAGCGTCTCGACGTTGCTGCCGGGGCCGGGGCCCGGTGGGTCGACGATGCGCGTCGCCGAGCCTGACGTCTTCATGATCGTACGAAGGCCGGCGAGCATCGCGTCGAGCTCTTGGCCTCCGAGCTTCGTGCCGACGCTCCACTGGAGCATCGCGACCCGCCCGTGCTCGGGGTCTTGGATTCCGATCGAACCGTTGGCGTACTCGAGGCTGGTATAGCCGGGGATTTCGGTCCCGCGGGGAAGATCGATCGCGAGCCCCGGGAGCTCGTGGCGTTCCATCTTCGCGGCGCGTTCGCAGGCGCCTACCGACGACAAACACGCGAAGAGCAGAGCGCTGCGAGCACGAGTCATCAGGCACGGTACTGCGTTTCGAGATCCCGGGATCATCAGTTCTCCCGGGATCTTACGAGGCTCGGTGTCAGAGCGGCCCACTAGGGTGCGCGCGTGGATGTTCGTTTGCGCACTCTCGATGACCGGGTCGTCAGCCGGATCTCGTCGAGCCTTCGAGTTCGTCCGGCGACCGCGCGGTGCCTCGTCGCGCGCGGTGTCACCGAGCCGTCCGAAGCGCAGGGCTTTATCGATCCGCGCCTCGCGGCCCTGCGGCCACCGCTCGGGCTCGCCGGAATGGCGGGCGCCGTCGGTCGGATCGCGGATGCCGTCCAGCGTGGCGAACGGATCGGCGTGTTCGGCGACTACGACGTCGATGGCGTCACCACAGCCGCGTTGATTACCTCGTTCTTGCGGGCCTCGGGCGCACACGTCGAGTGCGCCGTGGCCCGGCGCGAAGCGGGCTACGGCTTCACCGCGAATGCGGCCGCCGATTTCGCGGCGCGCGAGTGCAAGCTCGTCATCACCGGCGATTGCGGCACCAGCGATCTCGACGCGATCTACGCCGGCGCCGCGCTCGGCGTCGAGGTGATAGTCGTCGACCACCACACCGTACCTGCGGCCGGCACCGTGCATCCATCGCACTCACTGGTGAATCCATTCCGCACGGATTCGACGTTCCCGTTCCGCGGCATGGCCTCGGTCGGGCTCGCGTTCTACGTCGCTGCGTCGGTACGAACCGAGCTGCGCGATCGCGGCTGGTATCGCCAGCGGCCAGAGCCTGATGTGCGTGACCTGCTCGATCTTGTGGCGCTCGGCACGGTCGCGGATATGGTCCCGCTCAACGCGGAGAATCGGATCCTCACGTCCCTCGGCATGAAGCGGTTGCAGAGCCGCGTGCGTCCTGGCATCGCGGCGTTGCTCGCGTCGGCGGGCGTCGATCCGGATCGCGATATCGATGCGAGGACGATCGCGTGGAAGCTCGCGCCGCGGCTCAATGCGCCGGGTCGGCTCGGCGCCGCGGAGCCGTCGTTGTCGTTACTGCTCGCGGACCATGCGACCGCGGTCGCGCGCGCCGCGGTCCTCGAAGCAGCGAACACCGAGCGCCGGTCGATCCAGGATCGCGTCGTCGAAGAAGTGATGGCACGGCTCGAAAACACCGAGATTGGCCACGCGATCGTGATCGCTGGCGAGAACTGGCCCAGCGGCGTCGTCGGCATCGTCGCCGCGAAGCTCGTCGACAAGTATCAGCGTCCGGCGTTCGTGATCGGCCTCGATCCGGTCGCGGGTATCGGTCGGGGCTCGGCGCGCACGCGAGTCGGCGTGAACTTGTACGATGCTCTCCACGCCGCGAACAAAGGGGGCGATTCGGGCCTCAAGCGGTTCGGCGGGCACGCGATGGCTGCCGGCTTCACGGTCGATGCGAGCTCGATCGAAGCGCTTTCCGAGGCCTTGAACATCGCGTGCGGCAAGCTCGCCGAGGGCTCCGGCCCGATTTCTACGCATGTCGATGTCGACGCTGAAGTTCGGCTCACCGAGATCGACGAGCGCCTCGCCGAGGAGCTCACCGGGTTGGGTCCGTTCGGTCAGAACAACCCGTCGCCGGTGCTCGTCACGCGCGATGTGCGGGTCACCTCGATCCGGCGGGTCGGCGGCGACAAGCACCTCAAGCTCACGCTCGAAGATCACGAGCGGACCACACGCGATGCGATCGGCTTCAACCTCGGCGACCGTCCCGTCGAGCTTGGCCAGCGCATCGATCTCGCATTCGTTCCGAAGGTCTCGACCTGGCAGGGCCGGCGCAACGCCGAGCTCGAGGTCTCTGACCTGGCGATCCTGCCGTAGTCGTATTAAGACTCCGCCGTGGCCGAAGCTAATCCGAAGGAACCGACGGACCCGACGGACCCGACGGACCCGACGGACCCGACGGACCCGACGGACCCGACGGACCCGACGGACCCGACGGACCCGACGGACCCAGCGGTCCCGCCGAACCCAGCGGTCCCGCCGAACCCGAGCCCACCGACTCCAGCCGACGAGGTCGTGCCGAAGATTCCGTATGGCCGCGGTCTCCGGCTCTCGAGCTCGGAAATCATTCGTATCTTGATGACCGCGGGCCTCCTGGTCGGACTGATCGTGCTCATCAAGCCGTGCTCGAAGTCGGTGTCGACGTTCGTGATGGGCTTCGGCAGCGGCTCGGGCAGCGCGAAGGGTAGTGGGACCATCAAGACCGATCCGTACGAGCACCTCACGCCAGGCATGTCGGACGATGAAATCCGCCGCGCGATCGAACGCGCGAAGCTCAAGAACCTCGTCGCGCAACAAGCCGCGGGTTCGAATGGCTCGGCCGGCGGCGGTTCGGGCTCTGGCGCGGCTGGTTCCGGATCCTCCGGTTCGGGCTCCGCGGTCTCGCCCGTCCAGATGCAACGTCGCACGGTCTCGCCGAGCGCGTTACCGACGCCAGCTTCCGGTCCGCGCTAGTTCGTCAGTGCGCGGTCCACGCGCCGTGGAACTCGTGCTCGCAGCTCGCGGCACCGTTCTCTTTCGTGAACGCGTTCGCACCGCCCGCATAATAGGAGCGGTGCAGGTTCTTGTCGGTCACGCATTCACCGACGAGGTTGTCCTTCGGACAGCGTCCGAACGCGTACGTGCCGGTGAGTGCCTTGCACTCTTTTTCGTGCGCCGGCAGATCGGTCGCCGCTGGACCGTAGTCCTCGCACGCATTGCCGAGCACGCAGTGCGCTCCGGAGGTGTCGGCCTTGCCGCAAGCGGCAACGAGGATCGTCGTGAGGAGAAGGCTGCGCATAGGGAGATCGTACCGCGAAGACCCAACCGGCTCACCGTGTCAGTGGCCTATCGCAGCTGTAGGGCTGCTTACAGCGTCAGCCCTTCCACAGCACGGCGTGGCGACGGACCGGCATCTGTGTCCGCCGCTTCGCGACCGCTTCACCATCGAGGGTACGCACCAGCACGCCGTCACCCTCGGCGAGCTCGGCTACGACGGTGCCCCACGGATCGACGATCAACGAGTGGCCATAGCTCTCGCGCTTCTCGTTGTGCTTGCCCCACTGCGCGGGCGCGACGATCCACACCTGGTTCTCGATCGCTCGCGCCCGCATCAACACGTGCCAGTGCGCGGCGCCGGTGTGCGCGGTGAACGCGGCTGGTATCACCACGACCTGTGCACCCCGATCGACGAGCGTGCGATATAGCTCGGGAAAGCGCAGGTCGTAACAGATCGAGAGGCCGACCGTGACGCCATCGATGTCGACGACCTCGAGCTCCGAGCCCGCAACCGTGCCGTCGCTCTCGCGGAGCGTCGCACCGCCCGGGATCTCGACATCGAACAGGTGGATCTTGCGATAGGACCGGACGAGTGCCCCAGTGGGTTCGATGACGACGGCGGTGTTGTAAGCCCGTTTCGGATCTCCAGGCACGGTCTCGGGCGTGCCGCCGCCGATGATCCAGACGTCGTGTTTTCGACCCAACTCGGCAAGCGCGCGTAGCACCCGGCCGTGACCGTCGAGCACCTCGGCGGCCTGCATCTTGTCGCCTTCGCCGCGGCCAAGAAACGAGAAACATTCGGGAAGTACCACCAGTCGAACGCCGGCCGCCGCGGCTTGCCCGACCAGCAACCGACAGGTCTCGAGGTTCGCCGCCAGATCTCCGACCGAGCGCATCTGAACCGCGGCGACCTTCAGCTCCCATGCCATTCGTGATTCGTACCACGCCGAAACTACGAGGAAACAACTCAGCCGATCGGCGAGCCGTGGTCGGTGTCCGCTGCCATAAACCACTTGCTCTCGGATCCGGCGAATGGTACCCATCGCGCAGCTGAAATCGCTCCGCGGTTGAGGTGGCCACTCGGCCACCTTTTTTTATCCCAAAATATGTCCCGCAATCCTCTCCAAACCCGTCTGATCCAGATCATCGAGCCCGTGGTGAACGCCGCGAAGCTCGAGCTGGTCGACGTGCATTTTCTGCTGGAGCAGGGCGGCTGGACGTTGCGCGTGCAAATCGACGTGCCCGTCGCCCTGATCGATATCCACGAAGTTCCGACGGAGCGGGTCTCATTGCTCGAGTGCGAGAACATGTCTCGCGAGCTCTCGGCCGTGCTCGATGTCGAGGACCCGATCAAGCAGGCGTACTCGCTCGAGCTCAGCTCGCCGGGTATCGATCGGCCGCTCCGCACGCCGGGTCACTTCGCTCATTACCTCGGTGCGGACGCGAAGATCACGCTCGGCGTGCCGATCCAGGTCAAGAGCCCGAACGGCGACGAAGTCGAGCGCCGAAACTTCAAGGGCACGCTGCTCGGTATCTCGCCGGACCAAGCCAAAGTCATGATCGACTGCGATGGCACGCAATTCGAGCTCGCCATCGAAGACATCGACAGCGCCAAGCTCGTCCCTGACTGGGACGCGGTCATGCGCGGCCAGTCCGGCGTGACTTCATCCGGAGCCGCCATTGCCGGCTCGTCCGGAGCCGCGATTGCCGGCCCCTCCCCGAAACCCGTCAAGCCCGGACATCGCCCATCGGCGAAGCCCAAGCACAAGCAGACCTAGAGGGACGACATGGAAGCCAAACTCGACATGGTTCTCGAGCAAGTCGGCCGAGACAAGAACATCGACAAGAGCGTGCTGATCAGCGCGCTCGAACAAGCCATCCTCACGGCAGCCAAGCGCACGTTTGGCATGAACCGCGAGATGGAAGCGAAGTTCAACGCGGAGTCCGGCTCGGTCGATCTGTTCCTCATCGTCAACGTTGTCGAAGATGATGGCGATGCGATCGAGGGTCGCGAGATCACGGTCACCGACGCGCACAAGGCCGGCCTCGAGGCCGAGCTCGGCGACGAGCTCTTGTTCCAGGTGTTCTATCGCGCCGAGGACGACGACCGCGCGAAGGAGCAGGACGAGAAGTTCGGCATCATGATCGACCTCAAGAATGCGTCGAAGAAATTCGGCCGCATCGCTGCGCAGACCGCGAAGCAGGTCATCTACCAGCGCGTCCGCGAGGCCGAGCGCGACAACGTCTTCAACGAGTTCAAGGATCGCAAGGGCGAGATCATTCCAGGCGTCGTGCGGCGCTTCGAGCGCGGTGCGCTCGTCGTCGAAATCGGCAAGGCCGAAGCCGTCCTCCCGATGCGCGAGCAAGTGCCGCGCGAGAGCTACCGCGTTGGTGACACGATCAAGGCGTACTGCCTCGATATCGATCGCAACGCGCGCGGCCCGCAGGTCATCCTGTCGCGTACGCACAAGGGCCTGCTCGAGAAGCTGTTCGAGCAAGAGGTCCCCGAGATCTACGAGAAGATCGTCCGCATCGAGAGCTCGGCTCGCGAGCCGGGCGCTCGCGCGAAGATCGCCGTGTCGTCTCGCGATCGCGATGTCGATCCGGTCGGCGCGTGCGTCGGTATGAAGGGCAGCCGCGTCCAGGCGGTCGTTCAGGAGCTTCGCGGCGAGAAGATCGACATCGTTCCGTACGATGACGATCCGGCGCGCTTTGTCTGCAACGCGATCGCTCCGGCCGAGGTCAAGCGCGTCATCATCGACGCCGAAGGCCATCGCATGGAGCTGATCGTCCCCGACGACAAGCTCTCGCTCGCGATCGGCAAGAAGGGCCAGAACGTTCGGCTCGCCTCGCAGCTCACGGGTTGGCGCATCGACATCCACTCGGAATCGAAGATCTACGAGCTCGAGCGCCGCGCGAAGGAGCAGATCGCTCACGCCATCGCTCCGGAGTTCGACACCCAGATCGCTGAAGTTCTGTTCAAGCTTGGATGGCGTTCGGTCGGCGAGCTCGCTCGCGCCCACGTCGAGGAGCTCGCAGGCTTGCCGGGCATCGGGGGTCCGGACGGCGCGCACAAGGTCATCGACGGCGCCAAGGCATACGTCGCGGGCGGCGGTCGCAAGTCGAAGGACGACCTCAAGAAGGAATCGGATCGCCGCGCCGAAATGTCGGGCGATCAGCAGCTCATGGAGCTCGATGGCGTCGACGAGAGCGTGCTCGTGGTGCTCCACACCGCGAACATCCACTCGCCCGAAGACCTCATCAAGACGCCGATCGACCAAGTCGCGACCGCGACCGGCATCGACATGGGCGACCTCGCGCGGCTCCGCCAGCGCGCGATCAGCTGGCTCTCGGAGGTCTCCTCCTAGTGGGTCACATCCCCCTGCGAACTTGTACGGGCTGCCGCGCGGTCGAACCGCAATCGGCACTCGTCCGCGTCATGTTGCGCGGCGATCAGCTCGTGTTTGGCAAGGGGTCGGGTAGGGGTGCGTACGTACACGCGCGTCCTGCCTGTTTGGACGGGGCCGCACGTGGCGGCATGGCTCGATCGTTCCGTCGTGGGATCTCGCCGATGCAGGTTCGCGGACTTGCCGCGCAGCTGTCATCAACCGACGACAATCACGAGCAAAAGTTGGCTGGCCAGCCGACCGCGGAAGCTGTAAGAACTGTGGCCCAGGCCCCGCGGCCAGGCGAAGGATGACCGGAGAGAAGATGCGCGTTTACGAGATTGCCAAAGAGGTGGGGATTCCGAACAAGGATCTCATCGCCAAGATCCGTGCGCTCGGTCTCGAGGTGAATAACCACATGTCCTCGCTCGACGCGGACGATGTGGCTCGCATCAAGCGGTCGCTCGAAAAAGAGAAGACCGGTGGTGCTGCACCGACGGTCGCGCAAAAACCCCCGACGGGCACCGTGCTCCGGCGCAAAGGCCCAGCCGAGAAAGCCGAGGACGAATCAGCTCCGCCGGCTCGCACTGCCGCGCCCGCTGGATCCGCACCTGCTCCGGTGGTCCGTCGCCGCGTCGAGCCTGCCGCCGAAGCTGCGGCGGCCAGCCCTCCGGCGGCTCATGTTGCCGCCGCGAAGCCGGTCGTTCGCGCTCCAATGGTCGAAGCGCCGAAACCGGTCGAGGTCGCATCCGTCGCCAAGCCGGTCGAAGCCGCGCCCGTCGCGAAGCCAGTGGAAGCCGCTGCCGCTGCGAAGCCGGCACCGGTCGTTATCGAAGCCGTGCCCGCAGCTGGCGCTGCAAGACCCGTCGAAGCTGTCAAGCCCGTCGAGGTTGCGCCGAAGCCGGCCGCCGACGTCGCCGCAGCGAAGCCGCCCGCAGTCGTCGCGGCACCCCAACCTTTGGAAACCAAGCCTTCCGCGGCGTCCCAGGCCACCGCTCAAGCCAAGCCTGCAACGCCACCTCTGCCGGTCGTCACGGCGGCGCCACCAGCGACCGCCGCGGTCGCCGCATCGCCGACGCAAGCTCGGGTCGTGACAACCCCGCCCCAGCGCTCGCGCGTGATCGTCGCTGGACCACAAGTGGTCAATCGCCACAGCGCGGAGAACTCGACCCATGGAGGTCAGCGCATCGTCGATGTGCAGCCGCCTCCGTCGACGCCGCTCCCGCCGCGCGTGACGCCGGTCCGCCCGCAGTTCGGGACGAACTCGTCACAACAGCAGGCCTCGGGCTCGGGCCCGATGCCACTCCCGAACGAGCAGCCCGCAGATGCGCGCAGCCGTTTCGAGATGGAGCTCCAGCGGGCGCGTGCTCGCACCGTCGACAAGCCGCGCGTGATCGATATCGACATGACGCAGCCGCGAACCAACTCCAACGGTTCGGGCCTCTCGCAGAGCGGTCAGAACCTCGCGGCCCATGCGCAGGAAGATACCGGCGCCCCCGCGCAACCGGTTCGCGATCCGTCGCGTCCCGCTGTCGGTAGCGTCATCGCGCTACCTCCGCGCATCAAGATCACCGAGCGCACGCCGCTGTCCGGTCGTCCGGCACCCGGACCGCAGCCCGTAAATCCGATCCGTGGTCGCTTCGCGCAGCAGCAGCAACGCGGTGGTCGTCCCGGCGGAGGCCATGGTGGCGGCCGGTTCGACATGAAGAACAAGCTGCCCCTCGGTAAGAAGGGCAAGCAGACCACGATCACCACGCCGGCCGAGCACAAGCGTGTCGTCCGTATCGAGGACACGATCGCGATCGCCGAGCTCGCGCGCAGCATGGGCGTGAAGGCTCCCGAAGTGCTCAAGAAGCTCTGGGGCATGGGCATGACCGGCGTGAACATCAACGCGTCGATCGATTTCGATACCGCGCAGTTGCTCGCGAGCGAGTTCGGTTACGAGGTCCAAAACGTCGCGTTCAAGGTGGACGAAGCGTTCACAACCAAGACCGAAGAAGCCGGCGAGCGCGTCCCGCGCGCGCCGGTGGTCACGATCATGGGTCACGTCGACCACGGCAAGACCACGCTGCTGGATGCCATTCGCAAGACCAAGGTCGCGGCGGGCGAGGCGGGTGGCATCACCCAGCACGTCGCCGCGTACAAGGTGAAGGCGCCGGGCCACGGCGACATCGTGTTCCTCGATACGCCGGGACACGAAGCGTTCACCGAGATGCGCGCTCGTGGCGCGCAGGCGACCGACATCGTCGTGCTCGTCGTCGCGGCGAACGACGGCGTCAAGCCGCAGACGCTCGAGGCGCTCAACCACGCCAAAGACGCGAAGGTGAAGATCATCGTCGCGGTGAACAAGATCGACATGCCAGATGCGGCTCCCGAGCGCGTCAAGCAGCAGCTCGCCGATCAACAGTTGATCGCGGAAGACTGGGGCGGCGATACGATCTTCGTCAACGTCTCGGCGATCAAGGGCGAGAACATCGACAAGCTGCTCGAGGCGATCGCCGTGACGGCCGAAGTCATGGAGCTCACCGCGGATCCGGTCAAGTCTGCGTCCGGTCTTGTCATCGAAGCTCGCCTCGATCGTAACCGCGGCCCGATGGCCACGGTGTTGGTCCAGGAAGGCACCCTGCGTGTCGGCGACGTCGTCGTCGCAGGTCGCACGTTCGGCAAGGTCCGCGCGATGCTCGACGATCTCGGTAACTCGATCACCGAAGCTGGCCCCTCGACCCCTGTCGAAGTGCTGGGCCTTGATGGCGTGCCGGATGCCGGTGATCAGATGAACGCGGCCGAGGACGACAAGGTCGCCAAGCAGGTCGTCGAGCACCGTCGCCAGACGTTCCGCAAGCGCGAGCTCGCGTCGACTGGTCGCGTCTCGCTCGAGACCCTGATGGAGCGGATCTCCGAGGGCCTCGACCAGAAGGAACTGAAGATCGTGCTCAAGGCCGATGTTCAGGGCTCGACCGAAGCGTTGAAGTCCGCGCTCATCAAGCTGACGACTCCCAAGGTCAAGGTCAGCGTGATCGGCGCCGGCGTCGGCGGCATCACCGAGAGCGACGTCAACCTCGCCAAGGCGGGTAACGCGATCATCGTCGGCTTCCACGTCCGTCCGGCCGGTAAGAGCGCCAAGCTCGCCGAGCAGGAAGAGGTCGAGATCCGGCTCTACGACATCATCTACGACGCTCTCGACGACGTGAAGGGTGCGATGGCAGGCCTCCTCGCGCCGATCAAGCGCGAGATTCCGATGGGCAAGCTCTCGGTCCGCGACACGTTCGCGATCCCCAAGATCGGTACGGTCGCTGGCTGTATGGTCACCGACGGCAAGATCACTCGCAAAGCGCACCTGCGGCTCATCCGCGATGCCGTGCAGATCTACGAAGGCAAGATCGGTTCGCTCCGTCGCTTCAAGGACGACGTCAGCGAGGTCGGCACGACCTTCGAGTGCGGCGTGATGATCGCTGGCTACAACGACATCAAGACGGGCGACATTATCGAGGCCTACGAGGTCGTCGAGGAAGCCGCGAAGCTCTAATGGGAAACTACGCGTACCTCGACAGCTTCGAGCACATCGATCGGATCCTGAGCGCGCGCGCGCACCAGGTCGAAGCCAAGCACTACATTCCGATCTACTGGCTCGCCATGTACGAGCCGCAGGATGTTCGGACCGAGCCCCTCAGCGGTGTTCGTTACGCGAAGGATCCGGACAAGCACTTTCACGTGCAGCCGCCGTATCTCATCGCCGATGCAACGACCGCGATGGCTCGGCTCAAGCGCCGCACGCCCGCACTCGCGACGCTCGGTGGTGAAGTGCATCGCAAGATGCTCACCGAGTTCGGAGCGTTCGCACGTCGTCTGAAGCCTTCGATCATGGTGCGGCTCGATGACCTCGTCGGCGGCAAGCCGAAGGAGTACATCGAGCTGCTGCGCGGCACGCTCGAGCTTTGCAAGAAGCTCGACGACGCGACCGTGCATCCCGATAGCTACTTGATCGAGCCGCTCACGAAGATCTGGGCGGATGCCGAGTGGAAGGCCAGCGACCACGCGGAGCACTTGCTCGGCGGGTGGGGCTGGCGCGTCTCGCCTGAAGAGCGCGTCAAGAACTCGCAGGCGCGCAAGTGGAACAAGCTCGTTGGTGATGCCGAGAGTGCCACGCTGCAGGCCTACACGGTGAAGAAGTCGTTCGTCGAAGAAGAGCTGTTCACGCATCCGACGCTCGGCGCGGGTGTGGTGATGCGCGTGGTCGATGCGAACAAGATCGAGGTCTTGTTCCGCGAGGGCCTGCGAACGCTCGTGCACGGCCGTACGTAAACTAGGGTACGGTGCAGGCGTGTTCGTAGGAATCGCCAAGATCAGCCTCGTGATCGGCGAGAGCCATTCGCTCAAGGACAAGCGGATGGTCCTGCGGCGCATCAAGGATCGCGTGCGCGAGCGGCTGAGCGTCACGCTCAACGAGGTCGGCGAGCACGATATCTGGCAGCGCGCCGAGCTCGGCTGCGCGGTGGTTTCGGCGGAGCGGCACAAGGCGCTAGAGCTGCTCGAAGCGGTCGCGAACATGGCACTGGCCGCGGGCGGCGCGCAGATCGTGGCGATCGCAAAAGATGTCCAGCGTTTCGAAGCAGTGGCAGAGCCGTTCGTGATGGTCGACGACCGCACCGGCGCAGGCGACAAGGCGCAAGCCGCGGGTGAGTGGATTCCCGACGAGTGGCGCGAAGAGGCACAGAAGTAATGGCGAAGCCAACCCCTGGAAAGATCGCAAAACCAAATCCGCGCAAAGAGCGCGTCGCGACCGCACTGCGCGAGGCCCTGACCGACGCGATCAAGGCCGACGTTCGGGATCCGCGCGTCCACGCCGCGGACGTCTTCACCGTGACGCGCGTCGAGATGAACGTCGACATGGCGGTCGCGAATGTCTACGTCTCGGTGATCGGTAGCGATCGCGTGGTCGATGGCGTGATGACCGGCCTCCACAAAGCCGCGGGCTTCTTGCGCGGGCCTATCGGTCGCACCGTCGGCTTGCAGCACGCCCCCGAGCTCCGGTTCATCCTCGATAAGTCCGTCGACATGAAGGACAAGCTCGCGGAGATCCTCCGCGAGGACGAGATGAAGGCCAAGGCGGTGGGGCGTATTCCAGGCCAAGCCGAGCCCGCGCCCGAGCCCACAGCTGACGCGGCTGTCGAGCCTGAGATCGCCGAGGCGCCGCTACCGTTGTTACCGGCGCCGCCGCCCGAGGATAAAGCGTGACCCTCGCCGAAGCGTTCGAGCAAAGCTGCGAGCGCCTGCGAGATGCCAAGCGCGTGCTCTTGACGAGCCATCGCCGTCCCGATGGCGACGGTACCGGTTCGATGTGTGGTCTCGCGTCGCTGCTCCGCGCGCGCGGGATCGAAGCGGTGATCTACTCGCTCGATCCGATCGCGCGGCGGTATCGCTGGTTGCCGCTCGCCTCGACGACCGTCCACACGATGGCGTTCGACGCCCGGTTCGATTGCACGATCGTCGTCGATTGCGCGGACATCTCGCTGCTCGGTGGTGCGTTGCCTCCACCGGAAGTGTGCGGCACGTTGATCACGCTCGACCACCACGCGAGCGGTCGCCCGTTCGGCGACATCGCGGTGTGGGATCCGGCGGCCTCGGCGGTCGGCGTCCTCGTCCATCGCATCGCCGTGCACCTCGGCTGGCCGATCACGCCGGAATGCGCGGTGCCGCTCTACGTGTCGCTGATCAGCGATACCGGCGGCTTTCGCCACGCGAATACGAACGCCGAGGCGCTGTACGTCGCCTCGGAGCTGGTCCGCGCCGGGGTCGTACCGTCGACGATCGCGGCGAGCCTCGAAGAGCGCCCGAGCCCCGGCAAGCTGCGCCTGCTCGGCTCGGTGTTGTCGTCGCTCGAGCTCCACTGCGCAGGTCGCGCGGGCGTGCTCAGCGTCACGACCGAGATGGTCGAAGGCGCGCGGGCGTCCTGGGAAGACATCGAGGGCATGGTCAACTGGGGCCGCAACGTCGATGGCGTGCAGGTCGGAGTGCTGCTCACCGCGGCCAAGGGCGGCGGCGTACGGGTGTCGATGCGGTCACGTAGTGAACGTTTGGACGTAGGAAGAGTTTGCATGACCCTCGGCGGCGGCGGTCATCCGGGTGCAGGTGGATGTCACATCCAGGGCGACCTGCCGACGACAAAAGTGAAGGTCGTCGCTGCACTCGATCAAGCGTTCAACAAACGCTGATACGCTGGTGGTGATGCGAATCGTGATTTCCGCGGCGCTGATCGTCTCTCCTACGCTCTTCCTCATCAGCTGCGGCGATAGCAAGAACTCGACGACCGATGCGGCCACAACGGCCGACACCAAGGTCTTCGCCGACGCGCCGACCGATGCGCCCGATCCGAACAGCCCGGCGACGCTGTTCGACACTGGCCTGTGCGTCGATCGTGCGTGCACCGCGACCAGCCCCGATGTCCACGAGTACACGCCGCAGTTCGCGCTGTGGGCGGACACCGCGACGAAGCGGCGCTGGTACTGGCTACCGCCGGGCACCACGATCGATACGACCGACATGGACCACTGGGACTTCCCGGTCGGCACGAAGTTGTGGAAAGAGTTCTCGCGCAACAGCGACGCCGACAACACGCCGGTGCGGGTCGAGACGCGGCTCGAGATGCGGATCGGCGCGGGCACGACCGCGCAGAGCTGGTTCTACGTGTCGTACGCGTGGAACAGCACGCAGACCGATGCCACCGCGGTGCCCGACGGCGTGATGAACGCGAACGGCACGCAGCACGACATCCCGTCGCGGTCCACCTGCAAAGGCTGTCACGAGAACTTCGTCCCGACTCGCGTGCTCGGGTTCGGCGCGATCCAGCTCGACCACGCCGCGGGCAATCCCGGCGACACCACGCTCGCGTCGCTCGTCGCCGGCAACACCCTGACCACGAACCCGTCGCCGCCGGCGACCTCGGGCGCGCCGTACTTTCCGATCCAGGGCACGGACGCGCAGAAGGCCGGGCTCGGCTACGTATTTGCGAACTGCAGCCACTGTCACAACCCGACCTCGTCGGTGCACAACAACGTGCCGATGGAGCTCCGCATGACGGCCGCGACCGTCGGCACCAAGGCGATGTCGCCGCCGTACCTGACCGCCCTCGATCACTACGCGAACCAGCCGACCGGCCACGTGACGAAGAGCTGCACGGACGCGGCGAACGTCGCGAACAACGCCGAGTGCATCATCAAGAGCGGCGATCCGGACCAATCCGACCTGATGTTCCACTTCACGGCGCCGGTGAACACCGGCGATCACATGCCGCAGCTCGGCTCCGAGATGATCGATCCGACCGGTGTGGCGACGCTGACCGCGTGGATCATGAATCCCTGAATGCTGAACGGGATCCTCGTCGTGGATAAGCCGCCGGGGATGAGCTCCGCGTTTGCGGTGAAGCACGTCAAGAAGCGGCTGCGCGCGAAGCGCTGTGGCCACGGCGGTACGCTCGATCCGTTCGCGACGGGTGTGCTCGCGATCTGTGTCGGCGAGGGCACCAAGATCGCGCAGTACCTGCTCGCCGACGACAAGGCGTATCGCGCGGAGCTCGTGCTCGGGCGCGAGACCGACACGCTCGATCGCACCGGCGTCACCACCGCGGAGCGCGACGCGAGCCACATCACGCGCGAGATGATCGAGGCCGCGCTCGTGGGCCGGCGTGGCGAGCAGGAGCAAGTGCCGCCGATGTACTCCGCGATCAAGCGCGAAGGCGTGCGGCTGTACAAGCAGGCGCGCCAGGGCATCGAGGTCGAGCGCGAGCCACGACACGTCCGGATCGACAAGCTCGAGCTCGTCGCCTACGAGGGCACCCGCGTCACGCTCGAGATCGCGTGCAGCAAGGGCACGTACGTGCGGAGCCTGGCCGACGACATCGGCCGCGACCTCGGGTGCGGCGCCTATCTCTCGGAGCTCCGCCGGACCCGGAGCGGGATGTTCTCGATCGAGCAGGCCGTCCAGCTCGACTCGATCGATTTTTTTCACAGCCGGGCTCAGCTCCGCTCGATCGAGACGGTGCTCGAGCTCCCGGTGGTCGCCGCGCCGGCCGACTTGGTCCCCTTCATCCGATCGGGGCTCCAGCTCAAGATCGACCAGCTCGTCGGTGTACCCGCAGAACCTGCGCAATTCCAGCTGCTTGACGAGGCCGGCAAGCTGGTCGCGATCAGCCACGCCGAGGGCGGCAAGATCCTCTACGACCGAGTGTTTGGTGGCCGGTTACAGCCGGATCCGGCTTGACCTGGGGCCCGCGAATCAGCAAAGTGCGCGCGACCACGGAGCACGTCCACATCGGGCGCGACCGCTGGCGACCAAGGTAGCAAATGCCCGTTTCGACCGTCCGCAAGCAAGAGACCATCAAGAAGTTCCAGCAGCACGAAGGCGACACCGGTTCGCCCGAGGTGCAGGTCGCGCTCATCACCGAGCGCGTCATTCACCTCACCGAGCACCTGAAGACCAACAACAAAGATCACCACAGCCGTCGTGGTCTCCTCAAGATGGTCGGTCAGCGCCGCGGCCTGCTCGATTATTTGAAGCGCATCGACCTCGATCGGTACAAGAAGCTGATCGAGATCCTCGGCCTCCGCCGCTAATGCTGGTCGGCGCGATCGTCGGCGCTGTTTCGATCCGGGCTTCGCACGACTCTCCAATTGGCCACTGATTTCGGGTCAGTTGCCTGATTTCTGCCGCTTGGCTTTCGGTTTTTCCTGTGCAATAACGCGCGGGAGAAATCGTAACGTAGCGTCGCAGGATCTCAAGAGATCGAGCAGGTTTGATCGTTCCGTCGAGGTCCTTCACCCAGGGTGAAGGAGTTGGGCCGAGGGTTCAGGCAGGCTGGTCATCGATGGACCGGCGACGTGACTTCCAAGAGGACACGTCTAATGCCTTTCGTTCGTGAATCCGCCATCGTCGGCGGAAAAGAAATTTCTATCGAGACCGGCAAGTGGGCCAAGCAGGCTTCGGGCTCGGTCGTCATCCGCTGCGGCGACAGCATGGTGCTCGTCACCGCCGCGGGCTCGCAGCAGCCGCGCGACATCGACTTCATGCCGCTGACCTGCGAGTACCAGGAGAAGTTCTATTCGACCGGTCGGATCCCGGGCAGCTTCTTCCGCCGCGAAGGTCGCACCACCAACGCCGAGATCTTGATCTGTCGCTTGATGGATCGCCCGATCCGCCCGCTGTTCCCGAAGGGCTGGTTCATCGATACGCAGATCATCGCCAGCGTGATCTCGTTCGATAAAGAGAACCCGACCGACGTGCTCGCGATGACCGGCGCCTCTGCCGCCGTGCACATCTCCGATCTCGTGTGGGCGGGCCCGCTCGCCAGCGTTCGCGTCGGCCGCATCGACGGGGTGTTCGTCGCGAACCCCACGTTCGCCGAGCAAGAGAAGTCCGAGATGAACATCATCGTCGCCGCGTCGAAGGACGCGATCATGATGGTCGAAGGCGAGATGAAGGAGCTGCAGGAAGACGTCGTCATCGACGCGCTCCTGTTCGGCCACCAGGCCGTCCAGCCGCTGATCGAGATGCAGGAGCGTCTCCGCGCCGCCAATGGCAAGGAGAAGCGCCCGTTCACCCCGCCCGTCACCGACGCGTCGCTCCACGAGCGCGTGAAGGAGCTCGCGTGGGAGAAGCTCGGCGCCGCGCTCCAGATCAAGGACAAGAAGAAGCGCTACACTGCGACCGGCGATCTCAAGAGCGCGACGCTCACCACGCTCCAGACCGAGGGCAAGCTCTCGACGTCGGTGCCCGATGGCAAGACGTACGAGGCCGCGTTCGGCAAGCTCCACAAGAAGTGGGCGCGTGGTCACACGCTGTCGACGCGCAAGCGCATCGACGGCCGTGCACCGGACGAGATTCGCGCGATCTCCGTCGAGACCGGCGTGCTGCCGCGGGCTCACGGCTCGGCGCTGTTCACCCGTGGCGAGACCCAGGCGCTCGTCGCCGTGACGCTCGGCACCAAGTACGACGAGAAGAAGCTCGACACGCTGCTCGGCGATCAGAAGCGCACGTTCTACATGGACTACAACTTCCCGCCGTTCTCGACGGGTGAAGTGAAGATGCTGCGCGGTCAGTCGCGTCGCGAAGTCGGTCACGGCTTCCTCGCCGAGCGTTCGGTCGAGGCAGTCGTGCCGGTCCACGAAGACTTCCCGTACACGATTCGCGTCGTGTCGGACATCCTCGAGTCGAACGGTAGCTCGTCGATGGCGTCGGTGTGTGGCGGCTCGCTCGCCCTCATGGACGCTGGCGTGCCGACCAAGGCGCCGGTCGCGGGTATCGCGATGGGCCTGATGAAGGAGGGCGATGACTACGTCATCCTCTCCGACATCCTCGGCGACGAAGATCACCTCGGCGACATGGACTTCAAGGTGACCGGCACGCGTCGCGGCATCTGCGCGCTGCAGATGGACATCAAGGTCGACGGCCTCACCCGCAAGATCCTCGAGGAAGCCCTCGAGCAAGCCAAGCGTGGTCGCTTCCACATCCTCGAGAAGATGGATGCCGCGATCTCGATGGCGCGCGACGAAGTCTCGATCTACGCACCGCGTATCGTCACGGTGCAGGTCAAGCCGGACAAGGTTCGCGACATCATCGGACCCGGTGGCAAGACCATCCGCGCGATCCAGGAGCAGACCGGCGCGCAGATCGATATCAACGATAGCGGTATCGTCTCGATCGCGTCGTCGGATTCCAAGGCCATCGAGCAGGCGCAGGCCTTGATCTCGGGCCTCACGATGGAGCCCGAGGCGGGCCTGTTCTACAACGGCATCGTCAAGAAGATCGTCGAGATCGGTGCGTTCGTGGAAATCCTCCCGGGCACCGATGGCCTGCTGCACATCAGCGAAGTCTCGAAGGATCGCATCCGCGCCGTCGAGGACGTGTTGAAGGAAGGCGATGAAGTCGTCGTCAAGTGCATCAAGGTCGACCGCGACGGCAAGATTCGTCTCTCGCGCCGTGAAGCGCTCGAAGCGAACCCGGGTCCGGAAGAGATTCACAACTACGTGATCTGAGGCCTCTCGTCGGAGAGCTGACAGGCGCAGCCACCGCGGGTGGTTGCGCCTCTTTCATTTCGTGTGATTCGTGACGGTCGCGCTCGTGCAGCGGTCGCAGCAATTCGCGGGGGCGCGAGGCGCGAGGCGCGAGGCGCTGCGCCGATGATCGAGCGGATAGAGTAATATCCGAGCGAGATGGCGCCGCGAGTCCAGATCAAGAAGCTTCGTCCCGATGCGGTCGTGCCGCAGTACCAGACCGCGAATGCAGCGGGCCTTGATCTGTGCGCCGCGATCGATGCGCCGATCACGATCGCACCGCACGCGCGTGCGCTGATCGGGACGGGCCTCGCGATGGCGATTCCCGACGGGTTCGAAGGCCAGGTTCGACCGCGCTCGGGACTCGCAAAAAGCCATGGGATCACCCTGGTCAATTCGCCCGGGACGATCGACGCTGATTTCAGATCCGAAGTCGGGATCCTGGTGATCAATCACGGCAGCGAGCCATTCACGATCGAGCCGGGCCATCGCATCGCTCAGCTCGTGATCGCACCGGTCGTGCAAGCCGACCTCGACGAGGTTGCCGAGCTCCCGGTGACCGCGCGCAATGGCGGGTTCGGATCGACGGGGCGCTAGTTGGCCGATCGTCCGAACAGGCCGACCACGCGCGGCCCCGAGTCCAACGTGACGTCGTACGACACGCCGTCGGCGTTGCGCCGCGCGCAACCGGTTTCCGATGCACTGCATCCGTTCGTCGATGATGCGGAGGACGCGACGTCGGTCTACGACTCGCAGAAGATCCCGAAGCCTGCCTTCAAGGTGAAGTCGATGAAGGCGCCGGGCGAGCTATCATCGGGCCAGATTCCGCTACCCGACGATGCCCGACCGCGGCCCGCGATCCCGCAGGTGAAGCTGCGCGCGATATCCGAAGTTGCTTCGCAGACGAGCGCGCCGCAGCAGTCTCTGGGGTTCCTCGCGCCGCCCCGAAATCCGGTCGATGTCCGCGCGCGCAGGACCCGAGATTTTATCGTCTGGGGTTCGGTTTGCGTGATCCTCGCGTGCTTCGTCGCGCTCGGAATCTGGTTCGTCGCGAAGTAAGCGCGGTGTGGTACTAAGGGCGCCAAAAATGAGTGCGGGAAGCGCAGAAATAAAATGATCGCGCGCTACAGCAGGCCCGAGCTCGCAGCCTTGTGGGACGACACTTATCGGTTCGAGCTCTGGCTCGCGATCGAGCTCTCCGTCTGCGAGGAGATGGAGAAGGCGGATACCGTTCCCGTGGGGACCGCCGCGAAGGTGCGTGAGGCGGCGCAGGGCAAGCTGAACGCTCAGCGGATCCTCGAGATCGAACAGAAGACGCGGCACGACGTGATCGCGTTCCTCACGCACGTCGAAGAGCTCGCGGGCGAGCCCGCACGCTGGCTGCACCTCGGCATGACCTCGTCGGACGTGCTCGATACCGCGATGGCACTGCAGACCGGGCGCGCGTTGGATCGAATCCTCTTCGGGGTCAATGGTCTCGCGGCAGCGCTCGACGCCAAGGCGCGCGAGCATGCGAAGACGCCGATGATCGGGCGCTCGCACGGTATCCACGCCGAACCGATCACTGCCGGCCTCACGTTCGCACGCTGGCATGCCGAGGTCGTGCGGGCCGCGGGCCGGTTGGTGCGGGCACGTCATGCGATCGCGGTTGGCAAGGTCGCCGGCGCGGTCGGCGTGTATGGCAACCTCGATCCCGCGATCGAGCGCGAGGCGCTCGGCAAGCTCGGGCTCGAGCCGGAGACCGTCGCCACGCAGATCGTCGCGCGCGATCGCCACGCGGACGTGCTCAACGCGATCGCGATGCTCGGGACTGCGATCGAACAGATCGCGCTCGGGGTGCGCCACTGGCAGCGCACCGAGGTCGGCGAGGCCGAAGAAGGTTTCGGCAAAGGTCAGAAGGGCTCTTCGGCGATGCCGCACAAGAAGAACCCGATCCTGAGCGAGAACCTCACGGGGCTCGCACGCCTCTTACGTGGCTACGCGCAGGCCGGCATGGAAGACGTCGCGCTGTGGCACGAGCGCGATATCTCGCACTCGAGTGTCGAGCGCGTCGCGATGCCCGATGCCACGATCCTCGCGGACTTCATGGTCGCGCGCGCGACCACGCTCGTGCAGGGCCTCGTCGTCAATGCGGCGCGGATGCGCGCGAACCTCGATCGGTTTGGCGGCTTGTTCTTCTCCGAGGCCGTGTTGCTCGCGCTGATCAAGACCGGGCTCGCGCGCCAGACCGCGTACGAGATGGTCCAGCGCTCGGCGCTCGCCGCGATCCAGGAGGCGGCCGCCGAAGGCATCGCCGGCGCGAAGCCGGGTCGCTTCCGCGAGCTGCTCGGAACCGATCCGGACATCCATTCGCGCCTCGATGCGACGGCGCTCGATGCGTGCTTCGATCTCGAGCATCACCTCCGCTTCGCGCCCGTGATCATGGAGCGCGCGCTCGGCAAGGCATCTCTCGGCAAGGCTTCTCTCGGCAAGGCATCTCAGTGAGCACGAGCATCTCCGAAGACGTGCTGCGGGCGCAGCTCGCGCAGACGCTCGACGGCACGCCGTGGACCGCGCTCGCGGGCCGCGCGCTGCCGCGCTATGACGGCAAGGTTCGCGATTGCTACATCGATAACGAGCGGGGCGAGCGCGTGATCGTCGTGACCGATCGCCTCAGCGCGTTCGATGCAGTCGTCGGCACGATTCCGTTCAAGGGCCAGGTGCTCAACCAGCTCGCGCAGTTCTGGTTCGAGCTCACACGAGACCTCGCGCCGAACCACATGCTGAGCGTGCCCGATCCGAACGTGATGATCGCGCGCGAATGCGATCCGCTGCCCGTCGAGCTCGTCATGCGCGCGTACCTCACGGGCGTGACCTCGACGTCGATCTGGTACGCGTACGAGCGCGGTGTTCGCGAGTTCTGCGGCCACGCGTTGCCGGATGGCATGAAGAAGAACCAGCCGCTCGCGAAGCCGATCCTCACGCCGTCGACCAAGGCCGCGAAGGGCGGTCACGATGTGTCGGTGAGCAAAGCCGAGCTCCTCGCGATGGGCCGGATCTCGCCGCCGATGTTCGAGCGCGCGGCGGCGCTCGCCGAGAAGCTATTCGCGGCAGGGCAGGTGCACGCGGCAAAGCAGGGTCTGATCCTCGCCGATACCAAGTACGAGATGGGGCTCGACAAGGCCGGCAACCTCGTGCTCATCGACGAGATCCACACGCCAGATTCCTCGCGCTACTGGCACGCCGAGGACTACGAAGCGCGCCTCGCGGCGGGCGAAGAGCCGCGCTCGCTCGACAAAGAGTTCGTGCGCCGCTGGCTCGCGAATGATGCGAAGTGGACCGGCGATGGACCCGCTCCGGTGATGTTGCCGGAGATCCGGATCGAGGCGGCGCGCCGCTACATCGCGAGCTTCGAGCTCGTCACTGGCCGCGCCTTCGTGCCGGATACCCAGGAGCCGGTCGCTCGCATCGCCGCGGCGCTCGGGGCCACGTGTTAGTCCTCCCCGGTCGCGCAGCTCTGAGCGCGGCCAAGCGGGCCGCGGCGCTGGTTTCCGCGCAGAGCGTGTGTCCGCATGTGACCTCGATCGATGCGCGCTGGGTCCACGTCATCGCGAGCTCGCGCGAGCTCACGAACCCCGAGCTCGAGCAGCTCGGAGCGATGCTGAGCTACGGGCCGAGCGCGATCGTGTCGCAGCCGGCGCAGAAGCTCCGGGTCCAGACCGCCGAGACCGATTCGTTCTACATCGCACCGCGCATCGGCACGACCTCGCCGTGGTCGTCGAAGGCAACCGATATCGCGCACGTGTGTGGCATCGCGGCGGTCACGCGGATCGAGCGCGCGATGGAGTGGTCGGTCACCGGCCTGGGCATCGATGGCGGGCTGATCGGGGCGGCGCTGTTCGATCGGATGACCGAGTCCGTGCTCCGCCGCGAAGCGGATCTCGCGCAACTGCTCGAGACCTCCGCGGCAGCGCGGCCGCTCCGTAGTGTCGCGCTCGGCACGGATGGTTCCGCGACGCTGCGCGCGGCGTCCAGGCAGCTCGGCCTCGCGCTCGCCGATGACGAGATCGAATATCTCGTGAAGAGCTACAAAGGCCTCGGTCGCGATCCGACCGACGTCGAGCTGATGATGTTCGCGCAGGCGAACAGCGAGCACTGCCGTCACAAGATCTTCAACGCCGAGTGGTTTGTCCACGGCGAGAAGCAAGCACACTCGCTGTTTCAGTGGATCAAGCAGTCCACCGCCGCGGCGCCCGAGGGCGTACTCTCCGCCTACAATGACAACGCGGCCGTCGTCGAGGGCCAGCCCGCCGAGCGGTTCTTCCCCGATCCCGATGGCGTGTATCGCGGGCATCACGAGGTCTCGCACATCCTCGGCAAGGTCGAGACCCACAACCATCCGACCGCGATCTCGCCGTTCGCCGGCGCCGCGACCGGTTCCGGTGGCGAGATCCGCGATGAAGGTGCGACCGGTCGCGGTGGCAAGCCGAAGGCCGGCCTGATCGGCTTCGTGGTCTCGGATCTGCGACTGCCGGGGCTGCTCGAGCCGTGGGAAGCGCCTGCCGACGAATGGGTCGGATCGCCGGCACGGATCGCGACCGCACTCGACATCATGCTCCAGGGCCCGCTCGGCGGTGCCGCGTTCAACAACGAGTTCGGTCGCCCGGCGATCCTCGGCTATTTCCGGACGTTCGAGTACGCGTCCGAAGCCGATGGCCACGGCGCGGTGCGCGGCTATCACAAGCCCGTGATGCTCGCGGGCGGCATCGGTGCGATCCGCGGTGCTCACGTCGCGAAGGCGCCGGTGCCCGCCGGCGCTGCGCTGATCGTCCTCGGTGGTCCGGCATTCCTGATCGGCTTGGGCGGCGGTGCCGCGAGCTCGGTCGCGCAAGGCACCTCGCACGAGGATCTCGATTTCGCCTCGGTCCAGCGCGACAACGCCGAGATCGAACGCCGCTGCCAGGAAGTAATCGATCGCTGCTGGGCGCAGGGCGATACCAATCCGATCCTCTCGATCCACGATTGTGGTGCGGGCGGGCTCTCGAACGCGCTGCCCGAGCTTGTCCACGACGCGGGCCTCGGCGCGAAGCTCGACCTCCGCGCGATTCCGACCGGCGAGGCTGGCCTCTCGCCGCTGGAGCTGTGGTGTAACGAAGCGCAAGAGCGCTACGTGCTCGCGATCGAGCAAGCGCGCGTGCCCGAGTTCGCCGCATTGTGTGCGCGCGAACGAGCGCCGTGGGCGCAGCTAGGCACCGCGACCGCAGAAGGCCATCTCCTACTCGCGGATGGCGAAGGTCCGGCGGCCGTCGACATCCCGCTCGATCTGTTCCTCGGCAAGCCGCCGCGCATGGTGCGTCGCGCCGAGCCGATGACCACGCCGCGGTTCGCACTCGAGCTCGGCGGCGCCACGTTCGCCGAAGCTGTCGATCGCGTGATCGGCTCGCCGACCGTCGCCGACAAATCCTTCCTCGTCACGATCGGCGACCGTACCGTCGGTGGGCTCGTCGCGCGGGATCCGATGATCGGTCCGTTCCAGGTCCCGGTCGCCGATTGCGCGCTCACCACCGCGGGCTTCGACACCACCGCAGGCGAAGTGATGAGCATCGGCGAGCGCCCGCCGGTCGCGCTCCTCGATCCCGCCGCGGCCTCGCGCCTGGCGATCGGCGAAGCGGTAACGAACCTCGCGGCCGCGCCGATCGGTCCGCTCGGACGGATCAAGCTGTCGTGCAACTGGATGGCGGCCGCTGGTCACCCAGGTGAAGACGCCGCGCTCTATGTCGCGGTCGAAGCGTGCAGCAAGACCGCGGTCGCGCTCGGGCTCGCGATCCCGGTCGGTAAAGACTCGATGTCGATGCGCACCGTGTGGCCGAGTCCCGAAAATGCCGACGACATTCGCGTCGTCGTCTCGCCAGTCACGCTCGTGGTCACCGCATTTGGCCCGTGCAACGATGTGCGCCTCGCGGTGACGCCCGAGTTGCGCGGTGGCGAGCGCGAGCTGCTGCTGATCGATCTCGCGAATGGCGCGGCGCGACTCGGCGGGAGCTGCCTCGCGCAAGTGTTCAGTCAGCTCGGCGACGTCGCGCCCGATCTCGACGATCCGAAGCGGCTCCATCGCTTCTATGAGGCAATCCAGCAGCTCGTCTCCGAGCGCAAGCTCTCCGCGTATCACGATGTCTCCGACGGAGGTCTCGTCACCACGCTGCTCGAGATGTCGTTCTGTTCGGGCCTCGGCCTCGAGATCGATACCTCGACCGTCCACGTCGATCAGTTCAGCGCGCTGTTCGCCGAAGAGCTCGGCGCCGTCGTCGAGGTCGCGGTCGCTGATCTCGCACACGTCCATGCCGTGCTCGCGCGGATCGGCGCGAACGTGCACACGATCGGTCGCGCCGTCCCGACCGATCGGATTCGCATCACGCACGCCTCGCGCCGCATCCTCGATGCAACACGCGTCTCGCTGCGCGATCGCTGGTCGCACGTCACGCACGAGATGGCGCGCAGGCGCGATGATCCATCGTGCGCTGACGAGGAGCACGATTCGCGGGTCGATGCAGGCGCGATCGGCCTCGCTGCTCACCTCACGTTCGATCCCACCGACGACATCTCCGCGAATCTGGTCATGCACGTGCGGCCTCGCGTCGCGATCCTGCGCGAGCAGGGCGTCAACGGTCAGATCGAGATGGCCGCCGCGTTCACGCGCGCCGGGTTCGATGCGGTCGATGTCCACATGACCGACCTCGTCGAAGGACGCACCGACCTCAGCGACATGCGCGGCATCGTCGCCTGCGGCGGCTTCTCGTTCGGCGACGTGCTGGGCGCGGGTCGCGGGTGGGCCTCGACCTTCCGCTACAACACCCGCGCGCGCGATGCCGTGCAGGCCCTCGTCGCGCGCACCGATACGTTCGTGCTCGGGGTCTGCAATGGCTGCCAGATGATCGCGGAGCTCGCCCCCGAGCTGATGCCGGCGCTCCAGCCCTCGTGGCCACGGTTCGTGCGCAATCGCAGCGAGCGGTTCGAGGCGCGCGAGGTCATGATCAAGATCGACGACAGCCCGTCGTTGTTCTTCCGCGGCATGACCGGCTCGTGGATCCCGATCGCGACCTCGCACGGCGAGGGCAGGGCCGAGCTCACGACGGAGAAGCTCGCCCAGCTCGAGAGCCAGCGCCTCGTCGCGGCTCGGTTCGTCGATGGTCGCGGGCTCGTGGCCGAGACCTACCCGATCAATCCGAACGGCTCACCGCGCGGCATCGCCGCGATCACCTCGCCTGACGGCAGGATCACCGCGATCATGCCGCATCCCGAGCGCGTGTTTCGCACGGTGCAGTTGTCGTGGCACCCGCGCGAGTGGGGCGAGGACAGCCCGTGGATGCGCATGTTCCGCAACGCGCGCGTCTGGGTCGACTAGATCAACGGCAGCGCGATCACGACCGCGCCGAGCGCGATCACGGCGGCGTGCACGCGACGGACGCGATGCTGCGTGCGCTCGATGCCGATCAGCAGCACGAGTGCGGATGCCGCCCGGCGCATCTGGCATAACCCGGGCACGAGCATCAGCAGCGCCGCGAACGCGACGAGGCGCCCGGGGTACAGCGCGAGCGCGCCGCTGAATGCTCCGACCACGAGTGTGGGAGCGAGCAGGAGCTCGCTGAAGGCGATCAAGGCGATCGCCCAGCGCTGACCCGAGAGCAGGCACGTAGCGGCGACGGCAAGCGTCGCGGCGACCTCGGGGCCGTTCCAGTTGGAGTTGGTGAGCGGCAGGGCGAGCATCGAACCGAGCAGCGCCGTCACTCCGACAAAGAGGTCATCGCGACGGCGTCGCGTGAGGGCCCGGGTGCGGCGAGTCGACCGAACTGCGTCCACCATATCGTAATTGTAATCGGCCGCGACCAAATGTCGATAAGTTGTAATCGTTATTATACAATTGAGGTATGACAAGATCGCGGAATCAAACGGCTTTAGGCCATGTCCGAGTTCTTGTACGCGGCGTCGTACAGCGGCTACCGCGGTTCGGGGGCGGTCAATCGGCGATTTCGCGGAGCTTACGAAGCAGCTCGCGCGCTTCATCGCAGTGCGACGCGGCGTCCTTCATCGACTGGCGGATCAGCTCGAAGCTCGCGCGCGGAATATTGTGCGCGTACTGCTCGAACTCGCCCTCGGCCGCCATCACCTCGATGCGGAGCGACGAGAGCAGATCGTTGAGCGAGGCAGAAGTCTCGGACGTGAGGGCTGCGATCTCGAGCGCGCGCTTTACCTTCGCGCTGCCGGCCTCGGTCGCCAGCGCTCGATCGGCCTTGTCGAGGCGGTTCTTCAGATTGTCGCGCTCGATCTCCATCATGGAGAGGTCGTTCTCGAGATCCTCCATGCGGCGCGCGTTCTCGGCGTTGAACTTCTGCGCGCGATAGACGCGGAGCTCGGTCTGGAGCTGCTCGACGCGCCGACGCAGGACGCGAATCTCGGCGTCGGACTCGTGGCTCTGCGCGATCCCGAGCGCAGCCAACGCGTTGCCCTGGGCCGGGATCGCTGGCAAGGGGTTGCCAGCCTGCATGGCGACATGTCCGGTTGGGCCCGAGGTCGGGACCGCCCCCATGCCGGGGTGCTGCATCATCGGGTGGTCACCGACCGCGGGGGGCGAAGAGACCGAGCCACCCGCCGCAGCGATCTGATTCGTGTCGACAAACCGCAGCCACAGGCTGCCGCAGCGCACCGCATCACCGTGCTTGAACATGTGGTTCTGCACGCGTTGTTCTTGGAAGTAGACCCCGTTCGCCGAGGACAAATCCTCGAGTACGTAGCCGCCACCACCCCAATAAATCCGGGAGTGATGGCGCGAGACCATCGCGTCGTCCGTGCGAATGGCACAATCCATCGCACGACCGACCCGGATCTCTGCCGAGGTCAGGTCGAGGGAGCCTTCGATGCCCTGTGCATCGCGCCAGAGTAGTCGCGGCACGTTCCCGAAAAAGGTACGGCAAGTCTCGGGATTTCACAAGTTTGGTAGACGAACACGCGCGCCTGCCATGCCGGGTCATGGTAGTAGGCAGCCATGTGCGGTGTGTTCGGCATCCACGGCCACGACGAAGCGGCCAACATCGCGTACTTGGGCATGCACGCCCTCCAGCATCGCGGCCAGGAGTCGGCGGGGCTGGTAGCGTTGGACGACGGCCGCATGCGCAGGCACGTCGGAATGGGTCTCGTCTCGGACTTATTTAACCGCGAGACCCTGGCCAAGCTGCCGGGCAAGTCCGCGGTGGGCCATGTTCGCTACTCCACTGCCGGCAGCTCCGAGCTGCGCAACGCCCAGCCGTTCCTGTTCGAATACTCCGGCGGCGCGATCTCGATCGGCCACAACGGCAACATCGTCAATGCGACCGAGCTGCGCCTCGAGCTCGAGGCGCAGGGCTCGATCTTCCAGACTTCGAGCGACACCGAAGTCATCGTCCACCTGATGGCGAAGGCGCGCGAGACCGACGTACTCGGCAAGCTGCAATCCGCCCTGCGCCGCGTGCGCGGTGCGTACTCGCTGGTCCTCCTCACGAGTGACGGCAAGATGATCGGCGCGCGCGATCCGAATGGCTTTCGCCCGCTCGTGATGGGCCGGCTCAAGGATTCGTACGTGCTGTCGTCCGAGACCTCGTCGTTCGATCTCGTCGAAGGCGATGCGATTCGCGAGCTCGAGCCGGGCGAGATCGTCGTGATCGAGAAGGGCGGAATGTCTTCGCATCGCGTACCGGGCGAGGCGGCTCTGCCGACGTTCTGCGTGTTCGAGCACGTGTACTTCGCGCGCCCCGATTCGGTCGTGAACGGTAAGAGCGTCTACAGCGCGCGCGAGAAGTTCGGCAAGCGCCTCGCGATCGAAGCGCCGATCGATGCCGATGCCGTGATTCCGGTGCCCGACTCGGGCGTGCCGGCCGCGGTCGGCTACTCCAAGCAGAGCGGCATCCCGTTCGAGATGGGCCTCATCCGGTCGCACTACGTCGGCCGCACGTTCATCGAGCCGCAGGATTCGATCCGCCACTTCGGCGTGCGCTTGAAGCTTTCGCCGGTCCGCTCGATCGTCGATGGCAAGCGGATCGTCGTCGTCGATGATTCGCTCGTGCGCGGCACGACCTCACGCAAGATCGTCAAGATGCTGCGCGATGCCGGTGCCAAGGAGGTCCACCTCCGGATCAGCGCGCCACCGACGACGAATCCGTGCTTCTACGGGATCGACACGCCGACCCGTTCGGAGCTCGTTGCTTCGTCACACACGATCGAAGAGATCAACAAGTACGTCACGAGCGACACGCTCCAGTATCTTTCCCACGAGGGCATGATGCAGGCGCTCGACACCGACGGGCACGGCGCAGGCTACTGCTCGGCCTGCTTCACGGGTAAGTACCCGGTCGCCCTCGGCCCCGGCGCCGACCTCGTACAGCTTCGTCGCGCGCGGTAGCCGGCCGCGCGCAGGCGCGGTAGAAGGCTCGGGTATGGCGATCGAAGGCACCGATACCGGCGCGGTTCGCAGGCAGTTGAAGGAACTCTCCGCGAAGGTGGACGAGCTCCGGAGGTTGCTTTGACGTCGAACATAAACGGCTAAAGATCGAAGAGCTCGACTCGATCGCGGCGAAGCCGAGCTTCTGGGATGACCAGAAGAAGGCGCAGACGCTGCTGCGCGACAAGAAGCAGCTCGAGCAGATCGTGACCGGTTGGGATTCGCAGGTCCGCGCGATCTCGGATGCCGAGGTGTTGCTCGAGCTCGCCGAAGAAGCGTCCGACGAGGACTCCGCAAAGGAGGCCGCGACCGCGACCGCGGGCGTGCAGCGTTCGCTCGACGAGCTCGAGTTCAAGCGCATGCTCTCGGGCGAGCTCGATCCGGGCGGCGCGATCATCCAGATCACCGCGGGTGCCGGCGGCGTCGATGCGAGCGACTGGGCGATGATGCTGATGCGCATGCTGATCCGGTATTGCGAGCGCAAAGGCTGGAAGGTCGAGGTCCTCGAGGAGACCTTCGCCGAAGAAGCCGGCATCAAGAGCGCCGCGTTCACCGTCGCGGGTGACTACGCGTACGGCCTGTTGAAGGCCGAGAACGGCGTGCATCGCCTCGTGCGCGTATCGCCGTTCGATGCGAACGGCCGGCGCCAGACCTCGTTCGCCGCGGTCACCGTGACCGCCGATATCGACGACGACATCGTGGTCGAGATCAACGATGTCGATCTCAGGATCGATACCTACCGCGCCGGTGGTGCCGGTGGTCAGCACGTCAACAAGACCGACTCGGCGGTGCGTATCACGCACATGCCGACCGGCATCATCGTCCAGTGCCAGAACGAGCGCAGCCAGCACTCGAACAAAGCCAGGGCGATGAAGATGCTGCGCGCAAAGATCTACGACTTCGAGCTCGCGAAGCGCGAAGCGAAGGCGCACGAAGATGCGCGCGCCCGCCTCAAGATCGAGTGGGGCTCCCAGATCCGCAGCTACGTGCTGTTCCCGTACCAGCAGGTCGCGGACCACCGCACCGATCTCAAGACCTCGGATGTCGACGGCGTCCTCGATGGCGACCTCGACGAGCTCATTCGGACGCACCTGCTCCAGGCGGCGAACGCGCGCGCGAACTAGCGATCTGCGCTTGAACTTCGGCATGGCCGAGTGGAACTTGCCGTGGAAAGCGGCGAGAGCTGGTTGTTCACCAAGCCACGACGCCCGCGAAGCACAGCTGTGGCCAGTATCCCGGCCCAGAGTCGTAGCCGCAGCTGATGGCCGAGTTCGCCGACTACTTCAAATCGCGCGCGTGATCGCAGCCGCGAGCGTCGCCTGATCGTAGTCGGAGCCGCCCATGCCTTGCATCCCGATAAAGATCGTCGGTAGGCCACGCACGCCGGCAGCCTTCGCATCGGCCGCGTCGCGCTTGATGCGTTCGCGCGTCGCAGGGTCGGCGAGCGTCCTGCGATACTTCTCGAGATCGCAGCCAACCTCGACCGCGATCTTTCCGCAGCCCTCAGGCGTGAGCGAATCGACGGGCGCGGCGAACAGCGCCTTGGCCATCTCCTCACCCTTACCTTGCGCGTCGGCGCAGCACCACGCAATCGCCGCGGTCATCGCGTGCGGATGGATCTTGAGCGGGGTCATCTTGCGAACGAGTCGCACGGGTACCTTCACGCTCGCGATCGCGGCATCGACCGTCGGTGCGAAGCGGCGGCAGAACGGGCACTCGAAGTCGACGAAATCGACGACGGTCGCGACCCCGAGACGCTGCTCGCGCGCGATCGGATCGGCCGTGGTGGGCGCGACCGCGACAGCCGGCAGCGGCGAGCCATGCCCGATCACCGCAAACACGATCGGCAGCGCAGCGATCGCGGGCACGGCGAGCGCGCCGACGCGCCACGACGGCTTCACGGTCTTCGCCCCGGCGACGACCGTGATCGCGAGCAGGATCGTGATCGGATCGACGATCATGCAGAGCTTGCACCACGCACCGATCACGAACGCTTGCAGCGCGATCAGCGCGAGCGCCCACGCGCCACCTCCTAGCGCGAGCACCATGCGGAGGCGCGGGCGAGGCACGAACGCGAGTGCGACCATCACCGCGAAGAACACGAGCCCGAAAAACGGCATGGGAATGCCGAGCGGGTGCGCCCACGCGGAGGCGCGGACGGTCTCGCAGCCCGACTCCGCGCAGAACGTCGGCTTCGCGGCCATGTAGTCGAGCGAGCTCGCGCAGCTCGCGCCGAAACCGAGCAAGGATAAACCTAGAGCGAGCCGGCTACGCATGACCCGAGGATAACCGGGTCTGCAACGGTCGCTATTCCTTCGTGCCGGTGAGGTCGGTCGTGAGCTCGAACCTCTGCGCCACGAGTAGCGCGCGGTTCGGCCGGGCGAACCGGCAATCCGCCGCTGTGCCGGCGTCGGGGCTCAGCGGGTCGCAGAACCCGACGCCGAACCCGCCGGAGCTTCGTGTGCCGTGTCGAGCGCCGCACGCGCCTTCTCCAGCGCCTCCGGCGACTGCTGGCCTTTGGGTAGGCTCTCGAACAGCGCGACCGCTTGTTCGCGGAGCTTCACCTCGGTCGCACGATCGTGCTGCGCGGCCGCGATGTCGGCGCGCAGCGCGAGCACGCGACCCTTGCGCGGACCGTAGACCAGCGCGAGCGCTTGATCGGTCCACTTCGCCGCGTTCGGATAGTCCTTCGCCTGGAGATAGATCCACCCGAGACGCGCGCGCGGATCGTAATCCTTTGGCAGATCGGCTGCCGATTTCTCGAGCGCGGGCACGAGCTCGAGTGGCACGTTCAGGTACGTGTAGACCTCGGCGCGCGGCCAGTTGTAGGTCATCGCGGCGAGCGGCGTGGGCGCCTTCGCGGCGGCGTCATCGAGCAGGTCGCGCTGCGCGAGCGCGATCGTCTTGGCCCCCGCTTTGTCGCCGAGCTTCGCGGTGGTCTCGCGTAGGCTCGCCATCGCGTCGCTGCGATCGTCGACCGAGAGAAGCTTGCTCTCGTCGAGCAGGCGCTGCCATCTCACGATCGCGGCTTCGCGGAACGCCTTGACCGCCGCTTGCGCCGAGGGCTCCGGTCGGTGATCCGCATCAGCGCAGGTCGTGCCGGTGACGAGAAAGTCGCTCGTCACCGCGGCATCGCCGAGCTGATCGAGATACTTCATGGTGACGTCCATGCACGCCGCGTAGTTCGATTGCTTGAGCTTGGTGAGCACGAGCGAGCCGAGCAGCGCTGGGCGGCGCGGCCACGTTGCCGGTGCGGCGGCGAGACCGGCGGTGAGCTCGGTATCGGCGGTCGCGAGATCCTTCACCGCGAGCGCACGCTCCGCGCTCAGGAGGTGCGCGCTCGCTGCGTCGGCGCCGCCCGTGGTCGCAGCGAGGCCGGCATCCAGGAGCTCGTGAAACTGCGCGAGGCTCGCCGCACCGACGAACCGCGCGAGCACGGCGCCATCGTTACCGATCACGTAGAACGTCGGCCACGAAGAGATCGCGAGCTTCTCCATCGGCCCGGCCGCCTCCGGACGATCGGTGTCGAGCTTGGCGAACACGAAGCGAGCGTTGTCGGCCGCGAACGAGGGATCCACGAGCACCGTCGTCTGCATCGACAGGCACGTGTGGCACCACGGCGCCCACAGATCCAGGACGAGCGGGACGTGGCGCTTCGTCGCGCATGCGACCGCGTTCGGATAGTCGTCTGCGATCCACGCGAGCGGTCCTTCCTGGGTGGCCTTCGCGCACGGATCCGCAACCCCGGAACCGGTCAGACCCGGAGGTCCGGTGGTCGGCGCCGGTGCGGGTGGCGGGTGATCGCCTTTGCACGCGGTTCCGAGGACAAAGGCGCAAACGACCAGCCGGAACATGGCTGCGTGATACCACCAAAATGATACGGTGCGCCGCCATGGCAACGCCGCCCGGACCCGCAGCCGGACAACCTCCCGAGAAGACGCTCGATCGCATCATGCAGGAGCGTCGCGAGAAGGGCCAAGCGCTGCGCGCAGCCGGCTCCGATCCGTATCGCAACGACATCGGCCCCGCGATGACGCTCGTCGAGGTTCGCGCGCGCTACGAGAGCACCAAGCCGCCTCCCCCGGAACCCAAAGAGAAGCCCGAGCCGGGCGCGGCCAAGCCTGCAGGCGGTGGTATGCACCCGATCGATGGCGACACGCTGCGCGTCGGTGGCCGCGTGATGGTGAAGCGCGGCATGGGCAAGACCGTGTTCGCGCCGATCCGCGATACCACGGGTGACCTCCAGCTGTTCTTGAACGTCGATCACCTCGATCCGGACGACTTCACGACCGTGCTGGCAAACCTCGACGCCGGCGATCAAGTCGTTGCCGAAGGCCCCGCATTCTGGACGCGCACCGGCGAGCTCTCGATTTTGACGAAGCGGCTGTGGATCGTCACCAAGTCGATCCGCCCGCTACCCGACAAGTGGCATGGCCTCTCGGATGTCGAGGCGCGCTATCGCCAGCGCTACGTCGATCTCGCGATCGATCCGGTTGTCCGCACGGTGTTCCGCAAGCGCTCGCAGATCGTGAGCGGCATCCGGCGGTTCCTCGACGAACGCCGCTTCCTCGAGGTCGAGACCCCGATGATGCATCCGATCATCGGCGGTGCTGCGGCGCGGCCGTTCGTCACGCATCACAACGCGCTCGACATGAAGCTGTTCATGCGGATCGCGCCGGAGCTCTATCTCAAGCGCCTGGTCGTGGGCGGATTTGATCGGGTCTACGAGATCAACCGCAACTTCCGCAACGAAGGGTTGTCTCGTCGTCACAACCCCGAATTCACGATGCTCGAATTTTACCAGGCCTACGCCACGTACACCGACCTCATGGATCTGACCGAGCAGCTCGTCGCGGCGCTCGCCCAGCAGATCAACGGTGGGACGAAGGTCACCTGGGATGGCAAGGACGTCGAGCTCGCGGCCCCGTGGCAGCGGTTGACCGTCCTCGAGGCCGTGCGCACGCTCGGCGGCATCGCCGAGGCCGAGGAGGTGTTCTCGGATCCGGTGGTCGCCGCGAGGATCGCGCTCGCGCACAAGGTCAACCCGAACGACATCGTGCGCGTGCTCCGCGAAGGTTTCACCCACGACGAGGCACAGGAAGATTCTGCGCGCGCGCTCAAGGCCGATCCGATCGCGGTGGCGCAGCGCCTGGTAGAGCGCTATCCCGATGCGATGGAGCGGCGCATTCGCGCGGGGCACATCGGATACCTCCTGTTCGAGGCGGTCGCCGAGGACAAGCTTATCCAGCCGACGTTCCTCACGCAGTTCCCGCTCGCGGTGTCGCCCCTCGCCCGGCGCAACGACAAGGATCCCGCGTTCTGCGATCGCTTCGAGCTGTTCGTATGCGGCAAAGAAATCGCGAACGGATTCTCCGAGCTCAACGATCCCGACGATCAGCGCGCGCGGTTCCAGGCGCAACAAGATGCGAAGGCTGGCGGCGCCGCCGAGACCATGGACTACGACGAAGATTACTGCCGCGCGCTCGAGATCGGGATGCCGCCGACGGCAGGCGAGGGCATCGGAATCGATCGCCTCGCGATGCTGCTCACGGGGCAGGATTCGATCCGCGACGTTATCCTGTTCCCGCTGATGAGGCCGGAGTAGCGTGAAGAACGCGAGCGTCCATCGCCGGATCGCGAAGCTGCAGATCGGGCTCGGCGCGTTCCTCGCCATCGCGAGCATCGCGGCAACATTGATTGCCGCGACGTACAGCTCGTCGAGCTCGGTGCTGTATCTGTTCGGCGGCGCCGGCGCCGGGCTCGGGCTGGTCGTCCGCGGGATGTTCCGGCTCGACGCTGCGAACCAGGCACTCCGCGGCGAAGGCGGTCAGGTCGCGACGTTCTTCGATGTCGGGTTGATCGGTCGGCTATTGATCGCGGTCGGTGGGTACAAGGGCTTCGTCGCGCAGCGCTATCTGCTCGTCGCCAAGCCGAAGGTCTCGAAGGTCACGGTCTACTCGCTCGTCGCGATCGTCGTCCTCCGCGTGGTCGTTCAACTCCTCTACGGCTCGGGCTTTGATCACCTCAGCTTGAAGGACCCGGTGTTCGACGCGAACCGCGCGCTCGAGCTCGCGCTCGTGATCATGATCGTGGTGCGCGTGCTGATCCACGTGCGCCCGGCGCTCTACACCTTCGTCATCGGGCTCGCGCTGATCGGCATCGCGTACGGCGTGTTCGAGCTCGCGCTCCATCGCATCCTGATCCACTTCACCATCGAGGCAGGCATCCCGCCGTGGTTCCCGGTGGCGATCGTCGTGGTGGGGGCCGCCGGCGCGGTCCTCGCGGTGCTCGCGCTGTTCTTCGGGTTCTTGCGCGGCACGTTCACCTTCTTCACGACGGTGCCGATCGGTGGCGTGTGGATCGGGACCGCCGCGCTCGTGTGCGTGCTCGCCGTGATGAGTGGGTTCGAGAGCGACCTGCGCCAGAAGATCCTCGGCTCGAACGCGCATATCCAGATCACCCGCGAAGAGGGAGATTTCAACGACTGGCACACGATCTACGACCAAGTCTTGAAGATGCCGGGTATCGTCGCCGCGACGCCGTATGCGGTGAGCGAGGTCGTGATCGCCTCGAACAACAACGGTCTCAACGTCATCATCAAGGGTATCGATCCGAAGACGGTCGGCAAGGTCACGGACCTCGTCCACGATCTCGAGGACAAGCACGCGATGGACGACCTCGAGGCCAAGCACGTGGGCGACCTCGACCTCAAGGTGAAGCCGGCCGGCCGTGGCGCTGTCGTGGACCCTCCGCCCGCAGGCTTGCCCTCGTCGGGTGATCCGATCGATTTCTCGAAGCCGAAGGACGGCCCTGCGGATGCGGGAGTGGGCTCGGATTTGACGAAGATGGCGACCGGCATCGCGCCGAAGGTGGTCGACGACCTCGGCAGCGATGCAGACAACCCGTACCTCGTACGGGACGACTCCGTCGATCCGCCGCCGCCGGAGCTCGTCACGAGCGACGCACCTCCAATCGACTACTCGAAGCCACGCGCGAAAACCGACACCATCGACCCCGAGATCCGCGTGCTCGATCTCCCGACCGAAGCACCAGCGGTCGTCAAACGCACCGAATCGTTGCCCGGCGTCCTCGTCGGCCGCGAGCTCGTCAAGCAGATGCACCTCTACGTCGGTCAAGAGACCCGGCTCGTGTCACCGCTCTCCGATCCATCGAACCCCGATGCGACCGGTACCCCGATTCCATTCAATCGCGACTACCGGATCGCCGGTATCTTCTTCACCGGGATGTACGAGTACGATCTCAAGTTCGTCTACGTGTCGCTCGATTCGCTCGACGAGTTCCTCGATCGCGGCGACGCGATCGATGGCATCGAGGTCCGGATCGGCAGCCCGGATGACACCGACCGCTACGTCAAGAAGCTGAGCGACACGCTCGGCCCGAAGTATCGCGTCGTCGACTGGAAGGAGCTCAATCGCTCGCTGTTCTCGGCGTTGAAGCTCGAGAAGATCGCGATGTTTCTCGTGCTCGGGATCGTGATCATCGTCGCGTCGTTCTCGATCATCGGTAACCTGATCATGGTCGTGGTCGAGAAGCAGCGCGAGATCGCGCTTCTCAAGACCCTCGGCGCGAGTGACGAAGGCATCATGGGTTTATTCGCGATCCAGGGCCTCTTGATCGGGCTGATCGGCACCACGCTCGGCGTCGCGACCGGCCTGGCGTTTTGCTACATCGGCAAACGCGTCGGGATTCCGCTCAACCCCGACGTCTACTACATCGACAAGCTGCCGGTGAACGTCGACTACGGCAGCGTCGGCATGACGTTCCTCGCCGGTGTCGTGATCTCGATCATCGCGACGTTCTATCCCGCGTTCCTGGGGTCGCGCGTGCGCCCGGCGACCGGGATGCGCCATTAACAGCGTCTGCGGGGTGGCGCGGGGCAGTTCGGCACCCCAGGCAAGGCCCGGCATGGTTCGAACCGACCTCACAACGGTCGCCCGAACGTCGCGCTTGAACAACGATCTCGCCGAAGTTGCGAGCAACCTTTTCGCGCCCTGCATAGGTCTCATCGCGCGTTGACACCTGCCGGAGCCATAAGTAAGGTCCCGCGCTCGTTAGAGATTCCCTTGAGCGACGCGCAAAACACCGGCGGCCGAAGCGGCGCTAACGTCGTCGTTAAGAACCTCTCGAAGGTCTACATGCACGGCGGCGTCGCGCTGCCCGTGTTGACCGACGTCAACGTCGAGCTCGTGGCTGGCGACATGGTCGCCGTCGTCGGAGCGTCGGGAGTCGGCAAGTCCACGCTGCTCCAGATCCTGGGCACGCTCGATCTACCGAGCGCCGGCACGATCACGTTCAACAACGAAGAGCTCACGCGGATGAGCCCGTCGCGACTTGCGGAGTTCCGCAATCGTCGCATCGGCTTCGTCTTCCAGTTCCATCACCTGCTGCCCGAGTTCAGCGCGCTCGAGAACGTCATGATGCCGGGCTTGATCCAGGGCATGCCGCTGACGCGTGCACGCTCGGATGCGAGAGACATCCTCGGGCGCGTCGGCCTCGGCCACCGCTTGACCCACCGGCCGAGCGAGCTCTCCGGCGGCGAGCAACAACGCGTCGCGCTCGCGCGCGCACTCGTTCTCAAACCGGCATTGCTGCTCGCCGACGAGCCGACCGGTAACCTGGATCGCGCGACTGGTGAGGCGATTCATCAGCTGTTTCTCGAGCTCAATCAAGAGTTCGGCTCGACGCTGCTCGTCGTCACACACAACCCGGAGCTCGCGAACTTGATGCCGCGGCGCATGCGCATGGTCGATGGTGGTCGCTTGGTCGAAGAACAACAAGACGCGTATCGCTCGCCAGGTAAGCTGGCACCGGTCGGCGCGACCGCGCCGACGAGCGAGCCTACCGATGCTGCACCCGCAGCAGTTGCAAATGATGACGCCGAGGGAGTGGTTTCGTGAAGCTTCACGCTCGGTCGTTCGCGCTGACCTTCGCCTTGATGATGCTCGGCACGAGTGCGCGCATCGCGCTCGCGCAGACACCGGTTCCGGCTCCGGCTCCGGCTCCGGCTCCGGCTCCGGCTCCGGCTCCGGCTCCGGCTCCGATACCTTCTACGCCTGCTCCGGCAGAGCCGGCCGATGGTGCGGGATCCGGCTCGACATCACCCGTGCCACCGGTCGGCGCGGTGCAGTGGCAGGGCCGTACGATCGAGCGCATCCAGTTCCGCGGCAACCGCAAAGTCGAAGACGACGCGATCCGCGTCCAGCTGCTCTCGAAGGCGGGCACCGCGCTCGACCCGACGAAGCTGCGTGAAGACCTCCGGACGATGTGGAAGATGGGCTTCTTCGCCGACATCGATGTCGAAGCCGAAGTCGGTACGTCAGGCGGCCTCACGCTGACGTTCGCGGTCAAGGAGAAGCCGTCGATTCGCAAGGTCCTGATCGCTGGTAATAGCGAGCTCGAACTCTCGAAGATCAACGAAGTGATCGACCTCGAGCTCGACACCATCGTCGACATCAGCAAGGTCAAGAAGAATCGCGACAAGATCGCGGATGTCTACGTTCAGAAGGGCTACTCCCTCGCCACCGTCGACTGGGAAGTCAAAGCGATCAACGAGGCCGAGGTCGATGTCTGGTTCAAGATCGACGAGAAGGCCAAGGTCAAAATCCGCGAGGTCCAGTTCATCGGCAACAACAGCATCTCCGATGACGAGCTGCGAAACGCGATCTCGACTCGTCGTGCCGATGCGCTGTCGTTCCTCAACGACAGCGGCACCTACTCGCAAGAAGCGTTCGAGCGCGATCTGCTACTCGTCAGCGCGCACTACTGGGACCGCGGCTACGCGAACGTCAAGGTCGGCACGCCGCAGCTCCGGCTGTCGCGCGACAAGCAGTACATGTACCTGTCGATCCCCGTCGACGAAGGCCCCGTCTTCACGATCGGTTCGGCCAGCTTCAAGGGCGACCTGATCGGTACCACGCAGAAGAACCTCGAGCGCATCCGCATGCGCCCGGGCATGAAGTTCTCGCGCACGCTGATCGCGGAGGATCGCGAGTCGCTCTCGAACTACTACCAAGATCAGGGCTACGCGTACGCGAACGTCCTGCCACTCACCAAGGTCGACCTCGAGAAGAGGCAGATCAGCCTGACCTTCGAAGTCGCTCGCGGTAAGCGCGCCTACTTCGAGCGCATCAACGTCCGCGGTAACTCGAAGACTCGCGACAAGGTGATCCGTCGCGAGATGAAGATCTCCGAAGGCGAGCTGTTCAACAACACGAACCTCGAAGTCTCCAAGAGGCGCATCATGGCGCTCGGCTTCTTCGAGAACGTCGTCGTGTCGACCAAGCGCGGCAGCTCCGACGAATTCGTCGAAGTCAACGTCGAGGTCTCCGAACGGCCGACCGGCACGTTCCAGATCGGTGCCGGGTTCTCCTCGGTCGAGAACTTCATCGCCCAGGCGCAGATCAGCCAGAACAACTTGTTTGGCCGCGGTCAGACCCTCGCGCTCCAGGCGCAGATCAGCTCGCTCCGTCAGTTGTTCTTGCTGCGCTTCGTCGAGCCGTACTTTCTCGACACCTACTGGACGTTCGCATTCGACCTCTACAACCAGAGCCGGTACCTCGGCAACACGACCTCGACGTTCTCGCGTAACGCGACGGGTGGCACCCTGACCTGGGGGTATCCACTCTCGTACGAGGCGCGCGCGTTCCTCACGTACAAGCTCGAAGACGTCAGCATCACGACGGGCTCGGGCGGGTTCGCCAGCCTCGGCGCCACCACCTCGCCGATCGCCGCATCATCGGTCGCGAACCTGTTCCGTGGTGGTGTCACCTCGTCGGTTCGTGCCTCGCTATCGTGGGACTCGCGAAACAATCGCCTGTTCCCGACCGAAGGTTGGTACGACTCTGTCTTTGCCGAGTACGCCGACAAATGGACCGGTTCCGAAAACAAGTTCGTCCGGCTCGGCGGATTCCTCCGCAAGTACAAGCAGCTGTGGGGACCATTCGATCTCCACGTCAACGCCGAGGTCGGCATCACCACCTCGCACGATCCGCTCGGCGTGCCGATCTCCGAGCGCTACCTCGTGGGCGGTATCTACAACATCCGCGGTTACGCCCCGCTCTCGCTCGGGCCGAAGCTCCTCACCCAGCAACCCGGCGATGTCGGCAACGCGCTCGCGCAGCTGCCGCTCGGCGGCAACATGCAGGTCATCTTCAACAGCGAGATCGAGTTCCCGCTGTTCAAGAAGGTCGGCATCTCGGGCGTCGTATTCTACGACATGGGGAACGCCTACAATCTCGAGGCCCGCTACTGCGGCGGTCTCCAGCGCAAGAATTCCGCCGTGCCGATCCAGTTCGACCCGTGCTTCCGTGCGGACTCGCTGTACTCCGGGATTCGCAAATCGGTCGGCTTCGGCTTCCGCTGGATCTCGCCGATCGGCCCGCTCCGATTCGAGTGGGGCATCCCCCTCGACCAGCAGATAGGCGAAGACCCGCTGGTGTTCGAGTTCACGATCGGCAACTTCTTCTAGATTTGAACAAGCGGTCGCCCATGCACGTCGGAAGGCGTCGTATGAGGTGCTCATGAACCGCTATCTCGCTCTCGGTATTTTCGGCTTCGGCCTGATGGTCAGCCCCGTGCTGATGGGGCTGGCAAAGAGTGCCGTGCCGGCCCAGCCGAAGATCGGTGTGATCGATCTCTCGAACACACTGTCGACCACGCCGGCTGGCAAGCGCGCGAACGAGGCGTTCGAGAAGACGCGCAAGGCCAAGCAGGCCGAGCTCGACAAGCAGCAGAAAGACCTCCAGGCGGCCTCGGCCGATCTCGACAAGCAGAAGGGCGTGCTCAAGCCCGAGGCGTTCGAGGCGAAGCGGTCCGAGCTCGAAAAGAAGTTCGTCGACCTCCAGCAAGTCTACGTGAAGCTCGAGCGCGAGCTCTCGACGGACCGCTCGAAGCTGATCCGCGACCTCCTCAAGCAGGCGAGTCCGAAGATCGAGGCGATCGCGAAGGCCGAGGGCGTCAACATCATCCTCGACCACGACGCCGTGGTGTACGCCGATCCGACAGTCGACCTGACGCCGCAGCTCAACGCCCAGATGAAGTAGTTCCGCGGTATAGACGGTTCCGCTATGGAACCCCAAGCGCCCCAAGCGCCCCAAGCGCCCCACGCGCCCCACGTTTCGGTGATGAAACTCGAACGGATCCTCGAGCTGCTCCCGCATCGCTATCCGTTCTTGCTGATCGATCGCGTGCTCGAGCTCGATGACGACAAGGTCGTCGCGCTCAAGAACGTCTCGTTCAACGAGCCGTACTTCCAGGGCCACTTTCCCGGCAATCCCGTGATGCCGGGCGTGCTCCAGATCGAAGCGATGGCGCAGGCCGGCGGCATCCTCGCGTCGCGCACGATCCAGTTCGATCCCACCACTCACGTGATGGTGTTCATGGCGATCGATCAGGTGAAGTTCAGGAAGGCCGTGGTGCCGGGCGACCAGCTCGTGATCGAGGTAATCCCGCTGCGCAAGGGCAAGATCTTCAGGATGAAGGGCGAGTGCAAGGTCAACGGCGCGGTGGTCTCGTCGGCGGAGTTTCTCGCCGGCATGACCGAGCGGAGCAAGCTCGGGTGAGAATCCTCGTCGGTGGACTGCTGCTGACCGCATGCCATGGATCCGGCGACAAGCCGCGTCCGTCGCGCGGGAGCGGCGTCGCGCCGGTCGAGGTTGTCAACCAGCCACAGTTTCCCGATGCTGGTGGCCGCGCGAACGGTGCGATGGGCGACGAGATCGAGCCGAACGATGGCGACGATGTCGCGACGCCGTTCCCGCTCGAGAGCACGATGCGCGGTACGATCGAGCCCGAGACCGATGTCGATCACTACCAGCTCGAGATCGACAAGCCCGGCGCACTGTCGCTGATGATCAACGCGGTCGAAGCCGATCTCGTCGTCGAGCTCGAAGACAGCAATGGCGCGATGGTCGCGCGGTCGGCCCGCGGCGGGGCGCGGATCAAAGAGGGCTTGCCAAACTTCGGCGTCGTTCCCGGGCGTTACACCGTCGTGGTCAAGGCCGCCGCGAAGCGCAAGGCAAAGCCCGCGAAGAAGGGCGCGCCCTCCGCGCCCGTGATCGCGCCGGTCTACGAGCTCACCGCCATGCTCGTCGCAATTCCGCTGAATGGCGAGCACGAGCCGGACGAGGATCGCGGCACCGCGAACGACCTCATCGTCGGCGATAGCGGCACGGGCTTCATCGGATGGTCGGGTGATGTCGACGTGTGGAAGCTCTCGGTCGAGACCCTGGCGGCGAAGAACTCGATCGAGCTCGAGGTCTCCGCGGTCGAAGGCGTCGCGCTCGAGCTCGAGGTCGACGATGGCATCGCGAACCCCGTGATCGTGCGCAAGGCTCCTCGCGGAGCTCCGCTCGTCGTCCGCGGCCTGGTGCTAGTCGTGCCGCAGGGCTCGCCGCCGTTTCACTACCTGACGGTCAAGGGCAATGGTTCGAACCCCGAGACCGCGTACACCGTGAAGGTCACGCAGCAGGTCCCGGTCCCCGATGGCGAGGTCGAACCGAACGATTCGGTCGACAAACCGTTCCTCGTGCCGAACGATCGCACCGTGGTGCACGCGCGCTGGACGCCGGGCGATGTCGATTGCTTCGGGCTCGCAGCCGCGACCGCCGCACGCACGGTCAACGCGACGATCAATCCGCCCAGTGATTTCGATGTCGCGGCCGAGCTGTTCGTCGATGGCAAATCGATCGAGGTCTCGAACAAGCTGAAGAAGGGTGGGGAAGAGAAGCTGACCGGGACCGTGGCTTCCAACGCCAAGGCGGTGATCTGCGTGAAGAGCGCGGATCCGAATGCGACCGGTGAGGCGGCCTACGACCTCGAGGTTCAAGACACCAGTACGGGCGACAACGCACCGTGAGCGACGTGCGGGGGAGTGGGAGCACGCGGTCGGGCGTGATCCTCGCGGTACTCGCGCTGACAAACCTCGTCGCGTACGCCGCGCGTAACAGCTTGTTCGCGACGTACGAGGATCTGCGCGTGCGGTTCGCGCTGCACGACGCGAAGCTGGGCTTGCTCGCGACCGCGTTCTTGCTGCCACACGCGATCGCGACGCTCGTGTTCGGCTGGGCCGGTGACCGCTTCGATCGGCGGCGCGTGATCGCGGTCGGCATGATCTTCGCGAGCCTCTCGGGGGCCGCGGGCGTGTTTGCCACGAACACGATGACGCTCGTGCTGTCGCGCGCCGCGGTCGGGCTCGGTACGGCCGCGGTCGTGCCGATCGCGAACTCGATCATCGGTCAGCTCTACAATGGCCCGCGCAAGGCGAGCCGGATGGCGATCTTCAACCTCGGCCTGTTGTTCGGTGGTGCCGCCGGCTTCTTCGCCGGCAAGGCCGCGGGCTTTCCCTCGGTGGTCGTGTGGATCGCGATTCCCGGCGCGCTGGTCGCGCTTGGTATCCTGTTGCTCTCGATCCCCGAGCATCCCGGCTTGCCGGGGCCCGAGATGTCGCTGTCGCAAGGGCTCGGCGGGTTCTTCGACAGCGCGCGCGTGTTGCTGCGCATCCCGACGCTGCGCTGGATCATGGTGTCGACCACCGCGATGGCATTCGCGGCCGGCGGCTACAACGCGTGGCTGATCGATTTTCTCGAACGCGACAAGCACATGACGCCGACCGCGGCGACGAACATGCTGTCCACGGCGCTGGTCGGTGCGCTGCTCGGCGTCGTGGCCGGGGCGCGGATCGCGGACTGGATGCGGTCCAAGACCGAAGCGGGCAGATTGTGGACGATCGCGCTCGGCATGACGCTCGCAATTCCGTTCAGCCTGTTGTGCCTGCAGCTCGATCCGGGCCCGGCGCTCTACGTCGCGGGCGTCGCAAATCTCTTCTTCATGTTCTGGTATCACGCGCCGATCGCGGTGAGCGTCGACGATGTCGCGCCCGCGACCCACGCCGCCGCGGCGCAGGGCCTCGTGATCTTCACGATGCACTTGATCGGCACGGCACCCTCGTCGTGGGTGCTCGGCATCATCTCGGACAAGAGCTCGCTGACCACCGCGATGTGGGTGCCGCTCGGGTTCCTCGCCATCGCGATCATTGCCATGCTGGCAGCCACGCGAACCTTCGGCCGGGACGTGCGAGCGAAGGGTGGCGGGGCCTCCCGGGCTTCGCTATAACGCTAGCGTGCGACGCGCCCTGTTCGTTCTCGCGGTTGTGGCGGCATGTGGCAGGTCCTCGGGCCCGTCAAACACGCTCGACAGGTACGGCCGTGCGCTCAAGAACCACGATTTCGGCGAGTCGTACGATCAGATGTCGTCGAGCTTTCGCAGCAAGGTCTCGCGCGATGACTACGTGCGGATGATGCGCGACAACCCACGCGAGGTCGACGAGACCGCCGAACGGCTGCGCGGCAAGCACGGCAGCCTCGAAGTCTCCGCCGAGTTCGAGTACGGCCTCGGCGACCAGATGCGGCTCGTCCAGGAAGGCGGCGAGTGGAAGATTTCCACGAACCCGCTCGGGTTCTATGATCAGACCTCGCCCAAGTCGGCGCTCCGCTCGTTCATCCGCGCGTTCCGGCTCGAGCGCTGGGACATCATGCTGCGGTTCGTGCCGAGCCAGTACCGCGAGAAGATGGACACCGCGAAGATGAAGGCGCAGTTCACGGGAGCTTCCGTGGAGAAGATGGAGACCCTGATGAACACGCTCGAAGCGAATGTCGACGAGCCGATCGTCGAGCGCGGAAACGACGCGCGGATGAGCTACGGCGAGAAGTACGAAGTGAAGTTCCAAAAGGAAGACGGCGTCTGGAAACTCAAGGACCTCGAGTAGCAGCTCAAATGGCCAGGGTTATCCGTGTAACGGGTAGGTCGCTGTGCACCCTGGGATCTGGTTTCGCGACTCCGGATCTTTGACACCTCCGCCAAAACTGTCACCCCACACCGCAAAAAGGTCAGGGCCTTGGGAACTGACTCAAGAGCTCGCTTTAGCACGCGATTCTCCGTCGACGATGCGTGTGCGTGCGCGTGGGAGCACTGGCCCCAGACGAGTGCCGGGTTCATGCCACTCGTGGGGTGATTCAATGGTGACGTTTTCTGCTCGAGGAAGTGGAGCCGAGGGGATTTCGATGCGTTAGAATAGAAGTACGGGGGAGAGTCTGAAGGCCCGTGGGTTGCACTAGGTGGAGGCAGTAGTTACGTAGAGCTCGATGAGTGTCTGGTCTCGACCCGTAAAGGAAAGGCGGTCCCCGATGTTGGATCCCTGGATTATCGAAGAGATCCTGAAGAAAGAAGAGGAGCGACGGCGCGAGGATGCTCGCGTTCGTATCGAGCTCCCGATCGAGCCGTATCGTGAAGACGACCGGCCGAGGGTCACGCCACCTCGCGAAGAGAGCGAACGCGGAGTGATGATCATCGACATTTGATCATCTGACCTTTAACCACATCTACCCATGTTCAAGGGCTCCTTCACCATTCGGTGACGGAGCCTTTCGCGCTTTCGGCGACCACGGGGTGGTAGATACCGGCCATGGGATCGAGGGTTTCGGGGGCGGTATTGGAGCGCGCGCCGAGCGTGCCGTCGGTGCCTTCGATGACGAGTGACGTCGTCGAGCGTGCCGTCAGTGAAGGAGCCGCGCCGGCACCTCCACAAACGCGAACCGCCGGTCACGTCCTCACGATCGTCGTCGGAATTCTAGGCTGGTTCGTCGTGGTCGGCTTACCGGCACTCCACGCCGTTCCTCACGACGTGCCCTCGGGACCGCTGTCGATCGGCTTGTTCGTCACGGTCATTCTAGCGGCGCGTGCGCTCGCATTTCGGCTCGTCGGTGCGAGCGTGCTGTCGCTCGATTCCGCGTACTACGTCGCGGCAGCGCTGTGCGTCGGCACGATCGAGGCCGGCACCTTGGTCGCGCTCGCGCTGACCGTCGATGCGAGCGTGCGGCTCGCGATGGCCGTGCGCCGTGATCGCCGTGATCCCGATGGCTGGTGGGCCGAGATCGGCTACGTCCTCTACTTCGGTGGCATGAGTGGCGGCTTGCTCGTCGCGTGCGGCTGGATGTTCGGCGCCGACAAGCTGGTCGGGCATCACCCGTCGCCGTGGAATGCTGCGCTCCACGTCATCGCGATCGCCGGCGTGTTGCTGGTCTCGCACTACACGATCCAGGGCATCCGTCATCGCCTGCTCGGTCATTCGCTGCGCGGCTACCTTCGCGAGCTCGCGCTTCCGGGCATCGCGGCCGAGGCATCGCTGATGCCGATCGGCGTCGTGCTCGTGCTGCTCTACGATCCGGATCAGCCGCTCGGGTTCGTGCTGCTCTCGATCACGTACCTCTTGATCAACTTCGTGTTCTCGCGGCTGTCGCGCACGAGCAAGTTGCTCGAAGATCGCGTGCACGATCTCGAAATTTTAAACGCGACCGCGCGCCGTTTCTCCTCGTCCCTTCAGGTCGAGGAGCTTGTCGAAGCGGTCGCGCGCGAGACCTCGAATGCGATCCCCGACGCCGATGCGGTCGCCCTGATTCACCGTCGCGCAGGGCGCGATTCGGAGCTGATGATCGACAGCTACGATCGCCAGGCCGACAAGTTCTTTCGTACCGCGATGATCGCGGGGGCGGGGGCCGCGGGGTGGGTCATGACGAACGCCACCTCGCGCTCGATCGAGGACCTCACGCTCGCCGATATCGAGAGCGATGGCGCGGAGCACGGCATTCGCTCGTGGCTCGGCGTGCCGCTCGTGATGTACGGCGAGGTCGAAGGAGTGATCGCCGTGCAGTCGACGCGCCCCAAGGCATTTGGGCTCGGGTGCGTGCGGTTGCTCGAGGCGCTTGCCCTCCAGATCGCCGCCGCGCTGCAAAACGCGCATCTCTACGAGCTCGCGATGGTCGATGGCCTGACCGGCCTCTACGTCCGCCGCTACTTCGACGCGCGGATCGAAGAAGAGATCGCACGTTCGGCTCGCTACAAGACGGCGTTCTCCGTGATCATGATGGACGTCGATGATTTCAAGAAGCTGAACGACAGCTACGGGCATCTCGTCGGCGACCGTGTGCTGCGCGCCATCTCGACCGTGGTGAAGTCCCAGATGCGCGGCGTCGATACGGCGACGCGCTATGGCGGCGAAGAGATCGCGGTCGTACTGCCGCGCACCGAGATGGTCGGCGCGTACAACCTCGCCGAGCGTATTCGCGAGGGCATCGCGGATCTACGGCTCACGACCGACGACGATCCGCCGAAGGTGCTAACCGTGAGCGTGTCGCTCGGGATCGCGGCCTTCCCCGAGAGTAAGGCGCTGGACGGTACCGATCTCGTGCGCCGCGCGGATCGCGCACTGTACCGCGCCAAGAAGATGGGCAAGAACCGCGTCGAGCTGTTCTGGAGCGACGAATCGGGACCTCGACGTCTCGAGACCTTCGACGGTGAAGAGGGCGCCGAGCCCGCCACGCCGGTGAACCCTGAGGAGCCCACCGGGGTATGAGCGACGACGGTATGCAGGGCCGCAAATGGGCGGAGCGCAAGGTCGGGCTCGCGCGGTTGTGGGCACGAACGAAGCAAGTGCTGACCTCGGATCCGACCAGCTCCGAGGACGACGATCGCGTGATCGACGAGGAGGCCGCGAAGGTCCTCGCCGCGCAAGCCGGTAGGTTGAAGGGCGGGCTCGCGAAGGTCGCGCAGCTCGCCGCCTACGATCCGGGTGCTTCGCTCGGCAACAAGCGCGGCGCGACCGCCGGTGCACGTGCGGTGCTCGGTAACCTCTGGAGCCAGGCGCCGGCGGTCAGTGGTGCTTCGATCACCAGCGTGATCGAAGCCGATCTCGGCAAGCCGCCTCAGGCGCTGTTTGCTAGCTGGGAGCAGACGCCGCTCGCAGCCGCATCCCTCGGTCAGGTTCACGCCGCGACGCTGCGGGACGGCACCTCGGTGGTCGTCAAGGTCCAGTATCCCGGCATCGCCGACGCGCTGCGTGCGGATCTCGACGACGCGGGCTTCATGCGCCGCCTCGCCGGTGCGGAGATAGGTGAGACCCTCGATGCGAGCGGCCTCGCCGTGCTCGGCGATGCGGTGCGCGGCGAGCTCGATTACCGCGCCGAGGCCGTGAGCCAGGCGCGGTTCGCCGCCGCCTGGGCCGATGATCCAGTGATCCGCGTGCCGCGCGTGATCGACGAGTTTTCGACGGCGCGCGTGCTCACGATGACGCGTGCACCGGGCCGCTCGATCCCCGATCTCGCGGGCGCTCCGGCAGAGCTCCGCGCGCAAGCCGCGCTCGGGATCTATCGAGCGGTCTGGGGTAGCCCGCTCGTGCATCGCTTGCTCAACGCGGATCCGAACCCCGGCAATTTTCTCGTCGAACAGAAAGCCGATGGTCACGTGCTCGTGTGGTGCTTGGATTTCGGCTGCGCGCTCGAGTTGCCCGAGAGCGTGCGCGCTGCCGACCGCGAGCTGTGGTGGGGGCTGCTCGACGAGGATGGCGCCGCGGCGGCCGAGCGCTTCCGGATGGCGCTGTCGCGCTCGGGTCTCCTCAAGCGCAGTGATTCGCTCGCGACCAGCGCGCACCGCGATTGGGAGCGGGCGCTCGTCGCCCCGCTCGCGACGCAAGGTGAGTTCCACTGGAACAGCGCGTACGCGAGTGACCTCGCGGAGACCACGGGGCGCGTGCTCGCCGCCGGTGGCGTGACGCTACCAGGCGATGTGTTGCTCCTGTGGCGCCAGCGGCTCGGTGCCGCTGCCGTGATCGCGATGCTCGATGCGAAGGCCCCGTTTCGGCGAGCGCTCTACGATCTCATCGGCCACGGCAAGCGCGCGCTGCGCTAGTGGCCGGTTAGCGACGTCAGTAGGTTTGCGAAGAGAACTTTGTCGACCTTACGGCGTACGACACTGGCTCGATCCAGCGCGCTGATGGGCGACCTCACGAATGCGCTCGAATTTTTAGGGTCAGCCGCCGCCGTACGTGTAGCGAAGATACAGGCGCGAGTCGATCGCCTTCATGTTAGCGAACTGCGGGACCAAGAACCCATCGACGCCGAGGCCGACCGCGTAGTGGCGATTCTCGAGCTGGTACTCGATGCCTGCGCCGGCGTGAAACGTGATCGAAAAGTGCTCGCCCGGGTCGGTGATCTTCACCACCTCGAGCACGTTCGACGAGATCATCGCGACGCCAGCACCGCCCTCGAGGAACAGCGCGATGCGTTCGAAGCGGCCGCCGAGCCGCCCATCGACGCCGCCGCGGTAGAGCTGGAAGAACTGGCCCGTCGGCGGGGGTGGCGTGGTCGCCTCGTGCGTCGACGCCGCAGCGTAGATGCCGAGCGAGAGAAACGAGAAGATATCGCGGCCGATGCGGAGCGAGATCTCGGGCCCGACCGCTGCGTCTTTCGACGTCTTCGGCAGGAATGCAGTCGCGCCGAGCCCGCCTTCCGCGAAGAAGCCGGTCGATGCAGTGCGTGGCGGGGTCTCGACGTCCGGCTCCGCGACGCTAGGCATCACGACTGCCGGAGCAGGCGGCGTGGCATCAACACCCATCTGGCTGAATTCTACAGTCGATCGACGAGCTACGGCGTGTACGCGGGCACGAAAGCGGCCGGGTCGAGGATCGTGAGCTCCGCGGCGGCCGCGTTCATCCCCATGTTGTGGATGACATCGTCGACGTGCGGGCGGACGCGGACGTTGAACGCGATCGTCATGTGCTTGTCGGCTTGCATCGAGATGTCGACACGGACGATGTTGCGAAATGCGGAGCGCGGCACCAGGCTGCCCATCGGGTCCTGCGGCGGCGGATTGCCACCGGTCGTCGTGGGCTTCTGGATCGCCGAGAGCGGTTGGAACGAAGCGTCATTCTTGTTCACGGTGAGCGTCGCCGCGTACATGTTGATGTTCGCGCGCGAGATCTGATCGAGATCGATCGTGGCTTCGAGTAGCTGGTCCTCGCGGAAGATGCCGTCGTACTGGCCCTTCGCCTGGATGTCGATCGGCGTGTTGCCAGCGAGGTTCGGCGGGGGAGGCGATTCGTCGCCGCCCGGCATGATCATCGCCGGGTCCCACGCGAACTTCTCGTTCGCCGCGTTGAGCGCGACCCTCACGGTGCCGGGGATGTCGTCGAGGTTCAGCACCGTGTACTCGACCGAGATGTCGTACTGGTCGACGCGGTAGAGCGGCACCTCGACATCGGCAGGCAAGGTCTTCTGGAGATCCTCGCGCTTCTTCGTGAGGTCCGGGGTCTCGGGCCGGACGGGGATGTGGAGTGAGCCAACGACGATCGAAGGCGAGTCCTTCGCGCCGCCGATCTTCATCGCGTTCGCACTATCGAGCTTGCACGTGTCCTTCGTGTCGGCGGTGCCGCAATCGATGTATTGCGGGTCGTTCGCACAACCCACAGCCGCGATACCGACGAGCGAGATCGAGATGATCGCCTTCATGGTCAGCCTCCTCCTTGAGAGTAAACGAACGGCCACTTCACGTTCGACGTTCCGCCCTTGGCCGGGAACTTGAGACGCATCAGGTTCGAGTTCACGCAGCTCTCGACCTCGTCGTTCTTGAGCGTGCTGCCACCGGCGTTGCGAGCGCTCTTGACCGTGCCGTCGCCACTGATCACGAACTGCATCTTCAGCGTTCCGCCCAGGCCCGGATTCCGATTGAGCTCTTTCTGGTAACAAGCCTTGAACAAGCCGGCGCGCGACACGATCACCCGCTTGATCTCTTCTTCGGTCAGGCCGTTGAAGTCACCTTCGCCCGTGCCGACCGCAACCTTCACCTCCTTCATCCCCGTGCCGCACGGTGGCTTCGCACAGTTGCCGCCACCGGGGCGGTTCCCACCAGTGTCGATCTTGCCCTTGTTCGAGACGAAATCGCCTTCGGCATCGCCTCCACCGCCGTTGCCGTGGCCCTTGCTACCGCGCGTGGTGCCCGTACCGTTGCCTTCGCCGACGCCCGTGCCGCCACCCGGACCGAAGCCGATGTCACCGCGCTTGAGCGTGTCGCCCTTGATGCCGGTGAACTTCGACAGGCTCGTATCGAGGTTGTGGTTGATGATGTTGTCGATCGTCTTGACGTTCTTGCCCTCGAAAAATGCGACCTTCGGCGGCGCAGGCGGAACATCCTTCGCATTCGGGTCGCGGGCGCGTTCCTTCTCGCCTTTGCCGCCCGCCGCTCCCTGATCGTTCTTGGTCGCGGTGTTTTTCGGCTTCTCGGGCGTCGCCGCAGCGGCCGTCTGTTCCTTCTTCGCGCCGGTGGTCTTCGGCTTCTCGGGGGGTTGCTCGGGCTCGAGGCGCGTCACGAGGTACGTGCCGGTCAGCTCGCGGCTACCGGGATAGACCCAATCGTTGCCACCTTGATAGAGCTTGAACGTCGCGACGAGGAAGGCCGCGTGGAGAAGGACCGAGAACCCGAGCGAGCTCTGCGCTCCTTCATCCTGCCGCGTGATCGCATAGCCGAGCGATGCGAGGGCGAGGGCTGCGGCCGGGAACACGGCGCCGCGGAACAGCGCCTCCGCGACCTTCATCAGCGTGTCGCTACCGAGCAGCGTGTAGCCCGGATCCCCCATCTTGACGTAGAAGATGGCGCCGAGCACGAGCGTGGAAATCAGGTAGCCCCCGAGCCCGGCGGCGATCACTGGCGGCGTGAAGAACGGCTGCGCGTCCTCGACGGGAACGAACTGGAAGAACAGCTTGTAGTCGCCGCTCTCGTCGAGCTCGATGACGCCCCAGTCCTTGGCGCTGATGTGCGCCGCGCGGAACCCGCCGACATTCTCGCTGCTGCCGTCACCGCGCGCGACGAAGTCGGCGACCTTGGTCTCCGTGCCGTCGATGCAGATCGTGCCGCGCATCCGCTCGCCGAGCGTGAGCAAGTAGCCGCGGTTGCCGGGGCGAACGATCGCGAACTCTCGGGGCAGCCCGATATCGGGCACGATGAATGTCGGCTTTCCGGAGTGACCGACGGTGATGGTCGTCGGCTTCTCGAGCACGACGTCTTCCATCACTTCGTCGCACCAGATCAGCGCCGTGCGGAGTGCGACCGTCTTGCCCTTCACAGCGATTCTTCCTCGATGGATTTGACCATGTGCGGAATGAACGAGCGCTTCTCGAGGCTCGAACGCTCGAGCTCTTCGTTCGCGCGCTCGAGGAAGTAGAGCAACTGCGGCGAGCGGTTCGAGCCGTTCAGCGAAAGACCGCTGAAGTCGAAGTTCTTCACCTTGCCGGTGCCGGACTCCTTTGCGGTGACCGTCGGCTTGGCGTCTTTGTCGCCGCCTTTGTCGCCGCCTTTGTCGCCGCCTTTGTCGCCGCCTTTGTCGCCAACGTCTGGCTTCGGTGTCTTGTCCGCGGGAGGCGGCGCTTTCTTACCTCTCGGCTGCGCGCTTACCGGTGCGGAGAACGCACACATGGCGAAGACCAGAGCGGCTCGCAGCCCCCAACTGTGGGCAGTGGCCCTCACTTGCATTTGACGTCCTTGCACCTGGTCTCGGCGTCCTGGCGTTTACCGTGGCTCGACGAAGCTTCTTGCAGATAGCGCTCCAGATCCGCCTTCCCACCGGCGTTGTCCTCGGTGAAATCTAGCTTGAGTACGACGAGGTTCCACATGGCATCCGCGCGAGGTGTGCTCCGCTTTGGAGCCTCTTTGACCACGCGATCCCAGGTTTTCTTGGCTTCGTCGTAGGCCTTCAACCCGCGCTGAGCGATCCCGAGCGCGACCGCCGCGGCGAAGTCATCCGGGCGCTTCTCCACGATCGCGGCGAGCTCGGACTTGGCGCGCGCGTAATCGCCAGCATCGAGCAACACGGCGGCCTTGTTGAAGCGTGCATCGATGAAGTTCGCATCGAGCGCGGCCGCCTGGTCGAATAGCTGAAACGACTCCTGCGGCTTGCCTTGACGCGCGGCGAGCAGCGCCAGTGCGTTGTAGACGCTCGGGTCCTTCGCATCCATCTGCACGGCCTTCGAGAGCACGAGCTGCGCGAGCTCGAAGCGCTTCTGGGCAAGATAGATCTGGCCGAGCTCGGTGTAGATCCGCGCGTTGATGCCGCTGGTCCGCACGGTATCGCGGAGGACCTCGACGGCGTCGTCGTATTCGCCCGCATCGCGCAGGAGCGAGGCGAGCCGCGCGGCAACGTCGCGCTTGTTCGGATCGTCCTCGTCCATGTTCTTCGTCGCGGCTTCGTAATCGGCGCGGGCTTCCTTCTTCTGCCCGGCGCGCCGATGCGCCTCCGCGCGCGCCATCAATGACGAGGTGTGACCCTTGTTGATCTCGAGCGTTTTTGAGAAGTCGTCGATCGCTTCGTCGTCGTCGCCTTCCTTCCAGGCGATCGTGCCGAGGTCGAACCACGCTTCCCAGATCGACGGATCGATCTTGAGGGCTGCACGGAGCCGCGCACGCGCCGTCTCGCCCGCCTCGGGACCGCCGAGGCGGATCGCGCGCATCGCGGCTTCAAACTCTTTGTACGCAGCCGGTTTTACCGGATCGCGCTTCTGCTTTTGCTTCGTCGCGACACTGGTCTCGGCGCGCTTGGCGCCACCGCCACACCCGGCGGGCAGGACGCACGCGGCGAGAGCAAGGACGAGCATGATGCGTTTCATCGCGCCACCTCCGTCACGATTTCAGGTGAAGGCGGGCGGTCACCCGAGCGCTCGTGCGCCCGCGACTCGCGCTCCGGGGGATACTTCTTCGCGGCGAGCTTGCCCAGCGACTCGCGAATCTTCGCGGTGTAGTCGTTGTAGACCTGCATCTGGATCGCCTTGGTGTAGCCGATGGTGAACGTCTCGACGGCCTTGTCCTGGATCTGGATGACCTTCTCGTTGATCGCGTTCTGATACGCCTCGCACTCGCCCGGCTTGAGTCCAGCGGGGCAGTTCGCGGCCGCATTTGCGAGCGCATCGGCGAACACGTCGTAGATCTGGCCATCGCGATAGAGCGCGGCGGTCGCCCACTTGAGATCGTTGAAGTCGGCGATCGAGAAGTAGACCTTCTCGGCTTCGGCCAACAGCTTCGTCTTCTTCGTGAGCGCCGCACCGAGCTGGCTCGGCTTGACGTCGATCGAGACCTTCTCGTAGTCCTTGAAGATCAGGTCGCCTTGGTTGTAGCGAGCCTCGGCCGCCCAGCTCTTGCCATCGGTCTTCGCCGCGCCGCTCGCGCGTTTCCACAGAGTTTCGGCGGTCGTGAACTCGTCCTTGGCCTTCTTGGTCTGGCCGAGCTTCAACAGCAAGCGACCGGCGCGAACGTGCGCTTCGATCACGCGCTTGTTCGTCGAGGCGTACGTCCGTGCGTACTCGTTGTACGCCTGGAGGGCGGGGCCTTCCTGGCCCGCTTCCTCGTAGACCACGCCGATGTTGAACGCGACATCCGGCGCGTCTTTGCGCGATGCGTACTGCTTCGTGTACTCTTTGTAATGCGCGATCGCCTTGTCGTTCTGACCGAGCGCCTGGCGTAACAGGCCGGCGTTGTACAGGGCGTCCGGCGCCTTCGCGCCCTTGCCGAACTTCTGGACCACGATCTCGTACGCCTTCGCAGCGCGGTCGTAAAAGATCGCTTGCTCGTAGACGACACCGGCGTTGAACGCCGCCTTCTCGGCGAGGTCGGGTGCGGTCGTGGCGTACTGCGTGGCGAGCTCGAGGTAGATGTCGGCCGCGTCCTCGGGGCGCTTCGCCTTCTCGTACATCACGCCCGCGTTCGTCATCGCCTGCGCCGCGGTCTTCTGATCGACCGAGGGCTCCTTCGGGATGCGCAGGTAGAACGTGGCGGCCTTATCGTACTTGCCGCCATCGGCGTAGTGATCTCCGCTCTTCTGGATCGATTCGACGATCAGCTTGGTCAACCGATCCTGCTGATCCTTGGAGGCGAACGACGGCGCGGACCTGAGCTTACGTGCCCAGAACTCGACGTTCTCGTAGTCCTGCGCCTTGTTCAGCGCCGAGAGGATGCGATCGCCAGCGGGGCCCGCGTTGGCGTCCTTCGGATACTTCGTGACGATGACGCCAAAGCGTTTGATCGCCTCGTCGTACTCTTGATAGTCGTAGAACATCTGGCCGTTCTTGAAGATCACGCCGACCAGCTTGTCGTCGGCGGGGAACAGCGTCGCGTAGAGGTCGATTGCCTCGCCGAACTTCTTGTCGACCGGTGCGATCTTCTTGCGGCTCGCGACATCCTTCGGGCGCGCGGCTTCGAAGGCGCCCATCGCATTGAGCAGGGCTTGCTGGTGCAAGGGGCCTACCGGTGCACTCTTGCCGACCGCGAGGTACTCGTCGCCGGCGTCTTCGACCTTCGCGAGCTTGAAGCAGAGGATGTCGGCCCGGTAGTAGCGAATCTCTGTCGCCTTCGCCGAGGCGTTCTTGCCGGTGCCGAACGCGCCGAGATACGATTCGTACGCGTCCGCGGCCTTGGTGTAGAGCCGCAGGATCTCCGGCGGGCTCTTCGGCGTGGTCACACACTCGGTGAGCTTCGGGATCTTGAGCGCCTTCTCGCGGAGTTGTGCTTCGCCATGGATGTTCGTCGCGGTGTCGCGGACGAGCTTCTCGGTCACTTCGAGCGAGCGATCGAGCGCGTCGCGATTCTTCTGCTGCTTGGCCCAATCGGTGTTCGGGCCGTAATGATCGAGGAGGACCTTGATCTCGTCTTGCGCCTTCTCGACATCGAGCGCGCTGTTCCAGTTCTCGATGATGTTGCGCTGGTAGTCGGCCGCCCTGATCGAGGCGGGCTCCATCTTGACGAGGAAGCGGTAGGCCTCGTTCGAACGATCGTACTCGGCCTGACCGCCGTAGCTCTCGGCGACCTTGATGAGCACGTCTCGCGAGTACTTCTCACCACCGATCGACGCGAGGAAGTCGAACACCTCCTGCGCGCTGATCGAGCGATCTTCGGTGAACACGACCACGAGGTATTCGAGAGCTTCATCGCGCAGCGAGGCGCTGCGTCGCCGTTGCGACTCGGAGCCCGACCGCTCGGCCTCGACTGCCTTGTCGAGGACGCGCTTGAAATCTTTCGCGGCTTGCTCGGTCGCGCCGAGCTTCCATTCGCACCACGCAGTCTTGAACAGCGCCAGGTCACTCGTCGCCGCGTTGTCCGGAATGTGCGTGTAGGCCTGCTTGGCCTTCTCCCACTTCGCCGCCTGGAAGTAGTGCTCGCCGACCATCATCCACGAGTCGCCGTAGAGCGGCGATTTCGGAAATCTATCGATGACCTCCTGGAACGAGCCCATCGCCTCGTCCTCGCGGTTGTCTTCCTTGGCCGCGAAGCCGATCAGGTACGTGACCAGATCCATGCGCCGAAACGTCGGGTGCTTGTCGTGGAGCTCGCGATAGAGCGCCTCGGCCTCTTTGAGCTCGATCTTGGGCTCCTTGGGCTGATCGCATTCGCCCTTCTTGACCGAACACTTCTCGAGCGCACGCGAGAAGCCGTCCATCTTGATGAGATAGGTGCGGCGCGCTTCTTCCCACAGCAGCTCGGCGAGCTTGAACACGCCCTCGGCGCGCGCGTCGCCTTGCGGCTTCTGCTCGGGGGGCAGCGGCTCGAGGAACGTGCGAAGCAGGCCGATCGCTTCGGTGCGCTTGGCATCGCGCGCGGTCTCGGTCGAGTTGAGGAGGACCTTGAGCTCCTTGGTCAGTACCGGCGCCTCGGGCGAGGGTGGCCGCTTGCGGATGTAGAGCTCGGCTGCAGGGCCACGCTGGACATCGATCTCTTGCGATTGCTTCTGCGCGAGTGCGATGCCCGGCAAGAGGAGCAACGCGACGATGAGCAGCTTCATGATCATCGGAAACCCTCGTATTCATCAGCCCAGTACTCGCCCTGAAACGGCCAGTACTCTTCGTCGTCGCCGATCATGCTCGCGTTCCACAGCCGGCCGCGCAACTCCTCTGGGAACCGGCCGGCCGCGAGGTCCTGGACTTCGATGTCGAGCTTGCGCTTCTGCCCGATCACCGCGTCGACCTTGCCGAGCTTGGCCTTGTCGAGGACCTTCTTGTTTTCTTCGTACAGGTGCTCGACCGCCTTTTGCGCGAGCGCGTCACCGGCCTCGTCGAGCTGGAGCGACAGTGCATGGGCGCTCTTGTCGAGCCGACGCGCCTCGCCGATGTCGGCCTCGATCAGCGGCTTGATGCTCGAGGTCGCTCGCGCGGACACCGCTTGCGCCGCAGTATCGGCCGCGGCGACCGCAGCTTCGCCAGCCTTGGTGACCCTCGCCCGAAGCTCCTCGAGCCGCTTGAGCTCGTCACCCGCGGCATCGGCGGCCATCGAGCCGTCGCGCTTCGCACGCGCGATCTCGTCGTGCTGCTCGCTCACTTGCTTGGCGAGCCGGCGTAGATCCTCGACCGTCGCGTTCGCATCGGAGAGCTGCTCTTGCTCGAGCGTCTTGGTCGTCGAGATCTTTTGAACTTTCGTTTCGGCGACCTGCGACGCGAGGTTCTGCCACTGCCGCGCAGCTTGCGGTGCGCTGTCCGCGAGCTCGTGGATGCCGTTGACCGCATCGTTCAAGCGCAGGAACTTCGGCTCGAGGCGGAGCAGGGCAACGACGTCATCGATCGGTGCGACCGCCGAGGTCGTGCCCACCTTCTTGCCATCGACCTGACCGGTATCCTTGATCTCGCGGTAGCGCGACAGCGCCTTCGCGAACAGCTGCTTGCGAAGCGTGGGATCCTTACGCGCGCGATCGATCTCGTCGACGACGGGCGTCAGCCGCGCGACGAGCCCGTCGTACCATTTCTGCGAATCGTCGAACTTGCAGTCGGCGAGCTCGGTGTAGCCGGCCAGGAGGCTCGCTTCGGGCCACAGCGGCGAGGTCGGGAACGTGCGCAGGAACTCGTGGACGAGGTCACGCGCCGTGGCGAGCTCGCGCTTCTGGTACATCGACCACGAAGCCTCGAACAGCGCGTCGCTCAGGTAGAGCGAATCATCGGGGATCTGGAAGTAGTGGTAGTACGCGTCGTCGTACTCACCTTGCTCGTGTGCGAGGCGGCCGAGGCCGAGCCGCGCGAGATCCTTGACCGTGAAGTAGCGATCGTCGACGACGAACGTGAACTTGCTGTTGTCTTCGGTCGCCGCGATCTCGCACATCGCTTCGGCCGAGCTCTTGAGCTCGCCCTTGCGCGCCCAGATCACGCCGCGCAGATAAACCGCCGAGGAATACAGCCGGCTCTTCTTCGAGACCAGCGCGAGCTCGCCCTGCGCGTCGGTGAGCTTGCCGTCGTCGTAGGCAGCGCGCCCACGCAGATAACTACGCTCGCCGGCGGCGGAGGCGGGGATCGATTCGGTCTTGATCGCTTCGAGCCGCGCGAGGACCCGCGCATGATCGCGAGTCTCGATGCCGATATCGACGGCGCGGCGGTGGGCCGGCCCCCAGTAGGGCGCTGCAGGACCGCGCTTGAGGATCACTTCGATCACCTCGAGCGAGGCGCCGTACGCACCGGCACGCGCGAGCGCGACGGAGAGATCGTATTCGGCATTCTGGAACTCGACGAAATCGGTGAACGAGGCGTAGCGCGGTGATTTTACGATCGCGTAGAGCGCGACCGCCGCATTCGTGAACGCACCATCGGTGAGCAGCTTCTCGCCGGTGCCGAGCTCGCGCTTGAGCGTCTCGAGCGTACCCGATTCGACGTCGATCAGCCGCATGCTCTCGAGCGCGCTGAAGTACTTCGCCAGCGGATCATCGACGTCGGCCGATTTCGGCCTGGGATCGTCGTTTCCCTTCGCATACGCGGTCGCTGCGAAGAGGACGAAAGCGACTGCTCCAAGTGCGAGCTTCACTTCTTGCCCTTCGGCGCCTCGGCGCCCTCGGGCGGCTTCGCCGATTTCACGGCGACATCGATGCCGAGCCCGTAGTTGCCGTGCTCGCTGCGCTTCCATTCGTAGGCGATGTCACCGGAGTCGTGCGCTTTCGCGCTGACCTGGAGATCCTTCTGCGCGACCGCCTTCACGACGATCTGTGATTCGGTCGTCGAGGTGAACGAGTCGTCGTCCTTACCGGTCGCTTCGACGTGGAACGTCACGAGGTGGCGCCCCGGCGCGACGTAGCCATCGAACCGCACGCCGTCATCACCGGCGATCGCGCCACCTGCATCCTCGTACACGGTCGCGCCGTCGAGCCGCACGCTCGACTTGGAGACGCCGTAGTAGCGGCCGGACTGCCAGGTAAACTTGATCGTGATCCGCGTCGAATATAGCTGGCTCGCCACCGCGTTCGCACGTGCGCGCGATTTGAACAGCTCGTCGCGCAGCGAGAGATACTCCTGGCGCAGCGAATCGACGTCGGGACCTTTCTCCTCGGAGACGGACTCGGTCTTGGTCTTGGTCTCGGTCGGCACGCTCGCCGAACCGGTGCCGGTCGCGGGTGGCGTCGAGGCCGAACCTGCGGCGGCTTTGTCGGCGGCTTCTTTGGCTTCTCTGTCGGCTGCGGCCTTGTCGGCCGCCTCTTTTTCCGCGGCTTCCTTCGCGGCTGCCGCATCCTTGTCCTTCTGCGATTGCTTCGGCGGCTTCTTGGTCCGATGTGGAGCAGCGAGCGCGACCGAACCGCCGCTGACCGCGACAAAGGCGGCAGAGGCGGCAGAGGCGAGCAGGATCAACGCGACTCGAGAGTTGCTGGCCTTCATCGTCTAGTCTCCAGACTTCGTGCGATCAGTTGTGGAACGGCAAAAACACGGACAGTCCCGCCGTGATCGCGATGTCGTTCACCAGGAAGCGTTGGTCGAGCAGGTCTTGCCGGAACGTGCGGTTACGCGCATCGATCCGGAACGCCACTGCCTGACCCGCGAATAGTTTAATGCCGAAACCGAGGATGCCAGCAGCACCTCGACTGGTCTTCGAGTCGATCACGCCGACCCCAAGGTCGCCATGAAGGTCGAAGTGGATGATGCTGCCACCAAGTCGCAGCTTGCCGTACACCGGGCTCCACATCAGGAGCGACTCGACGAAGTACTGCGGCTCGTACGTATCGGTCAGCAACACGCCACGCATGTCCTCGAGCGCGCGGATGATGTCGGCATTCGCGTGCGTGTACCAGCCCGCGAACTCGACAGCCGTCTCGTCGGTCATGTGATACGTGTACTGCGCGCCGACGATGTATGTGCCCGACAACAAGTCGCTGTCGTAGTAGCCGCCGCTCACGCTGATCTCGTGGCGACCTTGTTTGATGAACAAGCGGTCGACCGCGCCGCGGCGCTTGCGCTTCACCGCGAGCCGATCGGCGATATCCTGGTCGATGCACATCTGTGTGGTGCGCTCGATGATTCCGGGCTTACGCGCGGGCGGATCGTTGGCCGCCGGCTTCTGCGCATCGGCATCCTCGAGGTTCGCTGAGTCTTGCGCGTGGGCGAGCTCCGGCAGCGCGACCAGTACGAGCAGTACGATGAGCGCTTTCACAGGCCCGTCGGAATCCACAGCGAGAGGCCCGCTGTTGCGATGATGTTGTGGGTAAACCGCGTCTCGCCGGCGATCTCTTCGATCGCCATCAAGTCGCGCGTGTCGAGCCGGATCGTGGCGAAGCTCGTGACGAAGAAATCGATCGCTGCGCCCGCGTCGAACGACAGGCCTTGCACCGCGTCCTGGAACATTCGCCCACCACCACCGAACAACATGATGTCGGTGTGGACGATGCCCCCGCCGAGCTTGAGCTTCGCGTGGATCGGCGCCCACACCGCATTACCGAGCGCGATGTACGCCATGCCGGCCTTGAAGCGGTTGTCGCCGAAAAACTGGTTGAGCGGCGCGTCGAGATCGAGCGTCAGCGGCGTCAAGTCGAACTCGGCCTGGATGCCGAAGTCTTCGGTGAAGAAGTAGCCGAGCGAGCCACCGGCGACCCACGCCGACGAGGTCAGATCTCCGCCGTACATGCCGCCGTGCACCACCAGGTTGAGCTTGTGGCGCTTGAGGAAGTTCTTCTTCTGGACGCCGCGCGGCTTGAGCGTCTCGCCGAGCTCGCCCGCGATCGTTTGATCGAGACACGAGGGCAGGGGCGCATCGCTCGGCTTGGCGGGCTCTGTCGACGCAGTCGTCGCAGAACGCGCGACGTTTCCGTCCGCAAAAGCGCTTCCACCACCGAGCGCGAGCACGAGGGTGGTGACTGCGAAACCCCACGTTGGTCGCAACAACAGAGGGGAATCGTACAGCCGTTTCTCGTGCGCACACAACTCGACGGACTCACAAGCGGCCGCCAGTTCGTCGGCCGCTGCGTGATACGATTTGCCTCGATGGAGCACTTGACGGGCACGAGGATCCGTCGAGAGGCCACACCGGCGACCGTCAACCTGCGGCGTTGCAAGCTCGTCGTCATCAAGGGCGCCCAGCGCGGCACCGAATTCGTGATCGCGGGTGACGTCATTCGCGTCGGCAAGGCGCCCGAGAACGACCTCGTGCTCGCCGACGAGACCGTGTCGCGCGTCCACTTCGAGATCGTGCGCGATGCCAAGGGCTACCTCGTGCGCGACATGAAGAGCACGAACGGCACGTTCCTCGACTCGGCGGAGGTCAAAGAGGCGTACCTGCGCGCGGGCTCGGTGATCAAGGCGGGCGAGGTCGAGCTCAAGTTCACGCCGTTCGAAGAGCGCATCGAGATCCTCCCGTCGGAGAAGGAAGCGCTCGGCGACATGGTCGGCAAGTCGCCGGCGATGCGCGAGATCTTCGGGCTCGTCGAGAAGATCGCGCCAACCGACGCGACGGTCTTGATCGAAGGAGAGACCGGCACGGGCAAGGACATGATCGCGCGCACGCTGCACCTCCTCTCGCCGCGTGCCGACAAGCCGTTCATCGTCGTCGATTGTGGTGCGGTCGCAGGCACGTTGATCGAGAGCGAATTGTTCGGCCACGAGAAGGGCTCGTTCACCGGCGCGTCGACCGCGCGCCAGGGTGCGTTCGAGCTCGCCTCGGGCGGCACGGTGTTCCTCGACGAGCTCGGCGAGCTGTCGCTCGATCTCCAGCCGAAGCTCCTGCGCGTGCTCGAGCAGCGCGAGCTCCGCCGCGTCGGTGGCACCAAGACTATCAAGGTCGATCTGCGCGTGATCGCCGCGACCCGCAAGGACCTCCGCTCCGAGGTCGAGAAGGGCAAGTTCCGCGAAGACTTGTACTTCCGGCTCAACGTCGTGCCGATCACCGCGCCATCGCTGCGAGAGCGCCGGGAAGACATCCCCCTGCTGATCGATTCGATGTTGAAGAAGCTCGCGCCGGGCGGCGTGAACCTCGCTGATTCGACGCGCGCCGCACTGATGGCGCACGACTGGCCAGGCAATGTGCGCGAGCTTCGTAACGTGATCGAACGTGCGCTCGCGCTAGGCGCGGATCCCGGAATGCTCGTCGCCCCGCTCGGGCAAGATCACGGTCGGCCAAAGGATCCCGCGGACCCGATCGAGTTCGAAGCCGGCCTCTCGTTTCGCGAGACGAAAGAGAAGTGGAACGAGATTTTCGAGCGGCGCTACCTTGCGTGGCTGCTCAAGCGCGCCGACGGTAATATCTCGAAAGCCGCTCGAGATGCCGATATGGATCGCAAATACCTGCACAAGCTGCTGCGCAAGTACGGGATCACCGATCAACCGACCGGCGACGAAGAGAATTGAGCACTGCCGAGGGGCAGTGCGGCGAGCTATGCAGCTACGACGGGCGTGCGCGACGCGAGGCGCGAGACGTAGCGCGACGCGGTGTTGCGCTTCAGGATGCCCTTCGTCACGGCGCTGTCGATCGTGGCGACGGCCTTCTTGACGAGGTCTTTCGCCTTTGCGTCCTTGCCATCGACGGCGACGCGGGCCGCCTTCACGGCGGTGCGAAGGGCCGCCATCGCGGCGCGGTTGCGCGCGCGGTGACGAATCATCTTACGGTTTTGCTTCTGTGCAGAGCGAATGTTCGCCACGTAGTTCTCCTGGGACAGCCGGGCGCATAGAGGCGCCTAAACGAAGCAGGCATTTACCCCGCAGTTGGACGGGGTGTCAATGGCCGGGTCCGCCGCCCGAGGCCTGAGCTGGATTCGTGTGGAGTCTCGCGGGAGTACCCGACTGTTCTGTGGATAAGTCGTGGGTAGATGACGAGACGATGACGCGATCCCCTCGAAGAGTGAGCCGCGGGATCGCGACTGCACAAAAAAGCGTCACTTTTCTTGCCCGCGGTTTCGCGACGCTACGACCTTTTTCGCGTCGTTCCAGAGCGCGTCCATCTCCTCGAGGTTCGATTGCGCGGGCGTCTTGCCACGCTGTTCGAGCAAATCCTCGACGACCTCGAACCGATGCTGAAATCGCAACGTCGCGTCGACCAGCGCATTCTCGGCGTCGACGTGGAGCTTGCGAGCAAGGTTCACGCACGCGAGCAAGAGATCGCCGAGCTCGGCATGCTTCTGTGCCTGGTCGTTGTCGCCGATCGCTTCTTCGACCTCGGCGACCTCCTCCTTCACCTTGTCGAACGAGCCCTGCCAGCCCGGCCAATCGAAGCCGACCTTGCCACAACGCGAGCCCATCTTCTGTGCGCGCGAGAGCGCCGGACCCAGCGGGATGCCGTCGAGCGTGCGCTTGGGCGTCTCTCCCTTGGCGGCCTTCTCGGCCTTCTTGATCTCGTCCCACTGGGCGAGCACCTGCGCGGACGTCTCGACGTTACCCGTGCCGGGGGCCGCCGCGAACACGTGCGGGTGGCGATGGACCAGCTTGTCGCTGATGCCCTTCACGACCGCGTCGATGTCGAAGGCGCCTTCCTGCTGGCGAATCGCCGCGTGGAAGACCACCTGCATCAGTAAATCTCCAAGCTCTTCGCAGTGGCCGGCCACGTCGTGGCGGGCAAGAGCGTCGATCACTTCGTACGTCTCTTCGACGAGGAACGGCCGCAGCGAAGCGAGCGTCTGCTCGCGGTCCCATGGGCAGCCACCGGGAGCGAGCAGGCGGTCCATGATTTCGACCAACCGCGACAGCGAGGCGCCAGGGACGGGATTTGACGTTGTCACCCGTGTGCTATACCGCCGCTCCTTCCGTGACCAAGCCTCCAACAACGACGAAACGGGAGAAACTCTCGTTCGATGATCCCGAAGCGCTGCAAGCCCTGATCGGGAGCAACAACAGCCGGTTGAAGCTCGTCGAGCGGACCGCGGGCGCGGAGATCCATCTGCGCGGCAACGAGCTCACGATCGAAGGCGACTCGGTCGCGACCGGCTTGGCGAAAGCCGCGCTCGAGCAGCTCTACGAGCTCGCGCTCGCCGGCAAGCCGCTGTCGTCGGATGACGTCGTGCGCGCGGTCAAGCTGCTCCAGGGCGGCAGTGGCGAATCGATCGGAGCGGTGTTCGGCGATACGATCCTCGCGCCGCGCGCGGGTCGCCCGATCGCGCCGAAAGGCGCCGCTCAGAAGAAATACGTCGACCTCGTGCGCGAGAACGACATCGTGTTCTCGATAGGTCCCGCCGGTACCGGCAAGACCTATCTCGCGATGGCGCTCGCCGTCAAAGCGCTGCTCGACAAGCAGGTTCGCCGGATCATCCTGACCCGTCCCGCGGTGGAGGCAGGCGAGTCGCTTGGCTTTTTGCCGGGCACCCTCGAGGAAAAGATCGATCCGTACCTCCGGCCGCTATTCGATGCGCTCGGCGACATGATCGATCTCGACAAGCTGCAGCGGCTGATGGCCGACAAGACCATCGAGGTCGCTCCGCTCGCGTTCTTGCGTGGCCGTACGTTGAACGACGCGTTCATCGTCCTCGACGAGGCGCAGAATACGACCCCGGCGCAGATGAAGATGTTCCTGACCCGCATGGGCTACGGCTCGCGCATGGTGATCACGGGTGATCCCACACAGACCGACCTCCCGGCCGGGCAGCGCAGCGGTCTGCGTGATTCCCTGGGGCTGATCGAGGGCATCCGTGGCATCGGCATGATCGAGTTCGGCGATGCCGACGTGGTCCGCCATCCGCTGGTGGCCGCGCTGATCCGCGCGTACGACGCACGCGACCGCGCCAAGTCCATTGCCAGCGAGATGCGCCGGCCGCGGGACGCGAATGCCGACCACGAAGACACGGGTGGTGGCGATCCCGACGCACCCGAGGCACGCTAGACTTTAACGATGGTGGTGAGCTCCCCGGACGATCTGGTCGCAGCGGTCTCGCGCGATTGCAGGATGTCCGGGTATCGCGTGCGCCGGCAAGGCGAGGGCTGGATCGAGCTCGAAGTCATCGCGCAACGCGCGCGCAGCCCGGTGATGCTCGTGCTCGCGTGGCCCGAGACCTGGCGCGACGCCGTCGCGTTCGCGCCGCACCTCACGCGCGCGCGCGCCGGCAACTATGGCCTCATCGTCGTCGGTACGTCCGAGGAGCTCGAGGAAGCGAAGCTCGACACCGTCTCGACCGATGCGGATCTGACCGCGCTGAGCGCGCCGGTCACGATGGTTCAATTATTACTAGCGCTGCGCTCGCGCGCGGATGCGATCGCGATGCGGATCACCGCGGCCACGATCGAGCTCGAGCACGAGCGCGCGCGGCACGAGAACGAGATGTTGATCTCGATCGGTCGATCGCTGTCGCAGCTCGATATCGAATCGCTGCTCGCGATCATCTTGCGCCGCGCCTGCGAGCTCACCTCGTCGGACGCCGGGAGCGTGTACATCGTCGAGGGGCACGAAGAAGACCTGACCCGGCGCCGCCTGCGCTTCGCGGTGTCGCAGAACGAATCGCGCAACGTCCAGTCCTCGGGCTTCACGATGCCGGTCACGTCGTCGTCGATCGTTGGCTCGTGCGTGCTCTCGGGCGTGCCGATCAACGTCCCCGATCTCTACAAGCTCGACGAGCCTGGCGTCGGCAACAACCAGTGGGGCTTTGTCCACGATCGCGGCTTCGACGACAAGTATCACTACCAGGGTCGCTCGGTGCTCGCGGTCCCGATGATCTCGGCGCGCGACGAAGTCATCGGCGTCATCCAGCTCATCAACAAGCGCGGCAAGGGTTTCATCTCGCTGCAAGACCCGAGCGATTTCGAGCACGGCGTCGTGCCGTTCGACGATGTCTCGGAGAAGTACGTCTCCGCGCTCGCGTCGCAGGCCGGCATCGCGCTCGAGAATGTCCTCTTGTACGAGGAAGTCCGGACGCTGTTCGATAGCTTCGTCAAAGCCTCGGTCACCGCGATCGAATCGCGCGATCCGACCACCTCTGGTCACTCGAACCGCGTCGCCGAGCTCACGGTCGGCCTCGGCAAGGCGATCAACCGCACCGATACCGGCTCGTTCCGCGACATGCGATTCTCGAACGATTCGCTCAAGCAGATGGAGTACGCGGCGCTGCTCCACGATTTCGGCAAGGTCGGTGTACGCGAGCACGTGCTGGTCAAAGCGAAGAAGCTTTACGAGCACGAGCGCGAGATCATCTTGCAGCGCTTCCAGCTGATCAAGCGCGGCCACAAGATCTCGGGCCTCGAGAAGAAGCTCCAGTATTACCAGGACGCGTCGCGCGAGCAGATCGTCGAGCAGCTCACCGCGGTCGATAGCGACATGAGCTCGAAGATCCTCGAGCTCGACGACATCATCAAGTTCATCCTGGCCGCGAACGAGCCGACCGTGCTCGAGCAGGGCGGCTTCGAGCGGATCGCCGAGATCGCCGGCATGACGTACGACGACGAGACCGGCAGCAATATCCCGCTGCTCTCGCACAACGAAGCGACCTGCTTGCAGATCAAGCGCGGCTCGCTGACCGAGGCCGAGCGCAACGAGATCAACACCCACGTCGTTCACACCTACAATTTTCTCAAGGAGATTCCGTGGAGTCGCACGCTGCGAGATGTCCCCGAGATCGCGGGCGCGCATCACGAGAAGCTCGATGGTTCGGGCTATCCGTTCGGTCGCAAAGCGCCGGCCATTCCCGTCGAAGCCAAGATGATGGCGATCGCCGATATCTACGACGCGCTCACCGCGAGCGATCGTCCGTACAAGAAGGCGATGTCCGCCGAGAAGGCGCTCGATATCCTCTCGGGTGACGTCAAGCGCGGTCAGCTCGATGCGCAGCTGTACGACATCTTCGTCGGGGCGAGGGTCTACCTCGTGACGCAACGTGATCCGCAGCCTTCGTAATGCCGCTCGAGATCGTCGTCGACGAAGACACCGTGTTGCCCGCGGCAATGCGCACCAAGCTGCTGCGCGAGGCCCGCCGCATGGTCAAGGCCGCGGCGCTCTACGACGAGCGCGCGGACTACGAGGTCGTGCTGCGGTTGTGCGGGGACAAGGCGATCCACGAGCTCAATCGCGCGTGGCGCAATAAGAACAAGCCGACCGACGTCCTCGCGTTCGCGCAGCGCGAAGCGGTGAATGCCGATGCGAACCTGCTGGGCGATATCGTGATCAGCATCGCGACCGCGAAGCGCCAGGCCAAGCGTGGCCTCTACAAGGAGCTCCTGCACCTCGCTTCGCACGGCCTGTGCCACCTGATGGGCTACGATCACGACGACGACGACGACGAGACCGAGATGAACGCTCGAGCCGCTTCGTTGCGCAAAGAAGCCGCTCGCGTCGGTCGCGTTCGCGCTGCGTGACCGGCTGCTCACCGCGCAAAGCCCGGCAGAGCCCGGCAGCGATCGACCGTGGCCTCGCACATCACGGCGGAGTGCGTATGGTTGTGAGATGCGCCTGGCCGTTGCCGCTTCGCTCGTGCTCGCGCGTATCGCGAGCGCCGACAATCAGGTGATCGCGGCCGAGGACCACGCCGACGTGACGGTCGGCGCGGGCGCGCAGCAGATCGGCAAGCACGCCGAAGGCTCGGTCTCGGCCAGCGCGCAAGCCAGTGACGTCGAGTACACGAACGATCTGGTCTCCACGTTCGCCGCCGACTCGAGCGCGGAGATCCGGAGTGCTAGCGATGGACGACTGGATGCGACCGGAGCCCTCGGTGCCAGGTTGGGCGGCGCGTACATCGGCATCCCCGAGCGGCCGGTCTTTGCCGCCTTTGGCAACCTCGGGTTCGGATTGCGGCCCGGGCTCGATGCTCGGCGGGATGTCGGACGCTCGGGTTACGGAAGTGCCACTGGCGGGTTCGAGCTCGGACTCGCGTTTCATCACGGCGATCGGGTCGTCGGCATCGGCTTCCTCGACATCGAAGGTGGGCTCGAGGATCAAGGGGCCGCGCAGCGTGCGACGTTCGTCTTCAACGTCGAGGCGTATTATTCGTGTCGCTTGCGCGCAGACGCGCGTGCGCGCTGTCTGCACGTGGTCGACATCGACAACACCGGCGTGAGCGGCGGGACTCAGGCGGTGGTCACGAACCTGTCGTTCGTGCGGTGGACCGGGCTCGATCTTGGCGGTGCCTGGGGCGACGTCGGGTTCGGGGTCATCACCGATACCGCGAAGCTCTCGACCGAGGACGGACACGGAAACGTGGTCGCGACGGTGGCGACCAAGGATCTGCCGATCATCCACGTCGGCTCGTACGATGCGGGGCTCGCGACGATGGCGGGCCCGGTCGAGGTCGACCTCCGCGCGAAGCGCACCGGGTTCGTCTCGCTCGACGGGGACATGTCGATCGAGGACCGCGCGTCGCTGACCGCGACCTTGCCGATCGCGGCACACGCAAAGCTGACCGCGAGTGCATTCCTCGCGCGCACGCACTGGTGGACCTCGAAGACCGATCCAGGCTCGGCCGCATCGACCGGAGGAGGCGAGCTCGCGCTGGATTTGCGCGTGCACGCGTTTGACATCCACGCCGCGGGGGGCGTCGCGCGTTCGTTCTATGCGATGCTCGATGGCGCCACCGCGCCGGAACAACCGAGCCTCGGCTTACGCTGCGCGATCGACGTGAAGCACTCGATCCGGAACTGGACGCCGTAGCGCCGACGAGAGCCCGGCGCGGCACCACGCCAGAAAGTGTGGTCTGCTCCGCCGCCCGCGCCCACGCCGCTTACGCTACTGGCAGGTCGTGCCGTTGCACGTGTTGGCGCACGCGAGCACACCGGCCGCGAAGAGCGGAGATGTGCAGGATTGGCCCGCTGCAACCGTTCCCTTGACGTTGAGCTGATACGCGCCGTTGTTGGCGTTGTACCCGTCGATGACGACCGCGTACGTACCAGCCGCGAGGTTCGTCCGTGTGATCTCCGACTGCGGGAAGTTGCCGCCGTCGTCATCGCATTGGATCTCGGTCGCGCACGTCGCGTTGCGGAGCGACAGCACCGTGTCGAAGGAGCTGCCGTTCGTGTCGAACGTGATCGTCGTGACCGGAACCGGGAGCACCAGCGCGAACTCGACGTCGTTGCCTGTCGCAGTGGTCTGGCACGTTTCAGTCGGGATGTCGTTGTGGAGACCGACCGTGGTCCCGGTGGTCGTGCCGCTCGCGATCAAGAGTGCGCGGTCCATCTCGGCGACCGAGTCGCAGAACGATTCGTTCGTGCCGGACGCCGCCCAGCAGGAGAGATCGGTCGCGTAGTCGATGTGGCCATCCGTGTCGTTGTCGGTGGTGTCCGAGCAGACCGGGCAGCCGGCGCCGGGGCAGACGGTGGTCTCGGTGTTATCCGAAGGACTGTCGCAACCCGGGTCGTTCGGGTAGTCGATCTTGCCGTCGTTGTTGTTGTCGAGACCGTCGCTGCACTGGGCGGGGACGCACTTCTTCATGCCGGCGGTGCCCGTGCACGCGGCGCTCGACGAGCACGTCAGGACGCCGCTCGTGACGAGCGGACCCTCGCACGATTCACCGTTCTTGATGATTCCGTTTACGCCGAGCGTGAACGTTCCGGTCGCGGTGCTGTAGCCATCAACGACGACGTAGACGTCACCGGCGTTGAGATTCGTCAATGCGATCGGGTTCGTGTCCTGGCAGGACAGTGCGGTGCCGCCACAGCTCGGTCCGTACGCCGCCGTCACCGCATCGAACGTCGGGGTGGTGACGATGTTGAGCGAGTCGAGCTTCATCGTGACGTGGATGCGATAGGACTTGTCGGGCGCGGTCCCAGTCGACGAGCCACAGACCTGGACCGAATCGTTGTGCAGGCCGACGGTCGTACCCGAGGTAGTCAAACCGACGATGTCGGTAACCGGGTCGGTGTCGACGCACGATTCCGAGAGACCAGACGCCGAGGTGCAGTTCAAATCGTTCGGGTAATCGATCTGGCCATCCCAATCGTTGTCGATGCCGTCGGCGCATTGCGGGCAACCGGCGCCCGGGCAGGTATCGGTCTCGTCGTTGTCGTCCGGCGAGGTGCAGCCCGGATCGGTCGGGTAATCGTTCTTGCCGTCGCCATCGTCATCGACGCCGTCGTTGCACATCGGCTGCTCACAGAGGTTCATCGTGCCGCCGAGCGGGATGCGGCAGACCAGGCCGGTGCCACATGTGGTCGCGGTGGGGTCGCAGGGCTCGCCTTGCCCAGCGAGCAGGTCGACTTGCAGGTTGTACGTGCCGCTCGCGCCGCTATCGTGTGCGTCGACGACGAGGTAGTAGACGCCGGGAGTCGCGACCGAGTAGGTCAGGGTCGATGCGCCGGCGATGCTGCCACCGACCGCGTCGTCATTGCACGTGAGCTCGGTCGCGTTGGTCGTGCAGTCGCTGGGGCGCAGGTAGAGGACCGTATCCACCGTCGTGCCGCTGAGGTCCGTGCTCGCGACGATGACCTTCGGGCTCTGGACAATGATCTCGTAGACGTCCTCGGCCCCGCCACCGCCACACGTGGGCGAGAACAAGCTGGACGCGGTACCGGTGCTGAGCATGCCCATGACATGACCGCCGGCAGGGAGTTGCTGGATCACCACGTTCGCGCCGCAGGCGGCCGGATTGTCGGTGATTTCGATCGTGTCAGCCGCCGAGATGCATCCGGGATCGTTTGGATAATCGATAAGCCCATTGTTGTCGTCGTCCTTCCCGTTCGAACACTGCGGACAGTGTGGACCGCTCGGGCAATCATCGGTCTCGTTATCCTGTTGCGGGGAGGTGCAGCCCGGATCGTTCGGGAAGTCGATCTTGCCGTCGCCGTCGTTATCGCGACCATCCGAACACTGCGGCGAGGGCAGGCTGTTCTCGGTGTTGTCGGTCTCGCTCGTGCAGCCCGGATCGTCGGGGAAGTCGACGAGGCCATCGCCGTCGTTGTCGACGCCGTCGTTACACTGCGTCTTGGTCGCGTTGTTGGTGTCGTTTCCGCCGCAGGCAGCAACGAATGAAACGGCGAGAGATAAGAGAAGCCAACGGGTCGTGCGCATGAATAAGGCGCCTGTGTAACTGCGCCCCGCTCAGCGGTCAAGTGTTGGTTTTCGCCCGAAAATCCAGGGAGCAGTCACCCGACATCGAATAACAGGAACTTGAGGTACGCCCCTTCCGAAAACGCCGGCAGTACCGGATGATCGCTCGCAGCGCCGGCGAGGAGGCGAAGCCGCAGGAGTGGTCGGGCCGCGATTGTCAGGAGATCGGCCTCCGTGATGTGGCTCGAGCAGGAGGCGAGGGCGAAGTAGCCGCCCGGTTCGGTGACCTCGAGCGCCGAGTCGACGAGGCGACGGTAGGCCTTGAGCGCCGCGGGGCGCGCCTTCTCGCTTGGCGCGAAGCTCGGTGGATCGACGATCACGAGATCCCACTTGCGGCCCTGGGCGACGGCCCCATCGAAGAACTCGAAGGCATCGATCGCGATGCGCTCGTGCGCTTCCACCGCGAGCTTCGAGAGGATCAAGTTGCGCTCGATCGCCGCGATCGCGGGGGCGGCGAGATCGATCGAGGTCACGCGCACAGCGCCGCCGATCGCGGCGTGCAGCGAGAACCCACCGGTGTAGCAAAAGACGTTGAGGACCGAGAGCCCGGCCGCGTGGCGGCGGATGCTGCGCCGGTTGTCGCGCTGATCGAGGAAGAAGCCGGTCTTCTGACCGTGGCGCACGTCGACCGCGAAGCGCGCGTCATCTTCGGCGATCACGATCTCGGCCGGAGGATTGCCTCGGATCGCTTCGCCGCGCGCGCGCAGCTTGCGATCGCCGCGCAACCACACATGCTCGAGCTCGATGCCACCGCGCTCGAGGCCACGCAGCACGTCGGCGAGCCGCGCATGCCAGAACGTCGTCGCGGCGGGGCCGTCGTAGACGACCACTGCGGTATCGGCGTACTGATCGATCACGAGCCCGGGACAGCCATCGGCCTCGCCGTGGACGAGGCGCCGGCCCGTACAACCGACGAGCAGTGGATCGCGCACGCGCCACGAGGCGGCGCGCTCCGCGCGGTCACGCGCCCATGCTCCGTCGCAGATCGCAGCGGGGTCGCGATCGAGCACGCGGGCGCGGATCGGCGATTGCGGATCTGCGAGTGCGGTCGCGAGCGGCCCGCGCTCGTCGATCAGCGTGACGACGTCACCAGCGACAAGGCCTCGCGGCGATTCGAGCGCGCGGTCGTAGATCCACGGATGCCCCTCCGCGATCCGGTCACGTAACGGCTTGGTGACGCGCCAGCGCGCCCGCCCGGAAGTGACGGTCACTTCAGCGTGGCGCTCTGCAGCTGATACATGTGCATGTATGGGTTCAGCGTTTGCACCACGCCCGCGCCCTGCGCGATCCAGATCTGGGTGACCCAGTTCGCGGGCAGCTCCATCGGCTTGGTATCGGGGCCCGCGCCATCGAGCGTGATGCGGCCCGTGGTGATGAGCCCGAGCTTCTCGGCGACATATGCGCCGGCCTTGGTCGAGACACCTTCTTGCGGCTGCGGCGTGAACTGTCGTTCGAGCTCGAGCTTGCCGCTACCGAGCTTGGCTTCCGAGCCCTCGGTCGCGTGACGCGTCCACTTCGCGACGAGATCCTCGCGCCACTGCGCTTCGCCGATCGCGCCGTTCGTGAGCTGCCAGCTCGTGCCCTTCGGCCGCTCGACCGAATCGAGCGTGAGGTTGATGTAGCCACCGGGCTCGCCGGCGAAGAAGAAGCTATCGGGAGAGATCTCGAACTTCTTCGCGTTGCAGGTGATCGTCGTGTGGATCGTCTTCTCGTCGAGGACCGGCTTCTTCGGATCCTTCGTGAGATCGATCGTGATCTTCTCGTCGAGCTTGACGACCGTGTCGCCGCCCTTCGCCGCGGCATCGATCGCGGTCACCTTGATAACGATCTGCTTCGGTTCGGTCGGCGAGATCCTCTTGAGCTGGTCATCGGGTGGCAGCGGCGAGGGCACCATCACGTATGTCCACTCGTTCCCGACGGAGAGCGGGAACACCTTCACGCCGCACACGCTCGCCTTGCCGGTCGGGCCCATCGACGCATTCGCGGTCTCGTTCATCGGGTGCGCGCCCGCCGCAGGCTTCTTGTCCTTGGGGCCGGCCGCGGCAAGGCTCGGCAAAAGCACGATCGCGAGGAGGCTCGAGAGGGTGGAACGCATGACCCCGCGTTCATACCGCCCCCCTAACCGCGGGTAAAGCGAAACGGGCTCACAGGGCGCGGTGTCGTGACCGCAGCCGTATCCCGACTAGCGCTCGCGACCTTCTTTTTGGCCGCCGTACACGCAGTTCGCATCGTTCGTGCCTTCGCACATCTTCGAGATCAACGTACGGAAGCGTTCGTCGCGGCGCATGTCCGAAAAGTCGGGATCGAGCGCCTGCTTGCGACCGAGCAAATGATCGATGTGCGTCTCGACCTCGGCGTGCTTCGAATAGTGCGGCCGCATCTGGAGGATCCGCGTGAGCAAGTTGATCGAGCACTGCTTGCGGCCGATGCGCGCGTACGCGGCGGCGAGCCCGTAGGTCGCCTTGACGTTGTACGGATCGGCCGCGAGGGCGGTGATAAACGCGTTGACCGCGTCGGTGATCTGCTGCTCGCGCGTGAGCTTGTCGATGTCGCCAGGGCGCGACGAGTTGAGGGACGAGTAACCCTCGTCGGCAAGGCGGTTGCCCTCCGGGATCGAGCGCTGATCGAACGTCATCGCCTTGAGCTCGGCCTGCGGGTCGGTCGGCTCGCAGTCCCTTTGCGCTTTCGCGGTCGGTGGTGCCGGCTCGGGATCCGGGCGCAGCGGGGCAGGCGGAGGTGTGAGCTCCTGCTTGCCGTGACAGCCGAACAGCATCGCGCTGGTTATGAGGAGCGCGCGGAGCATCAGCGCCCCACAGCCTGCATCGCGTCCTTGCGATAGCCCTTGAACCACACGCCGTTGTCGCCGACCGCGTCGGCCGCGCGGTTCGCTTCGCTCGCGAACTTCGGATTGTTCGACAGTGCCGCGAGGCGCTTGAGCATCGCGATCGCGCAGCCCTTGCGAAGCACCTTGTCGTACGCGACCGCGAGCTTGAGCGTCGCGTCGGCGTTGTAGGGGTCCTTTCGTAGCGCGAGGATGTAGCGATCGATCGCTTCGCGGATCAGGCCGACCTTCGCGTTCGGCTCGTGCGTCTTGTCCGAGCTCGCGAGCGCGGTGTCGCCGGTCTCGACCAGCGGACGCGCCATCGCGGGCACGGGATGCCACTTGCGCGGATCATCCTGGAACTGGGCGACGCATTCGTCGATGTACTTGACCTGCTCGCCCGCATTTGGAGCCTCGGGCGGGCGCGGCTTCTTCTCCGGCGTGCGCAACTTCTCGGGCGCGCCACCGTAGAGTGGCTGACACGCGGCGAGACCGAAGGCACACAGCAACAGAGACGTCGCGAGTCGCATGCGAGACGGTAACGCGTCGGAACTAATGAATCAAACGGTGCGGACGTAACGCAGCATCGGCAGAAGGAATGGTGCCGCAGCCGACAGGAGCAGGGCGCCCGAGATCGCGGGGACCAGCGCCATGTGGGTCGCGCCCACGGTCGCCATGATGGCGCCGGCGAGACCGAGTGCAATCACGCCCCAGGTCTTTGCCTTGATCAGGCCGCGGAGGCCAAAGGCCGAGCAGATAACGGCGGCAATCACGACGATCGCCGAGGACGGCTGCTTCGGAGCGAGCGCATAGAGCAGCACCACGGGGAGCGACGCACCCGCCTTGATGACCGAGTTGCCGAGGCGGCGGACAGCGTTCTCGTCCATGTGGAGCTTTACGCGCCACGCGGTCTTGCCATCGAATGGCGAGGTCATGCCCTCGCCCCAGAGCGCGAGCACACCGACGAGGTGCGAGCCGCCGATGAAGAGGATCAGAGGCTCGGGTCCCATCTGCCACATGCCGATGACCCCGACGAAGACCCCGTAGAGTCCGACGCCGATCGCGTACCAGCGGGCCCAGAAGTAGCCTGCCACCAGCGCGAAGAACGCCAGCATGTAGACGCCGCCCACCGCGTAAAACGCGGGCGACAACTGCGGCTGCATCATCGACATTGCGAGGACGAGATAGAACAGCGCCCACACTACGAAGACGATTGCGGCCAAGGCTCGGCGTTCGCCAACAAACTTCATATCCAGAGTGTAGCGCAGGTCCGCAGACCGGCGAGCCTCACTTTGGCGGACGAACCGGGAAGTTCTTCTGGACGATCAGGCGGAAGTGTTTGAAGCCGGCTTCCTTCTGTTTGGCGGAGAACATCACCTCGACGAGGAGACGGTACGGCGTGAGGCGATCGGCGATGAGCAACAGCTCGGCGGGGGGCTCTTTGGACGGGTCCTTGCCGGAGGCTAGGAGTTTCTTGTTCGACTCCTGCTGGAGCGCTCCGAGGAAGGTGGTCAGGCGCGGGATCTTGATCCCCAGTGCGCCGCCCTCTTTTTCGGCCGGATCGACATCGCCGTTCGCGACCGAGACGATGGCGCGACCCTCGACGACGACGCCCGTGGGTGTGATGACAAGCGTCCACGACTTCTCGGGCAGGGGCGCATCCGTCTCGGTCGACGGCAGATTCACCGTGCCCGCGATGACGTCGAGCGCGCTCGTCGAGAGCTGGAAGATAAAGGCGACCAGGAGGATCGTCATCATATCCATCATCGGCATGATGTTGAGGTGCGTGATGTTCTCGCCCTCGGGCACGCGGGCCACCGCGCGGCGGATCATCTTCCGCGCTTCCCGATTGGTAAAGCCGGTCTCGCTCACTCGAACCCCGAGCTGAAAAGGATGTCGCTGAACAGCGCCATCGTTTTCGGGTCATAGGACGCCCGGTCGGTATCGAACGCAGTGTGATCCGGCGACATCGCGTCCTTGGCCTTCTTGATCTCCGCGTTGTCCGTTGGGACCGCGCAGCCGGTCGGCTCTTTACCAAAATCCGGCATGTGGCAGCGCATCGCGGCCATCGTCGACGCGATCGTGTTGTACGGAATCGCGCCGTCGGCCTGTAGAATGATTTGATAGGTTTCGCGCTTGCGGATCTTGCCGGCGTAGCGACGATTCGCGACCTCGAACAGCGCGTTCGAGAGACCGCGGAAATCGAAGACCGGCGTCGGCGCGATCGGCAGGCGACCCGCAGGCGCTGGGCCGCAGCGCAGCGTCTCGTTGCAGAAGCCGCTCTCGCACATGAACGCGCCGTCGCACGACTCACCATCGCGACCGGTGCGCGGGAACACAGCTTTCGGCGCGATGACCGTGCCCTCGAGTCCCGAGATCGACCAGAGGATCATGCGGTCACGCGTGACCGACACGATTAGCTTGAGCGGCTGATCATCGGGGTTGGGCGTTGGTGTCGCAGCCGTGGTCGAGGGCGGCGCTTTGTCGGGCAGCTGCGTATCGATCTGGGTGAACACGATGCCTGCTGCGACGGACGCGAGCAGGAACAACATCAGGTTCGTGACCATGTCGAGATAGGGGATGAGGTTGAGCTCACCGCTCTCCATCTCTTCTTGTTCGATCTGCGCTTCACGACGCCGAACGGCGCCCTTCATCTTTGACCGAACGCGTGCCGCCGTGAAGTTCACGGCGTGTTACTCGAGATCCTCAGTCGGAGCGCCGGGGGCTCGGCTCGCGGCCGCGCTTCCGCCTTCGGCGAGGAGGTTCTCGAATCGGAGGCTGAACGCCTCGAGGTCCGAGACGACCTTCTTCATGGCGGCCGACAGCAACAGGTGGCCGACCATGCAGATGAGCGCGATGCCGAGACCGAAGGCCGTGTTGTACATGGCCTCGGAGATTCCCTGCGAGAGCTTCTGCTTCTGCTCCTGTGGCGACAGGTCACCGATTGCCTTGAAGGTGTGAATCAGACCCGTGATGGTTCCGAGCAGACCGATCAAGGTACAGATGTTCGCGAGCGACCACAAAGCGCCGATGCGAGTCTTCACCTCGGGCAGCGTGTCGGACATGGTCTCCTCCATCGCTTGGGCGACGGCGGCCTCGCCTCGATGCAACCGGTTGAGGCCTGCTTTGGCGACCCGCGCGACGGGCGCGGTGGTCGCATCGCAGAGCTTCTTGGCGCGATCGATGTTGTTTGCCGAGAGCAGCTTGCGGAGCGACTCGAGAAACGCCTTCGCATTCAAGTGTCCACGTCCGAGGAAGTAGAGAGCGCGCTCGACGATGAGCCCGATCACCACGGCCAAGAAGAACGTGTTCACGATGAAGAACGGCCCGCCCTTTGAAAAGACATCACTTAGCCAGCTCATCGGTTCCTACCTGCCTCGGTGTATTTGTAACGAGCGATGCGCGGGTGCGTCAAGCAAGCCACCAACGAATTCGCCAGGGTGAACGATGACTTACTAATCGGGGATCGTGACATTGGCTCAGTTATTCTGTGCGCCGGCCGCGATCCATGCCGAAATGGCATCGGCCTTCTCGCAGCACATCGTTTGAGCGTTGTAGGGCATCGTCCCGACATCGGCTCCGTTGAGGCCCTTGGGGAGGGCGGCCATCGGCGGGGAGGCCTCGGAGACCTTGATGACGCCGATTATGGCAGCCAACAGGCTCGCATTCACGTCGCCAGGCACCACCAGTTTACGAGCGGTGTCGAGCTGCGAAGTCGCGTTCACCAGCAGCGTGTAGCTCTTGGCCGCAGTCGAAAGGTCGAGGTCGTTCTGCGGATGGACGTTCGTGTGGCACGAATCGCTCAGCGCGCATTTCGGCGTCAGGATATTGGTCTGGATCCACGACAGCTCCATGTGCCCGCTCGCGGCGGTGCACGAGGCAGCGGGCGGGCTCGAGACCCCACACACGCGACCCGAGCCCTGCGTGCCATCCGCATCACTATAGTTGTGATGATCGAGATCGATACGGCAGGCAGCGATCGCAGAAAGTGCGATCAGCTGCAGCCCGACAGTCCCGCTCATGCCGCGCACGGTAGCACGATCACAAACACGTTAGGTCGCCGCACTTCTCTGTTACAGGTGCCCGCGGGACCGCCGGTGCGGGGACGAGATCATCGAACGATCGCACGCTCGGACCCGACAGAAATTTCGCCGGCACGGTGCCGCGCACGAACGGCATCCACACCGCTTGGTTCGGATCGCTGCTCGGACCCGTCGGATCGCCGCTCCACGGCTCGACGCGCGTGAAGGAGACATTCGCAGGCGGCGGGAAGTCGCGCACCGTCGTCGGCGGATGCGCCTTCTGCATCACCTCGAGCCAGATCGGGACCGCGGCACCGCCGCCGGTGATCTTGTCGCCGATCGGCGTCGAGTCATCGCGACCGATCCAGATCGAGCACAGGAGGTCGGTGGTGAAGCCGTTGAACCAGACGTCCTTGTAGTTCGCCGACGTGCCGGTCTTGCCCGCGGTCGGGCGGCCGAGCGCGAGCGCGTAGCGTGCGGTGCCGCGCTGGACGACGCCCTTCATCAGATTGATCATCACGTAGTCGACCTCGGGGGAGATGATCTGGGGGCCTATCGGTTGCTTGCGCAGATCGTCGAAGACCTTGCCAGCCGGATCGGTGACGAGATCGTAGAACCGCGGGGTGACGCGACGCCCGCCGTTCGCGATGCCGGCGTAACCGGTCGCGACCTCGAGCGGTGTGAGGTCGGGCGTGCCCAAGGCGATAGAGATGTGGCGGGGGATCGGCGACGTGATGCCGAATCCGCGCATGATCTCGATGATCCGGTCGAGCCCGACGGAGACCGCGAGCTGGACGCTGATCGTGTTGAGCGAGAACGCGAGCGCGGTCATCAGCGTGACGTCGCCGAGATACTTGTTATCGTAGTTCGCGGGCGTCCACGTCCCGGTCGCGGTCTGGACCGAGAACGGGCCATCACGCATGTGCTCCACCGGCGTCTTGCCGGCCTCGAGCGCGGCCGAATAAATGAAGGGCTTGATCGACGAGCCGACCTGGCGCTTCGCCTGGGTCGCGCGATCGAACTGCGACGCGGTCCAATCGTACCCTCCGACGAGCCCGAGCACCCGGCCGGTGTGCGGATCCATCACGATGATCGAGCCCTGCAGGGTAGGGCGCTGCGCGAGCGTCGCCGCGGTGCCGTCGGCGTTGAGCCGCACCGCGAGGAGGTCACCGAGCGCGATGCTCTTGCCATCTTTATTGCGCCACGCGACGACGTCCTTGGTGTCGTCGGGGACGAGCGGCAGGCGCTTCGGCCCCAGGTCGACCGTGAGCGTGCCGTTCTTCTGCTCGACGATCATCGCGCCGTAGCGCTGCTCCTGCAGCAGCTGATCGGCGAGCGCGGTCGTGGAGTCGTTCGCTCCCGAGATCGGGTGTGCCGGGCCACCTGCCCACGCGCCCCGCTGGTTGTTCGCGACGGTGCCGATCGGCCCGCGAAAGCCGAGCTTGCGATCGAGGCTCTCGAGCCCGTGCTTGAGCGCCGCTTCGGCCGCCGCTTGCACCGTGCGATCGAGCGTCGAGTAGAACTTGAGCCCGCCCCTGAACAGCGTGTTGTTGCCGTACTTCTTCGTCGCGAATTCGCGGATGTACTCGACGAAGTAGGGTGAGGCAAGGTGGTTGAGATCGCTCTTGTCGACAAGCGCGATCGGCTCGTTCATCGCCGCGGTGTACTCGGAGTCCGAGATGTAGTGCTCGTCGCGCATACGGCCGAGCACGTAGCGCTGGCGGTCGCGCGCGAGCCCCATGTCGTGGGTCGGGGCGTAATTCGTCGGCGAGGCAACCAGGCCGGCGAGCATCCCAGCCTCGGCGATCGACAGGTCATCGACCTCCTTGCCGAAGTACGACTCTGCCGCCGCCGCGACCCCGTAGGCGCCGTTCCCGAGATAGACGTGGTTGAGATAGATCGAGAGGATCTCGTCCTTCGAGAGCTCGCGCTCGACCCGGACCGCGAGCACGACCTCGCGCATCTTGCGGCGATACTTCATCAGCTTCCTGGTCTTCGTCATGTCCTCGGGCGACAGCCCGAGCTCCTCGAGCCCACCCTCTTCACCTGCGAGGATCGTCTGCTTCACGATCTGCTGGGTGATCGTCGAGCCGCCTTGCTTGATCTTCGTCCCGCCGCTGCGCCAGTTCGTGATCGCGGCGCGCGCAATACCGGTCGGATCGAAACCCGGGTGCTGGAAGAAGTGATGATCCTCGGCCGACAAGAAAGCAGCCGGGACGTGCGACGGCATGCGCTCGAGCGGGACGATCCGGCGGTTCTCGATCGAGAACGTCCCGATCTCGTCGCCATCGCTCGAGAGCACGCTCGACTTGCGGTAGGGCTTGTAGTTGAGGATCCGGGTCAGATCCGGCGGCAGGTCTTCGTTGATCGTGGTGACCACGAAGTACAGGCCCGCCGCGCCGGCCGACACGCCGTAGACGAGCAGGAGGAACAGGATGCGCAAGACCGAGAAGCGCTTCAAACGCCGCCGCTTGCGCGCTGGTGGCGGCGTGGGAAGCGGGCGATCGGCGGCTGCCACAGTATAGTCAGTGTATGAGGTCTTGGCGCGGCTCGCACGCCGGCATGGTGATCCTCGGCGCGCTGGCGACGGCCGCCCGGGCCGACGTCGCGCTCGCGCCGAGCGTACCGGACTGGATGCCGGGCCCGCAGGTGGTCGCGGTGACCCCGTTCGAGAACCACGTGGGCAAGGGAAGCTCGTACGATTGGATCGTCGCCGAGGCACCGTTCGAGATCGCGATGAAGACCCAGGCGGCGTTCGGGCTCGAAGTTGCGAACCCGCCGCTGTGGGTCACGCATGCCGTGCCGCCCGAGCCCGACAGCGTCGCCGCGGTCGCCGCGGAACAGCACGCGAGCTTCGTCGTCACGGGATGGTTCGACAAGCTCGGCGAAGACATCCGGATCGCGATCCTCGTCTGGAAGGTCGATGGCAAGCAGGCGGTCGTTGTCGGCAACGCGAAGGCGCAGGGCCCGCAACCCGCGTATCACGTCACGCTCGGCACGGCGCTCGGAACGGCCTGGCAGCAGGCGAAGATCGCCCCCGAGGGCCTGAGCGACGTGCAGACCGTGCAGCTCGCTCGCTCGCTGGCAAAGGACATCTACCCGGTGGTCATGCTCGGTCGCGGCATCGGCCAGCTCACCGGGACCATCCCTGGGCCCGCGGACCTCAAAGGCGCCGAGCACGATCTCGAACGCGCGGTGTTTCTGGATCCGAAGCTCGCCGAAGCGCAGCGCGTGCTCGGCGAGCTCTACATGCGCCAGGCGCCGACCGATCCGAAGGCGGCCTCGAGAGCGGCCGCGAAGTTCAACTACGCGACCGATCTCGCACCCGATGATGTCGCAGCGCTGCGCGCCGCGGCGTTCGCGACCGCGGCCTCGGCCAAGTGGGAGCCGGCGCTCGAGTTGTTCGTGCGGCTCGTCGCGAAGCAACCGTGGGACCTCGACGCGCGCGAAGGCCTCGGTGAAGCGCTGTGGCAGCTCGGCGATGCCAAGGGCGCCGAGCACCAGCTCGAACAGGTCACCCAACGTCGGCCCGATGATCTCGTCGCGCGCCGCGTGCTCGTGTTGATCCATTCGTCGCGCGGCGATATCAAGAAGTTGATCGCCGAGCTCGAGGCGATCGCTGTGCGCGCGCCAAATGATCTCGAAACCAAGAGTGATCTCGCAGCGGCGTACGCCGCGGTCGGCGACTATTCCAAAGCGATCGGCTCGCTCGAAGCTGTCGCGAAGGCGCGTCCGAACGACCTGGCGCTCGCACTCCGGGTCGGTGATGCGCATCGCAAGCAAAACGAGCTGCCCGCGGCGCTCGATTGGTATGCGCGCGCCGCGAAGCTCGCACCGGATTCGAGTGCCCCCGGGTTCGCGATCGCGCAAGCGAACTTCGATGCCGGCAAGCTTCTCGAGGCGATTCACATATATACCGGGCTCCAAAAGTTCGCTCCCGATGCGGCCGCTGCCGAGCACGCGCTCGGTGTGATCGCGCTGGCCCAGCATCGCGCCGACGATGCGGCGTGGTACCTGCGCAAGGCCGTGCGCGCGGCTCCGCGCGAGCTCGAATCCCGGCGCGCGGTGATCGTCGCCGAGCTCGCGCGCAAGGATGGGGCCGCGGCGCTCGCGCAAGCCACCCCGTCGCTCGTGTACTGGCCCGACGATCAAGTGCTGCACTACCTCGCGGGCATCGCGCACGCGGTGCTCGGCGAGAATGATGCCGCGCAAGACGAGTATCGCTTGGCGCCGGACCTCGCCGCAGCGCGCAGCGCGCTCAGCAGCAACGCGGCGCCGGTCGCGGCGTATCGACCCGTGCTCGTGCGGCCGTGGGGCGACACCGATATGCTCGCCGCCGAGGTCGTCGCGTACGCGAAGATTGCCGAGGCGATGGCAAACACCCGCGGCGCCTATCAGAACGAGATCCTCGCGATGCTTGGTGCGACCGGCAAAGGGCCGACCGCGAAGGTGAAGCAGCCCGCGATCACGTCGTGTCCTGTCGATGTGATCGCGCCCGCGTGGGCCGCTGCGCGGGCGAGCGAAGCGCGCTATCAGCGGCTCGGCACCGAGCTCGAAGCCTCGTTCAAACGGATCTCGCGGCACGACGAGCTCGGCCTCACGGCGGGCTTACTGCCGAGCTCGCGCCTCGCGCTCGCGAGCGCGAAGCACTCGTTCACGCTCGCGCTCGCCGATGCGGGCGAGTTGCACGCCGAGCTCGCACGCGGGGTGTCGCCCGAGCTTCGCGCCGTGGGATGCAGCGACAAGTTGCTCGCAGCCGCGGTGGCGGATCCGAGCCGCTATCACCAGATCGAGGAGGACAAGCCCGAGGTCATTCCCGAGCACACCGCGCCGCGCGCGAAGCCGCGCTCGACGTTCTTCGTCGACAACACGGGCTGTCCCGATGTCGTCACCCTGTGGATCGATGGCAAGAAGCTCGGCGAGGTCGCACCGGGTCGACGCAGCGCGCTCGTCGCCGATGGTGGCGAGCGGTCGATGTGCCTGCTCCAGCCGGGCTCCGCGCAATGCGGCGATCGCGGCACGGTGCGCCAGATCTATCTCCACGATGGCTGGAGCGTCACGATGCACTGCCCGAAGTAGGCGCGCTATGGTCGGCTGTGCACCTCCCTCAACTCGCGTTCGGTTCACCGCGCTTGCTCCCGAAAGCGACGGCACTCGAGGGCAGGGTCGTGGTGCTCGATATCGCCTTCGCGGCGACCGTCGGGACGAGCGTCTCGTTCGAGCTGACCACCCAGCCGCTGCTGACCGCGCTCGGCGATCGGCTTGCGGCGTGGGTCGATCATCACGATCACGAGAAGCACGTGGCGTTCGCTGACGATCCGCGGTTCGTGCTCGCGACCAAGGCGCAACACGGCGCGTGCCCCGAGATGGTCACTCCCGAGCTTGTACGGTTGACGGGGCCGATCGATTGCATCCTCACGCACGTCGATCTCGATGGGCTGTACTCCGCAGCGAAGTGGATTCTCGAGGGCAAGGAGCCCTACCGCGGCGCCGATGATGACGCGCGCGCGGTCGACACGCGGATCGGCACGCCAGGCGCGATCGCTACCCGCATCGATCGCGCGCTGCGCGCGAAGTTCCGTGACGATCAGTTAAAGCGTGCGGTCGTGCAATTTCTCACCGGAGGCATGCAGAGCGGCGTGCACGACGACGTCATCCGGGATGCGGCGGCGGAGTTCGAGCGCCGGGACGCGAAGACCCAGGAGCTCGCGAAGCGCTACACGATCCGCGGTCGCGTCGCGATCGTCGACACCGCGGGCGCCGCGGGGCAGTTCGACAAGACCGACCTCTTGCTCGCCGGGCAGCAGAAGGCCGCCGTCTCGATCGTACGTGATTCCGGCATGCTAACCATCGCGGCCTCGTTCGAATCCGGCTGGAACTTCGTCGCGCTGTTCGAGCTCGGCGGCGGGATGCCCACGCGCATCACCATTCCCGAGCTCAAGGTCGATCAGGTGATCGCGAAGATCAACGACGCTCCGTTGCCGACACCCCGTCTCGGGGCGGTGGAAGACTGAGCTCGGGCTTGCGCAGCGGACATTTATCCGCTATGACGGCAATTACCTTTTACTCGGGAGAACGATCATGGCGTTACAACTTGGCGACGAGGCACCGAACTTCACGGCCGAGACCACCGATGGCGAGGTCAACTTTCACGAGTGGCTCGGAAGCGGCTGGGGCGTGCTGTTCTCGCACCCGAAAGACTTCACGCCGGTGTGCACCACCGAGCTCGGTCGGCTCTCGGCGCTAAAGCCCGAGTTTGACAAGCGAGGCGTCAAGGTGCTCGGCCTCTCGGTCGATGCGCTCGGCTCGCACAAGGAGTGGGCGAACGACATCAAGGAGACTCAAGGCCACGCGCTCAACTTCCCGTTGATCGCCGATCACGACAAGAAGGTCGCGAACCTTTACGGCATGATTCACCCGAACGCGAGCGACACCATGACCGTGCGCTCGGTGTTCGTGATCGGTCCCGACAAGAAGATCAAGCTCTCGCTCACGTACCCTGCGAGCACGGGCCGCAATTTCGACGAGCTGCTCCGCGTGATCGATTCGCTTCAGCTGACCGCCAAGCACAAGGTCGCGACGCCGGTCGATTGGAAGCAGGGCGATGACGTCATCATCGTTCCGTCGGTGAAAGACGAAGACGCGAAGGCGCTGTTCCCGAACGGATGGAAGACGGTCAAGCCGTACCTCCGCATCGTTCCGCAGCCCAAGTGAACCTCGATCTCGTAGCCGTCGAGCTCGCGATCGACGAGGTGGTCCTCGCTTCTGGCGATGCGTACCGTCGGCATCTCGAGCAGGCGGCCGAGGCGGCCGTCCCGTGCCGCGCGGCCGACAGCGCGCGGGTGATCGTGTTCCCAGAGCTCGCGGGTCATCTCGCGCTCTACGCGCTCGCAGGTCCAGCGGCGCACAAGGCGAAGACCGTCGCGGGTGCGCTCGCGGCGGCGGCGGTGCGTAAGCCGCTCGAGGTCTTGCGAGGTGTCGCTCAGATGCGCCGCCTCGACGGTCGACACGCGGTCCTCTCCGCCCTCGCACCGGAAGGCGAGAGTTGGTGGAAGAGCGTGTTCGCGCGGCTCGCCCACAAGCTCGATGCGTACGTCGTCGCGGGCTCGCACTTGCGACTCGGGCTCGATGGTGAGCTCACGAATGCGTCGCTGTTGTTCGCGCCGAACGGCGAGCTCGTCGCCGTCACGGACAAGGTCAACCTCAACCCGGGCGTCGAAGATGCCGCGAAGGGCGGGCTCGGCCTCGCGCGCGGCAAGCCCGACGCGCTCGTCGTGACCTCGACCCCTTTCGGCTCGCTCGCGACGCTGATCGGCTACGACGCCGCGACCGAGCCACGCTCGCCGCACGAGCGGTTCGCGTCGTTACCACAGCACCTCGCTCGGCGCGGTGGCGTCACCGTGCTCGCGAACCCCGCGATGGACCTGCCCGAAGGCCTCGAAATGACGCTCGAGGCCGAGGCCTGCGCGCGGTTCGGCGTCACGGCGCGCCTCGCAGGCGCGGTGCTCGATCTGAGCTTCGAAGGTGGTTCCGAGATCTTGGAGCGGGTCGGGACCGAAGTCCGGGTGCTCGCACGTGGCGGTACAGTTCGCGCCGGGGTTCATGCTACTCGTTGATCATGTCGACCGAACGCCGCTCGCTGCACGTCACGGGTGAACCGTTCGTTCCGAGCGATCCGCTCGACAGCATCGCCGATGATCTGGTCGAGGCGTACTTCGATCCGGGCGCGGCGGAGATGCAGCACATCGGCAGCTACGAGCTGCCGAGCGAAGCGGGCGTCGAGTACGCGGTCGAGCTGTGCCGCGAGCTGTTGTTCCCGGGGTACGCGGGCCCCGACGTGCCGCGCAGCGATCGCCTCGTCGTGCGCAAGCTCGTGCGTACTCGACTCGATGACTTGCGGGTCGCGCTGCAAAAGCAGGTCTATCGCGCGAACCATCACAAGCGGCAGCAGGAGCTCGGCTCGAAGGACCTCGAGTGCGCCGAATGCACCGCGAAGGCCGACGTCCAAACCGAGGCGCTGATCGCGAAGCTGCCCGAGCTTCGTCGTCAGGTCCGGCTCGATCTTCGCGCGGCGTTCGAGAGCGATCCGGCCGCGACCGGCATCGACGAGATCCTGTTCTGCTACCCGGGCACGTACGCGATCACGGTCTATCGCATCGCCCATGCACTGCTCCTTGCGGGCAGCGTCATGGTGCCGCGCATGATGACCGAACTGGCTCATCGCCGGACCGGCATCGACATCCATCCCGGCGCCGAAATCGGCGAAGAGTTTTTTATCGATCACGGCACGGGGGTGGTGATCGGCGAAACCACCCTGATCGGCAATCGGGTACGGATCTACCAGGGCGTGACCCTCGGAGCCCTGACCGTACCCCAGGGCGAGGCCCGGCCCATCCCCGGCCAGCGCCGGCACCCGACCATTGAGGACAACGCCGTGATTTACGCGAATGCGACGATTCTCGGCGGTAACACCGTGATCGGGCAGGGCGCCGTGATCGGCGGAAATACCTTCATCACTAGCTCTGTAGCCGCGGGGACACGGATCTCGGGCCAGGCTCGGTCGGCTCCAGCGCCCGTTAAATAGGTTCGCACCCTGTGCCGTGGTACCCTTTTGACGGGGTCGATGGCTGAAGACGTACAGTCTCGCCCGCGTGCCAATACGCGGGCCCGCGCGGAAGCGCCGCCCGGCTTGTCGCTGACAGGCGAGGAGGGCCGCCAGTCTATTGGCCGCTACGAGGTGATCAAGACCATCGGCAAGGGCGCGATGGGCGTGGTCTACAAGGCGCGCGATCCCTTGCTCGATCGCGTGGTCGCGGTCAAGACGATCGCCGCGCCAAAGCAGCAAGGCCGACGCGTGCGCTCGGCGTTTCTCGAGCGGTTCCAGCGCGAGGCGAAGGCCGCCGCGAAGATGTCGCATCCGGCGATCGTCACGATCTTCGATGTCGGTGTCGATGAAGACACCGGGGCGCCGTTCATGGTGCTCGAGTATCTCCCGGGCGAGTCGCTCGCCGATCGGCTCGATCGCGTGCGATTTCCCCTCGCGCGTTGCGTGCAGATCGGCCTGGACCTCTCGTCCGCACTCTCGTTCGCGCATCGCCAGCGCATCGTCCATCGCGACGTCAAGCCGGCAAACGTGCTGCACGCCGGCGACAACCGCTGGAAGCTCGCCGATTTCGGGATCGCCCGGCTGCCCGATTCCGATCTGACGCAGGTCGGTATCTTCATGGGCACGCCCGGCTACTCGCCTCCCGAGGCGATCCGCGAGGGTCGATATACGCCTCAGGCCGACGTGTTCGCGTGGGGCGCCGTGATGTACGAGTTGATGTCGGGGCGCATCCCATACGAAGGCCCGGATACCAAGACCACGAATAGCTACGTCGTGCAGGGCAACGCGCCGTCGCCGACGCGCCACGATCCTTCGATCCCCGAGCCGCTCGCGCTGGTGGCGATGACCGCGCTGCAGCCGAGCGATACGAAGCGCTTCAAAGATGCATCGGAGGCCGAGCAAGCGCTGCGCGAAGCGTGGGACCGCTGCTTGACCCAGGGCCTCGTGCAGCCGGCTGTGCTCGCGATGGACGAGACGCCGCACGACACGGCGCCGCTGCGCATGCACGAGCCACGCAACATGGCGCGCCCGTCGCAAAAACTGACGCCGCCCGCGGCGTTCCCGCCCCCATCGGCGACCGCGTTCAACGACACGAACGAGAACACCACGATCGACGACAAGATTCCGCAGAAAGCCGCCGCGCTCAAGCAGCAGCAGCAAGCACTCGTCGTCGAGAGTACGAAGCAACGCCGCGGCGACGATGACGATCCGACCACGCTGATGTCGCGCAACGATGCGGTCGCGAAGCTGACCATCAAGGCGTCGGCCGACAAGGCCGCGCCACCGCCCGACACGATCGACGAAGAGGTCGCGCGCGAGCGCTCCGTCCACGACACCAAGTCCGATGATCAGGTGCGGCGCGTGTCATCACCGATGGTCGGCCGCGGGGTCGTCGACCGCAACCGCAGCACGCAGATGCCGCGCGCGCTGATGATCGCGATCGCCTTGATCCTCTTGTTTGGTGCCGCCGCGATCGGCTTGTACGTCGGCGGCGTCGTTCACTTCTGAGCGAGCGCGCGCGCGATCGATCACGCGCGCGAGGCTCCACACGCTGCGTACTTCACGCATCGTGATGTTGTCTCTTAGAGCCAGGCGCGCGTGCGCGAAGCCCAATCCGCGACGGTGACTTCCATCGCCAAAGCAGAGCGAGCACGCGCGAGCCGGTCGACTTCCTGTTAGCGTCGCCGCGTGTTGCCGGTCTCGACGATCATCGCGCTCGCGGTGGCAGCGTTCTTCGCGGGGACGGTCGATGCGATTGCCGGCGGTGGGGGGCTGATCACGCTACCAGCGCTGCTCACCGCGGGTGTGCCGTATCAGCTCGCGCTCGGGACGAACAAGGGCGGCAGCATGTGGGGCTCGGGCGCGGCGAGCGTGGTGTTCTGGCGGGCAGGGCGGATCGATCGCAAGCAGGCGCTGTTCGCCTTTCCTGCCGGTCTGGTCGGTTCGATCATCGGTGCGAACCTCGTGCTGGGCATCTCGAAAGATGCGTTGCGGCCGGTCGTGATCGGCCTGTTGATCTTCGCGGCGGTCGTGCTCGTGATCAAGAAGCCGACGCGTGCGAGCGACGACGATCGACCGAAGCGACGCTGGGTCGCGGCGTTGCTCGCCTTGTCGATCGGCGCGTACGACGGATTCTTCGGTCCCGGCACCGGGACGTTCCTGATCGTCGGCTTCGTCGCGCTGTGTGGGAGGAGCCTCCTCCATGCGAGCGCGGATGCGAAGATAGTGAACTTCGCGTCGAACCTGGCCGCCGTCGCGATCTTCGCGTGGCGCGGCACGATCCTCTGGCACATCGCGTTGCCGATGGCCGGCGGGCAGCTGATTGGCGGGGTCGTCGGCACGCGCCTCGCGATCAAGGGCGGCGCGAGGATCGTGCGCGTGATGGTGCTCGTGGTCAGCGGCGCGCTGATCGTGAAGCTCGCCTACGACCTCGTCAAGGGTGCTTAGCTCGCAGCGCGCGGACGAGCGCGGCTTGACCATCAGCGTGATAGCTCGACCGTACGAGCGGACCGGCGACCACGTGACGAATGCCAGCGGCGAGCGCGTAGGTCTCGAGCGCGGCGAACTCGTCGGGATGGACGTAGCGCTCGATCTGCAAGTGCTGCTTGCTCGGCGCGAGGTACTGCCCGAGTGTGAGGATATCGACGCCGAGCCCGGCGAGCTCGTTCACCACCTCGTGAACCTCTTCGATCGTCTCGCCGAGGCCGAGCATCAGGCCGGTCTTGGTGACGGCGCCACGCTTGCGCGCGTGCTCGAGGATCTTGTAGCTGCGCGGATAACTCGCCTGGACGCGGACCTGACGCGACAGGCGCGGCACGGTCTCGAGGTTGTGCGCGAACACGTCCGGGTCGGCATCGAGCACGATATCGACCAGCTCGGTCTTGCCCTTGAAGTCCCCCGCGAGGATCTCGAGTGTCATGTGCGGGCACGCGGCCTTCACTTGCGTGATGGTCTCGGCCCAGTGCGCGGCGCCGAAGTCCTCGAGGTCATCGCGATCGACGCACGTGATCACGGTGTGTTCGAGGCCAAGGCGCGACAGCATCTCGGCAACCCGGCGCGGCTCGTCGGGATCCACCGGCTTCGGGCGACCCGTGGTGACATCACAGAACCGGCACGACCGGGTACAGATGTCGCCGAGGATCATGATCGTGAGCGCCTTGCGGGTCCAGCACTCGCCGATGTTCGGGCAACTCGCGCTCTCGCAAACCGTGTGGAGCTCGAGCTCCTTGACCATGCTGCGGAGCTCGAAGAACGCCGGCTTGGTCGGCAGCGTTGCCTTGATCCACGCTGGATGGCGCCGTCTGGGGGGCGCAGGATCCGTGGGAGCTGCTTGGCCCTCGATCACTGGCAGATGGACCCGTTCCGACATCGGTTGTTGGATAGCATATTCGCTGACGGCTCGCGACAGGGTCACCGCGACCGCCACCAGGAACACCATGAAATTGATGACGATATTGCTCGCGCTCGTGATGGCGTGCGGCAGCAAGCCCGCGCCAGCTCCTGCGCCGACGACGACCACCCGACCGGCCGCACCTGTAGACGCCGCCGCCGTCGCATCGCCAACCTACACCAAGCTCTCTGGCGAGCTCGGTGCGTTCGTCGATGCGATGTGCGCGTGCAAGGACCAACCGTGCGCTCGACAAGTGAGCGACGAAATGTCGAGGTGGTCTGCCGCGAACGAAAAGAATCAGACCTCGTTCGACAACCTGAGTGCCGACGAGCAAACGACCATCGATGGTCTTGGCAGCCGCATGGGCGACTGCATGCAGAAGATCAAGTAGCTACGCGCAGCCGCCGCCTTCACCACCCACGACGTCGTACGGATCGTCGTGAATGTGGGGCATCGCCTTATCGCGACAATCGGTACACAGGGGCCCGAACGCGACCGCGCCGCATGCTTCGCAGGCGGCGATGGCGGCGACGACGCGCTTCACTCGTGGCTCGATCCACTGCGTGACCGCATTTCGAGACGTCTCGGGCGCGTGCATGCGTGGATGTGGTTCACGCCACGTGCCACGCCATGCCGTCGACGAAGTTGTTGTGATCATGCAGAGCACACACGTGCCTACGCGCGCGGTTCGAGCACGGCGGGCAGATTCGCTCGACAGCCTTGCTCAGAGATCGATCGCGATACCCAGGGCATCTTCGGAGGCGCCCTTGATTGCTTCAGCAAATGTCGGATGCGCGTGGATGGTCGCGAGCATCGATTCGACATTTGCTTCGGTCGTCTTCGCGAGCGTGAGCTCTGCGATCAGGTCGGTGACGGCCGGACCGATCAGATGCGCCCCGACGAGCGCACCGGTCTCGCCGTGCCAGAGCACCTTGACGAACCCGTTCGGCTCGCCGGATGCGACGGCGCGAGCGAGCGCTCGAAACGGAAATCGACCGACCTTGAACGGGACGTTCTGCGCTGTCGCTTTCTCTTCGGTCAGACCGACTGACGCGATCTCCGGGTAGCAGTACGTGCATGCGGGAATCGCGTCGTAGCGAACGGGCTCGGCGTGAACCTTCGCGATCTTCTCCGCGACAAACACGCCTTCGGCCGAGGCAACGTGCGCGAGACCGCGCCCGATCACGTCGCCGATAGCCCACAGGTCGTCTCCGGCCTTGTTCTGCGCGTCGGTCTTGATGAAGCCGCGGTCGAGCTGGATGCGATGGGCTTCGAGGCCGAGGTTTTCGGTGTTCGCCTGGATGCCGACCGCGACGAGCAGGATGTCGGCTTCGAGCGTGATCGCGGCGCCTCCTGCGACGGGCTCGGCGGTGACCGTGACTCGCTCGCCGTCGCGCTTCGCCGAGGTGACCTTGTGACCGGTGAGCGCCTTGATGCCGCGCTTGTCGAACGCGCGGCCGAGCTCCTTCGAGATCTCCGGATCCTCGTTCGGCACGAGCCGTGGGAGGAACTCGACGATCGTGACCTCGACGCCGAGCGAGCGGTAGAACGACGCGAACTCGACGCCGATCGCGCCGGAGCCGAGGACGACGAGGGATTTCGGCTGCGAGGGTAGCGTCATCGCCTTTCGGTACTCGATGATCCGCTCGCCATCGAGCGTGATGCCGGGCAGCGAGCGAGCGCGTGCGCCGGTAGCGATGATCACGTGCTTGGTCTCGACGACGCGCTTGGCATCACCGGTGACAACTTCGATCTGATGCGACCTCCACGGCCCGGTGCGGGGAAGGAGCTTCGCGACACCTGCGATCGAATCGATCTTGTTCTTCTTGAACAAGAACCCGACGCCCTTCGACATCTTGTCGGAGATGTCGCGCGAGCGCTTGATCACCGCGGGGAAGTCGACGCTGACATCACCCACGACGATGCCGAATTCTTTCGCGCGATGCGCGTGCTCGAGTACCTCGGCCGATTTGAGCAACGCCTTGGTCGGGATGCAGCCCCAGTTGAGGCAAATTCCGCCGAGCGATTCGCGCTCGATGCACGCGGTCTTGAGCCCGAGCTGCGCGCAGCGGACAGCTGCGACGTACCCGCCTGGACCGCTACCGATGACGACGACGTCGTAGGCCCCACTCTCGTGTTCCGCGGTACTCGCGCTCACAGCGCCAAGCTCTCCGGATGCTCGGCGAGATCGACAAACGCGGCGAGCCACTTCGCTCCGAGCGCGCCATCGATCACGCGGTGATCGCAGGTCATCGTCACGGTCATGCGCTTGCCGATCGTGACCTGGTCATCTTTCACGACCGGTACGTCGACCGTGGAACCGATCGCGAGAATGCCGGCCTCGGGCGGGTTGAGGATCGCGGTGAACCGCTCGACCGAGAACATCCCGAGGTTCGACACGGTGAACGTCGAGCCGGTAATCTCCGGTCCCTTGAGCGCGCGATGCTTCGCGCGGTCGGCGAGGTCGCGAACTTCCGCGGCGATCGAGCCGATGCCCTTTTTATCGGCATCGCGTATGACCGGCGTGACGAGCCCGTCTTCGATCGCGACCGCGACGCCGATGTGGACGCGATGGTGATGTCGAATCGCTTCGCCTTCCCAGCTCGCGTTGCAATCGGGTACTCGGCGCAAGGCGAGGGCGACCGCCTTGATGATCAGGTCGTTGACGCTGATCCTGCCCTTATCGCCGAGCAGCGCATTCAAGCGCTCGCGAAAACCGAGCAACGGCGCGATGTCGAACGTGCGCATCAAGTAGAACTGCGGGATGTCGCGCGACGCTTCGGTCAAGCGCGCAGCGATGCGGCGGCGCATGTTCGAGGTCGGAACATCGGTGTAGTCACCTTCGGCGTCCGGCACCATCTGGCGCGAATTGCGCACGGCGATCGCGGTCTCTAGCGACGGCGCGGCTGGTTTCGGTGACTCGGCCTCGTGGGTCTCCGCGGCCTCCGGCGTTTCCGCGTGAGCTTGGCCACCGTCGGCCGCTGCCTTGACGTCGCGCTCGACGATGCGACCGCCGGGGCCCGAGCCCGTCAGCGTGCGCAGATCGATGCCGAGCTCGATCGCCAGCGACTTCGCGAGCGGCGAAGCGATCAGCTTGCCGCCCGTTGCAGGAGCGGCGGCTGGTTTCGCTTCGGCCTTCGGAGCGAGCTTGGCGTCGGCCGGATTCGGTTTCGGCTTCGGTTCGGCCTTCGGTTCGGCCTTCGGCGCTGGGTTGGCCTCTGCCGGAGGCGCATCGTCGCTTCTCGCCGCAGGTTTTGCCGCAGGTTGTGCCGCAGCTATCGCCGCAGGTTTGGCCGCGCCACCGGACGCTTGTGCAACGAGCGCGCTGATATCCTCGCCGGCCTTGCCGATGATCGCGACCGGCGCGCCGAGCTTGACGGCCTCGCCTTCCTTGACGAGGAACTTCAAGAGGACGCCTTCGTCCTCGACGTTGAAGTCCATGTTCGCTTTGTCGGTCTCGACTTCGGCGATCAGGTCTCCGGGCGACACCTTGTCGCCTTCCTTTTTCGTCCAGCGGACGAGCACGCCTTCTTCCATCGTCGGCGAGAGCTTCGGCAGTCCAAGAATTTGCGCCATGGTGTTCAGTCCAAATAGAGAACGTGGCGAACGGCGGCCACGACGTCCTTCACCTGCGGTTGCACTTCATCTTCGAGATTCTTCGCGTACGGCATCGGAACGTCTTCGCTGGTGACTCGCTCGATCGGAGCGTCGAGCGCATCCATGCAGTGCTTCTGCATCTGGTAGGCGACTTCGGCGCCGAACCCGGCGACCGGCCACCCGACCTCGACGATCACGCAGCGACCCGTCTTACTGACCGACGTCGCGAGCGTCTCGACATCGAGTGGGCGCAGCGTGCGCGGATCCACGATCTCGCACTCGATGCCTTCCTCGGCGAGGACCTTTGCGGCGTCCATGCAAATCCACACCATCTTCGACCATGCGATCAGGGTCACGTCTTTGCCGACGCGTTTGATATCGGCCTTGCCGATCGGGATCAAAAAGTCGCCGGCTTCAGCTGCCGGAACGTCCCAGGTCGAGTTGTAGAGCGTCTCGCCCTCGATGAACACGACCGGATTGTCGTCGCGAATCGCGGTCTTCAGCAGGCCCTTCGCGTCGTATGCCGTCGAAGGCATCACGACCTTGAGACCGGGCACGTGCGCGTAAAAACTCTCGAGCGACTGGCTGTGCTGCGAGCTGACCTGGACCGCCGGGCCACCCGGGCCGCGGAACACGATCGGCACGTGATACTGGCCACCACTCATCTGGAAGATCTTCGCCGCGTTGTTCACGATCTGGTCGATCGCGACGAGCGAGAAGTTGAACGTCATGAACTCGATGATCGGGCGCAACCCGACCATCGCAGCGCCGATGCCGATGCCGGCAAAACCCATCTCGGCGATCGGGGCATCGATGATGCGGCGCTCGGAGAAACGCTGCAGCATGCCCTGCGTCACCTTGTAGGCGCCGTTGTAGTGGCCGACTTCTTCGCCCATGACGAAGATGTTAGCGTCGCGATCCATTTCTTCGCGCATCGCCTGGTTCAGTGCTTCGCGGTAGCTGATGACGGGCATGGCGATTACTCCTTCACCACGTACTTGCGGTATTCGTCGGCGGGTTCGCTGTCCTCGGAGAACTTCACCGCATCTTCGATCTCGGCTTTGACGTCGGCTTCGAGCTCACCGAGCTTGTCCTCGGTCAGCCCGAGCTCTAACAAGCGCTCGCGCGAGCGGCTCAACGGATCGCGCCGCTTCCACTCCTCGACTTCGTCTTTGGTGCGGTACAGGCCTGGATCCGACATCGAGTGACCGCGAAACCGATACGTCACGACTTCGACGAGCGTTGGCTCGCCGGTGGTGCGCGCGCGCTCGACCGCCTCGGCGACGCGGCGCTTGACCTTGATGACATCGTCGCCATCGAACCGATCGCGCGCCATCCCGTGAGCGAGGGCGCGCAGCGACACATCCTCGACCGCGAGCGAGCGGTAGGTCGGCGTGCCCATCGAGTACTGGTTGTTCTCGCAGATCAGCACGACCGGCAGTTTCCACAGGGCCGCGAGCGCGAGACCCTCGGCGAAGCCGCCGATTGTCGAGGCGCCCTCGCCGAAGAAGCACAACACCACGCGACCATCGCCGCGATACTTCGATGCGAACGCCGCACCTGCCGCGATGGGCACGTGACCGCCGACGATGCCGTAGCCCCCAAGAAAGTTCGTCGCCTTATCGAAGATGTGCATGGAGCCGCCAAGGCCCTTCACGACACCGGTCTTCTTGCCGTAGAGCTCGGCGAGGATCGATCGTGCCGCGACGCCCTTGGCATACGCGTGGCCGTGCTCGCGATACGTCGCGACGACATAGTCGTCGTGGCCGATCGCTGCGGTCGCTCCCACGCACACGGCTTCTTGGCCGATGATGAGGTGCAAGAAGCCGCCGATCTTGCCCTGCGAGTACGCCTTGGCTGCCGCCTCCTCCATCCGGCGGATGGCGAGCATCTGGCGGTAGAGAGGGGCTAGCTCCTCGGCCGTGGTCTCGAGGATCGACGGATCCTCTTCCTCGACGCGTTTGGAAGGATCGGGAGTTGTTACGGCGGTCGCCACGACGGGACCGTACCCAGCCAACGCCGGAGCCGCAAACAGTTAGGGCGATAGATAAGATCGATGAGATCGATAAGCGGTTAGAGCGCCAGATCGAAAGCCGCGCTTTTCGTGCTTTCGATGCGCTTGACCTGGTCAAACACACCGGTCGCGCCGAGCTCGACCTGATCGAAGGCGGTCGGCAGCTTATCGATGAAGAACTGGCTCTGCATGCAGGGCACCGGCTCGTAGCCGACCGAGTACGCCGCGTAGCTGCCATAGAAGTCGATATAGAAATCAGGGGTGCTCGCGCAGCTGCTCGCATCCGCGGTCACGCCACGGATCGTCCACGTGACCTTCACGCTGCGGATCTCACTCGATGGCAAGCACTCGCCATCCCGCGCGCAGATTTCGCCGCCACAATCGCTATCGGCCTTGCAGTTCGTGACCGACGAGGTGCCGGAGCACGAAGCAAGGAGAATCAGGAGAACGGAGCGCATGGCTTAGTATGGCAAATCAAGGAGCGCGGAGCCCGTGCTGTCGAACGTTCCGGATGCGCCGCCACTGTAGTCGTGATCGCGTTCGAGCTGCACCGTCTTGTAGCGGAGCGGCATCTTGTCGATCGTGAACTTGCCCTCGAGGCACGGCACTGGGGCAAACCCGAACTGGCCATCGGTGTTCGCGCCGAAGGTGAGCTCGAGATCGGGCGCATGGACACACGTCGCAGCCGAGGCGACCTCCGCATTCACGGTCCACGACACGTGGATGACATGGACCGCGCTCGCGCTCGAACACTCGCCGGTGCGCGCACACACCAAGCCGCCGCCACACTCGCTGTCGGCGTGGCAACCGTAGCCGGTCGACCCGTCCGACCCTCCGTAGCCGGAGCCCCAGCCAGCGTAACTGCCGTCGCCGTAATCGGGAGGGTAGCTGCTCGCCTGCGTGACGCAGCCGCCCATGAGACCGAGAACCAATGGCCACACTTTCATCATCAAACGCCGCTCCTCGTCAAAGACCGTAACTCATTCCAGGTAGATCCAAACCGACAACGATCGCCTGCGATCGTCTGCAGCTAAGGCTGCACGGACGGTGCCGAAGCCATGCTACAAACCGGGGCGATGCGGACGCGGCTCGAGCGACTCTACCGGTTCGAAGCGGCCCACTTTCTCCCGAAGGTGCCGACGGGGCACAAGTGCGCTCGCATGCACGGCCACAGCTACCAGGTCCAGCTCGCGATCGAGGGCGAGATCGATGCGGAGCTCGGCTGGGTGATGGACTTCTCCGCGATCGACGTCCACGCGCAACCGCTGGTCAAGCTGCTCGATCACCAGGTCCTGAACGAGGTCGGCGGGCTCGTGAATCCGACGAGCGAGCTGCTCGCAGTATGGTGGTGGGACCGCCTCCGGCCGACGTTGCCACAGCTCGTCGAAGTGGTGGTCTCGGAGACCGAATCGTCCCGCTGCGTCTATCGCGGGTGATACGCTTGGAAGCGTGTCGCGCAGGTGTGTTGTCCTGAGCTTGTTCGCCGCTGGTGGCTTCGCGCCCAGCGCGAAGGGAGCGGGTACGCGAACGCCGGTGCGTCAGGCGGCTCGTATTCGATGATGATCGCGACCCCCGGTACCTACTCGTTGCGGTTCATGGCGGCCGACGCCACCGCCTTCACGACCGCTTGGAACGCCGATCCGCCGAGCAGCAGTGGGACCTTCGCGATCGTCTGCGCCCACAACTGAGCGATGGCCAAGCAGCTCCGCATCGTGACGCTGAATTTCTGGGGTACCGAAGCGCCGCTCGCTGCGCGCCTCGCGATGGCCGTGCAACAGCTGCGCGAGCTCGCGCCCGATGTCGTGTGCATGCAGGAGGTCAAGCCAGCCGGGCGCGCGCAGGCGCCTGACTCGACGACCGCACACGCGATCGCGGACGAGCTCGGCATGGTCGCGCACTACCAGGTCGCCTCGACGTGGCAGGCTGGCGAGCACGGGATGCCGACCGCAGGCGAAGAAGGGCTCGCGATCCTCTCGCGCGAGAAGCTCGTCGATCACCGCACGCTGCCGCTGCCCGGCTCGGCGCCCGGGGATCGCCGGATCCTGCTCTCGGGCCAGGTCACGACCGCCGGTGGCCCGGTCTGGATCCACACCACGCATCTCAACTATCGGCTCGACGACGGCGTCGCGCGCGAGCAGCAGGTCGAGGCGATCGATGCAGCGATCCGCACGATGGGGCGGGGCCCAACCGATTCCCCGCAACTCTTGTGCGGTGACTTCAACGCGGCGCCGGACTCCGACGAGATCCGGTTCCTCCGCGGGCTGACTACCCTCGCGAATCGCCGCACGCACTTTCAAGATGCGTGGCTACGCCTGCATCGCGAGCCCGGTCCGGGTGACGGTCCACGGCAAGGTATCACGTGGTCGAGCGAGAACGAGCTGACCCGTCCGCTGCGCTCGCTCGATATCGATCGCCGCATCGATTACGTGTTCGTGACGAGCCGCAAGAAAGATGGCCGCGGCACCGTGCACGATTGTCGCGTCGCGCTGACCGCGCGCGAAGATGGCATCTGCGCCAGCGATCACTACGCGGTGATGGCTGACGTCCAGGTCGTTCCGAACTGACTAACCCTTCGGCAGCGCCGCTTCGATCGCCGCGATCACCGCCGGGTCATCCGGATTCGTGCTCGGTGCGAAGCGCGTGATCTTCGTGCCGTCGGCGCTGACGACGAACTTCTCGAAGTTCCATTTGATGTCGCCTTCGCGACCATCGCCCTTGATCGGTGTGAGCGCCTTGTAGATCTCGTGGCGCTGACCGCCGTTGACGTCGATCTTCTCCATGATCGGGAACGTGATGCCGTAGTTCACTGCGCAGAACGTCGCGATCTCTTCGGCGGAGCCCGGCTCCTGGCCACCGAACTGGTTGCTCGGAAAGCCGATGACCGTGAAGCCTTTCGCCGAGTACTTTTTCTGCAACGCCTCGAGCGTCGCGTACTGCGGGGTATTGCCGCACTTGCTCGCGACGTTGACGAGCATCAGGGCCTTGCCCTTGTAGGTCGCGAGCGTGGTGGGCTCGCCCTTGAGGGTCTTGATCGGTGCAGTCCACATCGGGTCGAGCTCCTTGGTGACGGTGACGGGTGTCGGTGCAGTGCCTGCAGCGGGCAGCTTCGAAGGATCGAACATGTCGGCCGTTGTGCCATGTTCGACTACCTTGGGTTGCTGCGCAGCCTCGGGGGCGGCTTCTTTTGCCGGTTTCGAGCACGCCGCAGCGAGCGTTGATGTGGTGATCGCCACCACGAGGAGCTTATGCATCGCCGGCACCCTACCGCAGGTGTACCGTGAAGGGGTGCGCGTAGTTCTCATCGCCATGATGCTCGCCGGATGTGGCTTTCAGCCCAGCGCCGCCGTCGATCAGACGGGCGATGACGGTGGTCCGGTCGTGCTGGACGCGTCGAAGGACGGCACGACCATGACGACGTCGGATGCCAAGGTGTTTCTGGATGCACCGTGCCCTGACGACGATCACGACGGCGTCTGCAACGCACAGGATGACTGGCCGTGCGGCGCGAAGCCAGCGGCGGCGCCCGTCCTCGAGCTCGGCAACGGCGGCTCGCAGGACTTCAAGTTCCAGAACCTCAAGTTCCAGACCGTCGCCAGCACCCTGGTCGTCATGACCAGGCAGCAGGCCACTCGCGTCCAATTCAAGTGGACGGCGACCGACACGGGATGCAACGCGAACTGCATCGATCAGATGGAGGTTGGCTTTCACGTCCGGGGCTCTGCGACCGGCGGCAACCGTGTGGGTTGCTTGATCGATCAACCGATCTCCAAGTCGAATGGCTCGACCGGCACGGTCGACGACAACTCCATCGTCGTGACTCCCAACGCGACCGGCGTGTTCGAGCTCCGGGCCGGCATCGCGCAAGACTTCGCCTGCAACGACACGACGGACTATTACGCCGGCGAGCCGGCCACCGTGATGGCGTTGTTCTGCATCACGCCCTGATGTGGTAGCTACCGTGGGCCCATGCGCCACCTGTACGCCGACTTCATAGACCGCGTGGCAAAGCCTGCGCGCTACCTCGGCGGCGAGTACCAATCGGTGCTCAAAGAGACCGCAGAAGCCCGGGTGTGCCTCGGTTTCCCCGATGTCTACGACATCGGCATGTCGCACCTGGGCACCAAGATTCTCTACTCGTTGCTCAACAAGGATCCGCGGATCGCGTGCGAGCGCGCATTCGCGCCGTGGCTCGACATGGAGACCGAGCTCCGCGAGCGCGACCTGCCGCTCGTGTCGCTCGAAGGCCAGCGCCCGCTGCACGAGTTCGACGTGCTCGGCATCTCGCTCCAGTACGAGCTCACGTTCACGAACGTGCTGACGCTGCTCGACCTCGGCGGCATCCCGATCCAGGCAAAGGATCGTGCGCCCGACGCGACACTCGTGCTCGTCGGTGGCCCGACGGCCTCGCACCCCGAGCCCATGGCATCGTTCATCGATGCCGCGTTCGTCGGTGAAGCCGAAGAACTGCTGCCGGCGCTCGTGCTCGCGTGGGCCGCGATGCGCAAGCAGATCACGGCCGGCGCGCGCACGCGCCTCGACGCCCTCGCCGAGCTCGCCTCCACGTTCCCGCTCTACGTGCCGGCGCTCTACGCGACGACCGTCGACGAGGCGACCGGAATGACCGTCGTCGGTGCGCCGCTCGATCCCCGCGCGCCCGCGAGGATCCAGCGTGCGATGGTCGCGAACCTCGACGATTATCCCTTCCCGAGCGATGCCCCGGTGCCGTACGCCGAAGCGGTGTTCGAGCGCGCGTCGGTCGAGATCGCTCGCGGCTGCACCGAGGGTTGCAGGTTCTGCCAGGCCGGCATGATCTATCGCCCGGTCCGCGAGCGCTCGCCGCAATCGATCGCAAAGTCGCTGCTCGATGGCGTCGACAAGGCGGGCTACGACGAGACCGGCCTGACGTGCCTGTCGACAGCGGACTTCTCGAGCATCACGCCGCTCGTGAAGAACCTCGCGGCCGAGCTCAGGAAGCGCGGGGTCTCGATGTCGGTCGCGTCGTTGCGCGCCTACGGGCTCAACGAGGATCTCCTCGACGAGCTCGCGCTCACGCGGATCAGCGGCCTGACGTTCGCGCCCGAGGCCGGCACCCAGAAGATGCGCGACGTGGTCAACAAGAACGTCACCGAGCAGCACATCGAGGAGAGCTCGCGCCGCGTGTTCTCGCGCGGCTGGCACCGCCTGAAACTGTACTTCATGATCGGCCTGCCGACCGAGGAGGACGAGGACGTCCGCGGCATCGTCGAGACCGGCCTGCGTATGCTGAAGGTCGGCCGCGGCCTCGCCGGGCAACGCGCCGAGGTCACGGTCAGCGTGAGCTCGCACGTGCCGAAGCCGCACACGCCGCTGCAGTGGGCCGCGCAGGATTCGTTCGCCGAGATCGAGCGCAAACAACAGATCCTGCGCCAGACCGCGCGCACCGATCGCAGCCTGCGCCTCAAGCATCATCACAGCGGCATTTCGTTCATCGAGGGCGTACTCGCGCGCGGCGATCGTCGGCTCGCGCCGGTGATCGAGGCGGTGTGGCGCGCCGGGGCGCGCTTCGATGGGTGGGACGAGTGCTTCGAGCTCGAGCGCTGGCAGACCGCGTTGAACGACGCCGGGCTCGACGCGAACACCTACCTCGACACGCGCCCGGTCACGGCGCGGTTGCCGTGGGACCACATCGATGTCGGTCTCGAAGATGGCTTCTTGCTCGACGAGTACAAGAAGGCGCTGAAGAACCGCGCCTCGCCACCGTGCGGCAAGGTCGCCGGCATGCTGATCCACCACACGAACCTCGCCGAGGCCGAACCGGATAAGCGCCGGATCGTCTGCTACGACTGTGGAGTGGCGTGTGACCTCTCGAAGATGCGCCAGGATCGGCTCGTCGCGCTGCGCACGCTCGGTGCTGTCGCGCCGAGCGGACCGCGCGCGGTGCCAGCCGATGCCGCCGCTGCGCTGATCGATGTCTCGGAGCGCGGCGGTGGCAGCCCCGCCGAACAAGGTAGAGACGACGGAAGAGAGCAGGGCCGGGGCAAGCCCTTCGATCGCGAGACCGAGCGTGCAGAGCGCGTGCGACTCGCGGGTCACCACGGCGCGGGCACCGCGTATACGACCTATCGCATCCGGTTCGCGAAGATCGGTCGCGCCGCGTTGCTCGGTCACCTCGATCTCGTACGGTTGTTCGCACGCACGCTGCGCCGCGCGGATCTGCCGCTCGCGATGACGCGCGGGTTCTCGCCCAAACCGCGGCTGTCGTTCGGTCCCGCGCTGGGGCTCGGTGTCCCGAGCCTCGGCGAGCTCGTCGATATCGATCTCGAGCACACCGTACGCGGTGCGAAGACCTGGGAGGTCGGGTCCGATGCCGAGCGCGTCGAGCTCAACGCCGAGGAAGTGCGCGAGCGCCTCGCGCAAGTGTGTCCGCCGGGCCTCGAGATCCAGACCTGCGAGACCGTGCGCCTCGCGGGCCACGTGCTCTCGAAAGTGTCCTGGGATCCAGGGCTCGGCAAGTTGATCCAGGCGATCGACGTCGTGATCCGCCCCGCGGCCGATGGCATGCCTTACGAGGAAGCGCGCGTCGGTCGGCTCGTCGGCGCGTTCCTCGCCAAGAACAGCGTGCTCGTGCCACGTGTCGCGAACGGCGACAAGAAGGCGCGCGACATCGAGGTGCGCGGACTCGCGCTCGATGCATCCGTGATCGCCGGCGATGCCGCCGCGAAGCTGTGTGCCGCACTCGAATGGCCTGATGCGCCGGCGCTGATCAGCGTGCGCGTCCGCGCGACTGTCGAAGGTTCGGCGAAGCCGGCCGAGCTCGCGAAAGCGTTCGGCGTGTGGGGCCCCGATGATCCGCGTGGTGACCACGCGCTCGTCGCGCGGCTCGGCGTGGTGCCGGGGAGTACCGAGCAGGTCTACGCGAACCCCGCGAAGACGCACACGGCTCAGTCAACCGAGTTGTAAGAGCGAAACGCATCGCCTGGTTCAAAGGTCGCCTCCTCTTCACCCTCCGAACCGGTTGCCCCAGCGTGCTATGAACGCGGCGTGGCGATCAACCTCTCGGTCAACCTCAACAAGGTGGCCCTGCTGCGTAACTCGCGCGGCGCGCAGAATCCGTCGCCACACACCGCGGGGGTGTGTTGCCTCGATAATGGCGCGTACGGGTTGACCCTCCACTGGCGCCACGATAACCGCCACACCCGGGTGGACGACGTGCGCGCGTTGCGCGAGCTGACGCGCGCGCGTGGCGTCGAGCTCAACCTCGAGGGTGACGCACGGCCCGAGCTCGTCGATCTGGCGGCCGAATTGAAGGTCGATCAGTTCACGCTCGTGCCGGTCAAGCCGGGGGAGGTCACCAGCGATCACGGCTGGGACCTGCCGAAAGATCACGACGTGATCGCGCCGATCATCGCGCGCCTCGAACCGCTCGGGATCCGGACCGCGATCTTTGTCGATCCGAATCCCGACATGATGAAAGCGGTCGCGGCGACCGGCGCGGATCGGATCGAGATCTATACCGAACCGTATGCTGCCGCGTGGGGCAAGCCGCAGCTCAAGGCCGAGCTCGCGCGCATCAAAGCCACCGCGCAAGCAGCGGTCGCGCTCGGCATGAAGGTCAACTGCGGTCACGATCTCAACCTCCGCAACACGCCGCTGCTCGCGCGCGCGGTGCCGGAGATCACCGAAGCCTCGATCGGTCACGCGTTGATCGCGGATGCGCTGTACCTCGGGCTCGCCGAGACCGTGCGGCGCTACGTGCGCGCGTGCAACGGCGAAGCGGTCGACGCACCGATGACTCAATGAAGGTAGTGGTTGTCCTCCCGCTGCTGGCGGGCTGCTTCCTGTTCCACCCGAGCAAAGGCGATCGCTGCCAGGAAGGCCGGATCGTCATGCTCGGCTCGCAGGACGATGTGTCACGGATCGCGGGCTGTCGAGAGGTCACCGGGCTGGTCGTCCGAACCGGCGCCTCGATCGATCTGGCTCCGCTCCGCGAGCTCGAAGAGATCCATGGCGACCTGGTGGTCGGACCGACGGTCGGCCTCGAGGAAGTAGGCCTCAACCGCGTCACCACGATTACGGGCGCGGTGCGGGTGCAGAAGAACCCCTCGCTGCGTGGCCTGTTCTTGCCGCGGCTCGAGCACGCAGGGCGGATCGACGTGGAAGATAATGTCTCACTCACGACGATCGCGATGCCGAGAATCGCGACGATCGGTGGGGCGATGATCATCAGTGACAACTATTCGCTCGAGCTGGTCGCCGCCGGCGAATTGACCTCGCTAGGCCACGAGCTCGTCGCCATTGACAATCCAAAGCTGACGCTCTTGGAGCTCGGCCAGCTCGTCCGTGCCGAGGCAATTCGCATCGAACGCAATCCCAAACTCCCAGCCGAGAAAGTCACCGAAATCCGTCAAAAGGGGAGTGTCCCCTAGCTCGCCAGGCTTGGTCGGGGGTCGTAAGATGCCCGCATGTCACGCGACATCCTCGAGCTCGGCGGATCGCTAGCATTTCTCGACGAGCTTTACGAACGACAGCAGGCACAGCCCGGCGCGATCGATGCGAGCTGGAACGAGCTGATCGGACCCATCGGTACGATGGTTCCCGTGCCGCACACTGAAAAGACCAACGGCGCGAATGGTCACGGTACCAACGGCACGAACGGCCACAGCGAGCCTCAAAACGGCATGGCCAACCAGACGCCGCACGAGACGCTGCTCGATGATGGTGATGGCATCGCGGTCACCCGCGGCACCACGCGCCGCATGCCTTCGTTCGCGCGCCCCGGCAGCGTGACGCTGTCTTCGATCGTGGTGTCACCTTCGGTGTGGCCGCTCGTCAACGCGTATCGCGTTCGCGGTCACTACGCCGCGAATCTCGATCCCCTCGGCCTGCTCGAGACCGCTCAGATCGTCGAGCTCGATTCCGCGACCTGGGGCTTCACGGATCCGAACACGCCGATCGCGCAGACCGGCGTGCACGGTCTACCGTCGGGCACGATCGGTGAAATCATCGCGCTGCTCCAGCGCGCATACTCGGGCTCGGTCGGCCTCGAGTTCATGCACATCTCTTCGCCGCAGCGTCGGAGCTGGCTCGCAGAGCGGATGGAAACCTCGGCCGCGTCGGCCGTCTCGAACGATGTCCGTGTCCGCATGCTCGCGTTGTCGATCAATGCCGAGACGTTCGAACGGTTCTGCCACACGAAGTATCCCGGCACGAAGCGGTTCTCGCTCGAGGGATCCGAGAGCCTCATCCCGGTGCTCGATCTCATCCTCTCGCACGGTGCGATCTCCGGTGCGATCGAGGCCGTGATCGGCATGGCACATCGCGGTCGCTTGACCACGCTCGAGACCCTGATGCGTCGCCCGGCGCGTGAGCTGTTCGGTCAGTTCGAGGACATCGAGCCCGAAAAGGCGCTCGGCGGTGGCGACGTGAAGTACCACCTCGGGTTCTCGACCGACCGGATCGACGCGAACGGCAACGCGATGCACGTGTCGCTCGCGTTCAACCCGAGTCACCTCGAAGCCGTCGATCCGGTGGTCTGTGGTCGCGTTCGTGCGAAGCAGATCCGGCACGGTGATGTCGAGATGCGCCGGGTGATGGGCGTGCTCGTCCACGGTGATGCCGCATTTGCCGGCCAGGGCCTCGTGCCCGAGACGCTCCAGCTCTCGAACCTCCCGGGCTATCGCACCGGTGGCACCGTCCACATCATCGTCAACAACCAGGTCGGCTTCACCGCGTCGCCGGCCGAGACCCGCTCGACGCCTTACTGCACCGACATCGCGAAGATGCTCGAGTGCCCGATCTGGCACGTCAACGGCGAGGATCTCGATGCGGTCGCGCGCATCGTCAAGATCGCTAGCGACTACCGGACGCAGTTCGCGTCGGACGTGGTGCTCGACATCTACTCGTATCGCAAGTACGGCCACAACGAGAGCGACGAGCCCGCCTTCACGCAGCCCGTGATGTACGACGTGATCAAGACCAAGCCGTCGCCGGTCGAGGTCTATACGAAGCGGCTGATCGACGACCACGTCGTCACTCCTGAAGATGTCGGGGCGATGACCTCGCGTCGCGTCGCCGAGCTCGAGACCGAGCTCGCGTCGGCGAAGGCGGCGAAGCAGCGCCCCGAGCTTCCGGCCATGACCGCGATGTGGAAGGGCTATCGCGGCGGCCTCGCCGAGGCGCCCGAAGATGTCGATACCCGCGTGCCGCGCGCGTTGCTCCAGCAACTCTCGCAGAGCATGTGCGAGCTGCCCGAGGGCTTCACGCCGCACCCGAAGATCGTGCGCCTGCTCGAGCAGCGCTCGCAGATGGGTAGAGGCGAGCGCCCGATCGACTGGGGCATGGGCGAGTTGTTCGCGTATGCCTCGCTGCTCTACGCGGGCACGAATGTCCGCATGAGCGGTCAAGATTGCGCGCGCGGCACGTTCAGCCACCGCCACGCGATCGTCACCGACGTCAAGACCGGCCGCGAGCACCTCGTGCTCAACAACCTGTCGTCGGAGCAGGGCCTGGTCCGGATCTTCGATTCGCCACTGTCCGAAGCCGGCGTGATGGGCTTCGAGTTCGGGTACTCGCTCGATTACCCCGATGCGCTCGTGATGTGGGAAGCGCAGTTCGGCGACTTCGCGAACGGCGCGCAGGTGATCATCGACCAGTTCATCACCTCCTCGGAAGACAAGTGGAAGCGGCTCTCGGGCCTCACGTTGCTCCTGCCGCACGGCTACGAAGGCCAGGGCCCGGAGCACTCCAGCGCACGGCTCGAGCGCTACCTGCAGTCCTGCGCCGAACAGAACATCCAGGTCGCGCAGCCGACGACTCCGGCGCAGATGTATCACTTGCTCCGCGGTCAGGTGCTGCGCCGTCTGCGCAAGCCGTTGATCGTGATGACCCCGAAGAGCCTGCTGCGTCTGCCCGCTGCCACGTCGACGCTCGAGGAGCTCGCCGAGGGCACGTTCCATCGCGTGCTCGCCGACGAGACCGCGGACCCGAAGAAGATCACGCGCGTGCTCATGTGCACGGGCCGGATTTACTACGACCTCGCGGAGGAGCGGACCAAGCGCGGTGCCGACAACATCGCGATCGTGCGGCTCGAGAAATTGTATCCCTGGTGGCCGCACCTCGTGTCGGCCTCGATCGACAAGTACCAGGGCCTCAAGGAGGTCATGTGGGTCCAGGACGAGCCGTACAACATGGGTGCGGCGACGTTCGTGACGCCCAAGCTCGAGGATCTGCTGCCGCAGAAGGTGACTCTCGAAGTCATCGCTCGCGCAGAAAGCGCTTCACCGGCGACGGGCTCGCACAAGGCCCACGTGATCGAGCAACAGCAGATCATGAAGGCCGCGTTCGACGCCCGTTAACCGAGCGTGTGCGTACGTTCGGCGTTAGACTGCGCGCATGGCCGACCTCGTGGTCCCGCAGTTAGGTGAATCGATCAGCGAAGCCGTTGTCGCGAAGTGGCTCAAGAACGTTGGTGACGCGGTCACCGTCGACGAGCCCATCGCAGAGCTAGAGACCGACAAGATCACGGTCCAGCTGCCATCGCCGGTCGCAGGCGCGCTCACCGAGCAGCACTTCGCCGTCGGCGCGACCGTGAAGGTCGGCGATGTGATCGGCGCGGTCGAAGCCGGCAAGCAAGGCAACAGCGCAACGCCTCCCGCGAAAGCCACTCCGCCGCCGCGCGAAGTCGTCGCCGCCCAGCCCCCACCCGCGCCGGTGGCCGCACCGGTCGCTCCGCCGACCGCACCGCCGGCGCCTCCCACGATCGCGGCTGCACCCCTTAAGTCTAACGGTACGTCCGATCCGATGGATCGCGATGCGCTGATGAAGCTCACGCCCGCGCAGCGGATGACCGCGCGCGAGACCGGCGCATTGCCGAACCGGTCGAGTGGTCCTGCGGCCCCGAGTGGTCCGTCGGAAGAAGTTCGCCTGGGCGCCGTCGATCCGCGCGATGAAGTCACGCCGATGTCGCCGCTGCGCAAGCGCGTCGCCGAGCGTCTCGTCCAGGCGCAGCACGAAGCCGCATCGCTGACCACGTTCAACGAAGTCGACATGTCGGCGATCATGGCGTTCCGCACGAAGTACAAGGACACCTTCGAGAAGTCGCACGGCGTGAAGCTCGGGTTCATGTCGTTCTTCGTGAAAGCATGCGTCGCCGCGGCGAAGCTGTTCCCCGGCGTCAACGCCGAGCTGATCGGCGGCCATATCGTCTACAAGAAGCACTACGACTTCGGCATCGCGGTCTCCGCGCCGAAGGGGCTCGTCGTGCCGGTGCTCAAGGATTGCGACACGCGTTCGTTCGCCGAGATCGAGAAGGGCATCGCCGAGCTCGCCGACAAGGCGCGCAACGGCAAGCTCGCGCTCCCCGATCTCCAGGGGGGCACGTTCAGCATCACCAACGGCGGCATCTACGGCTCGATGATGTCGACGCCGCTGCTCAACTACCCGCAGACCGGCATCCTCGGCATGCACAACATCGTCAAGCGCGCCGTCGTGATCGACGATGCGGTCGTGGTGCGGCCGATGATGTACGTCGCGCTGTCGTACGACCATCGCGTCGTCGACGGTCGCGAAGCAGTGTCATTTCTCGTCGCGGTCAAGGATCGCCTCGAATCGCCCGATCGCTTGCTCGTCGACGCGTAATCAGGGCGCGGGGCGCGCGATCACGGCTGCGCCGCTTGCCGGATCCGAGGGCGCGGGCAGGGTGTCGTCGTCGACCGAAAGAGCCGCCGTGTGTGCGACGCCAGCGAGAAAGCCGCCCGGGATCGACGAGAGCGCGGTGACTTCTTCACGACCGGTGCCGGCGAGGTGCCACGAGGTCTCGAGCGTTCCGCCAGCGGTCACTTCGACGAGGAAGCTGTCGTCACTGCCGCCCGCATCGAGCGCGCGCTTGCCGAGCGCGAGCGCGCCGCGAAAAAAACCTCCGACGACGACGCGATCACCGATGGCGGTGATCGCGCGAAGGCCGTCGAAGTCGGGGCCGCCGATGATCGTGGAGGAGCCGAGCTCACCGGCAGGCGAGTACCACGCGACGAGGCCATCGGCTGCGCCTCGAATGTCGAGCTGGCGATCGCCGAGCTTGAACGTGGTGCGCAGGGTCGCGGCGACAGCGACTCGCTGCTGGCTATCGATCGCGACGCCGGCGACCGAATCGTCGGCCTTGCCACCAAATGTCTGGGCCCAGCGCCGCGCCCCTGCGAGATCGAGCTCGGCGACGAAGCCATCCGCGAACGGGAGCCGCTCGTCGAACGCGGGCAGGATCTCTCCCATCAAATCGGCACCACCGGTGACCATGCCGGCGATCGCGATCCGATCACCGCGCGCCGCGACGCCTTCGACCGCGTCCGCGCCCGGGCCGCCGACGCGGTCGACCCACAGCACGCTGCCATCACTCGCGAGTGCGGCGACGAAACCGTCGGTGCGACCGGCGCTCGACACGACACTACGTGGCGTCGGCTTACCGTTGACCGCATCGCCGACGCGGATCGTTCCGGAGAACACGCCGCCGATCACGACGGCGACCTGCGTGCCTTTGGTGGGTTCGGTGATCGTCGCGATCGACGTGATCACCGCGAATTCGGTGCCATCGACAGGAACCCGCCAGCGCGGCTTGCCCGTCGCAGCATCGAGCGCGACGACGACGCCACTGGGTTCGCCATGTAGCGTGACCGGAGCGCCGAGGTTCGCGCGGTCTGGAACGCCGGTCGCGGACATCGCGACGACGACGGCGTCCCGAGCCGACGCGAGCGCACCGGCGGAGCCGGGCAGGATGACCGACCATGCGACGGTGCCACCGGTGGCACTGCGCGCCTCGATCTCGGAGTGCGTGGCGTTGCCAAGAGCGACGAACACGCGGGCGCCATCCCCAGCGACACCGCGAAGGGTCTCGCCAGATGTGCCGAGCTCGACCGCAAACGAGTCGGCCATGACGCTACTGGTTCGTGGGTGGTCAGCGCCGCGACACGCGACTACCAGCGGTAGTGCGAGCAACGCCAGCCGCATACGACGCTGGAGTGCTAGAGCTTTTCGCCGCGTGCGCGCAGCTGCGCGACCACCTTGGACAGGCCAAGGCGATCGATGATGCGCAGCCCACGAGCCGAGACGCGAAGGGAGATCCAACGCTTCTCGTCTTCGAGCCAGAACCGCTTGTCGCGGAGGTTGATCTCGAAGCGCCGCTTGGTGTGGCGGTTCGAGTGGCTGACGTTCGAGCCGACGAGCGGCGACTTTCCAGTGACTTGGCAAACGCGCGACATAACGGTCCTTAGATCTTCGACTCTTTGAACTCGACGTGCTTGCGAATCACCGGGTCGTACTTCTTGAGCACGAGCTTGTCGGGGGTCCGCTTGCGGTTTTTCGAGGTCGTGTAGAAGTAGCCGGTGTCCGCCGTCGAAACGAGACGGATGAGCTCGCGGCCCGATTTACCTTTTTTCGCCATGACTTTGCTCGCTTGCCCTACAGCTGAAGAGTTGCGACTTATGGCATGCGTGCCAGGGCGTTGGCAAGCGGAACTCGCCCCAACGGTCAGTCTTCGGCATCGACCGGCTCGTCGCCGGTCTCGTTATCTTTCGGCACCTCGCGCTCGCCGGTGATCGTTCCATCCGGCATCGCAACTCCAGGCAAGGTCGTGGTTTTTCGCTTTGCCCTGCGAGAGTCGATTGCCATCGCGACGATCGTCATGTCGTCGCCCTGGGCCTGATCCCCGGCGTGACTGTCAATGTCCGCGAGGATCGCCTTCACGACATCTTCGGCGTTTCCGCGCGCGG
>Ga0123336_10000056_pt1 | contig 111297 bp, 102 predicted proteins | sample SSSSmetaG_FD_96466 | JGI IMG/M metagenome (GOLD analysis project Ga0123336, IMG submission 96466) | Glacier valley bacterial and archeal communities from Borup Fiord, Nunavut, Canada, to study Microbial Dark Matter (Phase II) - ​SSSS metaG | ecosystem: Environmental > Aquatic > Freshwater >...
CCGAGCGACGCCATCGACAAGGCGTTCACCTTGTACATGCGTCTCGTCGTCTCGGAATAGAGATTGGTAGCCATGGGGCTCATCCAAGAATCGACCGGCGCAACCGCAACTTGAATCCGGACCTGGCAAGAAACCGAAAGCCGACACGTAGGTTCTTTCGCCCGGAAAACCTGGGGAGGAAACTATGCCGCTGTCCCGTGTCGCCCGTATCGCTACCGCTGTGAGCTTGATGTTGGTCGTCGGCTGTGGAGCGGAGTCTCGCCGCCCCGACAAAGACTTGTCCAGCGACTCCGACCAAGGTCCGGTCGATACCGATATGGGCAGCGGCAACGACGGTGGCACGAGCTGTGTCGGCGCGTGCACTCTCGGCGCCAAGAGCTGCGACGGCAATGGCGTGCGCACCTGCATCGTGTCCGGCACCTGTGCCGAATGGTCGCCGGCGTTGGCTTGCTCCGGCGCCGACGTCTGCTCCGGCGGCGCGTGCGTCGCGACCTGCACCAATCAGTGCACTGCCGGCGCCACCTATTGTTCCGGCAACGGCGTCCGCACCTGCGTGACCACCGTCTCCGGCTGCACCGACTGGTCTCCGACCGTCGCCGCCTGCCCCAACAGCACCGTCTGCTCGGGCGGCGTGTGCGACGCGGCCTGCACCGATCGCTGCGCGCCCGCTGCGCATCAGTGCGCGGGCGGCCTGCAAGGTTGCGAAAAGAAGGCCACCGGCTGCTACGACTGGGGTGATCCGGTGCCATGCGCGAGCGGTCAGGTCTGCTCCGGCGGCTCGTGCGCCGTGGGCTGCTCCGATCAGTGCGCCGCCAACGCCAAGCAGTGCATGGGCTCCGACTCGCTGCAGACCTGTGAGCGCCAGGCCTCGGGCTGCCTCGACTGGTCCATCGCGCAGATCTGCTCGTCGGGCACCTGCTCGAGCGGCATCTGCACCCCGTGTGTCAACAACAGCAAACGCTGCGGCTCGGTCGGCAATGTCGAAACTTGCAACGCCGGCGTGTGGACCCAGACTGCGTCCTGCGCCTTTGGCTGCACCACCGGCAGCTGCAACGCCACCGTGGCTTGCACCGCCGGCGCCTACCGCTGCAACGGCAACGCCGTCGAGATCTGCAACGCCGCCGGCAGCGCCTACCTGTACAACGCCAGCTGCGCCGTCAGCTGCAGCAGCGGCCTGTGCACGGGCCAGTGCACGCCCGGCCAAAAACGCTGCAACTCCAAGAACTTGGAAGTCTGCGACGGCGCTGGCACCACCTGGAACGTGATGACCGCCTGCCCCATCGCCTGCGACGGCCCCAGCACCAGCTGCGCCCTCGACAAGCTCGACATCACCGTCGACACCGACCTCAACGGCGAGGTGGTGGTCAACGGCCCCATCACCGTCACCCAGCCCGCCAAGATCACCTCGTCGACGGGCAACCTGACTCTGCGCGCGACCTCCATCACCCTCGGCGCCGGCGCCCAGATCGTCATCGCCTCTACCGGCAGCACACCAGACGGTACCTACGCCGGCAACGCCAACTGCGGCTCTGGTGGCGGCTACGGCACCTACGGCGTCAATGGTCCCTGCGGCTACGCCGGCCCAAGCTGGGGCTATGCCACCGACGCTGCGGTCGCGCCAGGCAGCCCCGGCAACGACGGCTACTTCTACACCACCGGCTGCAACGGCAAGGGCGGCAAGGGCGGCGGCATGCTCAAGCTCATCGCCACGCAGGTCACCATCAACGGCCAGATCTCGGCCAACGGCCAGGGCGGCACGAATAGCAACGGCGGCACCTACTGCAGCGGCGGCGGCGGCGGCTCTGGCGGTGGCATCCTCATCGCAGCCGACCAGCTCACCGTCGCGGCCACCGCCACCATCAACGCCGGCGGCGGCACCCCAGGCACCGGCTACTACACCGCTGGCAAGGGCGGCGACGGCCGCATCAAGCTGCTCTACGGCACGTCCAAGTCCCTCAACGGTGGTACCATCCTGCCGGCGGCGACCGTCGACCTGCTGCCGCCGATCAACGTCACTTCCACCACGCACCCGTCGCCGAACCTGTTCTACAACGACGGATTCCCGGCGGTGGGCCTGGCCTGGAACAAGCCGTTCCCATCGGCGAGCTACTGGTACCGGGTCAACCCGCAGGCGTCGAGCGTGCCCGCCGCCGACACCGTGTCCACCTTCCTGGCGACGGAGCTCGTCTCTGTGGCACCTAGCCTCATCACCACCGGCAGCACCGGCGATTGGTACTTCCATATCGCGCCCATCGACGCCACGTCGGTGGTGGGCAAGGTGGAGCAGCCCTATCGCCTGCGCGTCAACGCCACGCCGCCCAAAGTCACCTCGCCGACCCATCCCTCGTCGTCGACCTGGTACTCGGCCGGCACCGCCTTCTTCCAGTGGGCGGGCAACGCGCCCATCGCCGCGGCCAACGACGACGCCAACTTCAAGGGCTTCTACTACGTCCTCGATCACTACGGCGACACCATCCCGACGACGGCGGCGACGTTTTTGCCCATCACGCAGAAGCAGATCAACATCGCCAACCTGTTGCCGGCATCGGGCTCTGCCAACGGCGCCGCTGACGGAGTCTGGGGCTTTCACATCCTCAGCGTCGACACCAAAGGCTACCTGACCAAGAACGCCACCCACTACATCGTGCGCATCGCCGCGGCCACGCCCGCGCTCAGCAACATCTCGGGCCAGGTGTTCGAAGACGGCGCCAGCACCACGCCGCTGCAGGGTGCGACCGTCAGCATCAACCACAAGATCATCGTCAACGACGTCAGCTCCGACGGCACCGGCAACTACAACTTCGGCGGCTCCATCCCCATCGGCGTCTGGGAAGTGAAGGCGTCGAAGGCCGGCTACACCAGCGCCACCCAGATGGTCACCGTGACGAATACGACCGCCAGCGCCAACTTCACCCTCAAGAAAATCCCGTAATTCCTCGTAGTTTCTAACCCTTACGGTATCGCAAAAAAGACTGTCACTGAAAGCACCTCCCCCGCGTTGGCTCTTTGAAGACGGCACTTTCGCCGTCCCCAAGGAGAGACCAGTATGGCAAACGTGGCAGTGGCAGCCGAAGTGGTGACCGAAGGCTCGGGCGGTCGGTTGGTGAGCGTGGACGGCCGGACGCTGCCGCTCCGTGGTGTGACCCTGCGCGCCGACGCGCGCGGTGGCGTGGCGCGGGTGGTGCTCGAGCAGCGCTTCGAGAATGTCTACGATGAGCCGCTGCATGTGACCTATCTGATGCCGCTGCCGGCCGACGGGGCGGTGTCAGGATATGCCTTCACCATCGGGGCGCGGCGGATCGTCGGCGAGGTGGACAAGAAGCGGCGGGCGCGGGAGCGGTTCGAGCAGGCGGTCCTGTCGGGACAGACCGCGGGCCTGGTCGAGCAAGAGCGCTCGAGCCTGTTCACGCAGGAGCTCGGCAACGTGCCGCCGCGCTCGACGGTGGTGGCCGAGCTGACCATCGATCAGCGTCTGGTCTGGCTCGACGAAGGTGCCTGGGAGTGGCGTTTTCCGACGGCGGCCGGGCCGCGCTATACGGGTGTGCCAGGGCGGGTGACCGACGCTGTGCGGACCGAGATTGCCGTCTCCGACGGGCCGCTGCCGGTTCATCTTCTCTTGTCACTGTCCATCCGAGATGCGATCACGGCCTCGGGCCGACCGCACTCCCCCATGCACGCTTTGCACACCAGCGCCGTCGGTGGTCGCTGGGAAGTGGGCTTTGGTGCCGAAGGTGGTGTGGCGCTCGACCGTGACGTGGTCATCCGTTGGCCGGTGAGCGCGCCGCGTGTGGGCCTCTCGGTCGACGTCGGCCGCCCGGCCGCGGCGCAACGCGCGTATGGCCTCATCACGGTCGTGCCGCCACAGCCTGGCTCGACGCCCGCACGCCGTCGTGATCTGAGCCTGCTCCTCGACACCTCAGGCAGCATGGGCGGCGATCCACTGCGCCAGTCGGTGCGGACCGCGATTGCGCTCCTCGACACGCTAGGTGACGCCGACACGCTGGAAATGATCGAATTCTCGACGTCGGCCCGTCGCTGGAAGTCGAAGCCCGTCGCCGCCACCGAGTCGCACAAGAAAGACGCGCGCAAGTGGCTGCAGCAGCTCGAGGCCGGCGGCGGCACGGAGATGGTCGCCGGTGTGATGGCGGCCCTGCAGCCCCTGTCCAACGAGGCGCAGCGGCAGGTCATCTTGCTCACCGACGGCTATATCGGCTTCGAGACCGAGGTGGTGCGCGCGGTGTCCTCGACGCTGCCGGCGGGATCGCGGCTGCATGTGGTCGGGGTGGGCTCAGCGGTCAACCGCTCGCTCACTGGGCCTACCGCGCGCGCCGGCCGCGGCGTCGAAGTGGTCATGGCGCCGGGAGAAGACCCTGAGCGCGGCGTCAAACGGCTGCAGGCGCGGACCTCTTTGCCTCTCGTCACCGACCTCGAGCTCGGCGGCACGGCCCTTCTGGGATCGGCGCCGCGACGGTTGCCAGATCTGTTCGCCGGCTCGCCGGCCCTGTTGGCCTGTGAGCTCCGCCCCGAGGGTGGGACGCTCATCGTCCGCGGGCGAACGGCCGATGGCATGTGGGAAGAGCGTGTCGAGCTCCGGGCCTGCGGTGCCGGAGAAGGCACGCCAGCAGCGGCCGCCTTGTATGCCCGTGAGCGCGTCGAGGATCTCGAGCTGCGTGCCGCGGCGGGTGAAGCCGGCGAAGCGCTCGACGGTGAGCTTGAAGAGCTGGGCCTCCGCTTTCAGATCGCAACCCGGCTCACCACATGGATCGCGGTCAGCCAGGAGGTCATGGTGGATCCGAGCGCACCGACGCGCCGCGAGGAGATTCCGCAGCAGCTTCCGCATGGTCTGTCCGTGGAGGGCTTCGGGTTGCGGCAGGTGATCGCGCCGGCCATGCCAGCCTCCATGGCGATGCCCGGTGCGCCGCCCAGCGTCGGCAGCGCGTATGGAGCGGGTGGCGCACCTCCTCCTCCACAGGCTGCACCCGCGCCGCGTCAGCGTCACCTGACCCGGGCCGGAGTGTTCAATCCCTCGAAAGAGCAAGCGGCGGTGCTCGACAAGCTGCGCAGCGGCGACCCGCTCTCGGAGTCGGACATTTCGACGCTGACCGGTGACGGCGCGGCCAAGGACGAAAGCAGCGCAGACGATGCATTGGCGCCGCCCGAACCGCTCCAGCGCGAAGAGAAAGCCGCAACAACGCCGAAGACCGCGGCGCCAAGTCCTGTCAAAAAGGCCGCCCGGATGCTGCGCCGTCGCCGCGCCGTCTTGCGGCTGCGCAAAGGCAAGAAGCTGGTGCTGGAGCTGCGCGTCGACGGAGACGCCATCGACTGGAATCCGGGTCTCAGCGTCGCGCTCAGCCTCGAGGACGGCACCGAGCTCGGTGCCACCTTCGACCTCAGCACCACGCGCGCCGGCCACTATGGCCCTGGCCAGGTGATCCGCATCGTCCTCGAGCTCGACGCGGAGCCTGGCACGCGACCGACCTTCATCACCGTCGGTGACTTGGAGCTGGAGATCGTCAACGCATGACGCACGTGGAGGATGTCCGAGATCTAGATGTCCTCCTGCCGGCCATCGCCGCCGGCGACGTCACCGCCTTTGGGCAGTTCGTCGCCGGCGCCGAGCCGCCACTCCGTGCGTCGCTGCGCCGCTTTGCCGCCAGCGTGGACACCGAGGCCGTCTTGCAGGAGACCTTGTTGCGCCTGTGGCAGATCGCGCCCCGCTTCACCCCCGACGACAGCGTCAATGCCTTGTTGCGCTTCGCCCATCGGGTCTGCCGCAACCTTTGTCTCTCCGAGCTGCGTCGCCACAGCCCGGTGCTGGACGACGAGGCCGTCGCCGCAGCGACGACACCGGCCAGCGCCCCCGATCCGTTGCTGCGCCGTGCCATCGGCGAATGCTCGGAGCGTCTGCCCCACAAACCCGCACGCGCGCTCTTGGCACGCATGCACTCTGTCGGTGACGAAGCCGATGCCACCCTGGCCGCGCGCCTCGACATGACCCTCAACACCTTTCTCCAGAACTTTACCCGCGCCCGCAAGCTCCTCAGCGCGTGTCTGGAAAAACGCGGCGTGGATCTTCGCTCCATTGGAGGTGGGTCATGAAGTCCGTCGATCGCGATGCCTTGGTGAGCGCAGCGACCTCGGCGCATCGTCGCCGGGATCTCGACGGCAACCTGGTGACCGACGCGGCGTGGCTCGATCTCGACAGCGCCGGCCGCGCCGAGGCCTTCGAGGTCACCGTGCTGCTACGGGCGCTCGAATCCGCCGTCGATCCCGAGGGATTGTCGTCGACCGCGCGGGCAATCCTGGCCCGCTTGCGCTGATTCAAGTTTGAACGGGGTCGGACGATTCAAGGAGGATGCCACTCCGGATCTCACCTTGGCTGCCACTGCTAGTTGCTATCGCGGCGGGTGGCTGTGTGCGCGATCCGTGGACGGCCGAGGAGCGGGCGGCGCTGTGGGCGCTGACTGCGCAGCCGCTCCCAGCTGATCCCACCAACCGCTGGGCGGACGATCCGGCGGCGGCCCTGCTCGGTCAGAAGCTGTATTTTGATCCCCGCTTCTCCGGCCCGCTCGCGCTCGATGATCCAGGCGGACTCGGCTTGGCCGGCGAGTCGGGCAAGGTGGCCTGCGTGTCCTGCCACGATCCGGCCACTGGTGGGGTCGATCATCGATCCAAAGGCAACACCAGCGAGGCTGCGGGCTGGACCGGTCGCACCTCACCGACGGTGTTGAACGCCGCGCGCTCGACCTGGCAGTTTTGGGACGGCCGCAAAGACTCGCTGTGGGCCCAGGCCACCGGGCCCATCGAGGGCGCCGTGGAGCACAACTTCTCGCGCCTGGCGCTCGTGCATCAGCTCGACCGCATCTATCGCCAGGACTTCGTGTCGGTGTTCGGCGGGCTGACCGACTTTTCGGATCTGGCTCGCTTTCCGTCGAGTGGCAAGCCCGGCGAAGCGGCCTTCGATCAGATGGCCGCCGCCGATCAGCGGGCGGTCAACGAGGTCTACTCCCGCTTCGGCAAGGCGATCGCCGCCTACGAGCGACGCCTCATGGACCGCTCGGCGTTCGACCGGTTCATGGCGGGTGACACCACCGCCCTCAGCGACGCTGCCGTGCGTGGCGCCAAGCTCTTCGTCGGTCGCGCCGCCTGTAACGAATGCCACAGCGGACCCAACCTCGCCGACAGTCGCTTTCACAACCACGCCATTCCACAAGACGGCCCGCACATTCCCGCGGTCGATCCCGGCCGCGCCAACGGCATCCCCGCCGTGGTCGCCGACGTCTTCAACGCCGCCGGGCCCTTCTCCGATCAGCCGACGTCGGCGCACTTGAGCGCGCTGTCGACCAGCGATCTGGATCTGGGCGCCTTCAAGACCGCCACCCTGCGGAATGTCGGCCGCACCGCGCCCTACATGCACACCGGTGGTTTCCCGACGCTGTGGGACGTGATGGTCTGGTACCGCGACGCCGCCGGCACCGACGGTTTCGTCGGCAAGCGTGACATCGCCGTCCAGCCGCTCTTGCTCAGCGACGGCGACATGAACGACATCATTGCCTTCTTACAGTCCCTCGACGGCGACACACTGCAGGCGGAGCTGGTCACGAAGCCGGTGCTGCCATGATGCGCCTGTCGGCGCTGGTGCTGGCCTCGTTGCTGGTGGCCGCTGTGGCCCACGCCGACGAGCCCGCCGCAGCCGACGGGGGCGCACCGCCGGTCCCGGTCGACGCTCCGGCCGAGGCCACGCCCGATCCGTCGGCACTGGCCAACCGGCTCAAAGATCTCGAGGACCGCCTGTTGGCCATCGAGAGCGAGAACCACGAGCTCAAGAAAAGCGTCCAGAAAGCCAGCCGCCCCCGCCTGCCGCCGGCCAGCTTCACCCTCGCCGACAGCTTCAAGCTGCGCCTGACCGGCTATGTCGACATCGGCTTCTTCAAGCCCACCGGCGATGGTGTGGCCTATGTCCGCGATGTCGGCCACGCCCTCCACCCGGAATTTGCCAACGTCCCTTGGGTCTTTCTCGGCGACCCCTGGGCCAACCCGGTCAACTCGCAGGGCGACTCCGCCGACCTCGGCCTCGATCGCACCAACATCCCCCGCTACGACCCCATCCAGTCGCACGGCAAGAGCTCGTTCTTGGTCAACACCGTCAACCTCGGCTTCGCCGGCAGCGTCGGTGAGCACCTCTTTTACGAGACCAGCCTCAACTTCGAGCCACGCCAAGGGACCATGGGCAGCTCCGGCGATCAGGTCGACATGGACCTCGCCTACATCGAGTACAAGCCGTCCAAGACCCGCGATCTGCACATCTTCGTCGGCAAGTTCGAGTCGACCTTCGGCATCGAATACCGCAACCGCAAAGCGCCCGACCGCTTCGGCATCACCCCGTCGCTCATCGCCCGCTACACCACCGGCACGCCCACCGGCCTCAAGATCCGCGGCAGCTTTCTCGACGGACGGCTCACCTACAACTTCGCCGTCACCAACGGCGGCATGACCACCGAAAAATTCGGCCACTTCTTCAACGAGATCGACCGCAACGACTTCAAGACCTTGTCGGGACGCCTGTCGTTCGGGCAGAAATTCTCGCGCTTCGCCTTCGAGATCGGCGTCTCCGGCCTCGTCGGTGCGCAAGATCTGCAGGCGGCCGAGAACATGTACGGCTGGCAAGTCGGCGCCGACCTGCACCTCGTCGTCGGCGACTTCCACCTGCGCGCCGAGTACTTGCACGTCGTTCAGCAGGGCGGCGGTGTCACTGCGTCACCGATGCTCGACGGCAACGGCATGTATGCCGAGCTCACCTACCAGTTCCTACCCTGGCTCGGCGCGGTGGCACGGGTCGACTTCCGCCGCGCGACCTTGAAGGCGCTGCCCAACCTCTACCTCGGTGACGACCTCCGCGTCACCGCAGGCCTGCGCTTCGATATCGCCTTCAACCTTATCGCCAAGGCCGAATACGTACGGGTCCAAGAGCTGAGCGGCCCGGAAATCGACGACGACGTCTTCACTACTTCGATCATCGTCCGATATTGAGAGATGACCCCATGAAGCCAAACCACACTGCGCTCACGCTCCTCGCCTTGGTTGCCGCCACCTCGACGGCGTCCGCCGGTGCCGCACTCGTCTCCGGCAAAGTCACCGGCACCGCCGTCACCGAGGCGGTGGTCTACATCGAAAAGGCCGCCGCCCCACCGCCGGCCGATCCCACCCGGCCCAAGATGGCCCAGCGCAACACCGAGTTCGCGCCGGGATCCGTCGTGGTGGTGCAGGGCCAGAAAGTCGATTTCCCGAATGAAGACAAGGTCTTCCACAACGTGTTCTCGCCGACACCGGGGAACGAGTTCGACCTCGGCCTCTATCGCGGCGGCATCTCCAAGTCGGTCCAGATGCAGGAGCCCGGCGAGGTCGAGGTGTTCTGCAACATCCACCCCAACATGTCGGCCAAGATCCTGGTGCTGCAAAACGGCTACTTCGCCCGCGCCGCGGCCGACGGCAGCTTCAGCCTCGCCAACGTGCCGCCCGGTCGCTATGTCCTCGTCGCCTGGTCGCCCAACCACGAGCCAGTCAAGAAGTCGATCGTCGTCGCTGCGAGCGGCGTGGTGAAGGCCGATTTCAACCTCGGCGCGCGCCGCGACGCTGGCTCGCACCTCAACAAGAACGGCGAGCAATACGGACGGTACAAGTGAGCCAGCCTCAACCAATCCTGGGCCGGGCGACCACTGCCGCTCTCTTGCTGCTCTTCGCCGTGATCTGGGCGGCTGGCGAGGCGCTGGTGGTCCACGAATATCGCTTTGCCGACGGAGAGCCGGGCCTTTCGCTGAAGGACCTGGAGCTCAAGTTCACCGGCGGCTACGGCTCCTTGCTCGAGGCACGCATCCACGGCGAGATGCGTCCCTATCTGCAGAGCCCAGCCGAGCTCGCCCTCCTCAGCAACTGGGCGCGCAACGGCGCCAGCGAGACCGGCTACCGGCAAGACGTGGCCCAGCTTCTCGAAGAGCGCTGTGTGCGCTGTCACCGCGCTGGCGGTCAGGCGGCGTTTATGCCGCTCGGGACGTTCAGGCAAGCCGTCGTCGCCGCCAAAGCGCGCTCGGTTCCGCCTTTTGCCCACCAGATGATCGTGACCAAGATCCATCTATTCGGCATCGGCTTGATGCTGGCTGTCGTCGCTGCGCTCTTTCTCCGCGCCACCGGGCGTCGGGGTTGGGCCGCTGCGCTCGTCGTCACCGGCTATGCCGGCCTGGCCATGGATTTTGGCGGCTGGTGGCTGATGCGCTGGGACCTCTCGTTCGCTGTGTGCCGCGTGGTCGGCAATGTTGCCGCCACCGGAGCCTTCGCTTTCATGGTCGTCGTCGTGGCGCTCAAGACCGCCAAGGAGCCTCATGCGTAGCCGCACCATGGTGGTCTGCATCGTTTCCGTCGCTGTCCTGAGCCTGACCTCGGTCTACGTGAGCGCCACGCATCGCGCCGCAGCGACGGAGCCGGTGGACCGCGTGGCGCCTCTCGGGCCGGTGGGTGAGTCGTTGCCGCCGTGTGAGTCGGCCGACAACCTCGGCGATCTCATGCAGGGCGACATCAACAAATCGATGTCCAAGCTCTCCTACGCGCTCTATCACGACCGTCGCGGCAAAGAAGCGCGCATGGAGAATGTGGCCAAGTCGTCGCTGCAGCTGTTTTCGTGCGTGCGGCGCGCGGCGACCATGGTGCCCGACCACACCGACGAGGGCCGCCGCCGCTTTTACGAGCATCTCGACAACACCCAGTACGATCTTCTCGCCATCCACAATGCAGCCCGCGAAAACGACGAAGAAGGTATCGGCCACTGGTTCGCGCACCTGCGCCGGGACTGCCTGGTCTGCCATTCGTCGTGCAAATCGCGGCTGAAGCCAGAGAGCAGCGACGATGGCGGTGCACCGTGACCTCGGAGCCTGGCTCGACTGAGCAGGCTCCGCTCAAAGGCTTCGGACTCCGGGTCTACATCTTCGTCTGCCTCGGCATCTTGGCCGCAGGGCCGGTGCTGACCCTGGGTGCCATCCAGATGGAACGGCGCGCCAAGGTGGAGCTCCAGCAGTCGGATCGCGAGCAGCTCGCCGATGCGCAGATGCTGGCGCGCGACATCGGACAGTCCATCGAGGGCTACACCTCGTCGCTGGACCGGGTGGCGGCGTATGTTGCCGGCCGGGGTCGCGTCAAGAGCGACGCTGACCTCCAGCGTCAGCTCGGCGATGAGCTGGGCCGCGCCGGCGTCTTGTCGGCGATCTACGTCACCGACGGGCAGCTCGCCGTGGTCGATGGTGAGCCGGCCGGCACCTATGCCCTCGAGCCGTCGCTGGCGAAGATCGTTTCGCGGTTGCTACAGGCCCAGGTGGGTGCCCCGATCATGAACGGCAGCGCAGAAGATTTTCTGCATGCCGCCGCGCCCATCATCATCGAGGACAAGCTGGCCGGCTATGTGGTCGGCGTGCTCGACCAACAAGTCCTCGACGCACTCATTCGTCGCGTGCTCATTTCGTCGCCCGACGTCGAAGTGATCATCCTCGATCGCGAGCGGCGTGTGCTCGGCCGTTCCCATGCCGATCCGCCGCTCGGTCGTGCCTTGAGCGGTGCCGTCTACAGCGCAGCGACGACCAACGGCGCCGTACGCAGCGGCGTGGACTACAAAGGTGAGAAGGTCCGGGTGTCGGTGGTGGCGGTGCCTCATCTACGCCTCGGCTGGAACATCACCGTGGCGCGGCCCACCCACCTCGTCGAGGCGCAGGCGCGGGCATCCAAACGCGAGGTGCTGTGGGTGTCGGTGATCTCGGTGTTGCTCGGCTTTGTCCTGGCCGGCATCTTGGCCTGGTGGTTGGCACGGCCGATCGGCGAGCTGGCGCGGGCCACCGCGCGCATCGGTGTCCATCAGGCCAAGGGGGCGATGCCGGTGTTTCCGCGTCGCGTCCCCGTCGAGGTCCGCACGCTGGCTCGCTCGGTGGGCGAGATGCTGGAGCGCATCGATGCCCAGCGCTCGTCGCTGATCCAGGCCAACGACGACCTGGCCGAGAACCTCGAGAAGCTCGCCGACAACGAGCAACTGCTCAGCCTCAAAGAAGCCCGGATGCGGGCCATTCTCGACTCGTCTTATGATGCCCTGGTGTGCGTCTCCAGCGACGGGCGCGTCCTCGATTGGAACCCTGCCGCCGAGCGTATCCTCGGCTGGAACGCCGCGGATACCACCGGCAAGTCCTTCGTCGAGCTGGTGCTGCGGCCGGACGATCGCGCCTGGTTCGTCCAGCTCACCTCGATGAGCGGCGATGACTCGGCGGGTCAGATCACCCGACGCGAGCTGTCGGTCCTCACGCGCGCCGGCGCCGAGGCCGCGGTCGACGTGGCGGTGTGCACCATTGCCGTCGGTGGTCAGGGCCTGGCGGCGATCTTCATTCACGATCTGCGGGAGCAGAAGCGCGTCGAGGTCGAGCTGCGCCAGGCCCAGAAGCTGGAAGCGGTCGGCCGACTCGCCGCCGGTGTGGCCCACGAGATCAACACCCCCATCCAGTTCATCAACGACAGCGTGCACTTCGTCAAAGAAGCCGCCAGCGACATCGCCAAGGTGCTGGCCGAATACACTGCAGCCCACGGGGAGCTCGGGCCGGAAAGCGCGGCCAAGATCGAGTCGCTGTCGGATGCGAGCGACCTGTCCTACCTCCTCGAGAACGTGCCCAAGGCACTCGAGCGCTCCATCGAGGGCCTCGACCGCGTGGCCACCATCGTGCGGTCCATGAAGGAGTTCGCGCATCCTGATCAGAAAGACATGACCACCATCGACCTCAACCGGGCGGTGCAGAGCACGCTGACCATCGCGTGTACCGAGTACAAATATGTCGCCGACCTCACCACCGAGCTCGGCGATCTGCCGCCGGTGCGTTGCTTGGCCGGCGACCTCAATCAGGCGCTCCTCAACATCGTGGTCAACGCCGCGCACGCCATCGGCGACACCGTGCAAGGCACCGACGGCAAAGGCCGTATCACCGTGCGGACTTTCCAGGAACACGACTGTGCGGTCATCGCCATCACCGACACCGGCGGCGGCATCCCCGAGGCCGTCCGCGGCCGCATCTTCGATCCCTTCTTCACCACCAAAGAAGTCGGTCGCGGCACCGGCCAGGGGCTGGCCATCGCCCATTCGGTGGTCGTGGACAAACACCACGGCACGCTCAGCTTCGAGACCGAGCTCGGCAAAGGCACGACGTTCTTCCTGCGCATCCCGCTCGACGGGCAGAAGCTCGCGGCCTGAAGGCTCTCAGATAGTCGAGAACGAGGTCAGGAGATCAACGAGGTCGGATCTGACCTCTTGATCTCCTGACCTCGTTCTTCCATTTCTGTTAGCCGCAGAGCGTTTTGGCCAGATCTAGCCAGCGAGGCAGCTCTGGCGTTAGACCGAGGCGTTCCAGTAGGGCCTGGTCCAACAGCAGCTCTTTGTCGCGGCCGGTGAGATGTCCAACGAGGGCATCGGCGACATGAACCACCGCCGGCACGTCGAAAGCTACGCCGGCCACTGCTGACGGCTGGTGGTAGTAGGCGACCGCCTCGACGATGGAATACGGAATGCCCCACACGCCGAGCAAGTAGGCGCCCACCTCGCAATGGGTGGTGCCGAGGACCTCTCGCTCGGTCTCCGGCAGCGGCCGCCCGCTGTCTTTGGCGGCGCGCACCGCCTGCCCAAACAAATCCGGAATGCCGACGGCCAGCACCATCTGGCCGATGTCGCACACCATGCCGGCGGTGAACGCCTCCTCGGCCCGGCTGGGATCGGGGATGAGCTTTTTGGCCAGCCGCCCGGTCAACAGCGACGAGCGCTGCAGGTCGTCGACCGAAAATCCATCGATCTTGACAGTGGCCATGGCCGCGAACACCTGCGCCGACAGGGCCAGACCGCGAATCAGATCGAGCCCGAGCAGGTTGATGGCCTGGGAGATCGACGTGGTCTTGCGCCCGACGCCGAAATACGCCGAATTGACGAGCTGCAGCATCTTGATCGACATGGCCGAGTCGCTCTCGATGATCCGGGCAATCTCGCCCACCGAGCAATCGGCCTTGCCGAGCACGCGCGTCAGCTCGAAATAAGCCTTCGGCACCGACGGGAGCTTGTCGAGCTTGCCGACCAGCGCGCGGATGGAGTCGCTGTTGACCATCGCCTGCACGTTGCAGGCGCGCTCGATGACGACGCGGAGCAGCTCCACGTCGCAGGGTTTCGAGAGGTACTGGTGTGCCACCGACAGCGTGCGCTGGACGGCGTCTGGCTCGGCGTGGCCCGACAAGATGAGGCGCACCGCGCTCGGATACATCTCCTTGACGCGCGCCAACAGGCCCGCGCCGTCCATGCCCGGCATGCGCATGTCGGACACCACGACATCGAAGGGCCCCTTGGCCAGCTCGGCCAAACCTGGCTCTGCGCCGAGCGCAAACACCATGTCCCAAAGCTTACGTTGCTTGCGCAGGAGGTTCTGCAGACCATCGAGCACTTGTTGCTCGTCGTCGACGAACAGAATCCGTTTCATGCCGCCACCCTCACCATCACCATAAATCGCCAAAAACGAAGGGATATTGAGCCCTAAAGATTATTCCTGGGCAGTCGACCCATGAACATGGCCGTTTCCCCGTGTTCGCCTGGAGGCTCAGGATGCCGCAAAACCTGAGCGCCCTGACGGATAAACTATACCAGAATGAGTTCCGAGCCGTGCTCAAGCGGCGCGATCGGGGCTTTATCTGGTTGATGGCCGCGCAATGGGGCGCGGCCGTGTTGCTCGCGTGCTGCTATACGCCCGCGGCGCTGACCGCGCGCGAACAGCTTTCGGCCGCCATCCTCGTCGGTGGCGCGCTCAGTCTACCCCCCATTGCCCTCGCCATGTGGCGGCCGGGATCGGAGCTCACCCGTCATGTGATGGCGGTGGCGCAAATGGCTTGGTCTGGACTGTTCATTCACCTCACCGGCGGGCGTATCGAAACCCATTTCCATGTATTTGGCTCACTGGCATTTCTGGCCTTTTACCGTGACTGGCAGGTCCTGCTCACCGGCACCGTCGCCGTCGCTGCAGGGCATATGGTGAGCGCAATCGCTGCGCCGCATTCGAGCTATGGCGTCGAAGACCCCGCGCTGTGGCACGCCTTCGAGCATACGTTCTGGGTGCTGTTCGAGGACGTGGTCTTGTGCATGGGGATCGTCGAAGTGCAGCGGGGTATGAAGATGCATGCGCTCCGCGAGGCGGAGATGTTGACCTTCCACAACAGCATCGAGGACAAGGTCATCGACCGCACCCAGGAGCTCAACGCCAGCCGCGAGCAGTACCGGCTTCTCGTCGAGACCACCCAGACCGTACCCTGGCAGCTACGGCGCGGGGAGTGGTCGTTCAGCTATGTCGGGCCGCAGGGACCGGCGCTGCTCGGTTGTAGCGGCGAGGCCTGGCTCGAGGCTGGCTTTTTCACCGACCGTCTGCACGACGAGGATCGCGCCAGCACGCTGGAGCACTTTGCTGCGTCGACGCGCGGCCCCGATCGCGAGTTTCGTCTCCGTCGCGACGACGGCAGCTGGGTGTGGGTGCGCGCCATCATCAGCGACCAAGTCCAGCTCGACGCGCCGCTCAGCGGCATCTTTCTCGACGTGACCAAGCAGCGCCAGCTGGAGTTCGAGCTGCAGCAAGCCCAGAAGCTCGAGTCGGTGGGAAGGCTGGCGTCGGGCATCGCCCACGAGATCAACACCCCGGTGCAGTTCGTCAACGACAGCGTGCACTTCGTGCGCGATGCCTTCACCGACACCCTGACCGTCATCGAAGCCTACGGCAAAATGCGCACTGCTGCGGCCGCCGGCGAGGGTCTGGCCGAGGCCGTGTTCGCTGCAGCCGACGCCGAACAGTCGGCCGACCTCGAATACCTCGTCGAGCACGTGCCCAAGGCACTCGACCGTTGCATCGATGGTCTCCAGCGCATCACCACCTTGGTCCGGTCGATGAAAGAGTTCGCGCACCCCGATCAGAAGACCAAGACGCGCGCCGACCTCAACCGCGCCATCGAGAGCACGCTGACCATCGCCAAGAGCGAATACAAATACGTCGCCGAGCTGGTACTGGAGCTGGGCGAGCTGCCGCCGGTGTCGTGCCACGTCGGTGAGCTCAACCAGGTGTTCCTCAACCTCGTCGTCAACGCTGCGCACGCCATCGGCGATGTGGTCAAGGGCACCGAGCAAAAGGGCATCATCAGGGTTGCGACGCGCGTCGACGGCGACGACGTGGTGATCTCCATCTCCGACAGTGGCGCGGGCATCCCCGAGCATGTACGCGCCAAGATCTTCGAGCCGTTCTTCACCACCAAAGAGGTCGGCAAAGGCACCGGCCAGGGCCTGGCCATCGCGCGCAGTGTGGTGGTCGAGAAACACGGTGGAACGCTCAGCTTCGAAACCTCGCCGGGACGCGGGACGACCTTTTTCGTCCGAATCCCCACGACTGAACCGGCCGATTTGACGGCCAAGGCGGCATGACCATGGCTTCTCCTGCGCGCGCGCATGTCCTGTGTGTCGACGACGAACCAGCGGTACTGGAAGGTCTTTCGCTGAACCTGCGTCGTCGCTTCGAAGTGACCACGGCCACCAGCGGCGCCGATGCGTTGGTGCTGCTCGCCAAAGATCCTGCGGTGGCGGTGGTGATCTCCGACATGCGGATGCCCAACATGAACGGCGCCGCGTTCCTGTCCCGCGCGCGGTTGCTGGCCCCCGACTCCGCGCGCATCTTGTTGACCGGGCAAGCCGACATGGACTCCACCATCTCGGCGGTCAACGACGGTCAGATTTTCCGCTATCTGACCAAGCCGTGTCCGCCGCCGACGCTGCTGGCTGCGGTGGAGGCCGGCGTCGAGCAGAACCGCCTGGTCACGGCCGAACGCGTGCTGCTCGAGGAGACCCTGCACGGCAGCATTCAGACGCTGTGCGACGTGCTGTCGATGACCAACCCCATCTCGTTCGGTCGCGCCACCCGCATCAAGCAGATCGTCACCGATCTGGCCAACGAGCTCGGGCTGCGCGAGCGCTGGCAGGTCGAGGTGGCGGCGATGTTGTCGCAGCTCGGCTACATCACGCTTCCGCAAGAAACCGCCGAGCGCGTGCAGATCGGTGCGACTCTATCCGACAACGAGCAGAAGATGATCGCCCGTTTACCGACGGTGACCGACCAATTATTGCGCCACATTCCGCGGCTCGAGGTGGTACGCGCGATCCTCTTGAATTGCCACAAAGCGCCGGCAACGATGGACGCCAAGGCTGATCCGTTGGCCGTTTCGGGCGCCAACATCGTGCGGGTGGCGCTCGATTTCGATGCGCTGGAGACCGCCGGACATACCGCGCAGGTGGCAGTCGACACCATGCGCGGTCGTACCAACCAGTACGATTCGCCGACGCTGGAGGCACTTGGGCTGGCGCGCGGGACGGCAGCGGCCCAGGAGGTGCGCGAGATGCGGCTCACCTCGCTGCAAGTGGGCATGATCTTCGCCGAGGACGTCAAGATGTCCAACGGCGCCATGCTGGTGGCGCGTGGCTACGAGGTGTCGCCGAGCTTTTTGGAGCGTCTGCAGAACTTCAGGTTTGGCACGGTGAAAGAGCCGGTCCGGGTGATTGTGACCCCACCCAAAGTCTGAGGCCCGGTGATCTACGGGGCGGGCCTGTGCTAAAAACACCGCATGGGACGCATTTTCGAGACCCGCAAGCATTCGATGTTCGCGCGCTGGGACAAGATGGCGAAGCTGTTCACGCGCATCAGCAAGGACATCGCCATCGCCGTCAAGGCCGGCGGCCCCAGCCCCGACAGCAACCCGTCGCTGCGACGGGTCATCCAGAACGCCCGCGCCGGCAACATGCCGCGCGAGAAGATCGAGGCGGCCATCAAGCGCGCCTCGGGCGACGACCAGCAGGACTACGAAGTGGTGCTCTACGAGGGCTATGCGCCGCACGGCATCCCCATTCTCGTCGAGACGGCCACCGACAACGTGACCCGCACCGTCGCCAACATCCGCCTGCACTTCCGCGACTACAACGGCAACTTCGGCAGCACCGGCAGCGTGGCCTTCATGTTCCAGCGCATGGGCGTGTTCCGCCTGTCGCCGGAGGGCCTCGGCACGGAGGCGCTCGAGGCGCTGGAGCTCGACCTCATCGATCACGGCCTCGAGGAGCTGGGCGAGACCCAGAACGACAAAGGCGACAAGCAGATCATCATCCGCTGCGCGTTCCAGTCGTTCGGTCAGCTGCAGACGGCCATCGAGCAAAAGGGCCTCACGCCCATCTCGTCCGAGTCCGAGTACGTGCCGCAAAACCTCGTCGAGCTGCCGGAAGACAAGGCCAAAGACGTGCTGGAGCTCGTCGACGCCATGGAACAAGACGACGACGTCCAGCGGGTGTTTCACAACCTCGGCTAACGCTTTTTCTTGCGGCCCAGCCTCGTGACCGCTTCGTCGTAGGCCCACTTGTGAAAGCTGGTCAGTTTCCTGCCGTCGCTGAGGCGGGTGCGTAGATCGGCCAAGGTGTCGGCATTTCCATGCTGGATGGCGATGGCCTTGATCCAGTAGTAGACGTCGTGGGCTCGGCACACGCCTTTGTTGCCGCGCAGCGACTCGAACCAGTCGAACACGGCCGACAGGTCCGCGGCGTCGAGGAACTTGTCGTCGCCAGACATCACGTCGGTGGCGACGGCGTGCGAGTGGCGGAGTGCGGCGACGACACGCTCGCCAAGATGGCCGGCAACCAGTCGAGAAAGCGCGGCCCGACGGAGCTCGCTGGTGGCGCCTTCGAGCATCACGATGGCAAAGAGCACGTCGGTCAGCCCTTCGCTCGGCTTTTGTTTGCCGATCCAATCACTCGCCTTCTTCAGCGACGTCGGCTGATCGACGTCGAGTGTCTGGAGGGCGTCGGGCGCCTTGGGCAGTGCGGCGACTGCGGTCGTCAGCGCTGCGCGTGAAGCGACTTTGGCCGCCGCGGCGCTGTCGGCGAGGGTGGCCTTGACGGTCTTGGCCGGGCCTTTGACACGCGCTTCTTGGGCCAATGCAGCCGCTTCTTCGTCGCCAAAGCCGGGCAGGCGCAGCGACGACAGTCTGGTCTGGCGGGACGCGGCTTGGGCTACCCTTTTTACTTCGGCGCCCACCACGCGGGCGCCATCCACCCGCAGCGCAAACGTCTCGAACGCGTCGGCCGGGACCTCATCGAGCACCTGGGCCACCAGATCCTCGACCTTGCTGGTGCTGAAGTCTCGACGGGAGCTGCGCAAGATCGCCGACAGATGCGAAAAGCGTCCGTCGTCGCCGCGCGTTAGCTCCACCGTCCAGCCATGCCAGCCGTAGTCGTAAGACACCTCGAGCGCGCCGATGTTGTCAGGCAGCTCTTCGTTGAGCCACGCCGGCACCGACTTCAATCCGGAGTTGCTCCGAAACCGTCGCAACTTGGTAGCGATCGGTGTCCGAAAGATCCAGCGGCAGTCGGCCACCTTGGGCCAGTAGCCGTCGACACCCAGCTCGCTCAGCGACGGCAACAAGGGCGAATCGAGGCGCTCGAACAGGCGCCGATCGGCGCTCGTGAAGCCTTCCCGGCCGTTCGGGATATCGACCACCAAGCCCGACCAGGGCCACGGCGCGTCGCTGTCGAGCAGGGTCACCAGATGATCGTGACCGACGCCGCCGAGCACCCGCAAGCCACGGAGCTCGGGTGATCGCAACAGTGCCGTCGGCAGCGCCGCGTCCCGATCCCAGATCCACAGGGTCCGCAGCGTCGCCCAGCTCCTCTCGGCGGCAAGCGCTAGAGCACGCCCGGGATGGACCCGCGCCTCCGACAAAAAGCCGCGCTCGAAGCGATAAGACTCGCACACCCGCGCCAGCGGGCCGAGCCATTCGGCGCCGTGCTGGCCGAGGAGCTGGGCCTCGCGCTTGCGGACCGCCTCGCTCGACGGGCCGAGCTGCAACGAGATGAGCTCGCCGCGCGGCTCGCCCCGCTCGACGAGCCAGTCGGCATACACCGCACGCAGCGCATCGTCGTCGGGGCGGGCATAGATACGCGCCAGCAGCTCATCGCCACTGCTGGTGGTGCTGCCAATCTTTTCGATCATCCGACCGAGCTGTGCCGACAGCGCCGGATCGTCCGCTGGCGGCGGTGGCATCTTGGCGAGCGCGCGCGTCACGATCTCGGTGATCGCCTCGCCGGCCCAGCCGCCGCCAAAAGCTTCGGCGACCGCGACTTTGCCTATTGCGCCGGCGACGCGCGGATCGTGTTGCTGCTGCTGCACCACCAACAGGGCCCGCCAGAACTTGTGCGAGGCCGAGCTCGCCCAAGGCGGATCGGCCAGGAGCTTCGTGACCTCGACGAGCACGCGTGGATCCGGCGGCAGGGACGCCAGCTGTGCGAGAAGGTCCATCGCCTCGGCCTGCTTCAGCGACGGCAACACCCGATAGAGCCGTGGCAGATCGACCGCGTCGCCAGCCTTGATGAGCCGTTTGGCGGCGTCGAGCCGCTCCTTGGCGCTCTTGCCCGGCACCGGCGGCCGCGTGGCCTCAGCGACGGTGGAAAGCCGCTCGATCACCTCCGCCAGCCGGGCGCTCGGCTGGGCCCGAAAGACCTCCAGGAGCGTGGCCAGGCTGACATCGGGCTGTGCCAGCTCTCGTTCGGCTCGGGCGACGAGTGATTTCGGATCCATGAGGCGTGTTTCTACCACGGGTCGAACGATGATACGGTGACGGCCGAACGGCCCTCGGGCCAACACAGGAGAACGGCATGTCGATGAAGAAGATGGGCGTGTGGAAGGTGTCTACGTTGGTCCTCGGCCTTGCGTTCGCAGCGACGACGGTGGTCGCAGTCCGCGCCTACGCCGGCCAGCCCAACATGGAGGCGGCGATCGGCCACCTCGAGGCGGCCAAGGCGTCGCTGGAGAAGGCGGAGCACAACAAAGGCGGCTTCCGCGTCAAGGCCCTCGAGCACGTCAACCAGGCCATCGCAGCGACCCGCGAAGGCATCGCCGCCGGCGCCAAGTAATTGTTGCCCGGAACCCTGAGAGGTTCCGGACCTCCGACGCTCCGCGTGGGCACCACCCACGCGGTGCTACGGAGCTACGCGCGGTAGCCTGGGCTCAGTCGATCGAGGCGACGCAAGAGGCCCGGCCAGGCCAGGTTGCCGCCCATGCCCTTGGTCACCATGCCGATGTTGGCCTTGACCCCGGCCAAGATCGGCGCAGCGACGGGAATGAGCTCCGATCCGCCGGCCTGCGCCGCGATCTGGATCTCGCAGGCCTTCTGCAGATTGTACATCTGCAAGAACGCGTCAGCGACGGTGGCGCCGACGGTGAGCAGGCCATGGCTGCGCAGGATGAGGCAGGCGTTGTCGGCGAGATCGTGCTGCAGGCGCGGCTTTTCCTCGTCCCGGAGCGCAATGCCTTCGTAGCCGTGATAGCCGAGCGAGGCGAGCGCGATGGTGGCCTGCTGCGAGATGGGCAACAGGCCGCCTTTTTGCGCAGCGACGGCGACACCAGCGACGGAGTGCGTGTGCAGGACACAGGTGATGTCATGGCGCGCGGCGTGGATGGCGCTATGGATCACGAAGCCGGCCGGGTTCACCGGATACGGGCTCTCCGACACCTTGGTGCCGGCCGCGTCGACCTTGATCAGGCTCGAGGCGGTCATCTCGTCGAAGAGCACACCATAGGGGTTGATGAGAAAGTGGTGCTCGGGACCGGGGACGCGCGCCGAGATGTGGGTGAAGACCACGTCGTCCCAGCCGAACAGCGCCACCAGGCGATAGCAGGCTGCCAGATCTACGCGAAGGTCGTGTTCCGTTCCAGTGGTCGTCATGGGCCGAATCATGGCGCGATTCGGATCCAAAATCAGCGATTCAATGTGCATCCCGGTGCCGCCGCAGCGCTTCGCGGAGCTGGACACGGGCGCGGTGCAGGCGCGACTTCATCGTCGCTGACTCGAGGCCGAGCGCGCGACAGGTGGCATCGCCCGACAGGCCCTCCAGATCGCGCAGGATGAGCACTTCGCGGGACGGTCGCGGCAACGCGGCGATGCCCGCATGGACCGCCTGCACCAGCTGCCAGCGTTCGAGCGCCACCTCAGCCCCGAGCTGCGGCGAAGGCACGGCATTCTCGTCGCTGACCCGCTCACCGAGCGAGCGACGCTGGCGCACCAGCGGCCGCAGCATCCGCAAGCACGCGTTGCGGATCACGGTCATCAACCACGACAACGCACCGCGATCCCGAACCACCTCCGGCCGCCGCGCCAGCTTGATGAAGGCCTCTTGCACGGCGTCGTCCGCGTCGAAGCCGTCGCGACAGACGTGGAGACCAAACTGGTAAACACGATCGTGATAGACGCGCACCAGCGTCGCCAGCGCCGCATCGTCGCCGTGGGCGGCCGCGCTGAGAATCTGGTCGTGATCGGTCATGGTATCAGTCATGCGCCTGGGTCACGGGGCAAGTCGACCGCCCCATCAGCCGATAGCCGAAACAGGTTCCAGCCAGGGCCGTGAACAGCATGTAGACCGCAGCGAGGCCGAAGCCCCCGACGCGAAGAGCAACCGGCAACGGCGCTATCACCGCACACACCCCGAGGCCCACTGCGCCCAGCAAACGAAACAACCGGTCCGCGGTGCCGACATTTCTCGTCATTATTGACTCCTTTGGATGAAAAGGCCCGTCGGCACCCAGAGGATTCGACAAAACGTCAGTGCGCCGGGAAAAACTCGCTCAGCGGCGCAGCGCCCACGGCACTGCCCAGCCGACCGACGCCGAGGCCATCCTCGACGGTGGCCAAGAGCGACGCATGATCGAGATGGGTGGCGACCACCGTGTTGTTGCCCTGCTTGGCCAGCGGCGAAATCACGAACAGCGGAATCGGGTCATCCTTGGCCAGCACGCCCGACAGGTCATCTTCGTCCCAAACGATGAAGATGATGCCGCCTTTTTTATACGAGGCCGACGCGGTGATGGCAGGTATGACAGCCGACAACCAGGCATCCCCGTTGGCCAGATTGGTGTCGCCCGCTGGAAACGGATCGTGCATGTCGTCGACGAGGTTGGGCGCGATGAAGTTGAAAGCGCGCGTCGTGCCGGCCAGATCGGTTGCCAGCGCCGAGTACGGCGCGACCCGATCGGCGCAGCGAGCGGCATTGGTACGCACGTCGTCGAAATACAGGAACGGCACATGCCTCACGGCATAGTTTCCCGACGAGGTGACATTGCAGTCGCTGCCGAGGTCCTCGACATAGGCGCGCCAGGTCTTGCTGACGCCGTCGAGCTGCTGGCCGAGATGCATCGCTGTCTGCGGGCAGCCGCAGCTGTGCACGAGCGCGTTGCAACTGAGACCGCTACAGGCGGAGCCGGTCGGATCGCAGTCGCAGCCGATGCTCTGCGTGCCGCCGGAGATGAGCGCGATGTAGTTGGGCAAGCTGGGATGCGCCACGCCGTGATAGTTGCTGGCGGTGGCTGCCGAGCCCTTGAGGCCGGCCATGAACGGCGTGTTGGTGGCGGCGTCCAGCGTCGATTTCGACGTGTTCTCCATCACGATCATGAACACCGAGCTGAACAGGGGAATGCCGGCCGCCGAGCGACAAACCGGGATGGAGTTGACCGAGCCACAGGTATACCCGCTCGGGCACGTGCCACATCCCGTCGACGAGACAGCCATGTCGGTGGAGCCGTTGATGCCATACAGGTCGACGCCGTAAAGGTCGAGGCCGGCAAAATCGATGGGGTGATTGGCGGGGCCAGCGTCGTTGGAACAGGCTGCGAAGGCCAACGCCAAGATAAATGGTCGGATAATCGGGTTCATGTGGGTGTAGGTCGCCTGAACGACAAAACGGGGCCACACCGTCGGGAAATAGATCAGGGACAGGTGTTGACGGGCACGTTGGGCGACATGCCCGCGCCCCAGAATTGAACGCCTTTGTTGCTGAGCTTGGTGCCTTTGGCCGTGAGCGGGTCGATCTCGATCACGTCGCCGCCGGTGGTGAGCGCGATGACGCGCTTGTTGACGTAGCCGAGGCCCCAGACGTTGCCGAAGCCGATGGGGCCGACGATGGTGGCCTTGCCGGTGGTGACGTCCACGGTCATGAGCACGTTGTTCTGGCTGGCGTCGGAGCCGCCGGCGCTCGTCGATGAGATGCCGTACATGACGCCGTTGACGGCGACGAGATCGCCCGACGACGACAGCCCGTTGCCGAAGTTGCCGAGGCTGGTGACGGCGCCACTCGTGGGATCGATGCGCTTGACGTCGCCGGAGCCGTCGGCGGCGAGCAAAGTGCCGTTGGGCAAAAACGTGAGGCCGTTGTTGCCCGAGCCCGAGACCGCGGCGATATAGGTGGCTTTGCCGGAGGTCTTGTCGATCGCGTACAGCGACGAGAAAGAGATGCCGTAGAGGGCGCCGGCGGGGGTGACGGCGATGTCGGTCATGTCGCTGATGCCGAAACCGCCGACGTGGGTCATGGCGAAGGTGGTGGGGTCGAGCTTGTAGAGATCGGTCGACGAATTGGCCCAGATGGTCTCGTCGACGGAGCCCGGCGTGGTGGTGACGCAACAGGCGGGCGCAGGGAGGCAGGCTGGATCGGCGCAGTCGACGAGGCCGTTGCAGTCGTTGTCGAGTCCGTCGGTGCAAGCGGCGCCTTCCGAGCCCGGCGTGACCTGGCCGGTGCAGGGGCCCCAGCTCTTGCCGTCGCTGGCGCAGGTCTGGGAGCCGGCCTTGCAGACGCCGACGCCGGAGGTGCCGCTCGGGCCGGTGTAGCAGCTCTGGGTGGCGCCGGCGGTGCACACCGTCGGTGCGCAGCTCGATGACAACAGCAGGCAGCCGAGCTCCTGGCAGTCCTTGAGGCCGTTGCAATCGTTGTCGAGCCCGTCGGTGCAGTTGCTGTTGAAGATGTTCTCGCTCTTGCCAGGCGTGACGTCGCCCGTGCAGGGTCCGTAGTGGCCGGTGGCGTCGCAGGTCTTCTTGCCGGGCTTGCAGATACCGACGCCGGAGGTGCCAGCTGGGCCCGTGTAGCAGAGTTGCACGGCGCCTTGGGCGCACTCGGGCACGCAGCCGGGCGCGGTGGCGCAGTCGGGGTCCTTGCAGTCGCTGAGACCGTCGCAGTCGTCGTCGCTGCCGTTGTCGCAGACCTCGGTGACCGGCTTGGTCGCGCCGGCGCAGGCGGCCCAGGTGCTGAACTCGCCGGTCTCGCTGCAGGACTGCGTGCCGTCGTGGCAGAGGCCCATGCCGCGCGTGCCGGCCGGGCCCTCATAACAGCCGCGATCGGCGACCGGAGGCGAGCAACTACAGCCCTCTTGATCGGCGTCGGTGCCACAGCTCAGCGATCCACCATCGCGAGCGCCAGCGACGGCCAGATCGGCGCCCGAGCCCTTTCGCACGCCCGCCTGATCACAGCCCAGCAACGCCACGACTGCGATCAGACCAAAACGCTGCATCATGATGTAGGTGAGTGACGCCCCTCGTCGACCGGGGCCAACAATCGCCGCAACCAAACCGTGGTCGGGCCACTACGCCGGGTGGGCCTTCTTCTTTTCGGCTTGGTCGGCTTCTTCGACCTTGCGGCGGACATCCTCCATGTCGAGCGACCTGATCTTGCCGATCAGCTCGTCGACGGCGGGCCCAGGCAGGCTGCCAGCCTGGGAGAAGATGAGGATGCCATCGCGGAAGGCCATCAGCGTCGGGATGGAGCGGATGCTGAACTCGCCGGCCAGGCTCTGCTCGGCGTCGGTGTCGATCTTGCCGAAGACCACATCCTGGTGCCGCTCGGCGGCCGCCTCGAAGACCGGCGCAAACGCGCGGCAGGGCCCGCACCAAGCCGCCCACCAGTCGAGAAGGACGATGCCCTGTTTGGTGGTGTCTTCGAAATTCTGCTCGGTGATGGTTTTGGTCGCCATCAGGGGAACCTAATCCCCGACCCAGGGCCGCGCAACCCCAGGCTGGTGTACGCTGCGGCCATGAGCACAGACGTGCCGATGCCGACCGACCGACGTGCCCTTGTGGCCCAGTTGCGCCAGAGTGCGTCGCAACCGCCGGCCAATACCCAGCTCGACAACGGACCCTGGGATTTTCTGCTGCGCCAGCCGGCCAGCGTCATCGACAGTCTGGTGCGGCCGGTGTTGCACGAGCTGGTGGTCGACCCCGACGCCGAGGTCCGTCGCCAGGCACTGTCGGTGATGACCAATCTGCCGGCGGCACAGCCGACCATCGATCGCATCTTCGAGGTCGCCCGCCAGGCGACGCTGTTTCAGACGCCGGTCTTGCTGCAAGCGATGGCGCAGGCGCTGACGACGTATGCCGTCCAGACGCGACGGACCAAGGAAGCCGCAGCGTTGCTCCGCACGCTCATCGGCACGAGACCGCCGCCAGCGGTGACCGCGACGGTGTTGGCCCAGCATGCGCCCGACTTTGCGGTCGAGGCCGTTCGTCGTCAGGGCGAGGCGATTGCACCCTTTGCTGCCCAGGTGGCCGCCATCTTTGCGGCCTATCAACGGGATCGCCTGCTCGCCTATCTGGCCCTACTCGCGCCGCTTTCCTCGTCGCTGCGCGAAGACGCATGGCAGCGCATGCAGGTCTTCATCCATCTGCCGAACGACCGCGCCGCAGCCTTGGCTCAGGCCGAAGGACTCCCGGCACCGACGACACAGCCCACGCCGGAAGAGGCCAAAGCCGCGCTGGGTCTATAGCGGATTGGGCCGGTGCTGCAGCCGCCGAATCTTGCCGTCCCCGTCGAGCTCATAACGCCAGACCCCGCCCCCACGAAACGCTTCTCCTTCGACCTCGACCGCGTACGCCTGCACCCACGCATCGCGATCGAGATGCGGCTCACCGTCGAGAGAGAAGCGCAACACCACCGGGGTTCGACGTAGCCAGACCACCAGGGCCTCCACTCCGTCGAAGCGTTCCACCACTGCCGCCTCTTCGTCCTTCCCGGCCCAGTGATAGCGGGTGACATACACATCGGCGGAGACCGCCTCGTCGACGACGGCCAGGTCGACTGGCGGGTTCACCGCCTTCAACCAGCGGCTCACCGCGTTCCGCGCTTCGGTCTCCCTGTCCACCACCACATTGTATCCGGTACAATCGGCGCATGTCGCAAGACCCGCCCTCTGCCAAGGATCTCGAGCTCGGCCTGCAGTTCATCCACACCATGGAGATGCAGACCAAAAGCGACGTGCACGAGACCTCCGCGACGCTGTGGGCCCTTCTGGAGGAGCTGGTGTCGCGCGGGATCGTCGACCTGCGCACCTTCGAAGAGCGACGGCAGCGCACCCGAGGCCGCGAGTCGGAACGCGCCATGAGCCTGTCGCACGTCACCATCGACCCGACGCCCGACAAATATCAGCTCCCAGCGCTGCCGCAGATCGACTGCGAGGCCCGCATTCCGCTGTGCAAAGGCCGCTGCTGCAGCTTCACCTTTCCGCTCAGTCGGCAGGATCTCGACGAGCATGTGGTGCAGTGGGACTATGCGCGGCCGTATCAGATTCGCCGTCGAGAAGACACCGGCTACTGCGTGCACAACGATGCGACCACACGCGGCTGCGGCGTGTACCACAACCGGCCGTCGATCTGCCGCACCTACGACTGCCGCACCGACAAGCGCATCTGGAAAGACTTCGAGAACCGCATCCCGGCCGACGCCGCCGAGCCGCCCCCGACCCCCGAGCCGTGAACCATCGCAGCCGCAGCTTCGATTCGTCTCCTTTTACAGGGAGGGGAAGCGGGAGATGGGAGCCGGATCGAGACAGAATTGGGTAAATGCAATCGCGCGGGTGGTGCGCGCCGACGAGCTAGCGCATCCGCACCAACGAGCAACCACTGACCGGACCAGATCAAAATCCATTCCGATCTGTCTCGCTCCGTCTCCAGTCTCACGCTTCCGCTCCCTGTGAAAGGAAGCGTGGCCACCACCGCCACCGTGCGGATCGAGCAAGGATCTACCAGCCGGGACGGCCGACCAGCTCGCCCACCTGGGTCGCCAGCGACGGCGCGGAAGAGCCTGGCCGCAGCTTGTCCCCGTCGGCGACGAGCACGCCGTCTTCGACGAAGCCGGCCACGGCATTGCGATAGGTGGACTGCACGCACGCTTCTTTGCGCGCCAGCTTGCCGGTGAAGAACAGCGAATCGCCGAGCTCCTGCGTCCGCCGCAAGAGCTCCTTTTCGGTGACCGCATGGGTCAGCGCAGCGACGGCACTGGCGGCGATGTGATAGCCATCGGCAAAGTCGGCAACCTGGCCGCACAACAGGGCCAAGCCGTCGACGTTGGCCACGCGCAGTCGGTCTTCCGCTGCCGACGCCAAGAGGCCCGCGTCGATCATCCCGCGCAAGGTGCCGGCGAAGATCGACTCGAAGCTGACGCCGACGCGATACGTGAACTCGCGCTTGAGCAGCCTCGATAAACGCAGCGTACGTCCCTCGAGAAACCCACGCGTCACCACCCACTCCGACGCCGCTCGGCTCGTGGCACCGAGCAACGCCAACGCCACCAGCGCCTCGGACACGAACAGATGCACGCCGTTGTTGCGATAATAGGCGAGACGGGTCCGCCGCTCGTCGGGCACGGTGTAGATCTCGTCGTCTTGGCGCTGGCCTTTTTGGCCCGTCCCCGAGCTGGAACGGATCTCGAGATCGCCGTCGCGCTGCAACAGATCGAGCGCGCGATCCACGGCATCGATCGACAGTTTGCCGTCGCTGTCGGCCAACCCGGCCATGGTCCGCCCGCTCGCGTACTGGATGCGTCCAAGAAGGAGCGCCGCGCCGCGCAACAAGTCCACCCGCGCCACACCTCGCCGCCCCGGCCCCAGCAGCGCCGCCGCCACCAGCGCCGTCGGGGTCACCGCCGTCACCCGGTTGATACCGAACACGATGCGATGAGAAAGCCGCGAGGTCGCGAGGCGCACGGCGCTCTCCGGCGCCGGCACGACCACGTTCTGCTCTTCGTCCCAAGCCACCATCGCGCCCATCTCGCGGAGTGTCTCCCCGAGGGGAAACGGCTCGTCGAACTGCAGATTGATGCGGCCATAGTCGCCGAACAGCACGCGGGTGGCGCGCAACAGACCCTTGACGTCTTCCTTCTTCTTGGCGCCGCCGGCCAGCTCACGCGCGTACGACTTTTCTTCGATGACCTTCTCGTAGCCGATGCTGATTGGCACCACCTGCGCCTGGCGCGCATGACCGCCGTCGTCCTCGAGTGCCGCCTCGACGACCATACCGAGAAGACCGAGGCGCGGCGCCAGGAGCTTACCGGTGCGCGACCGGCCGCCTTCGATGAAGAACTCGATGTTGTGGCTCTCGCGCAGCAGGCGCCGCACATAGCCACGGAACAACACGCCGTACAGCCGGTCGCCCTTGAACGATCGCCGCAAGAAAAACGCACCACAGCGACGGAAGATGAAGCCGAGCGGAAAGAAAGACAGATTGGCCCCGGCGGCGATATGCGGCGGCACGAGGTCGTGCTCACTCAGCAGATACGACAGCAGCAGATAGTCGACATGGCTCTTGTGCGACGGCACCAGGATGAGCGGCCCTTTACGTGCCGCCTCGCGGACCCGCTCGAGACCGACCACGTCGACCTCGAACCCGTCGAAGATGCGCGACAAGATGAAGCCCACCAGCGTCTTCAGAAGGTCGAACGCCCACGGCTTCGGTTCGGCGGCGATCTCGCTGAGGATCTTGCGCGCGCGCTTTTCGAGCTGCGCTGGCGACAATTTCTCGTCGCGGGCGATGGCCTGCCCCTCGGCCACCACCTTGCGCGAGCGCAGCACTTCTTCGGAGATGCGGCGCGAGCCTTTGCGCGGCGGGCCGAGCACCACCCGCGCCTCGGACTCGAGCGCGCCCGACAGTCGAAAGCGCAGCCGGCGCACCAAGACCTCGTCGGGCAGGCCGGCCTCGTCGCTGAGAAAGGCCGACAGGTCGATCGACGGACCACCGATGACCTGCGACGACTTGTAGTGCGACAAGAACTGCCACAGCGCGCGCAGGTTTCCCGGTGTCTCCCGCTCGCCGAAGACGGTGTCGATGAGGTTGCGCCCGCGCGCCCCACGCACCGCCGCCGATCCCCACAAGATCCCGATCGGCACCAAGATGATCGGTGGGGCACCCGCTGGCCGCTCTCGCTGCAGCCGCAACAGCGCGTCCACGTACGGGCCCCGAAACGCCCGCGGCTCCCGCAGCATGAACAGGGTCTGGGCCCGTCGCAGCGACAGCAACGCCGACCCACCACCAGCGACGATCTCGGCGAACTCGTCGACATGCGCGCGCTTGCGCCGTCGCCACAACATGACGAGACCGACCAAGAGGCGCCAGATGGGCTGGAGCAAGAGCGTACGCGCGCCGTTGGCGAACTGCGCCGGCGGCAGTCCGAGCGACGAGAGCGCAAACGTGAAATAGAGATAGTCGAAAAAGCTGAGCGTGCGCGTCACATAGACCAGCTGACCACGCTGGGCGTCTTGCGAGAGGCGCGCGGCCAGCGCCGCGGGGAAGCTGATCTCCCGAAAGAAGCGCGCGAAGACCCAGCGCATCACGGGCCCGGGCCGCTCGATCATTGCCGTCGGATGGGGCTCTGCGGCCGTGCTCATGGCGCCAGCCCGAACGTCACGTTGGGGAACGTCGATCGCACGGCGTCCAGGATCGCCACCACGACGCTGTACGGCACGTCGCGATCGACCACCAAGGTCAGGCCCTTGGACGCCTCGGGCCGCAGGCTTGGATCGGGCCAGCGACGAGAAACCATCTCCGCCAAGGCCGTCTGCAGCGCCGCGAGCTCGAACTGGGCTTTTTTGGCCGGCACCCGCAACGTGACCAACGGCTTGTCACCATCGGCGCGCCTCGACAACGTGAGCGTCTTGAGCCCCACGCGCAACACCAGATCCGGCTCTGCTTCAGCCGACACTGGCTTTGTCGACGATGGCAAGACCGACAACGCCTCGGTCACCGGTGCCACCAGCCGCTTGGCGGCCGGGCCCAGATCGCGCTCGAAGATGGCCGACTGCAGTAGGCCCCACAGCCGGGTTCGCTCGCCAAAGTCGAGCTTGCCAAGCTCGGCGCTGCACAAGGCTGGCTTCGGCGTCAGCAGCGGACAGTACGTCGCCCGGCACTCACCGACGATAAACACCAGCCGCTGACTGGGCGGCACCTCGAAATTGGTCCAGGCCTGCCGACAGCGCGCCTCGATGTACAGGTCGCTGCAGCCGATGGCGATGGTCGCCGCCCGTGCCGCTGGATCGATCTTCGCCACACCAGCCAGCGCCTGCGAGCACTTCGACACCGCGCGAGAGATCTCCGCCTCCGGCCGTCCAGCCTGCGCCGTCGACGACAACCACCCGATCATCAGGCACATCCACGGCAAGGACCTCAACGTGGTTGCATGAAGACAAAGACCCTGGAGAACGACCCTTTGGCGATGGTCTGCGCCAGCGAGATCGCCAGATAGCTGGTGTCCGCATCGGCCACCAAACCCAGCCGCTGCGACACAACCGGGCGCTGCGACGGATCCGGCCAGCGACGGGCGACCTCGCCTTTGAGCGCCGTCTCCAGCGCGTCGGGGTCAAACGCCGCACCTGTCGCGCGAACGACGAACACCGGCTGCTCCGGGGCCTGACTCGCCCGCGAAAACAGCGCGACGCCCTGGCGCGTCACCTTGAGCAACAGATCGTCGCCGGAATCCACGCTGAAATCGCCCGCCCGCGGCGGCGGAATCACCACCTCGACCAGCGCCGCCAGTCTCGTCGCTGCCGGCCCGAGCTCCTGACGCAAAATGGCCGCGTGGATCCGCTTCCACGCGCGCATCCGGTCCACATGCTCCATAGGTCCTCGGTCGAGCGGACAGCTCGCGCGGCGGGGATCGGCGGCGCAATACCCCGCCTGACACGCGGCGACGATGGCCGCGAACCGATCGGCGGTCTCCACCCATGGATCGCCCCACGCGTGCCAGCAACTGGGCTCCGAGTAGACATGCTCACATGCCTCGGCCAGCACCTTGGCCCGGGCCCATGCGTCGTCGGGCAGCGACTGCAATGCCGCTTCGCATTTGGTCGCCGCCCACGCAAGCTGTTTCGGAGTCCGGACGGGTGGGCTCGGGTCCTTGAGCGTCGGCATCACCATATCGAGCGCCACCACGGACAGCGCCAGCACCGAGGCCAGCACTGCTATTCAGTCCAGCCTTGGGCCAGTTTTTCGTCGGTGCGGTCGAGCGACAGATCGAGCCCACTCGCTGGCGGCACGATGCCGATGGCCTCCATCGGTGGAAACGAGAGGCCACACGCTTTGACCGCCGGCTTGATGTCGTCGATGAAGTCCTGCATGACCGGCCCCGGATCGCGGCGCCGCAAGCCCACCGAGATCGCATAGCGCGCCCCGTCGGTGTCCGGCCGGCCGAACGACAACAGGCCCTGCCGCAGCCACTTTTCGAACACCGCCTGCTTCTCGCCCTCGTAGGCCCCCGTCCGCGTCAGCTCGACGACAATCCGCTCGCCGAGCGCCTGATGCCCCTTCTCTTCCTTGATGATCTTCAAGATCGTCTTGCGATACGGCTCGAACGAGCACGCCTCATATTCCTGCAACTGCCAGAACCCGCCGCGGTCATACAGAAACTGCGCCATGGCCAGCTCGTACCAGCTGCGCGCAAACTCGATGGGCTTGTCCTTGAGACGCGCATGGACGATCGGCTCGACGGACTCGCCAGCGAACTCGCGATACATCTTCACGACGTCCTCGTAGTGCTCCATCTCCTCGTGGATGTGCCAGGTCATGAACTTGAGCCACCGCAGCTCGGGCACGTATTGCAGACCGAAGCCGAACATCTGCGCCGCTGCCAGCTCGCGATAGGCCTGGCTCTGCATCATCTGCAACAGCGTCTGCCGATAGCGGGTGTCCATCTCGGTGTCCGTCATCATGCCGAGACTGTCGGGCGCTTCTCGCGCTTATGCAAGCCCCGGCCGTTCGGGTAAGAGCTGCGCCATCAGGCTCGACTCACGCTGAAAGAAGCCCTCGGTGTGCAGCGAGTCGGGCAGCTCGAGGAGCACATAGTCGAGGTGGTGACAGAGCTCGTGGACGAGCGTGCGCAGGAACGTCTTGAAGGCGACCACCTGTTGCCGCTCGGCAGTCCGCATCCACACCTGGATGAACGGATCGTCGTCGCACGGCTGATACTGGCCATGCAGCTCGCTGGTGGCACTTTTGGGCCGCACCGCCAAGATCTCCACCGCCACCGGCTGGACACTCAGCTTGTCGGTCAGCGCGTCGAGCACCGCCGCCGACGCCGACTCCACCGTCGACAATTCGCCGGTGACCAACGCCGCCCGCAACGCCTCCACACGCGGATACACCGTCTCCGGCCGCTCGATCTCGATACCGACGATGCTCGCCGACCGTCGGTAGAGCGCCTTCTGCTTGGCATCGAGCTTCTGATAGTACGGAAACGGCACGCTAGATATGACGGGCCAAGAAGGCTTCCATGTCGGCCCAGCAGCGACGGGCCTCGGCGCGGAAAATGAACGCATGAAAGGCGTGTAGGCCGCCCGGGTAATAGCGCGCCTCGCCCTCGCCGCCGAGCCGCGTCAACGCCGCCGCCATGCGCCGGGTGTCGTCGAGGATGGGGTCGCGGGTGCCGACCGGTAGGAACATCGGCGGCAGCGGCCGGTCGGGTTTGGGCGCCTGCTCGAGGAATAGCAACGGATCGGCCAGCGTGCGATCCACGTCCCCCGCGCCGGCCAGATACGCGCGCTCGACTTCTTGTAGCCGATCGACCAACCAGGACGGCAGCGGCTGCTTTCGCCGTCGAGAAAACCGCTCAGAGTCGGTCACCTGAAAGATCCCACAGGCTGGCGCCGCCGCTTTCGGCAAGACGCCGAGGTCGTACGCCGCCTGCGCAAACGGCTCCGGCCGCCGATAGCTCAGCATCGTCGCCAGCGAGACCACCAGATTGGCGCCGGCCGACTCCCCGGCAAACACCAGCCGACCGAGATCGCCGCCATACCCCGCCGCCGACTCGACCACGAAGCGGTACGCCGCCGCCACGTCCTCGACGGCAGCCGGGTACGGATACAGTGGTGCCAGGCGATAGTTGATGTTGAGCACCAAATAGCCGCGCGCCGCCCAGCCGAGCGCCATCAGCCAGTGGGTGTCCTTCGACAAGATGCGAAAACCGCCGCCGTGGATGTACAGCATGACCGGCCAGGGCTTCGGCCGCGTCGACGGCATGTAGACATCCAGCAGATGCTCGCGCTGACCGGTCGACAGATACGGCACATCGCGAATGACCTCGACGCCATGACGCTCGGGCCGCGCCTTGGGATGCACACGACCGGCACGCGCCAGTCCTCGAAACAGATTGTCGACGACGAGAGCGCCGGCACGCTGGCGCAGACTACTGACGACACTCACTGGTTGGCCTCCACGAATTGCACCGGCATCAAAATCGCTTCTTTCAAGCGTGCGAGATAATCATGACGTGAGATCGTCACGGCGCCGAGCCGCTCCAAATGGGGCGTCGGCACCTGCGCGTCACAGAGCGCAAACCCGCGCGCACGGAGATGATCACACAGGTGCCCGACCGCGGCCTTCGACGCGTCTGTCCGACGGTGAAACATGGATTCGCCGCCGAAAAATCCGCCGATGGTCACGCCGTAGAGCCCGCCGACCAGCTCTTCGCCTTCGTGTACCTCCACAGAGTGCGCAAAGCCTCGCTCGTGGAGCGCATGGTAGGCGGAGACGAAATCGTCGGTGATCCAGGTGCTCGGCCGCTCGTCGGTCGATTCGGCGCAATGGGCCATGACCCCCGCAAAGTCTTCGTCGACGGAAAATCGCCAGCCGCCACGCCGGATGTTCTGCCGGGTCGACCGATGCGTCTTGTAGGTGGAAAGGTCGAAGATCGCTCGCGGATCCGGAGACCACCAGGTGATGACCGGGTCTGACGACCAGGGAAAGATCCCGGCGCGATACGCCTTGAGGAGCAGCTCTGGCTCCAGCCGTCCGCCAAGCGCAACCAGCCCGTCCTCGTTGGCCTCAGCCTCGGGATCGGGGAGTCGCCGCCCGCGCAGCCACATGACCATGCTTCGTTATACACCACAGTGATGCAGCACCTCGGGCGCGTCCGAGTTTCGGTGCTAGGCTCCCTGGCCCCATGAAGCCCGTCAAGAAATCGAAGGCCAGCAAAGTGGCACACCACACCATCAAGGCCGCGTCGGAACCCGATGCAATCGTGGTGCGCGGCGCCCGCGAGCACAACCTGTCGGTCGATTATCTGGAGATCCCCAAGCGCCAGCTGGTGGTCTTCACCGGCGTGTCCGGCTCGGGCAAATCGTCGCTCGCCTTCGATACGCTCTACGCTGAGGGCCAGCGACGGTACGTCGAGTCCCTCTCCTCCTACGCGCGCCAGTTTCTCGGCCAGATGGAAAAGCCCAAATACGACTCTTTGAGCGGTCTGTCCCCGACCATCGCCATCGAGCAAAAAAGCGCCTCGTCCAACCCACGCTCGACGGTGGGCACCATCACCGAGGTCTATGACTACCTCCGCGTGCTCTTCGCCCGTGCCGGTGAGCAACGCTGCCATCAGTGCGATGGCGAGGTCTCCGCGCGCTCGGCCGAAGAGATCGTCTCCGAGCTCGCCGGGCTCGGCAAAGGCAAAAAACTGACGCTGCTCGCGCCGAAGGCCGAGAACAGGAAGGGCGAGTTTCGCGAGCTCCTCGACGAGGCCCGCAAAGGCGGCTTCTCGCGCGCGCGCATCGACGGCATGGTGGTCCGCCTCGAAGACGTCCAGGCCCTCGAGAAGCTCAAGAAACACACCATCGAGCTGGTCGTCGACCGCGTGGTCCTCGGGCCCGGCGAGCGTGCCCGGCTCACGGACTCGGTCGAGACCACGTTGCGCGCTGGCGGCGGTCGCATCCATGTTCTCGTCGACAACGAGCCCATTCCCCGCGTTTATTCCGAGACCCGCGGCTGCAGCAAATGCGGCATCGGCGTCCCCGAGCTGACGCCGCAGTTGCTCAGCTTCAACTCGCCGATCGGCATGTGCCCGAGCTGCCACGGCCTCGGCCAGCAAGAGCTCGGCTGGGAGCACGAGCGCGGCGAAGGCTGGCAGCTCCGTGGCCAGGTGTGCCCGGCCTGCAAGGGCCTGCGCCTCAAGCCTGAAGCGCGCGCCATTTTCGTCGCTGGCCACTCCATCACCGCCACCTGCGCGCTCACCATCGGCGACTGCGCCACCTTCTTTCGCGATCTGAAGCTCGACGGCGCCAAGGCCATCATCGCTGTCGAGGTCCGCAAAGAAATCTTGTCGCGGCTCGGCTTTCTCGTCGACGTGGGCCTGGATTATCTGACCCTCGATCGCGCGGCAGAGTCGCTCTCGGGCGGCGAGGCCCAGCGCATTCGCCTGGCGTCGCAGCTCGGCTCCGAGCTGTCCGGCGTCATGTATGTCCTCGACGAGCCATCCATTGGATTGCATCAGCGGGACAACGCGCGCCTCGTCAAGACGTTGCAGCGCCTGCGCGACCTCGGCAACTCGGTGATCGTCGTCGAGCACGATCAAGAGACCATCGAGGCCGCCGACCATGTCATCGACTTCGGGCCCGGCGCCGGACGTCACGGCGGCCATGTCGTCGCCGAGGGCAGCCCCGCCGACATCGCCGCCGCGCCAGCCTCGATCACCGGCGCCTTTCTCTCCGGTCGGCGCAGCATCGAAGTCCCTAACCGCCGTCGCCCAGCGCGCGGCTGGCTCGACATCGAAGGCGCCAAGGAGCACAACCTCCGCAACATCGACGTCCAGATCCCACTTGGCGTCCTGTGCGCGGTCTCGGGCGTCTCCGGCGCCGGAAAATCGAGCCTGATCAACGGCATCCTGCACCCGGCCCTGCGTCGTGCGCTCCTCGATTCCCCCGACCGTGTCGGCGCCCACAAGAAAATTTCCGGCATCGAGCAGATCGACAAGGTCATCGATATCGATCAGAACCCCATCGGCCGCACCCCGCGCTCCAACCCGGCCACCTACACCAAGGCGTTCGATCACATCCGTGAGCTCTTTGCCGGCACCCCTGAGGCGCGCGCCTACGGCTACACGCCGGGCCGCTTCTCCTTCAACGTCAAAGGGGGTCGCTGCGAAGCCTGCGAGGGCGACGGCGTCCGCGAGGTCGAGATGCACTTTCTTCCCAACGTGCACGTCACGTGCGAAGTCTGCCGCGGCAAGCGCTACAACGAGGCCAGCCTGCGCGTGACCTGGAAGGATCGCAACGTCGCGCAGATCCTCGAAACGACCATCGCCGAGGCCACCGAGCTGTTCACCAACCAGCCGCAGCTCCGCCACATCTTGCAGACGCTACAAGACGTGGGTCTCGGCTACCTGGCACTCGGCCAGCCGGCCACGACGCTGTCGGGCGGCGAGGCGCAGCGCATCAAGCTGTCGCGCGAGCTCGCCAAACGCGACACCGGCCGCACCCTCTACATTCTCGACGAGCCGACCACCGGCCTGCACTTTGCCGACGTGCAGAGGCTCATCGAAGTGCTCGAACGCCTGGTCGAAGCCGGCAATTCGGTGCTGGTGATCGAGCACAACCTCGACGTCATCAAGCGCGCCGACTGGGTGATCGACCTTGGCCCCGAGGGTGGCACGCGCGGTGGCGAGCTGGTGGCGGCTGGGACGCCCGAAGACGTGGCGCGGGCGCCGCGGTCCTTCACCGGTCACTACTTGAAGGCGCTGTTGCCCACCGAGCAGCGCCGTCGGCGCGCTTGAGTCTCCGTAAACACTGGTAGCGGCACGGAAGGCAAAGCCCAGATAGAGCACCACCACCGCCGCCGCTGCCACCGCACTCATCGTCGACCACACGCCTACCGGTTTTGCAGCCTTGCTGCCAAGCGCCGCGCGCGCCTGCATCAACGTGCGTTTTTTGGCCATGTCATCCGCTGCAATCACCGGTAAGGCGGCCAGCTCGTCGAATAACGGATCTTTGGGATCACTCATGAGGCCCCTCGGGCTTGTGTTTGCGTGCGTCGATCCAGCTCATCGGACAGCTCGGCGCGGGCCCGTGAGAGCCGCTGCCTCGCCGCCTCGGGTTTCAAGCCCAATACCGTCGCTGCCTCGACCGGTTGCAGGCCCTCGACGGCGCACAGCAGCAAGATCTCACGACTCGGTTCGGAGATGGCCTGCAGCGCCGCCTCGAGCGCCCGCACCCGCCGCCCATCGTCGATGGCACGGTCAGCGTCCGTCGCTGCCGGGGCAGGCTCGGTGGCCAGGTAATCCAGACGCGCAGCTTCTCGAGCCCGACCCCGCGCGTGATCCTTCCAGGTATTGCGCGCCACCGTATACAGCCATGGCGCCAGCGACGTCTCCGGCGCCAGCGACGACGCCGCTCGCGCCAGCTTGATCCACGTCTCCTGATGGAGATCCTGCGCCAGATCCCGCCGTCCACAGAGCCGCGTCAGAAAGCCGAACAGCCGGTCACCATAGAGCGCGTAAATCTCGTCGAACGCGACCCCATCACCGCCTCTCAGACGGTGAAGCAAGCCTGCCATGTCGACGGGAACGCTCATCTTGTCGCAGCTACAACGCCGCCCAACCCCCAGCGTGACCGAACTTTCTACAAAATCATTTTCCTACGAAATTGGTCACGCTGTCGAATTCGCGGCGTTGAGCTTTTCAGGAGGCAACAACATGCAGACTCTGTTCATCGAAGGTGGCTGGCCGATGTGGTTCACTTTGCTCTTCGGGGCATTGTCGCTGGTGAGCGCGGTCGGCTACGCCGCCGGCAAGGGCAAGCTCGGAACCGTGGTCTCGCTCGGCGTCGCCACGGCCTTCACGTCCCTGATGGGCATCTGCGCCGACCTCGCCGCCGTGGGACACCACGTGAGTCAGGGCTGGGCAGAGTACGGCGCCGACGTGGCCCGGGTGCCGTTCCAGGGCTTTGCCGAGTCGATGGGCCCCGGCATCCTCGGTTTCACCTTCGTTGCGCTCAGCGCCTTCGTGACCGCCGTCGGCTTCACCCGCCGCCCGGCTTGAACCGGCGCGCGATCTCCGCCGTCGGCTTGCGCCCGCTGTGCACCTCGCGCGCTTGCAGATCTTCCGGCAGATCTTCGGTCTTGCCGTGTTTCCCGACGACAAACGCGCACATGACCTCGTGCGTCTCTGGCGCAAACCCGAGCACCTCATACGCCCGCCCGAGGTCGAAGCCGGCCATCCCATGGGCGTGAAGCCCGAGCCGTCTCGCTTGCAGATTCAGCGACATCCAGGCGGCCCCAGTGTCGAACGCACAGTGTCGGTTGGGAAGGCCCTTGCCGTTCTGACGTCGCGCAATCACGAAGCCAATGAGCGGTGCCTTGCCAGCCCAGCGGCGGTTGGAGTCGTTGAGGAGACCCACCAGCTCGCCGCGTTCTTCGTCGCTGGTGCCATACACGAAGTGCCACGGCTGCTCGTTCCCCGATGACAGCGCCCAGCGCGCAGCCTCGAACAGCGCGTCGACTTGCGCCGGGGTCAATGGCTCCGACGAGAACGCGCGTGGCGACCAGCGATCGGGGAACACCGCATCCACTTCGTGGTCAGGTTGACGCGCCATGTCGCTACGTTAGGCGCTGGCCCGGCGTTGACAAGGTCCGTTTGTGTCTTACTTTTGAGGGAACGCGTGAGGCATTTCGCCCACGCCTGAACCCGCCGGGCGCGCTTCGCCCCGGTTGAGGAGGACTCCATGCATCCCGGCTTTTTCCATTGGTGGAAAGAACGTCACGCGCACCACGAGCACCAGGGCCACGACGGCCACGAAGATCACCATGGTCACCACGGTCATCACGGTCACGGCGGCCATCACGGTCCAGGCGAGGTCTACGACTCGCCCCGACATGCCTCTCACGACGATGGAGGCGGCGGTTTCGGCGTCCGTCGTCCGCTGCGCTTCTTGGCCTACAAGCTCGATCTCGATGAAGGCCAGGTAGCCAAGCTCGCCAAGGCGCTGAGCGATCTCAAGACCGAGCGTGCCCAGGCCTCCGTCGACGATCGGCGCGCCCAGGCTTCGCTCGCCGACGCCGTCGCGACCGAAGCCTTTGACGCGGCCAAGGCCAACGAGGCGGGCACCCTCCGGGTGAAGACCGCCGAGCGGCTCAAAGACGCGGTCAACAAAGCGCTCGCCGACATCCACGCGCTTCTTTTGCCCGAGCAGCGCGAGAAGCTGGCGTATCTCATCCGCACCGGCGTCGTGACGCTGTAGCTCCGTCGTAGCTCACCCGCCGGGATCGTGATCACGATCCCGGCGGTTTTCTTTTGGAGGTCGCATGCAAAACGTACTTGCCGCGTTGGCGCCCAACACCGCAGTCATCGACGCCGCCGCGCTCGACGCCTACTCGACGGCGGTCACGTCGGTGGTCGACCGCGTCGGCCCCACCGTGGTGAGCATCTCCGTCGCCAGCAAGCGCGGCAACGGCGCCGGCTCCGGCTTCTTCTTCGCCCCCGACGGCTACATCCTCACCAACGCCCATGTCGCCACCGGCACCGGCCCGTTCGAGGTCACGCTCACCGACGGCTCCACCTACGAAGCCGTGGGCCGCGGCCGCGACACCACCACCGACCTGGCCGTCATTCACGTCGCTGGCGGGCCCTTTCCCACCGCCGAGCTCGGTAGGTCGGGCACCTTGCGCGTCGGCCAATTGGCCATCGCCATCGGCAACCCGCTCGGCTTTTCCTCGACGGTATCAGCGGGCGTCATCTCCGCCCTCGGCCGCAACATGCGCGCCGGCGGCTCGACCCGCTACGCAGGCAAGATGATGGAGAACGTCATCCAGACCGACGTGGCCCTCAACCCCGGCAACTCCGGCGGCCCGCTGTGCGACTCGGCTGGCCGCGTGGTCGGCATCAATACCGCCATGATTCCCGGTGCGCAGGGCCTCGGCTTCGCCGTCCCGGTCGACACTGCACGCTGGGTGGTCGGCCAGCTCATGGCCAACGGCGCGGTCCGTCGCGCCTGGCTCGGCATCATGGGCCAGACCCGCCCGGTGCCGCGCTGGCAACAACGACAGGCCGCCCTCGTCGAGAACGCTGGCGTGGAGATCATCGGTGTCAAGCACCGCTCACCGGCTGCCGCCGCCGGCCTGCGCACGCAGGACATCATTCTGGCACTCGACGGCCAGCCGACCCCGACGGTGGACGCGCTCCAGCGCCTGCTCTCCGACTGGCCCATCGGCCGACCGCTCAGCACCCGCGTCCTCCGCGACGGCCAGCCCGTCGAGCTCAAGCTGCTCCCGGCCGCGGCGCCCGCCGACTAAGCCCAGCTACGGCCGGGCGTGCGCGCCGAGAAACCGGATGGCCTCGGCCAGCGTGGTGTGCGCCGCCTTGGCCAGCGCCGGGTCGAAGCGCGCGGCCAGCTCGAACATCGACGCCGTCGCTGACAAACGCTCTGCCAGCATGCCGTCACCCATGATCCGCGCCGCCGGTAGCCCGAACGCCGTGGCGGCCGCCCCGACTCCAGCGACGATCGGCCCCGAGTCGGCATCGCCTCTCACGTCAACGCCGGGCGGCCACTCGCGAAAGCCAACCGCCGGCCCGCGATCCACGAAGTAATGCCGCTTGACGGCCGCCCACCAGCGGCGTGCCAAGGCATCGTCGAGCTCATGCAGATAGATCGTCGAGAACGTCAGCGCACAACCGCGCGGCAAACGCGCATGGCCAGCGTGCCCAGTCGCCTCGGACCACGGCAGCGCCAGCGCGCCATCGAACGCGGAGGCAAGCACGAACCGGATCCAGCGCGCCGCCGGCTCGACGGCGAAGTCGGTGCCATGGGCACGGTCGAAGCGGCGCAGGCTGGCGAGGGTGGCCGTTTGATCGGCCGGCCAGCGATAGGTTGCCGATTTTCCCGTCGAGAAAGACGCAGCATGCGCGGTGGGGTCGGCCAGCGACCGCGCGCGGAGTGTGGCACTGACCGATCGATGTCGTTCGCCGTCGAGACACGGTCCCAGACGATCAGCTGCGCCGAGGATCAGATTCAGATGCGACAACCATAGGCTGTCGTCGGCGAGGCGTGGCTGCTGCCGGATCAACACCAGCGCCTGATGGTACGCCTGCTCGACACAGTGCCGCGCACCCACACGATCATCGCTGGCGTCGCTGGCCGCACATCCGTCGGCCACGAACGAGAGCGCCAACATCCGAAAGCCGACGCTGGTGCCCTCGAAACGGCCGTGCTGCAACATGGCCGAGAGACGCAGGCCCAGCCCCGATGCCGATGCGGATGCCGTCGCCAGCAGCGCGACCAGCAGCGCCGACTTACTCGGTCTCAGCGTCGTGTGCATGCCCGATGGCCGTGCGCAGCTTCTTGTCGAGCCGCGCCGGATCGAGCATCACTTTCTGCGAGTGCACCGCATGCACCGCCGACAGCGGCACCACGAACTCGCCATGATTCTCCACGTAGATCACGAGCTCGCTACGCGCCGACAGGAGGTCCTTCACCGCGCCGAACTCTTCGGTGCCGTCCTTCAAGAACACCTGAAAACCCACTTCGATCGACTCATGGCTCATGCCCGCACTGTACGCGCGATCTTCACATGCTGCTGTGGTCATGCACGATGCGCCAGCCTTCTGGCAGACGCCGAAACAGCACGGTAAACAGACCGCGCCGCTCGCCTTCCGCAAGCACGAGCACGAAGGTCCCCCGTGCCAATGCACTGTCGGCGCCAAGCGGCACAATCTGGAGCTCCTCGAAGCGCAGCGTGCCCATCTGCCGACCGGGCCCTTCGTACCGCGCCCGATACCGATCGAGCGTCGCCTTCCAGCCTCGCGTGACTGCAGCGTTGGCAAAGAAGGTCAGCTCGGGCGACTTCCAGTAGCCCGCCATGTAGCCTGGCAAATCGCCTCGGTTCCATGCCCCGACCTGCGCATCCAGGACGACGCGGACCTCGTCACTCGGCGTCCCAGCCACGGACAGGGACCAAAGACACAAGCACAGGGCAACAAGGGTCGGGCGCATGCGTGAAAGCACCCTATCATCCTCGCCTTGCGCCAGCTTCGCATCGCAAACCTCGACGTGCTGGAGCACGGCCAAGGCGACATCACGCTCATCCTCATGCACGGGGCTGGGGCCGGCCAGCGCCACCCCTTCATGGCGGCGGTCAGCGACGGGATCGCCGCCCAGGGCATCCGCGTGGTGACCTTCGATTTCCCCTATCTTTCTGCCGGCCGCAAGCTGCCGGATCGGCCGCCCGTGTTGCTCGCCGCGCTCGACGAAGTGGTGCGCGCGATGACCGCACCGTCGCTGTTTGTCGGCGGCAAGTCGCTCGGCGGACGGATGGCCGCCACCTGGCTCCTGCATGGTGGCCAGGCACGTGGCTTCGTGGCGCTCGGCTATCCGCTCTGCCCACCCAAACCGCAGCCGCAGCGCGCCGAAGTCCTCGCCGCCGTCCGCAAGCCAGGCCTCATCATCCAAGGTAGCGACGACGAATTTGGCAGCCCGTCGCTCCTGGCAGCTACCGCACCCGCCCAGGTCTTGGTCCACGAGCTACCCGGGACCGACCACAGCTTCGGCGCCCGCAAGCGCGGTTTGGCCGACGTCGTGGGTGAGGTAACAAGTCTCACTGCGGCATTTTTGCTCACTGCCTCGTAGTCCCACTCTCGTCGCTGTCTGCCGCAACTCCGCGGAATTCCAGCCAGCGGTCGGACATGGTTCGACGCGTGTCCCGGTTAGACCTTGGCGCAAAGCCTGCAATGACCCTCGAGCATGCCCGCTCTCGCCGAAGCCATCGCTCCTCCTGCCTTCCTCAGCGCCGCCGAAGAACACCGCCTTGCGCGTCGTTGGCACACCCGCCAGGACAAGCGGGCACTCGCCCGTTTGATCGAGGCGCACCTCGGCCTCGTGGCGCGCATCGCCCGAGAGTTCCGCTACTCGGGGCCGGGGGTCGAAGACCTTTTGCAAGAAGGTCGCCTCGGCCTCACCATCGCCGCGCGCCGCTTCGATCCCGACGCTGGCACACGTCTCGTCACCTACGCCGCCTACTGGATCCGCGCCTGCCTGATGGAATCGGTGGTGCGTAACCACGGCCCAGTCCGCATCGGCACCACGCGCGCGCAGCGACGGATCTACTTCGGTCTCGGGCGCGCCCGGCGTCGCCTCGAGCGCCAGGGTCTTGCCGCCAACACCGACCTCGTTGCCGCAGAGCTCGGCGTGGAGCGCAGCGAGCTCGACGCCATGATGCCGCGCCTCCAGGGCCGCGACCCGTCGCTGGACATCCCGCAGACCGCCGAGTCCTCGCCGGTGGTGCTGTCCGATCCCGGCCAAGATCCCGAGCATGCCGTCGCCGAGCGTGAGGTCGACGAGCTTCACCGCCGCCGGCTCGCAGCCGCTCTCTCTCGTCTGCAGCCGCGAGAGGCGGAGATCATCCGCGCTCGCCATCTGTCCGAATCGCCGGTCACCCTCGAGCAAATCGGCGCGCAGATGGGCGTGAGCCGCGAGCGCGTGCGTCAGCTAGAGCAGCGCGCCATGTCCCAGCTTCGGGCCCTGTGTGCCTGACGATGTCCACCACCCGTTTTGACGCGGTGTGTGGTAACCTGAGAGATGTTGGTTGGGAGGCCTGGCTTGCGAACAACCTTGGTCGCGGTGGCGCTTTGTTCCCTGGTGAGCGCCTGCGCCTCCCCGCGTAAGGTTCTGCCCGACGGTGGCAACGTCCGCGACGCAGCCACCAACCTGCCCGATCTCACTGATCCCATCATCGAGTACGACTTCTCCACGCCGGCCCCGCCGCCTGACCTGTATGGCGTCGATCTGTTCGGTCGCGACCTGGCCATGCCCAGCCCCGATCTGCGCCAGCCTAACGATCTCGCCGTCAACCCCGACCTTGCCAAGCCCGTCGACATGGCCTCTTCGACCTGCACCCCGCCCGTCTCGGGTGGGTCTTGCGACACCACTCCGCAATGCGGCTGTAGCGGTGGGCAAAACTGCTCGGTGGTCAACAACACCACCGGCGTGACCGGCTGCGTGGCCACCGGCTCCACCGTCACCTGGGGGAACTGCACTGGCAGCGGTGCCGGCCAATGCGGCGTCGGCACCACCTGCGTCGACGGCGTGTGCGCGACCTATTGCGACAGTGTGGCCGACTGTCCCGGCGCGTACCGCAACTGCACGCAGGTTTCGGCGAGCGGCACGCCCGTCCCCGGCTTCTTCACCTGCTCGCTCACCTGCGATCCGGTCGCGCCAACCACCGACAACGCCACCTTCGACGCGTGCGGGCCCAACGTGTTCTGCTACCCGTCGAGTACCGGGACTTCCTTCTGCGCGGGTCCCACCACACCCACCGGCACCCAAGGCGCGGACTGCAGCGCCGCCGACAGCGACTGCGCGGCCGGCTACATTTGCCTCCAAGACAGCGCCGTCAGCTACAGCTGCTACAAATATTGCCACGTTGGCAGCAACGTGAACTGCACCGGAGGCCGCACGTGCCAAGCCTTCACCACGGCCCAATTCGCCGCCAACGTCGGCATCGGCTACTGCGACTTTTAGTCGTCCATCACCGGCACTTCCATCAAATGGGCTAGGATGTCTCCGACGGGGAGGCGGCCTTCTACGAGGTCGGCTAGTCCGTTGAAGAGGAAGGCCGTGACCTTGCGGCTGCGGACCAGCTTTTGGACTGCGGCTGCGGTTTGGCGAAGGTCTTCGTCGGCGGAGATGTTACTGCCTTTGGCGACGGTGACACCGAGCTGGTAGGCAGGCGCGTCTTTTTCATGGAGGCGCATCATGAGCGTGCCGAGGCCTGCCAGGCCCGACGCAGTGGCCGCATCGGCACCGACGGCGCCGAGGAGACGCGACAGCTCTCGCACCGCACGCACCAGCAACAGCGAACGGGTGGCATCGCCGAGGCCCATGCCGTCGGTGAGCCCGGCGCCGAGCGACACCAGCGCGCCGATACCAGCGGCCAGCTCGACGCCCTCCGGATCCCGACTGCGGTAGACGCGTAGGCGAGGGGTCGATAGCGCCGCCGCAAACTCCTCCACGACCTCGGGATGATGCGAAGCCACCACCGCCGCCGTCGGCTGAGCCGCCCGCAGATCCACCGGCGCCGCCGGCCCGCCGATGACGCCGATGCGCCGGACCGCGGTCGCCTCCAGCAACAGATCGGCCGCCTTTCGGCCAACCGACAAGCCGCTCACGGTATGAACAATCATGTGATTGCCGTCGAGCACCCGACCCAGTCGCTCGCCGAGCTCACCCAGAACATCGAGCCGCGCGTCGACCAGCACCAGCCGGGCCCGCTTGCCGATCTGGGCCAGCGTCGCATCGTCGGAGCCCAGCAACACCTCGCGCCCGTCAGTGGTGAGTCGCTCGGCCAGCGCGGCGCCGAATTCGTTGAGACTGACGATGCCGATCACGCGAGCACCTCCTGAACCGGGCCGTGATGGAGCAAGCGATTGCGGTAATAGAGCAAAAGCTCACGATCGACCAGCACCACCTCGTCGCCGCGGGCCTCGGCGGCGGGCTGCGTGTGATAGCCAGAAAAACTGGTGAGGGCTTCCTCGACCAGCGCCGCGGCGTCCTTGTTCATCGACCGCTCCGCGAGTCGACCAAGTCCGCGCGCCTCGTTCTTGCGGATGGCCTGCGCCGCGGCGTCGACACGCGCCACCAGCTCTGTCCGTGGCATGGCCACCGCGCGCGGCGACCGCAGCCGCGCATAGAGGTCGATCCCTGGCAGGCTGCGCTCCAGATAGGCAAACAAGGCCGCAGCGACGAGATGGGTCGGGAAAAAGGATGTCCCGGCCGCGAAATCGTCGGCGATATGGCGCCCGAGCTGACGCGTATATTCTTCGTCGCGACCGCGATGATGCTCGGGTTTCCCGTCGATGAGCACGTAGCGCGTCGGATCGATCTCACGACCACGCCCGTCGAGCGAACGGCCTTCTTGATCCACCGGATTGCCGAACGGATCGCGCGGCGCACAGAACCGCACCTCGATGGCCTGCTCCATGCTGAGCAGCTTCTTGATGAACGACGCGATGCGGCCAATGCGGGAAAACTCGTCGTCCTCGATGATGTAGCGATTCTTGCCGACCTCGCGCAGATAGTCCTCGATGAGCGTCTCCGCCTCGAGGGTGAGCGGCGTGTTGAGGGTCAAGGGGACGAACCAGTAGCGACGGGTCTCGCCGCGTTTCAAGCCCTCGACGTACGCCGACAACGCCGTGCCGGCCAGGCCGAGCTTGAGCTTTTTCTCGACGGCGCCAGAACGCGACCGCGTCCCACCCGGGAAAAAGATCGAGTGCAGGCCATGCTCCAAGACGACCTGCGAGAACGTCTTCAAGACCTCTTTGTAGAGCGCAAAGCGCAGCCGGCGATCGACCTTGTAGGCGCCGAGGCGGGCCATGAAGAACGCGGTCAGCGGGCTGGAAAACAGGTTCTTGCCAGCGCCGTAGGTCATCGGCGGCAGACCGGCGCGCTCGAGCGCGAAGCCGACCAGCGGCGAGTCGAGATTGGACAAATGCGTCGGCACCACCACGACCGTGCCCTGCCGCGCCAGACGGCGTAGCAGCTCGAAGTCGCCATCGACGCGCACGCGCCCCTCGAGGGTGCCAAAGGACACAAGACCCCGGCGCAGGTCTTGCGGCGTGAACAACATCGAGAACACCGACGGCAAGATGCGCGTCGCCACCCGATAGGCCGGCAGCGAGAACGAGCCGGCAATGTCTTCCACGTACGAGCGGACCTGCGCTTCGAGCAGCGTCTCGAGCTCGCGATCGTTGCTACCGGCCTGCAGCGCGCGGGCGATCTTCTGCACGCGCTTTTTATCCTCGATCGTATCCGGCGGCGCCACGCGACGCAGCCGCTTCTCCTCGTGAATGACCAGATCGTTGAGCAAGTAGGTCAGCGACTCGTCGGCCGAGCCCGCAGCCGCATGTCGCCGCAACGCCACCACCCGCTCGGTGACCTCGTCGATGATGCGCGGCCGCAGCGCGTTGAAGTGAAACATCGGCGCGCCATACATGTCGCTCATGACGCGCTCCGCCGACGCGGATAGACCGCCAGGTCGACCAGCCGGCCACGGCCGCTTCTCATCGCTGCGTGGACGATGGTGTCGGCGATGTCCTCGGGATCGATGTAACCAGACGGGTCGAAATTGGGCATGTCGCGACGATTGGCCGGTGTGTCGACCGCGCCCATCGGGTACACCACCGACACCTTGATGTCGCCGGCTTCCGCCGACAGCTCCCGATCGAGCGAATGGAGCAGCGTCGCCACCGCACTCTTCGACGCGCCGTAGAGCGCAGAGTTGGGTGCGGCGCCGGTCAGGCCGGGCTCCGACGAGAATCCGCACACGAACCCGCGCTGGTGCGCCTGCATCGCCGGAAGCACGGCGCGCACGGCATAAAACAAGGTCCGCACGTTGAGATCGAACATGCGGTCATAGTCGCTGTCACTGGCGGCAGCGAGCGGGCCCATCGCAAAGCCGCCGGTGGTGTGCACCAGGCCAGCGACGGGACCAAAGGCCGCCTCCGCCGCCACGACCATCGCCGCCGCCCCCGAAGCCTTGGTCAGATCGGCCACCACACCAAGCCCGCCCACCTCGGCCGCACGGGCATCTGCGCGTCCCTTGTCGATGTCGACCACGACGACCTTGGCCCCGGCAGCCGCCAACTTGGCCACGATGGGCTTGGCAATCGCGCCTGCGCCGCCGGTCACCAAATATGCGCCTTCGAGTTTCATTTGGACTCCAACGAGATGGACTTCATCACCACCGCCAATCGGTCATTGGTCTCGCCGCGCTCGATGGACATGGCCACCGATTTGCGGGTCACGTCGTTGAGCTGGGTCTCGAGCTCTCCCAACGTCTTCTCGAGCTTGGTCTTGAGGTCCACGTTCTTGGAGTTTTTGCCGAGCGCCTTGATGTTCTCGCGCACTTCTTCTTCACGTCGGCGCAGCGTCTGCCCCTGCTCTTCCAGCGTCGAAATCTGCGCCGACAACGCGTCCGCTTTCTCGCGCAGCTTGAGCGCTTCTTTCAGCCCTGCAGCGACGGTCGGATCGGCCGTGCTCGACGACAAGTACAAGCCGATCACCTGCCGACCAAAGTCGTTCCAGATGTCCACCGAGCGCAACAGCGGCGACTGTTCCTCGACGACGACCTTGGTCCGCCCAGTCTTGGGCAGCTTGATCGGCAGGTAATACGCCCCGCCCTCTTCGAGCACCTGGTCCTTCTTGGTCAGAGTCCAGCCAGTACGGCGCTCGCGACGCACGTAAAGGGTCGCCGTCTCGTCGCTGGCGTTGTCGACGTCGTATGCATAGCGGGTCACCATCTTGGTCTGCACGGTGATGACTCCGCGTACGATCTTGACCAGGGTCACGCCTTCTTCTTTGGTCTCTTCCGACAGAGTCAGGCGCACTCGCCCATCGACGGCGTAGGGGACGAAGGTGTTGGCCGTCTTCTCGATACGGCTGGCCAGCGCCTCGCCGAGGAAGGTCCCACCCGAGGCGTCGGTCTGGTAGATGGCGATCGGCCCAGCCTCGAGCACGAGGCCGGAGTCATTCTTGAAGCGCACGGCGCGATACGGCGACACCGAGTCCGCACCGACGCGAAACAACAGCACGTCCTCGCCGGGCACTTTGGCGTTGATCACGTTGACGAGCGCACTCTGGCGCTCGGCGATGGTGACCGGCTCCTCGAGATCGTAGCGAAACAGGCTCCCGACCGCAGCGCCGGCAACCATCGAACGGAAGTTGCGCTCGAGCTGGTCGACGCTGACGGCAGGTGGTGGCGGCGCCATCACGGAGTCCTCGGCCAGACCGTCGCCGTCGCTGGGCCTGGCTGCGCTGCGCTTGCCCTTCTTTTTGTACTCACCACCGCCTCCCTCACCACGATGGCCGCCGACCGATTTCTCCAGCGCCATGGGTGCAGCTGCCGGCGTCGGCTCCGGGGGTGACTCACTCATGGCCACGCCCGACTGCGCCTGCAGGGCGTCGAGTGGAATGTCGGCGATGGCGTCGCGCGGCACCAGATTGGGGCGGCGCGGAAACCGCGGCGTATACAGGTCGTAGGTGAAGGCCAATGGCGTCCCCGCCGTCAACGACAGCTTCACGTCGCGCCAGTCGTCACCGGAGACATTGTCGACCACGGCCCACCCCTGCAGCAGCGACTTGCCATCCTTGCCCACCACCAGCCGATAGGCTGGCTTCCAGGTCGGCATCTCGACGACATAGCTGACCACCAGATTGTGCGGCGCCTTTCCCGACAGCCGGACGGCCAGCTCCACCGGCTTCCAGCTACCCGCGTCGAGCGCGACGTCGAGCGCCTTGGTGAGACCCACCTCGAGCGTGCCGTCGAGGATCTTCAGATCGCGGATCTCGGGAACGCGGACCTGACGGATGGCACCACCCTCGGCCAACACCGACACGCGCCAGTCGGGTTTGTCGTCGCTGCCCAGGTTCTCCACGCCGACCAGCCGGCCTTTGGCATAGGTGCCGCCGGTGATCTCGCAGCGCGCGCCGCGAAAGGCCTGCGCCAGCGCCAGGATGCCGCCTTGGGTGCGGACCTGCTCGGGCAGATCGGAGAGCTGCTTGAGCCGTGATTTTTCGATCGGCAGGGCGATCGAGACCGGTCTACCGTCGCTGAGGTCGACGATGGTCAGCGATTTCAAAACGTCGCGGATCTGATCGGGCCGGACGCGGATGCGCAACAGATCGTCGTCGACCTTGCCGCGCCGCTCGAAATAGCCGATGCCGTTCTGGTACAAGACCGCGCGCGTCACGCGCAGGTTGGAGCCCATCACCGTCGAGGAACCAACACACCCCGCGCCGGCCAAGGTGAAGTAAGCTAGCCCCAGGATCCCCACCACTGTCCGCATGAAAGCCTCCGCGCCCGGCACCATATCACGCCTCGCCGTCGCCGCCGCGACGGTCATTGCCCTTTTGACCTGGCCCTTGACGTGCCCATCGACGTGTTGCGCAGCGGCGTCGGCGGAGAGCGATCGCATCGTCTATTTGCAGCCGCTTGGCGACGCACTCGAGACCAGTGACGTCGAGCTCGTGCGAAAAGCGCTGGTGGTGCTCTACGCGTTCGACGTCCAGCTCCTGCCACGCATCCCGTTGCCCAAGGCCGCCTGGTACGCACCGCGCCGTCGCTGGCGCGCCGAGATCATTCTCTCGACGCTGCTCGCCGCACGCGACCAGGCTGGCCGTCGCGGATTCGTTCTCGGACTCACCTCGGCCGACATCTCGACCACCAAGGGCAAGGTATACGACTGGGGCGTGCTCGGGCTCGGTGACATCGGCGACGGCCAGGCCGGCACGGCCGGGGTCATTTCGGCTTTCCGCTGCCACAGGAAGGCCAGCAGCGACGCGCATGCGCGCCAACGCCTCGCCAAGGTCGCCGCCCACGAGCTCGGCCACACCCTCGGCCTGCCCCACTGTCCCAACCGCGGCTGCCTCATGGAAGACGCCGAAGGCCAGGTCGTCACCACCGATCGTGAGCACGATCTCTGCGCCGACTGTCGCGCCAAACTGGCCGCCCACGGGCGAGTCTTACCGTCGGTGACAGCTCTTCCTTGGCCTTGAGCCAGCAAAAAACGCATACATGTCGGCAAGAAATGTCTGCCTGGTGCGTAGGTTGGTAGATGCAGGCGGCTGCCATTTGGGACGAAGCGGAGCTGCGCCTGGTGTGTCGGCGCTGCGGGCCGTTGCCGTCGAGGATGGTGGTGGTGGTCGACGGTGTGCCGTATGCCAATCTGGCGGCCTTGACCGCGTATGTGCGGCGCCTGGCCGCGCGCTGGCTCGTCGAGGAGCCCTCGGAACGTTGTAAATGTGGCGCGCCCACGGTGGTCACCGAGCTCGGCTACACCGTCGCCCACAGCGAGCTCGGCCGGGTGGTGGTGAGCGCCACCCGCGGGCTTCTCGGCGTCACGGTCAAGACCCCGTCACTCGATGGCCGGGCACAGGAGATCTTGCGCCGTGATGCACTTCTCCGTCGCTGTCATCTCTTGATCGCCCGGGATCAGGCGGGCCTGGCGCGTCCGGCCATCGCCGCCGCGGCGCGTGAGCTGCGTGGCGACGCGGGCCTGCTCCAGCTCGCCTGGGTGCTCGTCGATGCGGGCGAGGTCGAGTCGGCGCTGCAGATCTGCGAAGGCCATGTGGCGGTGCAACCCGACGACCCCGAAGGCCTGTCGCTCCTCGGCCAGGTCACGCTGCATGCCGTTCGCAAGGGGCTCCTGCCTGCGACGATGCGCCTGCGTGCCGAGCTGCATCTCGGCGACGCGCTGTCACGTCGGCCGGCCGACATCGCCGCGGCCAAGGCCCTGGCGCACGCCCAGGCCCAGCGCGGCAAGCTCTACGCCGCCCGTGCCACCCTCGAGAATGCCTTGCTGGCCGACCCCGATGCCATCGAGCTGCGCATCGAGCTCGGCACGCTCGATACGTACAGCGACGAAGCCGACCCCGCCGCGCTGCTGGCATCACTGGAGACAGCGCTGGCGTTGGCGCCGCACGATCCCGAGCTTCTCGAGATGCGGGTGCGTGCCCTGGTTCGCACCCGCCGCTATGCCGAGGCCCAGGCCGTCGTCGGCCAGCTAGAGCGTGTCTCGCCCCGCCATCCGACGCTGCGCGAGCTGACGGGCCTGGTGGCGCGGGCGCTGGTCGCTTTTGGAACGCGGCTGCCGGAGCGCGAGCCGCGCACCTAACCGGTTAGGCTGGTCGGTAGATGGCGCCGATGATGGTGCCGGCGAGCGCCCCCTCGACGGTGTGATAAGCCGAGTCGAGCAACATCGCCGGCAGCGCGATATTGTAGGTGGCGTACTCGATGAGGCCGCCCTGCAGCGCGTCCCACAGAAACCCGCAGAACACCCCGAGGACCGCACCAGTGGCCAGCCGCGACCAGCCGCGTTTCTCGCTGAAGTACAAATGGGCGACGGGATAGGCGAGCGCCATCAGCGTGACGTAGAGGGCAAAGGCCAACGCGATCACCGGAATGATGTACGCCGTACGCTGGACACCAGGCCCGAAGCTCGCCTTGAAAAACGGCGCCGCCAGCACCTCGTGAAACAGATAGCCCAGGTTGAAGATCACCGCGAAGGCCACCACCGCCCCGACCACCAGTCGTTTGTTCATTCATGCACTTTCGGGCGTGTACACGCTGAATTGCAATAATGGACAAATTTGATACATAGTACGGAAATGGAAGTAAAGAGAGCCTCTGCCGACAACGCCGCGCTGGCCGAGACGGCCCCTTGCCCCATCGTCCGCTTCAACGCGCTCACCGGCGGCAAATACAAGCTGCGCATCCTGTGGGAGCTGCGCAAAGACGCGCGTCGCTACGGCGAGATCCAGCGCGCACTCATCATCGCCACCGGTGGCGGCACCATTACCCCGCGGGTCCTCAGCCGCGAGCTCAAGGATCTGGTCGCCGCCCATCTCCTCGCTCGAAAGCAATACGCCGAGGTTCCGCCCCGCGTCGAATACCGCCTCACCGACGATGGCCGCGCCATGCTCGGCGTGCTACGCGCCATCTGCCGCTGGGCCGAGGACGCCGCCTGAACGGCTTACTTGTGGCCTTTGGTGCCCGGCCGCCGCGCCTCTTCGTTCATCGAGCCCGACGAGCGCAACGGTGAAACCTCGGCACCGACGGACACTGCGCGACGCACCGCGTGGGTGCCGAACTTGCCGGAGATCTTGTCCAGCACGGCGCCAAGGCGCTCGCCGCGCTCCACGTCGGGTACACCGTCGACGCCGAGCCCGAGCTGCCGCGGCGTCAACGCTGACTCCAGCGCACCCGCCGACACGCCGGTCAGCCGCACCCCGCGCCGCTCGATGTCCGGCACCTCCGCCAGCAAGCGCTCCACCACCTCGGCAAACGCGCGTGCGTCGGTTGTCGCCGTCGACAAACGCGACTGTCGCGTCACCGCGCGATGGTCGCCGTACTTGATCCGCAGCGTCACCGATCCCGCCCGCAGCCCGGCCCCACGCAGCCGGGCGCACACGCGATCGATCTGATCGAGCAGATGCACGGTCAGATCGGCCCGGTCGCGCACATCTTCGCCAAACGTATCTTGATGGCCGATCGACACCGCGGCCCGATCGTTGACCACCTCGCGGTCGTCGATGCCGCAGGCCAGCGTGTAAAGATGCGTCGCCGAATCGATACCCAGCGACGGGCGTATCGCCTCCACGCCGGCACGCTCGACGTCGCCGATGGTCTTGAGCCCGAGACGCGCCAGCGACTCCTCCGTGACCTTGCCCACGCCCCACAGCCGCCCTACCGGCAGCGGCCGCAAGAACGACTGTACCGCGCCAGCCTCGATTACCAGGAGGCCATCGGGCTTGCCCACGTCGCTGGCGATCTTGGCCACGAACTTGGTCGGCGCCACTCCCACCGACACGACCAGCGACAGCTCGTCCTTGACCTCGGTCTTGATGCGGGCGCCGATCTGTTCGCCAGCGCCGAAGAGTCGCTCTTCGCCGCTCACGTCGAGAAAGGCCTCGTCGAGCGACAGGCCCTCGACGAGCGGCGACCAGCGATGCAGGATGCCGAAGAACGCCGCCGAGATCTCGGCGTAGTGCGACATGCGTGGAATCACCACCACCGCGTCGGGGCAGCGACGGAGCGCCTCGCCCATCGGCATCGCCGAGCGCACACCAAACGGCCGCGCCTCGTAACTGGCCGCACACACCACCGAGCGCCGACTACGCCCACCGACCAGCACCGGCCGACCGCGCAGCGACGGATCATCGCGCTGCTCCACCGACGCGTAAAAGGCGTCGAGATCGACGTGGAGGATGGTCACGCGCTCAAGTATCGCTCAAAACAGCGGCACCACCATCAGCGTCAGGATGATGAGCCACACCAGTTGCTCGATGCCCGACAGCATGCTGACCCGCTTGGCAAGCGCGCGCGCTGGCTCGAGATCGCCGCCCGAGCGAATGACCTCGGCGATCTTGCGATGGGTCAGAAAGCCCAGCACCGTCAGCGCCAAGAGGACCAGCGCCAGCCCGAGGCCAGCATGGATCCGCACCGACACGGCCTTCATGCCACCGCGATTGAAAATCAATGCCACGCCCGTCAGGATCGCCAGCACGCCCGACCCGAGCGCAATCACCGTCGCCCGCAACGCCCGCTCTGGCAGCGTGTCCACCTGCGGCCGCCCGCGCGACAACGTTCGCCGCACATCCCCCGGCAGGGTCAACCCCACGCCAAACCACAACGTCGCAAACATGAGGTGCAACAACCGCAGCGCAAAATACCCAGTCATGCAGGTAAGGTACGACGCGCCCTAATCTATGTCACTGAGCTGCTTCATGAGGCGAAGATCCTCGCCCGGCTTGATGGTGATCTCGAAATTGAATTTTTTGCCGTCAGCGACGAAGGTGACCGTGTGCCGGCCGGGCTTGAGCGGGATCTTGGACCGCGGCGCGATGGGCGTCATCTTGCCGGTGTCTTTGCCGTCGATGAGGACCTTGGCCCACGGTTGCGTGTTGGCGATCAAGAATCCGGTCTCGTTGGCCGCCGGCTTGAGATCGTCAGCGCCGAGCAGCTTGGGCGGGTCTTTCTTCTTGTCGCCGGGCAGGCCCTTGGGCGGATCTTTGGCCGCCACCGGCTCGGCATCGGCGCCATAGCCGTCCTCCGTCGACGGAGACATCTTGGCGTCCATGGTCTGCTCGAGGCCTTTGTCGAAGGCAATATAGCGGATGATCTGGCCATAGCCCTTGAGGCGCACGGTGACGCGGGCCGGTTTGCCGGGATCGACCTCGTTGGCCTCGGTCGGCGTCAGGCCGGCGCGGTGGCCGTTGATGCTGACCTCGGCGCCCGCGGGATCGCTGGTCACCTTGATCTTGGCGTACGACGGCACGAGGTCGACTTCTTTCTCGATGCTCTCGCCGGGCTTCAAGCTGACGGTGAACTTGACCTCTTCGCGCATGGGCTTCGAGATACGGATGTCGTGCGCCGTGTCGGCGCGCAGCGGGATGGGCTTTTCCCAGGAGCCATCGGCCAGCTCGGCCCCGTCGACGAAGACCGAGGCGCCAGCAGCGGTGACCTTGAGCTTGAGGGTGCCGGTGGCGACGGCGGCGCTCGAGCTTTTGAGCACGGCCGGCAACACCGCGACATCGCCGGACGGCAACGTCACATGCTGTTTGAACTCGCTGCCGTCGACGGCGCGGACCAAGATGAGATGCGGCCCGGCCGGCAGCTCCTTGATGGTGAGCGGCATGCCCTCGTCCATGTGGCCCCGCTTGACACCGTCGACGAGGACATCGGCGGCGCGCGGCGGATTGGCGGTGACCACGAGGGTGCTCTTGCCGCCTTTGAACAAGGCGCGACCACCGAGCACGGCAATCACCAAGAACGCCGCCACACTGACCCCGATGGCGATGTCTTTCCACAGCGTCGAGCGCTTGGCTGGCGCGTAAGGCAAAACCCGTTGGGGCTCGGGCTGGACCACGACCGCCGGCACTGGCTGCGCAGCGATGACGCCGGCTGCTGGACCCGGCCGGGCACGCGCGCTGGCGAGCTGTTCGGGCGTCAACACCGGTGCCTGCATGCCGTCGAGGATCGTCGACGCGTTGGACGCCACCCGGATGGGCCCCGAGTTTGGCTGCGGCCCCGTCGGTTTCGGATGACCGTCCTGCAAGATCATCGTCGACTCGGCCTTGAGCGGCGCCGGCTCGGGTGTCATCAAGATCTGCGTGCTCAAGGCCGGCATCTCGGCGCCGTGCCCATTGGCCTGCATCGCCGCGTGCATGCCGGCGATCTGGCCCTCGGCGACGATGGCGGTGCGCTCGCCGTTCTCGTCCATCTCCATCGACTGCAGATCGCTGTCGTCGAGCATCTGCGTCCCGCCCGACGGCAGATCCGACCCCATCGGCGCATGGACGCCCGTATGACCAGTGCCGGCAGCGACGGCAGGATTGGTCATCGCCTCCTTGCCGATCTTCTTCTGCGCCTCCAGCACTTCGCTCTCGCGCTTGAGCTCGACGTTGAAGTTCTCGCGCATCCATTCACCGAGCTGCTTGTTGGTGAACGGCGGGTCGTAGCGCAGGCTGAACGTTTGCAGATCGGCCAGCATGTCGCCGGCCCACTGATAGCGATTCTCCACGTCGCGGTGGAGGGCCTTCATGATGATCGCCTCGAGCGCTGGTGGCACCTCGGGGTTCACCTTCGACGGCGGCGGCACGTCGACGTTGCGGACTTTTTCCAGCGTCTCGAAGTCGCTGTCGCCGATGAAGAGTCTATCGGCGGACAGCATTTCGTAGAGGATCGTCCCGATGGCGAAGATGTCCGACCGCTGGTCGAGCGGCAGACCGCGGACTTGCTCCGGCGACATGTAGCCGAACTTGCCCTTGAGCACGCCAGCCTGCGTCTTCGACGAGCGGCTGGCCGCCTTGGCGATGCCGAAGTCGATGACCTTGACGTCGCCGTCGTAGCTGACGAGCACGTTCTGCGGCGAGATGTCGCGGTGGATGATGTTGAGCGACTTGCCCGTCGCGTCCCTCTTCTTGTGGGCGTGGTCGAGGCCCTCACACATCCGCGCAGCGACGAAAGCAGCCATCTCCGGCTTCATCGTCTTGCGCATGCGGCGGAAGCGGTTCTGCATCTGGAGGACGTCCTTGCCCCAGACGAACTCCATGGCGATGAAATGCGATTCCTCGACGCGGCCGAGCTCGTAGATCTGGCAGATGTTCGGGTGGTTGAGCTGCCCGCAGATCTTCGCCTCATCGATGAACATCGAGATGAAGTCCGAGTCCTGCGCCATCGACGGCAGGATGCGTTTGATGGCCAAGAGGCGCTCGTAACCTTCCGAGCCGAACTGCTTGGCCTTGAAGACCTCCGCCATGCCGCCGACGGACACGCGCTCTAACAGCAGGTACTTACCGAAGGGCGACGCTTGACGCACGCCGTAATCGTACGCCGAGCCACGAGATTCTCTCAAGGGAAATCGTGGTGCAGAACACCCAGCCCCGTCGAGCTGGAAAATATCTTACTTCGCATTTTTACTTTAAGTAAATCCTTCGGGGCTTACAGCCCAGGGCCACAGCCCCCCAGTTGCTACTCGGCGAGGACAGCAGCCAGCTCGCCCTGGATCGACTCCAGCGACTGGGTCACGGCGAAAAAGACCGGGTCTGCCCGACGGCGCGGATCCCGCGACTGATCTGCCACACCGTCGACCACACGCCGCAAGACGGTGCGGCCTTCTTTGACCACCACCACCTCGATGCGACAGTGCACCGAGCCTTCGGTCGCCAAATTCTGCGGCTGACTCTCGACACCAATCAGGCGCGCCATGACCGTCGCCCGCGCCTGCGCGCGTGTGGCTTCCTCGGCCGCAACGCCAAGTGGAATCATGCCCACGCCGCTCGAGACAATCTGGAGGTGCAACTTGACGCGCAGGAACTGAAACAGCGCGTGCGTGGCCACATAGCCCGCGCCGTACGCCGACGGAATCTCGGCGACCTGATGGACCACGACCCGCGCCGCCACCACCGGACGCGGCCTGACTTCTGGAGTCTCGTCGCTGCTGCGGCTGCCGTACGGCGTGAGCAGCTCTTCTTTGACCGATGTGGGTACCGATGCTGGTACCGATGCTGGTACCGATGCTGGCACGGATGGCGACGGCGTGGCCACGACCGGCGTGGGCATCACCGACGGAGCGACGGGTGTGGAAGCCTTTTCGAGCGGTTTTTCGGCCGGCTTCTCGGCGACTTTGTCCGCCACCTTCTCTGGTGTCGCCGCCGGCGCAACCGTCGGTGTCACCGCCGGAGCGGCCGCAACCGTGACGGGCACCCGCACACCCGGAACCAGCGTCGCGCGATCCGGCTGCCGCGTCAGCAACGGCGCCGTGCGCGCCTTGGCCAGCTTGGGATCCCCTTTGGCGCTGGGATCCGCCTTTGGATCCGCCGTCGCGACGGCCTTCGCCGCCAGCATCTGCGCCAGCTCATCCACCAACCGCCGCGCCAGCTCGTCGAGCTCCTCGAGCAAGCCCTCTTCCGCAGCGTCGCAACCGCCAAACGTCAGCGTCAGCCGCACCCGATCCGCCGGCAGCTCCTCGAAGCGACCCTCCGCCTTCAGGTCGAGCCCGCGCGCGTCGAGCAAGCCGCCGACCACCCGCCCAAGCTCGGGCAAGACATGCTGCAGCCGATCCCCGCCACGCGGCGTCCCAAACGTGGCCAGCGAACGCGCCGACACCGACGAGGCCGCCAGCAACAAACACACCGCCGGCAGCCAACGCACGACTACGGAACCTTGTTCGACTTGGCCACCAGGCGCGCCACATCTTCCCAGGACCGCGCGCCGCCCGTCTCCACCAGACGACTCAAGATCGGTAACGGCGAGCTCACCATCGTCGGCGCATCACGGCCCACCTCGGCCATCGACGCCGGATCGCCGACCAGCACAAAGTCGTCGCCGCCGAGATGCGTCAGCACCACCGGCCGCCCGCCAGCGACGGTACCGAGCGGTGCCAGCGCTGCCAGCTGATTGGCCACCTCGCGTACCACCGACTCGCCCTTTCGCCAGCCAGCCTCGGCCACGAAACGATCGAAGCCGTCGAGCTCGAGAAACACGAGCGCGAACGGCGCATTCGACTCCACCCGCGCGGCAATGGCCGCCTCGAGCGCGCCCGGCCCTGGCAGGCCAGTCACGGGCGAGCGATCCCGCTCACGCCGACTGTGCCGTAACAGCGACTGACATCGCGCCAAAAGCTCCCGCATGTCGAACGGCTTCGACAGATAATCGTCAGCGCCAGCGTCGAGCCCGCGCACACGATCGTCGATCGAGTGCAGCGCGGTCAGCATCAGCACCGGCACCGCCGACAGCACCGGATCGGCCTTGATGCGCCGGACCACCTCGAGCCCGTCGAGCTTGGGCATCAGCACGTCGAGAATGACGAGATCCGGCGACTCCTTGCGCAAGATGCCGAGCGCCTCTTCGCCGTCGCGGGCGCGCATGCACAGATAGCCGGCATCGCCGAGCCAGGCCTCGATGAGGTGTGCGACTGCGTCTTCGTCTTCGACTACCAAGAGCTTCTTCAAAAAGGGCATCTACCCACCCAGCCATAGCCTGTGTCGCAACCGTCGCAACTAGTCTGGTGATGGTAGGCGCTCATCCAAGCATTGACAAGGCGAGGAGCGACTCCTACCTTGCCCGCCCCTCCTCGGAGCTTCGATGCAAGAACCCTACGCCGTACATAGCGGCACCGTCGGCGCCCTCAGACACGTCACCATCGAGCTCCCGCACCTGCACGCGGTCTCCGTTACCATGTTCGCCCGCGTCGGCTCGCGCTGGGAAACCGCGCGCGACAATGGTCTGTCGCACTTTCTCGAGCACATGTTGTTTCGCGGCACCGAGTCGCTGCCTGGCGCCTACCCGCTCCATCGCGAGCTCGAGGGTCTCGGCGCGACGCTGTACGCCGAGACCGGCCGCGACTATTCGCTCTATCAGATCACGCTGCCACCTGACTCGTTGGCCGAAGGCCTCAAGCTCTTCGGCGAGATCTTCCGCTCGCCGGCGTTCACCGAGATCGAGGTCGAGCGCCGCATCGTCCTCGAGGAAATGCGCGAAGACGTCGACGATCGCGGGCGACTCACCAACCTCGACGACCTGGGCCGCGCCGCGGTCTGGCCCAATCACCCACTCGGCTATCGCATCACCGGGCCCGTCGAGAACGTCCGCCGCTTCAACATCCGCGACGTACGACGGCATTTTGCACGCTTTTACGGCGCCAAGAACATGATCCTCGCCGTCGCTGGGCCGGTCACTCATCGGGAGACAAACAAGCTCATCAAGCGCGCCTTTGCCAACCTCCCCGAAGGCGCCGAGATTCCGCTGCGCGCGCCCAAGACCAAGCAGAAGGCGGCCCAGTTCGTCCACGTCTCCGAGGAAGCGTCCCAGACCCAGTTGCAGCTCCTGTTCCGCGCGCTGCCCGAGCTCGATCCCGATTATCCGTCGCTGCTGATGCTGATGCGCGTCCTCGACGACGGCATGTCCACCCGCCTGCACAGCCACATCATCGACGATCTGGGCCTCGCCTATCATGTCTCGGCCGGCATCGAGCCCTTCGTCGACACCGGCCTCATCGAGATCGACGGCGCCGCCAAGCCCAATACGGCCCCGGCGCTGGTGCGCGAGTCGCTCGAGCTGTGTGCGCAGCTAGCCGAATCGGGTCCGCGCGCCGAGGAGCTCGACAAGGCCAAGCGGCGCTATCAGTGGGACCTGCAGCGCAGCTTCGACGACGCTGACGCCATGGCCAGTTGGTGGGGCGGCTCGAGGCTGTTCTATGCGCCGCTCGGCTTTGCGGCCAAGCTAAAAAGGGTACAGGCCGTCACGCAAGAGTCGGTGCAACGCGCCGCATTGCGCGTCTTTCGGCCCGAGCGTTTGACCGTGGTCGCCGTCGGGCCGCCGGGCAGAAAGCGCGAGCTCGGCGACGCGGCGCGCCGTTTTGCTGCGCCGTGATATGCTATCGGCGATGATCCGGGTGGTGATGCCCCTCGCCGAGGCACTGTGACGGTTCTGGAGTCGGTCTCGCCCTATCCGTCGACGCGGGAGCACCTGCTCGACGAGATTGCGCTGTGTCGTGGCCGCGCCATCGCGCATGCCGGGGCCAAGGATCTCAGCTCCGACGGGCCGCCGCCCGATCCGGCGATCATCGCCCGTCGTGTGGCGCTCAGTCTGGCCGCGGGCGTCGATCTGCGTCTGGCGCGCGTCGAGGCCACCTTTGGGCTGTCGGCGCTGGAACGCACCATCCTCGTCCATGTCCTCGCCTGCGAGGTCGACCCACTCTATCGGGCCGTGTGCCGCGGCCTGCAAGGCGAGCTGGCCGGGCCCAACCTCCAAGTCGGCACCATCGTCGAGCTGTGTACCGGCGAGCTGACCGCTGCTGTGGAGACGGCGCTGTTGTTCTTGCCCGAAAAGCGCCTGCGCCAAAACGCGCTCCTCAGCATCGAGGATCCGCAGGCGCCGAGGGACATTCCGCTACAAGCGCTGCGCGTCAAGGTCGACCGCAACCTCGCGCTGTGGCTGCTCGGTGCCCGCGCCTCGGCGGCACCGGCGTACCTGCATCCGGTCCAGCCGCGTCGCGTGCTCGAGGATGCGCGCCTCACGCCCGAGAGAAAAGCCGACCTACTGGCCTACATTCGCCAGCAGCTCTCCGACGGTAAACCGCCGCTCGTCGAGATCTGTGGCCCGCCCGGCGTCGGCAAAAAATTCCTGGCCGAGGGTCTGTGCGCCGAGCTGGGCCTCGAGCTTCTGGTCACCGACTGTCGGGACCTCGTCTCGGCGCTCGACCGCGATCAGTTGCCCGTCCGGCTCGCCGAAGTCAGGCGTGAGGCCATGCTGCGCGGCGCCGTGCCCTACCTCGACTACTACGCGGCGCTCTTGCACCGGCACGACCCGGTGCGGGTCAGCATGGATCAGGAGCAGCAGTCGCAGGCCGTCGCACCGACGCCGACCCTCACCATGCCGCCCGATTTCATCAGTTTTTTGCAGCGCGCCGGCCTGTGTTTTCTCGGTGCCGAAGAGCGCTACGAGCCGCTCGAGCAAGGCGGCGAGGTGGTCCGGGTGGTGTTGCCGTTTCCGACGCCGCGGCAGCGCAGCGAGATCTGGCGCCAGACCTTCGCCGAGCTCGGCACCACGCTCGGCGACGATGTCGATCTCATCGAGATCGGGCGCCGGCTCGCGCTCGACGCTGGCCGCATCCAGGCAGCCGGTCGTGCCGCTGTCTCGCAGGCCGCGGTGCGCACCCACAATCGCGGTAGCCAGATCGTCACCCGCGCCGACCTTCTCGAGTCGTCCCGCAACCAGCTCCAGCACGATCTGAAGTCGCTGGCGGTGCGCGTCGACAAGGCTTATCGCTGGGAAGATCTCGTCATCTCCGTCGACGGCTATCACTCGCTGCTGGAAATGATCAGCTACGCCGCCAACGCCGAAAAAGTCTACGACACCTGGGGTTTCGCCAAGAAGCATACCGTCGCCCAGGGCATCTCGGCGCTGTTCGCCGGCCCCCCCGGCACTGGCAAGACCATGTGCGCTTCGGTCATCGCCCGCGAGCTCGACATGGAGCTGTTTCGCGTCGATCTATCGCGCGTGGTGTCGAAGTGGATCGGCGAGACCGAGAAGAACCTGGCCCGCGTCTTCGACGAAGCCGAGCGTTCGCATGCCGTCATCTTGTTCGACGAGGCCGACTCACTCTTCGCCAAGCGCACCGAGGTCAAGTCGTCGGTGGATCGCTACGCCAACCTCGAGGTCAACTTCCTGCTCCAGCGCATGGAGACCTTCGACGGCATCACCGTCCTCACCACCAACTTCGAAGACACCATCGACAGCGCCTTCAAGCGCCGCCTCACCTTCCGTATCCGTTTCGAGAAGCCCGATGCCGATGCCCGCGCCGCGCTGTGGGAAAAGATGTTCCCACCGACGGCGCAGCTCGCTCCCGACGTCGACTTCGCCGAGCTCGGCCGCCAGTACGAGGTCTCGGGCGGTAACATCCGCAACGCCGCCATTCGCTCGGCGTTCTTGGCCGCATCCGAGGGCCACGACATCGACATGGACACGTTGGTCCGCGCCACGTTGCGAGAAGCGCGTGAGATGGGCGTGCTGATTGCGGATCCCGAGCAGCGCGAGCCGCAGCAAGACCACAGCGACGACGCCGTCGAGGAGCCGGCTGCCGGCACGCCGCCACGCGATCCCAAGTCGCCGTCGCCGCGCCTGGTCCCCATCACCCGCCGGCGTTCATGAGCATCGCGAAAGGCCCCCGGATCAAAGGCAACATCATCCGCGTATGGGCTTCGGCCATCGAAAAAGCGGGGCTGATGCCGCGCATCCAGTCGCGCCTCTCGAAAGAGACGCTGGAGGTCTTGCGAAAGCCGCCGTTGGCCGGATCGTGGACGGCGGTGACCCCGCTCGCCGAGCTCTTCCTGGCCGTGCACGACGTGTGTGGCCGCGACGCGGCGCTGAAGTTTGCGCGCCAGACCACGAGGGACATCGCCCCGTTTTATACCGGCATGATCGGTGCTCTGTTGCGCCTGTTCGGCACCTCGCCCGCGTCGCTGTTCTCGCGTCTCAACGAGCTCATCAAGCAGACCATGGACGGCCTCGAGTATCGCTGGCAGTCCACGGGCGATCGCAGCGGCACCATCGAGATTTTCTACCCGGCCGGGTCGATGGTGCAGTCGGCGCAGTTTCTCAACTTCATCCCCACCATCGAGATGATGTTCGAGCTCTGCAAAGTCAAAGGCACCGTCTCCGATCCCACCGCCACCAGTGATCGCAGCGCCAAGTTCACCGTCGGCTGGTAGCTACCGCGCACACACGGCGAACACCTGGCGCAGATCGGTCAGGCCCGCCAGCGTCTTGTCGATGCCGTCGGCCAACAAGGTCGTCATGCCCCCGTCGATGGCCTGTTGTCGCAGCTCGCTGATCGGCACCCGGCGCTGGATCATGCTCTTGAGCTTGTCGTCGGCCACGAGCAGCTCGTGGAGCGCGATGCGGCCTTTGTAACCGGTCTCGTGACACTCGGCGCAGCCACGCGCGCGCCACAGCTGGAGGTCCCCTTTGGGCAAGGGCGGCCGCCCAGCAGCGACGAGAGCCCGCTCCACTTCATCACGCTCGCGGGGCGGGGCAAGATAGGGCGCTTTGCACTTGGGACACAACCCGCGGGTCAGTCGCTGGGCCAGCGTGCCAAGCAGCGCGTCCGCGAAGCTGAACGGATCGAGCCCCATGTCGAGGAGCCGGGTGATGGTCTCCGGCGCGGTGTTCGTATGCAGCGTCGAGAGCACCAGATGGCCGGTCAGCGACGCCTCCACCGCCGTGCTGGCCGTCTCCTGATCGCGCATTTCGCCGATCATGATGACGTCGGGATCGGCGCGCAGAAACGCCCGCATCGCCGACGCAAACGTCACGCCAATCTTGGGCTGGACCTGGACCTGACGCAGGCCCGGCTGGGTGATTTCCACCGGGTCCTCTGCCGTCCAGATCTTGCGGTCGACGGTGTTGAGCGCACCCAGCACCGAGTGCAGCGTGGTGGTCTTGCCAGAGCCCGTGGGCCCGACGCACAGAAAGAGCCCGTACGGCTTTTCGATGAGCGCCTGTAGCTCGGTCAGGTTGCGCTTGTTCATGCCCGATTTGTCGAGCGGCATGGGCTTCGAGTTGGCCAGAAGGCGTAGCACCACGTCTTCGTTGTTGGCCGCAGTAGGGATGGTCGCCATACGCAGCTCGAGCTGGTGTTTGTCGTCGAGACGCATGCGGATCTTGCCGTCCTGCGGCTTGCGTTTCTCGGTGATGTCGAGGCCGGCCATGATCTTCAAGCGGGCCACCAGCGGGTTGCGGAAACCGGGCGGCAGCTCCTGGTAAGAGACACAGTCGCCGTCGACGCGGAAGCGCACCATGGTGGCACGCTCGGTGCCGTTGGGCTCGACATGGATGTCGGAGGCGCCACGACGGTAGGCGGCCAGGATGATCTCGTTGGCCAGCTGGATGATGGAGCTGTCGGTCTCGCGGGTGGTGTCCTTCTCGACGGCCTCGGCTTGCACGCCGAGCTTGGGATCGTCGAGCGCCAGCTTTTTCAAGATCTTGTCGAGTCGCTCGTCGGCGTCTGGCACGGCGATGGTGTCCGGCTTGGCCAGAAAATCGCTCACGAACCGCTTGAGCTGCGTGGGCGTGACCACCACTTCTTCGATGAGCTTGTTCTTCTGAAAATGGAACCGCAGCACATCGTGCAGCTCGGTGAACAGCGGATCGGAGATGGCGACGGTAAAGACCTGCTCGTTGGTGTCGAGCGGCAAGAATCCGTAGCGCTGCACCAGATCGCGCGACACCTCGTGGGCCGCCGCAGGATTGGGCCGGTAGACGTCGAGGTCGACGAAGTTGAGGTTGAACTTCTTGGCCAGTGTTGCCGACAGGTCGCTTTCGGAGACGAGGCCCATGGTGACCAGCACCTCGCCGAGCTTCATGCCCTTGCGCTGTTTTTGCTCGGCCAGCGCCAGGTCGATGTCGCGCGCCGTCGCCAGGCCGGCCTCGATGAGCACCTCGCCAAGACGCATGCGCTTGCGGTCCTGCGTCGCCACCGCCGCTTGCACCACCTCGGGATTGACCCGCTGCTGCTCGATGAGGATCTGCCCGAGCGGTGCGAATTTCTGGTCGACACCGCGCTGCAGCGTCGCCTGGTCGACGACGCCTTCGGAGACGAGCAGATCGCCGAGCCGCGCGGTGTTTTCGCGCGCGTTGATGCCGTGCTTGTAGAAGAAATATTCGCGGAACGGGCTCGGATCAGCCGGCTGCGCATAAAACCCGCTCGCCGACAGATCCCCCTGCGCTGGCGCGGTCTTCACCGTAAAAATCTTGCCGCCAGCGACGTGAACCTTGATCGTCGTCAGCTCCACCTCGTCGACCGGCGGCGCAGCCTCACCGGGTGTCCGCAAAAAGGCGATGTAGGCCACGCCCTCGACGGGCAGCAGCAAGTCTTCGCCTGGGCGCGCGATGGGCAACACGCTCAGATACGGCGAGAACTTGCTCAGCCGATGGTTCTGCATGCGTCCGTCCATGAGCCCAAGGCTCACATTCCCCGCCCCGCGCCCCAGGCTGGCATCCGCCGTCAGCGCCCTCCGCTCGACTTTGATAGACATCCGATCCCGAATCGGCGGATGTCTTGCAACCTTGAGTCAGCCTTGACTCAGCGGGATCCTGAAGAGCTGCGCTCGCCGCCATACCGTCGCTCCAGGTCTTCCAGAAGGGCGAGGTTGTGCTTGGCGTCGGGGTGGTCGGGACGGCGCTTCAAGGCCTCCTGAAACTGGACCTTGGCCTCGTCGAGCCGGCCCTGGCGCAGCAAGATGACCCCGGCCAGATAGCGGATCTCGGCGTCTTGCGGGTCGAGGTCCCCAGCCACGCGCAGCTCGTCGAGGGCCCGGTCGCGCTCTTTTTTGGCCGACAGCACGAGGGCATAGTTGTAGTGCGCCTTGGGACGGGCTGGGGCGCGGACCACGGCGCGAGACAGGTACCAGTTGGCCTTCGCCAGATCGCCGCGACGGAAGGCGATGGAGCCGAGGTTGGTCCAGGCTTCGCCCAGATAGCGCCGAAACTGCTGGGCGTCCTGGAAGGCCGCCTCGGCGCGTACATCGTCGCCCGACTCTTCGTAGGCCGCGCCCAGGAGGAAAAACGGCCGCGGGTCCTCCGGCGCCAGCTTCTTGAGGCGCTGATAGGCCAAGATGGCCTTGTCTGGCTCTTTTTGCTGACGGTGACAATCCCCGAGCAGCTTCCAGGCCTGGGTGTTCTTGGGCTGCCGCTTGACCACTTCTTCGTAGGCCGAAATCGCCCGATCCGGCGCGCCCATCCGCTGGTAGGCCGATCCCAGATCGAGCTTCACCTCGAGGTCGTCCGGCGCCAGCTCCTGGACCCGCTCGAGCTCGGCGGCGAGGTCGGGGATGGCGCCTTTGGCCGCATAGACCTGGGCCAGCGTCCGACGTGCAGGCAGGTTGCGCGGCTGGATGGCGACCACTTTTTCGAGCTCGACGAGCGCCCGGTCGAGCTCGGCCGCTTCCCATAACAGCTCGCCCAGCATCTCGCGCATCTCGACGTCGTAGGGCCGCACCTCGAGGGCTTTTTCGGCCAGCTCCATCGCCCGCTTGCCCTGGCCTTCTTGACGGTAGATCCGCGCCTGCTGGGCGACGGCAGCCCAGTAACCCGGGCGCAGATCGGAGGCATAGGCGAACTGCGACGCTGCGGCCTGCGGCTTGCCTTGCTCGAGGAGCACCCGGCCGAGCGCCCGGTGACCCTCGGCAAACTTGGGGTCGATGAGGTTGGCCTTACGCAGGCTCTTTTCGGCCTTGGTCAGATCGCGCGGCTCGCCGAGCCCGTTGAGCTGATTGAGGCCGCGACCGTAGAGCGTAAAAGCATAGAGGTCCTTGGTGGGCTTCCGACGCACCGCGGCCAGCGTCTCTGCCGTCGGTGGGATCTTGAGCTGGGCCAGCAGATCCGTGAGCAGCGCGTCGAGCTGGGTGATGAGCGCCGCACGCTCGCCGACCGAGGCGGCCGTGGCCACCTCGCGGAGACGTTCGCCGTCGACCACGAGAACCCGAACCGTCAGCTCGCTCTTCCAGTTGGGACGCGAAAACCGCCCGACGACGACATAGCGGGCGCCCAGATCGCGCATGCGTTTGACGAGCTTGGCGACGGCCGGGATCGCCGGCCCGTCCGCGGTCAGCACGGTCGGATCGAGGACCTCCAGACCGTCGATGATGCCTGTGCCATAGACCGGCCTCAGCGACGGCACAGCCTCCAGTTTTTCGGCCGCGGTGACCGACAGCGCCGACGTCATCCAGTCGAGCTGTTTGACCCCTGAGGCGTTGGCAAACGGCGACACCAGATAGCCGTCGGGCAAAGGCGCGGCAGCCGGACCGGCAGCGGCCTCCGTCTCACGGCGAGCGGCGTGGGCGCTTGCCAGCGTGGCAACTAGGACGAAGGCCGCCACCAGGCCCCCGCCTCCGGCGAGGAACGTACGCAAACGATCTTGCGCACGAATGTTGACTTGGGTGGCACGAGGGACCATACCTTCGATTGTGGCCCCCTCGACGGCCAAGGCAAGTAAACCGGCGACGCCGGCCAAGCCAGTCAAGCGACGCAAGCGGTTTTCCTTCATCCGCTTCTTCGTGCTTCTGGTGTTGCTCGGCGGAGTTTTCGCCGGGGCCCTCGGCTATTGGGGCTACAAACAATTCGAAAAAGATCTGCCCGACCGCTGGAGCGCGCTGACCGACTACCGGCCGTCGCGCGCTAGCCGCGTCTTCTCGTCGGAGGGCGAGCTGATTGGCGAGTTCTTCCTCGAAAAGCGCATCGTCACGCCGTACGAAAAGATCCCCCGCCACGTCAAGCTGGCCTTCGTCGCTGCCGAGGACAATCGCTTCTTCGACCACGGCGGCATCGACCCGCTCGGCATCATGCGTGCGGCGTTTGCCAACCTCAAAGCCGGCCGCGTGGTCCAGGGCGGCTCGACCATCACACAGCAAGTGGCCAAGCTCATGCTCGTCGGTAACGAGCGCAATCTGTTCCGCAAGATCCGCGAGGCGATCTTGTCGCGCAAGATCGAGCAGCGCCTCACCAAGGAGCAGATCCTCGGCATCTATCTCAACCATGTGTATCTCGGCCACGGCGCCTATGGCGTGCAGGCAGCGTCGGAGATCTACTTTGGCAAGTCGGTGCAGGATCTGTCCATCGCCGAGGCGGCCATGCTGGGCGGCCTGCCCAAGGCACCGACGGAAGATTCGCCGTTCAACGCCTTCAAACGCGCCCGCGATCGGCAGCGCTACGTGCTCGGCCAGCTCAAAGAAAATGGCTTCATCACCGCCGTCGAGCACCACGACGCCGAGCGCGAGCCGGTGGCCATCATCTCCAAGGACATCCCGCTCAACCACATCGCGGCACCGTATTTCGTCGAGCATGTCCGGCGCATCGTGCAGGCGCGTTACTCGGGGAGAGATCTCTACGACCGAGGGCTACGCATCCACACCACGCTGGTGATGTCCCAGCAGCGTGCCGCCGAGGCTGCGGTGCAGCGTGGGCTCGAAGAAGTCGATCGTCGCTTTGGTTTTCGTGGCCCGGTCGGCCACCTCGACGCTGCGGCACGGACGCGGTTTTTGGAGTCGATGCCGTGGCCCTACAACGGCCAGGCGGTGAAGGCATCCGAGCTCGGCGGCGGCGATCTGCGATCTGGCGCCATGATCCGCAACAAGCCGTATCTGGCGCTCTACGAAAAAGTCGGCAAAAAGTCGTATGTGCGCCTCGGGGGCCTGCGCGTGGTCCTCGACGAGCGCGACGCCGAGCGGGTCGAGCGCTGGAAAGAGCGGCGCGGCAACAAGCTCGGTGACGCCGACCTCGTCCCGGTGCGGGTGGTGAGCCAGGCGCGCGACGACGCCAAGGACGGGAAGCGCAAGAAATTTGGCGGCGAGGTCGTCGAGGTCGCCCAGCTTGCCCAGCGTCCAGACATCCAGGCGGCCTTGGTCGCCGTCGATCCAGCGACGGGGCACTTGACCGCCATGGTCGGCGGCTACGACTACAATTTCTCGCAGTTCAACCGCGCCACGCAGGCCAAGCGGCAGGCTGGCTCGTCGATCAAGCCGTACATTTACGCAGCGGCGCTGGAGCACGGCTATACCGAGGTCACCATCGTTCCAGACGCGCCGATCAGCATCCCTACCGCCGGGGGCATGTGGTCACCGCACAACTACAAACAAGAATATCTCGGCCCGATCACGCTGCGCACGGCATTACAGAAATCGATCAACACCGTCTCGGTGCGCCTCGTGGCCGGGATTGGCGTCGACAAGATCATCGAAGAGATCCGCAAGTTCGGCATCACGGCTGCCATCGTGCGTCATCCGTCGATCGCGCTCGGCACGCCCGAGGTCACCCTCCTCGAGCACACCTACGGCTACGCGACGTTCCCCGCTGGTGGCATGGAGGTGAAGCCCGTCCTCATCGAGAAGATCCTCGACGCCGACGGCAATGTCATCGAATCCGACCAGAACATCAAAAGCGCCAAGTCCGGCGCTGTCGCCGTCACGCCGCCGAAGCGCCGCATCCCGGCCGATGTGGCTTACGTGATGGTCGACATGATGAAGAACGTCGTCGAGAAAGGCACCGGCCAGAAGGCCAAAGAGCTCGGCCGGCCCGCAGGCGGCAAGACCGGCACCTCCAACGAGTTCCGCGACAACTGGTTCATGGCCTTCACCAAAGATCTCGTCTGCGGCGTGTGGGTCGGCCGCGACGACTTCAAGCCCATCGGCATCGAGGCCACCGGCGGCACCACCGCGGCGCCCATCTGGACCGACTTCATGAAAGCCGGCCACCCCGTGACGCCAGGCAATCCGGCGACCCGCGACTTCGCCATGCCGCCCAGCGTCTACATGGTCCGCGTGCAGCCAGAGCGCGGCGTCCCCGCGCGACCAGGCACGCCAGGGGCGGTGTTGTTGCCGTTCCGCCGAGGCTCGCTACCCGCCGACTTCTACAAGGTGGCCAAGGGCGACCGCGGCCAGCTCACGGACGACGTGTTTTGAGCTCTTTCCGTAGCGGAGCGTGGGCTGTGCCCGCTTCCCACGTGGAGCGTTGGAGGTTCGGAACCCTCTCAGGGTTCCGACGATAACGACCCCGGCTTGACAGGGTTGGACCATCGGATATAGTCGACGGCCAGTTCGGTACGAATCATCTGGAGTTAGGCCCTCAGGCGAGCCGTCTATCGGGGATTTCACCCCACCAGGCTCGAAGACTTAGGAAAAAGGCGAGACATGCAAAACATCGCGGCGTTTTTCGAGGAGGGCGGCTTTTTCATGTACGTCAACCTCCTCTGCTCAGTGATCACCATTGCTATCATCGTGGAGCGGACGATCTTTTTCCTCGGCAAAGGCTCGGTCAACGCCCGTGCATTTCTCGAGCAGATCAAGAAACTGGTCGACGCCAACAACGTCGATCGCGCCGTCAAGCTGTGCTCGGCGACCGAGGCCCCCGTGGCCCGCGTGGCCAAGGCCGGTCTCCAGCGCCTGCCGAAGGGCGAGGCTGCGGTGACGACCGCCATCGAAGAGACCCTGGTCGATGTGACCCCGGATCTCAAGAAGCGCATCCAGGCTCTGTGGTCGCTGGCCAACATCGCCACGCTCATCGGCCTTCTCGGCACCATCACCGGCCTCATCGGCGCCTTTGCCGCCGTGTCCAAGGCCGCTGCCGCCGACCGCTCGACGATCTTGTCGGCCAAGATCTCCGAGGCCATGAACAACACCTGGCTCGGTCTGGCTATCGCCGTGACCTGCATGATCGGCCACGTGTTCCTCAACGCGGCTTCCAAGAAGCAGCAGCACGAGCTCGAGGCGTTCTCGATGAAGCTCGAGAACCTGCTCGCCGAGCAGACCAAGCAGCGGGCCTGAGCCACCGACTGTGACTCCGCAGCGCCTGCGCAACAAACTGCGCAAGATTCGCGAGCAGGGCGAAGAGATGGCCGAAGAAGGTGGCGAGCTCAACCTCGTCCCCTATCTCGACATCGTCACCAACGTCATCATGTTCATGCTGGCGACGACGACGTTTGCCGCTGCGCTCGGCGACATCAACGCTTCGTCGCCCACCATCAGCCCTCCGTCGACGGCAGCCAGCTCGCCGCCGCCCGAGCAGCCCAAGAACGAGCTCAATCTCACCGTGTCCATCTCCGACAAGGGTTTCACCATCGCCGCGTCGGGCGCCGTGCTCTACCAGGGCTTCTCCTTCGACGCTGCTGGCAACTTGCAGCAGCCGACGCAGAACATCCCGACCATTCCCAAGACGGCTGCCGGCGAGTGGGACTACGACCTTCTCAACAAGAAGATGCTGGAGATCAAGAAGATCCCATCGGCAAGCGGGGAGACCAAGGTCATCCTCAACGCCAACCCCAACATCGCCTACGAGGTCGTCGTCGCTGTGCTCGACGCTTGCCGCGGTAAGATCACCGACAAGCCCGATCCAGCCGATCCCAAGAAGTCGGTCGAGACCTTCGAGGGCTTCGGCGACGTGCTGTTGTCGGCAGGCGTGAACTAGTGGCGTCGCAGCAGGCAAAGGACAACAACGAAGTCCCGGCCAAAGAGGCCAAGAAGGCCATCGCCCGCTTCCGCGCTGCCGTCGAGGAAGAGGCCCAAGAGCACCAGATGGCCTACCTCAACATCACGCCGATGATGGACATGATGACCATCCTCTTGGTGTTCTTGTTGAAGCAGTTCGCCGTGCAGCAGGCGGCCGCCCTGTCGGAAGGCCTGGTCCTGCCAAGCTCGGCCATCGAGAAGCAGCGGACGCCCGGCGTCAACATCACCGTCTCGCAAAACGCCGTGATGGTCGAAGGCGACGCAGTCACCCCCATCCGCGGCGGCTCCGTCGACCCGTCGGTGAAGCGCGACGGGGCCAACAGCTACTACATCACCCCGCTCGTCGACATCCTCACCAAGCACGCCAACCGCCTGAAAAAGATCGCCGCTCTCGGTGGCTCGCAGTTCGACCACACGGCCACCATCATGGTCGACAAGAACACGCCCTACCGCCTCCTCACCGAGGTCCTCTACTCGGCAGGCCAGGCCGAATTCTCGAACTACCGCCTCGCCGTCATCAAAAAATCCCAGTAGCGCTCGAGCGTCGCCTCGGTGATTTGCGCTGCGCTTCCTTTCACAGGAGACGGAAGTGGGAGGAGGGACAGATTCGGAATGGTTTCATTTCCGAATCGCGCAGTTTCATTCACCGCGTCGTTACGCCCATCCGCCACCTGACCGATCGAGTAAAAAATCCCCTCTGTCTCCCTCTGATCTCACCGTCTCCCGCTTCCGTCTCCCTGTAAAAGGAAGCCGAGGAGCCCAAGCCAACGCCGCGATCCAGCACCACGGTTGACACGGTGGCCGTTACCGGGCTAAGAAGTCGCGATTTCATTCGCCGTTCATCCTTAGGAGGATCTGCAAAAATGCTTCCGAATGTTCGTAGGAAACTCGCACTCGCCGTCGGTGCGCTCGCCAGCTTGGTCGGCGTCAACGCCTTTGCCTCGGACGGCGCGTCGCGCGGCGAGATGGATCTGGTTCTGCCCTCCTTCGACCACGTGCAGTTCCTCGGAACGTCTGGACACAATCTGTTGATGTTCGGCCTCGGGGTCTGTGCCCTCGGCCTCATCTTCGGCCTGGTGATCTACCGGCAGCTGAAGAACATGCCGGTCCACAAGTCGATGCTCGAAGTCTCCGAGCTCATCTACGAGACCTGCAAGACGTATCTCATCACCCAGGTGAAGTTCATCGCCATCCTCGAGATCTTCATCGGGACGATCATGGTGGTCTACTTTGGCTTCCTTCTGAAGCTGGGCGTCTCGGAAACGGTCATCATCCTCGCCTTCAGCCTCGTCGGCATCGCCGGCTCGGTGGGCGTGGCGTGGTTCGGCATCCGCGTCAACACCTTCGCCAACTCCCGCACGGCCTTCGCGTCGCTGCGCGGCAAACCCTTCCCCACCTACGCCATCCCGCTCAAGGCCGGCATGAGTATCGGCATGCTGCTCATCTCGACCGTGCTGCTCATGATGCTGCTCATCCTCCTCTTCATCCCGCCGGCGTACGCCGGCAAGTGCTTCATCGGCTTCGCCATCGGTGAGTCGCTCGGCGCCTCCGCGCTCCGCATCGCCGGCGGTATCTTCACCAAGATCGCCGACATCGGCTCCGACCTCATGAAGATCGTCTTCAACATCAAGGAAGACGACGCACGCAACCCAGGCGTCATCGCCGATTGCACCGGCGACAACGCCGGCGACTCGGTCGGCCCGTCCGCCGACGGTTTCGAGACCTACGGCGTCACCGGCGTCGCCCTCATCGTCTTCATCCTGACCGCCATCCCGACCGCGCAGGAAGAGCTCCAGACCAAGCTCCTCGTCTGGATCTTCGCCATGCGCATCATGATGATCATCTCGTCCGGCATCTCGTACCTCATGAACGAAGCCGTCGCCAAGGCGCGCTTCGCCAACGCCGACAAGATGGACTTCGAGAGCCCGCTCACGTCGCTGGTGTGGCTCACCTCGATCGTCTCTGTTGCCATTACCTACGTGGTGTCCTTCCTCCTCATCCAGGATCTCGGCGACGGCTCGATCTGGTGGCAGCTCTCGACCATCATCTCGTGCGGCACGCTGGCCGGCGCCATCATCCCGGAAATGGTCAAGGTCTTCACCTCGACGCAGTCGGCCCACGTCCGCGAGGTCGTCACCAGCTCGCGTGAAGGTGGCGCGTCCTTGAACGTCCTTGCCGGCCTCACCGCCGGTAACTTCTCCGCCTACTGGATGGGCATCACCATCGTCGTGCTCATGGGCACTGCGTATGGCGTGGCCACCTACAGCCTGTCGGGTCTCTTGACCCCGATGACTGCGCCGGTGTTCGCGTTCGGTCTCGTCGCCTTCGGCTTCCTCGGCATGGGTCCCGTCACCATCGCCGTCGACTCCTACGGCCCGGTCACCGACAACGCCCAGTCGGTCTTCGAGCTCTCGCTCATCGAGACCTACCCCAACGTCAAAGAGGAGCTGAAGAAAGAGTTCGGCTTCGAGGTCAACTTCGAGAAGGCCAAGCACTACCTCGAGGAGAACGACGGCGCGGGCAACACCTTCAAGGCCACTGCCAAGCCGGTCCTCATCGGCACCGCCGTCGTCGGTGCGACCACCATGATCTTCTCCATCGTCGTCGCCCTGACCCACAACCTGACCCAGGACCTCGGCAAGCTCACCATGCTGCACCCGCCGTTCCTGCTCGGCCTCATCACCGGCGGCGCGGTCATCTACTGGTTCTCGGGCGCCACCATCCAGGCCGTGTCCACCGGCGCTTACCGCGCAGTCGAGTTCATCAAGGCCAACATCAAGCTCGACGGCTCGGAGAAGGCGTCCATCGCCGACTCCAAGAAGGTCGTCGAGATCTGCACCTAGTACGCCCAAAAGGGCATGTTCAACATCTTCCTCACCATCTTCTTCTCGACGCTGGCGTTCGCCTGTTTGGAGCCGTTCTTCTTCATCGGCTACCTCATCTCCATCGCGCTCTTCGGTCTCTATCAGGCGATCTTCATGGCCAACGCCGGCGGCGCCTGGGACAACGCGAAAAAGATCGTCGAGACCGAGCTCAAAGAAAAGGGCACGCCGCTCCACTCGGCCTGCGTCGTCGGTGACACCGTCGGCGACCCCTTCAAGGACACCTCGTCGGTGGCCATGAACCCGGTCATCAAGTTCACCACGCTGTTCGGCCTTCTGGCCGTCGAGCTCGCCGTCACCCTCGATCCGATGGTCGCCCACATCCTGGCCGGCACGTTCTTCGTGCTGTCGATGGTCTTCGTGTGGCGCTCGTTCTACCGCATGCGCATCATGGGCGTCGACTCCGGCAAGGGCGCTTCTGCCGAGGCTGAGTCGGCCAAAGCCGCGTAAGGAACACCCCCCGCAATTCAGCCCGGCCTCCTCACGGAGCGCCGGGCTTTTTTTTCGACGGCTGCTGCATACCAAAAGCCCGAGACGCAGACGCTACATGCGCAGACGCTGGAGACCTCGATTGCCTATCAGGTCGAGCTCCTCGGCGGCTTTGCTATCGGGACGCCGATCGGGCGCCAGGTGCGCGCGCAGACCTGACCCGCGCGGGTGTGTTTCGCGCCGGCGTCAGGCCGCCATGATCACGCTTGCCGTCGAGGCGGCGCACCTGCACCGTGACAAAGGCTTTTACAAAGACGTTCGCACGTCGCTGAAGCCGCTCCCACCAGCGACGCGGAAACTGGTGGACTGAGAGGCTATTGCGGGCCCTCGGTCAGCTCTTGCTTGGTGGCCGAGCGGACTTCTTTGACCTCGACGTGAAAGTGTAGGGTTTGGCCTGCCAGGGGGTGGTTGGCGTCGACCTGGACCTCGGTGTCGTGCAGCGCGATCACCCGCACCGGCATGCGGCGGCCTTCGTCGTCTTCACCGACGAAGACCTGGCCCACTTCGAGGCCGGCATCGGGCGGGAAGAAGTCGCGCGGCAGCTTGAGCACGCCCTCGGCCATGTGCTCGCCGTAGCCGTCGGCGGGCGGCACGACCACGTCGCACTGGTCACCGGTGGTCTTGCCAGCGAGCGCCTTTTCGAGGCCAGGGACGATCTGCTGCTGACCGTGGACATAGGCGAGCGGTGGCCCGCCTTCGGACGTATCGAGCACGTCGCCAGCGTCGTTGCGCAGCGTGTAGTCGATGCGGACCAAGGTGTTGTCGGCGATGATCATGCCGAATCATCCGACGAAGAATCCCGTCAGGTCAATAACGTGCTGGGGGTGTGTTAGCGTCCCCGCCGTGTTGGGGACGAAGCGACCAGTCTTGGTGGTGGTACTCGCGGTGCTCGGGATGCTGATCGGCGTCCTAGGCACCTGGCGTTCGTTGAACATCGGTCTGGCCTGTCTGCAGTCGCGGGACGAGTTCGTGTCCAACTCGCGCAAGTTCGTCGAGGCCAACTCGGTGCAGCCCGACGCCGGCGTGACGGTCTCTGTCAGCGACGCGGGCATGCATGTGGCAGCTCCCGTGCTTGGCGACGGCGGCAGTGTGGACGATCACGGCGACGGCGGTATGGTCAGCATACCCTCGCCAAGGCCGCTGCTCGGCGCCGCACCGCCTCCGCCCGTCGGTGAGCGGGCCCAGCTCCTGGCGGTGACCGAGGCGGTGGCCAACGCCGTCTACTCACGACGCGGCCTGCTCTTGCCACTCGTCGTCATGAACCTGATTTTGTCGCTGCTGCTCTTTGCCACCTGCGCCCGCACCATACGCGGTCTGCCGTCGGCGATGTCGGGTTGGTCGTGGGTGGTGATGCTGAGCGTGCCGTATCAGCTGCTGGATTGCGCCGCACAGCTCGTGCAGTCGCGGGAGCAACTCCACGCCATGGATGCGGTCGGGGCCAGCGCAGCCCTGACCTTTGACCTCCGCTCGAAGCTCGAGCTGGGCGTCCAGGGGACCATCTTGGCGACGGGGTTTTTGGTGTTGTACTACGTGGTGTGCTGGCTGTACCTGCGCTGGCTCGGTCGCGCTACTTTCGACGCATGAAGCCGAGCATCGGGCCGACGAAGGGCAGGCTCGACGCGACCAACAGGCCGCCACCGACGAGACCGACCAGGGTCAGCATGCAGTTGGCGTGCGCCCAGCCGGCCGGATCGACATAGCTGAAGCTGACGGCCAGCGTGGTCGTGGCGGTGAGGGACTTGACCGCAAACGCCACGCCGAGACCGCCGAGGACCAACAATGCCCAGGTGCGGCGTAGCGCCAACAGCGCGAACACGGCGACGAGCGCCAGGCTGCTCATGGTGACGAGGGTCATGCTGAGCGTGCCCGAGCCAAAGGCATCTTCACCCTGACGTGGCGCGAGCGCGAACATGATGACCGCCGGCAGCGACGAGGCAGCACGAGTGACCGACTTGCGGACGCGGATCACGCCTTCCTCGTCGAGCTTCCAGCGCTCACGCCAGGCTGGCTGGGCGTCGAACCGGGCGGCCATCTTTTCGCCGGCGAGGCACAGCGCGATGAGGCCGTGCAGCCCGCCGAAGATCAGCAGCGCTGGCGGCAAGCTCTGCGTCGAGACGCAGGCGAAGACCGACAAGGTCACGCCCCAGGTGCCGAGGCCGACACCGAACCAGCGACCCCAGAACCACTCCGCACCGACGGCCATGAAGGTCACGATGTAGAGGCCCGTCATGGTGGCGAAGAGCGCCAACCATTCCGGCAGCTCGGTCCGCGCCGACAGGGTGATGAGGAAATACAACGTACAAAAGAAGCCCAGCGACAGGAGGGCCAGCGCCTTGCGCTCTCCCACCAAACCTACGCTGCCTAGCCGATCGACGCCGGGGATCTTCATCCGTAGCTCCTCTGTAATCTGGCACCCCGAGAGGGTTCCAGGCCTCCGACAAACGCGTGGGCACCGCCCACGCTCCGCTTCGGATTCATTATACGGCTGCACTTTCAAAACTGCCCGTCGGTTTTGTCCTGCGACTTTTCCCTACCTTGGCGAAGCCGGCGGTTATATGAGTGCATACATGCTCACCGATATCGGGAACGGCACGCTGTGGGTCGAGAGGCTGGGCGACGGCAAACACGTGGTGTTGCTGCATGGCGGACCAGGAGCGTCGCATGACTATTTGCGGCCGCAGCTGGATGCGCTTTGGGCGCCGGGGCGGCAGCTTGTTTATTACGACCAGCGGGCCAGCGGGAAGAGTCCCAGCGACGGGCCGGCGCCTGGATGGCGGGAGCATGTGGCTGACCTCGAAGCCCTGCGTGGCGTGCTTGGCGACGAGCGGCTGACGCTGGTTGGGTATTCGTGGGGGGGGCTTCTGGCCATGCTCTATGCCGTCGAGCATCCGACCCGGGTGGCGCGTCTGGCGCTCTTGTCGCCGGCTCCGTCGTCGGCGGCCGATCGACCAGCGGCACGGGCTCGGCTGGCGGCTGCCGGACAGCGGCCCGAGGTGGCCGAGCTGCGTCGGATCTTCGTCGAGAAAGAGGGGCTGCCGCCCGGCTCCAGCCCCCGAGATCGCCGGCACCGGTTCGCGCTTGCCGTCGCTGGCTACTTCGCCAATCCACTCTTGGCGGCCGACCTCACCCCGTTCGTGGTCCAGCAGCGCGTCGAAGAAGCCGTCTGGAAGAGCCTCGAAGGCTACGACCTCGGCATGTCGCTGCGCGCGCTGGACATCCCGTCACTGGTGATCCACGGCGAAGAAGACCCCATCCCCGTCGACACTGCCCGCCGCACCGCCGAGCTCCTCCGCGCAGAGCTCATCGTCCTGCCCCATTGCGGCCATGTCCCCTACGTCGAAGCGCCCGGTCCTACGCTGGCCGCCCTCAGACGTTTTATCGATTGTTACCCGGAACCCTGAGAGGGTTCCGAACCTCCGACGCTCCCCGTGGGCACAGCCCACGCTACGCTACGGAAATTGCGCGGGCGCTAAGCCTTGGCCGGCTCGCCGGGCAGCGACTCGGGATAAGTCGACACCAGCGCCTGGAGATGCTCGCGCTGCTGGACGTAACTCGGGGCGTCGTCGGTGAGCACGAAGCCGCGCAGCTCGTTGACCATGCAGCGCGGACCGCCGCCGCCTTTGCCGAAGAGCTCGGGCAGGTTGAGCTCTTCGATCATGTAGCCGCGGTGGATGAGCGTGCCGCGGAGACCCGACGAGGATCCCTCAGCCATGAGCACGGTGCCGTCGATGCAGAGCGCGTTGCAGACATAGGCGCGCGCGTCGTCTTCGTCGACGGAAATGACCTCGTCGGCCTTGTCGAGGAAGTTGCGGATCTCGGGGATATTGGAGCTGACCAGCGCGCCGCCAAACGCCAACAGATGCGTGTCGCCAGCGCGGTTCACGAGCGGATTGAGGCAGGTGTCGCCGTGAAACCAGGGCTCGTGGAGCTGAATCTCCTTCGAGCGCGAGCCACGGGGCAGATAGCCGCGGATCTCTTCGATGGACTCACGCACCGAGCGCACGCCCCAGGTGAGGATGTAGCGACTGCCTTTGGTGAAGGTACAGACCTCGGCCTGACCCTCCCAGGTGTGCTTGGCCTCGCGAACCGGCACGCCGGCCTCCGAGAGAAAGGCCTTGATGCGGGCTTGTTCGGGCTGACGATGAGCGACGGCCATCTTGGACACGACGTAGAGCCACTCGTCGCCGTTCTTGAACATGTGGCCGGCGTTGGCGGTGTAGACCATGCCGGTCAGCGACGGGTCGGTCGGCGGCATCACCAAGATCCGGCCACCGGCACGGGTGATGGCGTCGGCGAGCGAGAGCCACTCCACCATGGCTGCGCGCGGGTTGGTGGTGGAGCGAGACTCGGAGCGAAAATTGGCCGCGCCACGGATCTGCCAGTTGGGACCGGGATAAGACATCAAGAAAGTCGCGCCCATGTGGCTCGACGCTACCACAGAAGTCGGCTAGTTTCGCTGCGTGCGAGGCGTGTTGCGATGGTGGATGCGAGAGGCGATGGTCGTCGTCGCCGCGATCACGGCGGTCGTGGGCTGCGGCCCGGGCCCGACGGGTCCCTGCGCCAACATGCCGCCGGTCGGCTGCCACGGGCTCGACTACGTCTACACCTGTCACAACGGCTTCCTCGACGAGAATCACTGTCAGCGTAACAGCGTATGCAAGGCTGGCGCGTGTGTGCCGGTGGTGTGCAAGACCGGCGATTTCCTCTGCGACGGGTCGACCGCGGTGTTGTGCACCGACGACGGCACCGTCGAGCAAAAAGACGACTGCGGCGTCAAGGCCGAGGTCTGCGTGGTCGAGCCGCTCACCGCCCATTGCGTCGCGCAAGGCTGCACCCCCATGACGACGTATTGCAGCGGCGACGAGGTCCGCAAGTGCGCCAGCGACGGGCTGTCCTACACGGTGGTGCAGACCTGCGACGATCCCGACGACCGCGGCCGCACCTGTGTCGGCTCTTCGTGCCTCGATCGCTGTCAGCTCACCGAAGCGCGTGACCGTTCGACCACCGGTTGCAACTTCCTCGGTGTCAGCGGCGGCACCCTCGGCGTTGTCGTCGGAAACCTGCAACCCGACCTACCGGCGACGGTGACGCTGTCTCGCAGCGACGGCAGCTTGGCAACCACACAGACAGTTGCGGCGGGCTCGACGGCACAACTGTCGCTCGGTACGTCGACCATCGCCGGCGGCACGGCGCTCGGTCTCGGCGTGCGCGTGACCTCGACGGTGCCGGTGATGGTATGGCTCCGGCCATCCGGCGATGTGGGCACGCTGTTGCATCCAAACCACACGCTGTCCACGAGCTATGTCGGCGTGCTGGGCGCCTCCAGGGAGACCGTGCTGGTCATTGCCGATGCTGACAGTGACGTGACGGTGAAAGTGCCAGTTGCCACCGACGCCGGTGGCACCGTCGCGGCGCTGGCCGCCGGCGCCACCCTGACGCAGCATCTCGCCGCCGGGCAAGCGTTGGCGTTGCAGGCGTCGTCGCAACCGCTCGGCGGTGTGCGCGTCGATGCAACCACCCGCGTGGCGGTCTTTGTCGGCGACCCGAGTGCAGCCAGCATGCCCGGCATCGAGACCTGGGGAAGAGACTACTATCTGCCACACGACGCCAAGATGGTCTCGACGGTGGCCACCGTTGTGACTGGCCCGTTTGGCTCGATTCCACTCGGCGCCTACCAGTGGAATTCGACCCTCGTCTCCGGACACTTTTCGGCCCCGGTGCCCTTTTTGGTCATGCAAACGGGTACAGTGGCGCCAGCCGCGCCCCAGCGACGAAAGATCCTGTTCGCGCCCCAAACCGGCGCGGCCGTATTGAGTGGCGACACCGCCTGTACCGTGACCGGCTCGACGGGCGCAGTCAGCGTGGTCACCACCGGCGTCGGTGCCACCTACAGTGGCGCGATCGGGGTCGGCGGCTTGAGCTCCACCCAGCCCATCAGCGGGTCCACCGACCTTGCTGGCAACCGCCAGCTTTCGTTCGGCTATGGCCTCGACGTGATTCCGTGAATCGCGTCTTGGTTGGGCTGCGCTATGCGGCGCTCGTCGTGGTGGTGCTGGCTATTCCGGTCGTGCTGGTGCTGCAAGGATCGCCCTCGCTGCCAGCGCCGTTGCAACTGCCGACCGAGGTGCGGCGCCTGCCGCTCTACGCGCTCTACTCGTTCACGCGCATGCTGTGCGCCTACGTCCTGGCCCTGGTCTTCTCGATCGCTTACGGCTACGTCGCTGCGACCAATCGGCGCGCCGAGCGGATCATGATGCCGCTCCTCGACATCTTGCAGTCGGTGCCGGTGCTGGGCTTCTTTCCGGCGGCAGTGTTTTTCTTCGTCAACATGACCGGCGGCTCGCGCTTCGGCGTGGAGATGGCGTCGGTATTTCTCATTTTCACGTCGCAGGCCTGGAACATCGCCTTTGGTGTCTACGAGGCCATCACCACCATCCCCAAGGAATGTTTCGACGCCATGGCCTCGCAAGGCGTGCGCGGCTGGATCAAGTTTCGTCGCCTGTACCTACCGGTCTGCGTGCCCAAGCTCGTCTACAACTCGATCTTGTCGTGGGCGGGCGGCTGGTACTTTCTCATCGCCTGCGAGATCATCACCATCGGCCCAGCGACGGAAACGCTGCCCGGCCTCGGTGCGTTTTTGCGTCAGGCGTCGGCGCGCGGTGAGACGGGCCTGGCGCTCGCAGGCGTCGGCGCGCTCATCAGCATCGTCGTCGCCATGCATCTGTTGCTCTGGCGGCCCCTCGAGTCCTGGTCGGAAAAATTCCGCTACGAGTTCGCGGCGTCGACGGTGCGGCCGTCGCGCTTGTTGCTGTTCTACCGCGAGCTCGGCCTCTTTCGCCTCGCTGGCCGGATGATCCGCGGCATCGGCCTCATGTCGGCGCGCGCAGTGGCGCGGGTGCGGCGACCCAAGATCGTGGCCGATCTGGAAGCCCCGCCGCCACTTTGGTGGCGCATCACCGGCCGCGTGGCCGGCGTCCTGTTTGTCGTCGGGAGTCTCTATGCCGTGGTGCGCGCCGGCATCGCGCTCGTCACCGTGCTGCGTGGGCCGTGGCCGGTCGAGGCGCGCGCCATCCCCGCGGCGCTTGGCGCCTCGTTCGTGCGCCTGCTCATCGCCTACATCATTGCGCTGGCCTGGGCCATCCCGGTGGCGGTGTGGGCCGGATCGCGGCCCAAGGTCATGCGCATCGTGGCCCCGTTTGCGCAGATCGCCTCGTCGGTGCCAGCCACGTCGCTGTTCCCGCTCATCGTCCTGTTTCTCATCAACCGTCCGGGCGGCACCAACATCGCCGCGGTCATCCTGGTCCTCACCGGCATGCAGTGGTACCTGCTCTTCAATCTGCTGGCCGGCGTCCACGCCATCCCCGGCGATCTCAAAGAAGCCGTGCGCTCGCTGGGTCTGTCGCGCTGGCAGACCTTCAAGCGCCTGACGTTGCCGGCCATGCTGCCGTCGCTGATCACCGGATCGATCACCGGCTGGGGTGGCGGCTGGAACGCCCTCATCGTCAGCGAATATCTCGAGTTTGCCGGCAAGCACTACAAGGTCCTCGGCATCGGTGCCCTCTTGCAAGAGGCGTCCAATCCACCGACCAACTCGATCATGATGGTGCTGTCACTGGTGGCGATGGTGGTGGTGATCGTGTTCATGAACCGCCTGTTCTGGCGTCGTATGTACAACCTCGCAGCCGACCGCTTCCGGATCGAATACTGATGACGACTTTCTGGACCCACCCCGAGCGCGCCGTCGCCAGCGACGGTGAGACCATCTTCTATCGTGTCCATGGCGCCCACCATGGCGGCCCGCCGATGTTGCTCTATCCCGGTTTGGTCTCGTCGATGGCGCACTGGCCGTTCTTCGTCGAGCACTTCGCCAAGCGCATGAAAGTGGTGAGCTGGGACTACCGCGGTCATGGCGGCTCGCCGTTGCCACGGGACCTCGACACGATTGCCATCGAGCGCTTTGCCGACGACGGCGCGACGGTATTGGCGGCGGCAGGCGGTGGGCCGGCGGTCCTCGTTGGCCTCTCGTTCGGCGTCCAGGTCGCGCTCGAGCATGTGCGGCGCCATCCGCGCGATCTGAACACGCTGATTCTACTGTGCGGCACCGACGGACATCCCCTCGACAGGATCAGCAAGGCCGGCTGGCTGCGATCGGCCGCCTCGTCGCTGATGCGCGGTTTTTCTCGGTCTGGCTCGCTCGGCTCGGCCCTGCTCGGCGTCGCGCGTGCGCCCGGGATGCGACAGCTCGCCTATCTGTCCGGCGGGGCGCGACGGGGGATGTGCCCACCCGACCTTCTCGACGCCATCTTCCAGCACACCGCGTCGCTCGATCCTGCCGTCGTCGGGCGCATCGTGGCGAGCTATTTTCAGCACACGGCACGGTCGGTATTGCCGTCGGTGAAGGCACCCACGCTCATCTTCGCCGGCGATCGCGACGAGCTCACTCCGGTGGCGGCTTCCGAGCGCATGCGCGACGGCATTGCTGGGGCCGAGCTGCGCGTGTTTCCTGGTCACAGCCATGTGTTGCAGCTGGAAAAGCCCGCCGAGGTGCACGCCGAGATCGACCAATTCTTGGGCCGCGCCTTCGGACGTCACAGCGGTGTGGTAGGAGCTTAATCATGCCGTCGACTCCGCCAGCTCCGATCATCGAGCTCGAGCACATCACCAAGATCTATCCGCGCCCCGACGGCGAGACCCAGATCTTGGCCGACGTGTCGCTGGAGGTCATGGACGGCGAGTTGCTCGCCTTCGTCGGCCCGTCGGGCTGCGGCAAGTCCACGCTGCTACGCATCATCCACGGGCTCATCCCAGCCTCGGCGGGCGTGGTGCGCTACAACGGGCGTACGCAAGAAGGCATCAATCTCGCCTGTGGCATGGTCTTTCAGTCGTTCGCGCTCTTGCCCTGGCTCACCGTCGAGGAAAACGTCGAGCTTGGCCTCGAGGCGCGCAACATCGATGTCGAGACGCGGCGCAAGCGGGCCGGCAAGTACATCGACAAGGTCGGCCTCGACGGGCAAGAAGACGCGTACCCACGCGAGCTGTCGGGCGGCATGAAGCAGCGGGTGGGTCTGGCGCGAGCTCTCGCCTGTGAGCCCAAGGTGCTGCTCATGGACGAGCCGTTTTCGGCGCTCGATGCGCTCACCTCGATCAACTTGCGCACCGAGCTCTTGGACCTGTGGGGCGAGCCGACCCTGCCGGTGGACACCATCGTCATCGTGACCCACATCATCGAAGAAGCCGTGGAGCTTGCCGACCGCATCGTGGTCATGGCGGCCAATCCCGGGCGCATCGTCGAGACGTTGTCGGTCAATTTGCCGCGACCACGCGACAAGAAATCCCCCGAATTTGCAGCGGTGGTGGACCGTGTATTTTCCCTCATCGTATAAACGAAGTATGCTGAAAGGCGAAGGTCTCATCCCATGCCGATAGAGCCACTGCCATCCACTGGGATCAGCAAGATCCTGGGCCTGTGCGAGGTCCTCGACGACCACGGGGGCAAGGAAGACGTCTATCGTCTGGCCCAGGACCTTCACATGCCGTTTGGCGAGCTGTTGCTCGTCATCAAGGGCGCCGAGATGCTGAGTCTCGTCGAGACGCCGGCGGGGGACGCTGTTTTGACCACGCTCGGGCGCACGGTCCTTGGCTCGTCGATGAACGAGAAAAAGGCGCTGCTCAAAGGGCAGATGACCAAGCTCAAGGTGTTCCAGCACATCCACCACATCCTCGAGCGCGCCGACGACAACGAGGTGCCGGCCGAGGTGGTGCTCGAGGAGCTGGCGGTGCTGTTACCGCAAGAGCAGCCGCGCGAGGTGTTCACCACGCTGCTCAACTGGGGTCGCTACGGCGAGGTGTTCGGCTACTCCCGCGACACGGATCGTTTCTATCTGAACAAGCCCGACCCAGCGAAAAGCTAGTGGCCAGATGGCTACCGCAGGCGCCACCATTCGTCTAGTAATTCTAGACAGTTAGACGCAACGCACCGCGGCATGGTTCCTGCTTGGGCTGGGGGCATGCGTACGTGGATGGCGGTCTTGGCTTTGTCTTTGGTTTCTCAAGCGGCAGTGGCGGGCTCGATGCGGGCCAAGCATGCCTCGTCGGTGCGGGTGGCCGTTCGGGGTCATCGTGAGGCGGGCTTTGGCCTCCGCGGCACGAGCCGGGGCTGGCGCCTCGACCTCGGGCGCGTGTTGACCGCCGTTGAGCTGGTCGACGTCACCGACGGCGCTGTACCGTCGCGCTGGGTGGTCGAGGCCGTCGACGGCGCCCTCACCCTCGACGCCGAGCGTTTCCTGGCTGGTCACGCCTACCGCGTCGAGCTGCGCTCGGGCGAGTCGATGCTGGTCTACCTGTACCCGCCTTCGGTGTCCGCGCGCTCGAGCCGCGCCGAACGCCTGGTCTTCGGCGAGGAGTCCGACGACGTCAGCGACGACGGAATCGCCATCTCGCCCAAGTCCGCCCTCTGAGGCATACTCCGGCGGCATGAATCGCCGACAGTTCCTGCGCCGTACGTTGGCCGGCGCCTTTCTGCTGTCGGGGGCGGTCATCGTCGGGCGCCATGTCGGCGGCTATCGGCTCGATCCGGCGCTGTCGGCGGGCCTCAAGATCCTGTCGCCGAAAGAGGCGCTGATTTTTCTCGTCGCTGCGCGGCGCCTGGTGGCGGCCGATGGGCCGGACGCGCCACCCCTCGACGAGCTGTCGGCGCTGCGCTTTGTCGACGGCTACCTGGCCAAGCTCAGTGAGCCGATGCGTGACGACGTCAAGGCGCTGATCATGCTGGTCGAGCATGGCTCGGGCGTTTTCCGCGGCTCGACCAAGCGCTTCACCAGCATGTCCATCGACGAGCAAGACGCTTGTCTGCGCGACTGGGAGTCCAGTCGGCTGGTGGTGCGACGGCAGGGATTTCAGGCGCTCAAGACCATGGCGCTTCTGGCCTACTGGCGCGACGACCGCACCTGGGTGCTGCTCGGCTATGGCGGCCCGCTGGTCAAGAGGCCCGGCTAGTGGCCCCAGTGCCCAGTGTGCGTAGCGCCCGCGACTTGACCTCGTTCAGCCTCGATGCCGACCTCATCGTCGTCGGTACCGGTGCCGGTGGCGCGATGGTGGCGCGCGAGGCGGCGCAGGGCGGGCTCAAGGTCATTGCGTTGGAGGAAGGCGCGCATTCGGGGCCGCGCGACTTCACACAGCGTGAAGACGAGATGATCCCGCTGCTCTTCCAAGACGCCGGCGGCCGGACGACGGTCGACGGTGCGGTGACCGTGTTGCAGGGTCGCGGGGTTGGCGGCTCGACGGTGCACAACACCAACCTCTGCAAGCGCGCGCCAGATGAAGTGCTGACGTCGTGGAACCTGCCCGGCTGGGGCGTGGCCGATCTGGCACCGCATTACGAGATCGTCGAGCGTGATCTGTCGGTGACCGCGCTCACCGACGGAGATCTCAACCGTAACAACGCCTTGTTGAAGGCCGCTTGTCAGAAGCTCGGCTGGCGCGGCGCCCTCTTGCACCACAATCGCCGAGGCTGCCAGCGGTCTGGATTCTGCGAGCTGGGCTGCGCCTACGACGCCAAGGAAAACGCCCTCAAGGTCCTGATTCCAGCCGCTGTCGCGTCAGGGGCCGATGTCATCGCCGATTGCCGTGCAGTGCGCGTGTTGCACGACGGCAAGCGCGTCTCCGGCGTCGAGGCCCGTGTGGTGCTGCCCGACGGCAAGCTGGGCGCGACCGTCACCTTGCGCGGCGCGGTGTGTCTGTCGGGGAGCGCCGTGGGCTCGGCGCAGCTGGCCTTGAAGAGTGCCTTGCCGGATCCGTCCTCGTCGGTGGGCCACGGCCTGCGGCTGCATCCGGGCGCAGCCATCGCGGGTGTCTTTGCCGATCCGGTGGTCGGCTGGCAAGGCGTGCCGCAGAGCTACGAGTGCACCGAGAAGCTGCGCTTCGACGAGTCGCCGGACAACGTCGACCGATCTTGGATCTTGCCGGTGTTCGCGCATCCGGTCGGCTTTGGATCGTCGCTGCCTGGCTTTGGCGCCGCGCACATGGCCCAGATGCGCAACTACGCGCGGGTAGCCATCTTCAGCGCCATGCTGCACGACCGGACCTCGGGCAAGGTGACGGTGTCGGGGGAGCGGGTCAAGGTGCACTACCGGCTCGAGCCCAGCGACGAGAAAGCGCTGCTCCACGGCATGCGCGCCTGCGCTGAGCTGATGATGGCGGCCGGCGCACAGAAAGTGATGGTGCCGTTCAGTCAGCCCATCGAGCTGACGCAGCCGAGCCAGCTCGACCAGATCTTGGCGCATGGCTATCGGCCACTCGATCCACTGCTGACGGCGGTGCACCCGATGGGGACGCTGGCCCTCGGCCGTGTGGTCGAGCTCGACGGGAGCTGGAAAGGCCTTGAGCGGCTGTGGGTTGCCGACGGCAGCTTGTTCCCCACCAGCCTCGGCGGACCGCCGCAACTTTCGATCTACGCCGCCGCACACAAGGTGGCGCAACATGTGGTGAAGGCGCTCAAATCGTGAGGTTTCTCGTCGCTGGGCTGCTGGCTCTGGGTTGTGCGGCCGGCTGTGCGGCGGCGCGCGATGTGCTGACTCCCTATGCGCCGCGGTCCGACGAAGTGCGGCAAACGTTGGCCTTGCCGATGCCGACGTCGACGGTGGACGTGGCCATCGTGCTCGGCTGTCCGGCTGCGCCCGACGGGAGCGCGTCGCCGTGCGAGAAATGTCGCGTCAAGACCGCGGTGAGGCGTTATCAAAAAGGCGATGCGCGCTATCTGCTGTTTACCGGTGGCGCCGCTCACTCGCCGGACGTCGAGGCCGACGTGATGGGCGATCTCGCCGTCGCCCGCGGGGTGCCGGCCGACCGGGTGTTGCGCGAAGGGCGGGCGCTGACTACCTGGCAGAACATTCGCTTTTCGGCGCGCCTGTTGCGCGATCGCGGCTGGAGCACGGTGCTGTTCATCTCGACGGCCGGGCATGTGCCACGTGCCCGTCGGGTGGCGCAGTTCTACGGCATCGACGACGCGCACGCCGCATATGCCGCCTGTGATCTCGATCTGCCGCTCGAACCCGGCGAAGCCGCCGAAGATGTCTGGCCGCCGCCGCCCTCCGACCTCCAACAGGGATCCCGATGACCGACCCCAGCCCGCGCAACCGTCTCGCACACGAGTCGAGTCCTTATCTGCGCCAGCACGCCGACAATCCCGTCGACTGGATGCCTTGGGGCCCCGAGGCACTCCTACGCGCCAAGCAGGAAGACCGGCCGATCCTCCTCAGCATCGGCTACTCGGCGTGCCACTGGTGTCATGTCATGGCGCACGAGTCGTTCGAGGATCCAGCAACGGCGGCGCTGATGAACGAGCGCTACGTGAACATCAAAGTCGACCGCGAAGAGATGCCCGACGTCGACCAGATCTATCAGCAGGCGCTGCAGCTCATGGGCGAAAACGGCGGCTGGCCGCTGACGATGTTCCTTTTGCCCGACGGTGCGCCGTTTTTTGGCGGGACTTATTTTCCGCCCAAAGAAGCGTTTGGGCGGCCGTCGTTTCAGCGGCTGTTGCGGACGCTGGCCGACGCCTATCGTGATCGGCGCGACGAGGTCGGCGACAATGCCGACCAGTTCCGAGATGGTCTGAAGCATGCCGCAGGCTATGGCCGCGAGCCGTCAGCGACGGCAGCGCTGGTGCCGGACAGCACCGAGCGGGCGGCCACGCGACTCGCACAGAAGCTCGACCGGCGCCTTGGCGGCTTTGCCGGCGCGCCCAAATTCCCCAACCCCAAGTCGCTCGAGCTGGTGCTGCGCGGTGCGCGTCGATTCGGTCTCCATCCCGAGCCCAGCGACGAGGCCAAAGACTTGGTGCTGGCTGTCGGTGTGACCCTTTTGCGCATGGCCGAGGGCGGCATCTACGACCAGCTCGGCGGCGGCTTTGCCCGCTATTCCACCGACGAGCGCTGGCTGGTGCCGCACTTCGAAAAGATGCTGTACGACAACGGCCAGCTGTTGTCGCTGTATGCCGAGGCGCTGCAGATCACTGGCGAGCCCATCTTTGCCGGCGTGCTGCGCGAGACCGCGGCGTATCTGGAGCGCGATCTGCGCGATCCGTCGGGCGGCCTCTACACCGCCGAGGACGCCGATTCCGAGGGCATCGAAGGCAAGTTCTACGTGTGGACGCCGGCCGAGATCCGTGAGGTGCTGGGCAACGGGCCCGAGGCGGCCCTGGTCGAGCGCTGTCTCGGCGTGGTCGAGGGTGGCAACTGGCAAGATCCGCACGGCCACGGGCCGGTCGGCGCCAGCATTCTGCATGTGGTGGAGCGGCCCACCAGCGACGAGGAACCGATCTTGCGACGGGCCAAAGAGGCGCTGTTAGCGCATCGCGAAAAGCGCGTGCGGCCCGGGCTCGACGACAAGATCTTGGCGTCGTCCAATGGCCTCGCGCTGCAGGGTCTCAGCGAAGCCGGACGCATCCTCGGCGATCGCAAGCTCCTCGACGGGGCCGTGCGTACCGCCGAGTTCTTGCTCGGCCACATGCTCGACGAAAAGGGTCGCCTGTTTCGGACCTGGAAGGCCGGCCAAGGGCGTCTGCCGGGCACGCTCGACGACCATGCGCTCGTCGCTGATGGCCTGATTTCGCTTTATGAAGCCACCGGAACCGCACGCTGGCTCGACGAGGCCTATCGGCTCACTGCGCTGGCGGTGGAGCTGTTTTACAACGATGCCGAAGCAGCGTTTTACGTGACCGCGGCCGGTGACGGCGTGCTCATCGAGCGGCCGGTGTCGTCGCACGATCATGCGGTTCCTTCGGGGATGAGTGTGTGTCTCGAGAACTTGATCCGCCTCGGCGATGTGTACGGCGAGCGACGCTGGCAGGAGATCGCCGAGCGGGTGCTGGTGGCGCACGCCAAGCAGGCGCTGGCCAGTCCGTTTGGTTGGTCGAATCTGCTCAATGCCCTCGACCTGCATCTCGAGGGACCGGCGGAGATCGTGCTCACCGGCAGCGATACGAGCGCGCTGGAAACGGCCTTGGCCGGCGTGTACGTGCCCAATCGGGTGCTGGTGCGGGCGGCGGGCGCGCCGGCGCGTTTGTCGTCGCTGACTGCAGGAAAAGACGGTACGGCGGCGTGGGTCTGCCGGAACTTTGCCTGCGAACGACCGGAGACCGATCCGGCGCGGTTGCAGGCGCTGTTGGCCAGGCCCAGGTGAGCGTGGTCGAGTCTCACACCGTCGTCGACGACGAGGCCGGCATCACGCTGGCCGCCTGGCTGCGGCTGAAGCAGCCGGAGCTGCCGTGGTCGAAGGCGCGTGCGATGTGCGAGCGCGGCAAGGTGCGCGTCGACGGCGAGCTGATCACCGATCCGGCGTTTCGGCTGCGGGCGGCCCAGACCATCACGCTCAACGCGTCGGCCCCGGCGCCCGAAAATCGTCCGAGCGGCGTCATCGTGTTCGAGGACGCGCACGTGGTCGTGCTCGATAAGCCGAGCGGCGTGTCGTCGGTGCCGTACGAAAAGCGCGAGACTGGGACGGCGATGGACCTCATCCGCGCCGAGTGGCGACGGCAGGGCAAGCGGGCCACGGTCGTACCGCTGCATGTCGTGCACCGCATCGACAAGGACACTTCGGGCCTCTTGGCGTTCGCCAAGAGCAAAGTGGCCGAACGCGGTCTCAGCGATCTATTTCGCCAGCACGACATCGAGCGGACCTATCTGTGCGTCGCACATGGCTCGGTCTTCGATCGACGCATCGAGAGTCGCCTGGTGCCGGATCGCGGCGACGGGCTGCGTGGCGCCACCCGAAATCCGGATGTCCGCGTCGGTAAGACGGCCATCACCCACGTGCGCGCGGTGGAGCCGCTCAGGGGCTCGACCCTGTGCGAGGTCCGCCTCGAGACCGGCAAGACGCATCAGATCCGCATTCACCTGTCCGAGCTTGGCCATCCGCTCGTCGGTGAGACGGTCTATGTACGCGACTATACCGGGGTGGTCATCGAGTCGCCGCGCTTGCTCTTGCATGCGGCAACCCTCGGCTTCAAGCACCCGGTGACTGGCGACGAGGTGCGCCTGCAAGCCGCGCTGCCACCCGATTTTACCGCCGAGCTGGCCAGGCTCACTGCAACGGGACGCGTGTCAGCGGTGACTGCAGCCCCGTCGCCCGCAACAATGTCTGCGTCTCTTCCGCCAGGATCGCGTCGAGAAAGCGGCGCGCCTGGGCCTGACGCGGCGAGGCCAGCAACGACGCCACATGGCTCGGCGGGGCCTCGTCGACCGCGTCGAGCACGCTGATCTCGGGGTGACCGACCAGATCGGTGCCGCGGACGATGCCGAGGAGGCCCGGCTTGGCCTCGACGCGGGTGAGGACTTCGGAGACCGGGCCGGCGTAGCTGAGGCGGCTGTTGAGCTTGGCGCGGAGGCCAAGTCGCCCCAAGGTGGCCTCGGTGACGCGGCCGGTGGGCTGGACGCCGCGTGAATCGGCCACAACCACCGTCGCGGTGGAGTCGCCGAGGGTTGCGAAACGCAGGTCGTGGACCTGGGTTGGGTCGGCGGTTTTCTTGGCGATGAGGCAAAGCGGATCGCGCGCATATTGCCAGCGCTCGGCCACTCGCGGGCCAAAGGCCTCGGCTGCACCCTGGACGTCGACAGCGACGAGATCGATGGGCAGACCGCTTTGCGCCAGATAGTCGGCGGTGCCATAGATCATGGAGACTTCGGCCTGTGCGCGACGATAGACCACCGCGGCGGCCTCGAATGCGGCCCGCTCTGCTGGCGGCGCACCGACGAGCAACGGGATGGCTGCCGGCGGTATATCGCGGGGCGTACAGCCGGCAATCAGGACCAACAAGAGCCACGGCCTCATCCAGAAAGCCTACCAGCGACAGCGCGCGGTGGCGAACCGGACCTTCATGCGGTCGTCCTGATCGGTCTGAAAGACCACGCCGAATAACTTCGGCCGCTCGGCGAGGCCCATGTTGAGCAGACCGCCCGGCAAGGTCGCCAGCAGGACTTCCTCGTCGCTGTGCGGCATAACCTTGGCCGTTTTGGCACCCTTGGCCGTTTTCATCGGCTTGAGCTTCGGGGCTTGCACGCCGTGGCAGCGCAGCTCGTCTGCCGGTTGCTCCGGATCGCCGTTTTCGCGAAAGTAGCAGACCCAATGATCGGACAGCCGTGGCGACAGTCCGTGCGCCACACTGCGTGGCTGCTCTCCGTCGCTGCGTAGCCAGACCGCGTTCTGTTCTGGCCGTCCCCAGGCAACGCCGTTGGCGGCGATGCTGGGCGTGCTGCCGACGCCGAGATCGTCGTGCTTGCCCACGTCGCCCACGATCGTGCCCAGCATCACATGGTCGAGATCCCCCACCATGTCGAGCCAGGCGACGCGCCGACCGCTTAGTGAGACCGCAGCCTCGATGATCGGCGCGCTGCTCAACAGCGCCGGCTCGCCCTCGGGCTTGCCCGCCTCGTCAAAGCGGCTGATCCATTGCTGCGTCGGCTTTCGCGACCAGGACCACCAGGCGACCGCAAAACCCTGCTGCAGCGACGTGACCGAAAGGGCGCGCACGTCGGTGCCGGAGGCAAGCGTGACCACTTCGCCGCGCGGGGACCCGAGCGCATCGAGAGTGCGCGACGCGATCTTGCCCACGCCCGACCACACCACCCGGAAGCCGTCTCCGTCGGGAAACACCCGCGGCTCGGCACCGATCGCGCCTGCAGGCCCAATCGCCTGCGCGGGCCCGAGCGGCTGGCCGTCATCGCCAAAGGGCCGCGTCATGACCACGCTGGTGGCGTCGGTTGGATCTTCCCACACCACCAGAAACCCGTTCGACCCCGGCGCCAGCGACGGGCGCACGCCGCCGCCAGGGCCGCTGACCTCGACATCGGTCAAGCGACAACGCGGCTCGGGCGTAGCCACGGGAGCCACCACTGGCGGCAAGTCGGGAGTACAGCCGGCGTAGGCCAGAGCAAGAACCAAGAGACGCATCGGTGCGATGATGACACGCGCCGGTCCGGCTACGATATCCTTCCGCCGTGCGCATCGAGGTCGAGGGGCTGGTCAAGGAATACCGGGTGCATCAGCGCCCGGCAGGTCTGTGGGCGGCCCTCGGCGCTCTCGTGCGCCGCACATACACGACCAGCCGCGCCGTCGACGGCTTGTCGTTTGCCATCGCCCCCGGCGAGCGCGTCGGCTTTCTCGGTCCCAACGGCGCCGGCAAGACCACCACCCTCAAGGTGTTGTCGGGCCTGCTCCATCCAACGAGCGGCAGGGTCCAGGTCGGCGCCTTCGAGCCCCGTCGACGGGCGACCGAGTTTTTGCGCAGCATCACCCTGGTCATGGGGCAGAAACAACAGCTCCTGTGGGATCTGCCGCCGTCGGACACGTTCCTCATGAACCGGGCCATCTACGACATCCCGCGCGCGGCGTTTCAGGAGACGCTGCATGAGCTGAGCACGCTGCTCGAGCTCGGCGATCTGGTCTCGCGGCCCACGCGCCAGCTCAGCCTCGGCGAACGCATGAAATGCGAGCTGGTGGCGGCGCTCTTGCACCGGCCGAAAGTGCTCTTTCTCGACGAGCCGACCATCGGGCTCGATGTTTCGATGCAGGCGGTGCTGCGCGACTTCGTTCGCCAGTACAACGAGCGGTTCGGCGCCACGATCTTGCTCACGTCGCACTACATGGACGATGTGGCCGCGCTGTGCCCGCGCGTCATCTTGATCGATCAAGGCCGTCTCACTTACGACGGCCCGCTCGACGAGCTGGTGCGCCGGGTGCGGCCGAACAAGCGCGTTGCGTTCCGGCTCACCGACGGGCGGACCGAGACCGCCACCGTGCCGCAGGCGGAGCTGCAGGCGCATCTGTCCAAGATCTTGGCGACCGGCCAGGTGGTCGACATCACCGTCGAAGATCCGCCGCTCGAAGAGGTGATGCGCGAGCTGTTCACGCACCACGCGGAGAACAAAGTCGCGTGAGCGTTCGCCTCGGCCTCAAGGCCTTCCCCACCCTCTTGCGCATCGGCCTCCTCGAGGCGTTTGCCTACCGGGCCGAGTTCGTGATCTGGATGCTGGTCACCACCATGCCACTCGTCATGCTGGGCCTCATGACCGCCGTCACCAGCGACGGGGCCTTTACGGCGCCGAGTGGCCGCAGCTTCGACCAGGGTGCCGTCAATTCGTACTATCTGGCGACGCTCATCGTGCGCCAGCTGACCGGCTCGTGGGTGGTCTGGGAGATGGTGCGCGAGATCCGCGAAGGGTCGTTGATGCTGCGCCTGTTGCGGCCGGTGCATCCGCTCCTGACTTATGGCGCCGAGGGTCTTGCGGCGATCCCCATGCGGGCGCTCGTCGCTGCGCCGGTGGCCTTCGTGGCCCTCATGGTCACCGGTGGCGATCGTCTGGCGCGTGGCCCGTCGCAGCTCGGCCTGTTTGCGCTGTCGCTGCTTGGCGCCTGGTTGCTGAACTTTGCGGTGTCGGCGACGATCGGCTCGCTGGCGCTCTTCGTCGAGAGCTCGGCGTCGATCTACGAGCTGTGGTTCGGCTGCTTCATGCTGTTTTCCGGCTATCTGTTGCCGCTCGAGATGTTTCCGCACTGGCTGGAGCGCATCTGCCGGTCGCTGCCTTTCGCTTATCTGCAGGCCTTGCCCGTCGAGATCTTGACGGGTATGCGCGATCATCACGCGTCGCTGGTGGGCGTCGGCCAACAGTGGCTGTTTGCCGGCGGTGCGTTTTGCCTGCTGGCGTTGGTGTGGTCGCGCGGCGTGCGACGTTTCTCGGCGTACGGCGGCTGATGCGACGCTATCTCGTCCTCTTGGGGGTGCAGATGCGCGCCAGCCTCCAGATCGCGGTGCAATATCGCGTCGACTTTTTCGTCGGTGCGCTGATGACGCTGTTCTGGACGGTGTGGGGTCTTCTGCCGCTCGTCTTCGTGTGGCGCGGTCGCATCGTCGCTGGCTGGAGCATGCCCGAGGCGCTGCTGGTCGTGGCCTGGTTCACCTTGCTGCGCGGCCTCCTCGACGGTGCGGTGCAGCCGGCGCTGGGCGCGGTCGTGGAGCATATCCGCAAGGGCACGCTCGACTTCGTGCTGCTCAAGCCCGCCGACGCCCAGTTCCTCGTCTCCACCACACGCTTCGTGCTGGTGCATGTCGTCGACGGCATCGCGGCCGTGGTCATCGCCGTCTACGCCCTCAACCAGCTGCACCATGTGCCGCGTCCGCTCGATGTCGGCATCGCCGTCGCGCTCACCGTCGCTGCGGCCGCCCTGCTCTATTCGGTGGCCATTCTGGCGGTGAGTGTGGCCTTCTGGGTGGTGCGAGTGGACAACCTCATGTACCTGTTCACGTCGGTGTTCGATGCCGCACGCTGGCCGTCGACGGTGTGGCGTGGTGCGCTGCGTGTGGTGTTCACCTTCGTGGTGCCGCTGGCGCTCATGACCACGTATCCGGCCGAGGCACTGCTCGGCCGCCTGCCGGGGCGGGTGGCGATCTTTGCGCTGGTAGGCGCCGTGCTCTTCACCGTCGCTGCGCGCCAGGTCTGGAAGCGCGCGATCGGCCATTACACCTCGGCGTCGAGCTGATGCGGCTCGTCGAGCGTGAGCCTTCCGCGCACAGCTCGCCTTCGGCTCGCTCAGCGCTCGGCTCACTTCTGATGGTCTTGTTGCTGTCGGGCTGCTGGTCGACCAACTATCTGTTGTCGCAGGCGGGCGGGCAGCTGCGTCTGTTGCAGGCGCGCCGCAACATCTCCGCGGTGCTGGCCGACCCCGATCTCGACGGAGATCTGCGCCAGCGACTGCAGCTCGCTGCCGCTGCGCGCCGCTTCGGCGTCGAGGTGCTCGGCCTCCGCGGCGGCGACAACTACACCCGCTTTCTCGATCTACACGGCGGCCCCGTCGCCTGGAACCTGTCGGCCGCGCCCAAAGATCGCCTGCGTCCGCTCACCTGGCGCTTCCCCATCACCGGCGCGGTGCCCTACCTCGGCTTTTTCACCAAGGCCGACGCCGACCGCCAGGCCGCCATCTTGCGGGCCAAGGACTACGACGTGTATGTGCGCGAAGTGTCCGGCTACTCGACGCTGGGCCTGACCGCCGATCCCATTTATTCGTCGATGCTGGAGGGCTCACCGGCGCGCATCGTCGAGGTGGTACTGCACGAGATGTTCCACGGCACGGTGTATCTGTCGGGCAAAAGCGCCTGGAACGAGAGCCTGGCCACGTTCGTGGGTCTCCATGGCGCGGCGCTGTTTTTCGCCATGACGTCCAAGGGATCGGCCGGCCAGCGGGTATATGCCGAGGCCCGAGCGACGGCGCGGCTGACCAAGACCTTCGAAGGATTCTTGCGGCCGTATTTCGCCGAGGCCGAAGCGCTGTATGCCAAAAAACTCCCGCGCGCGGAGACGCTGCGGCTGCGACAGGAGCTGTTCGACCGCATGCGCGACGAGCTACTCCGTCGCTGGCCGCCGCGGCCGGGCCACACGCCGGCGATTCTCAACGCCGAGGGCGGCGGCATCAACAATGCCGTCCTGGCCTCATACGGCGTCTACCATCACGCGGCGCCCGACCACGCGCGGCTCTATCGTCGGCTGCGCAGCGATCTGCCGGCCTTTATCGCGCTGCACAAGCTGGCGGTAGAAATGTACGACCCGCTCGGGTACCTGGCCCACATCGCCCGGCCGGATTCCGATCTCGACGGCGTGCTTTCTCGTCGCTGAGATCGCTGCTTAGCGACGAGCCAAGACAAAGTAGCTGTTCATGTCTTTTCCCAGTCGGGTGGCTGAGCCGATGATCACATCGTCGGCTACCCGACGGCAGAAGTCGTGGAGGTCTTTGTAGACCAGACGCGACAGGCCTGCCGAGTTGGGCTTGATCTTGGGCCAGCCGGCCGGCGCCGTGGTGGGGACGGCGGTGTAGTCGAAGAGCAGCTCCGACGGAATCTTGGGTGACTCGACGACGGTGAAATAGCCGGGGCCGGTCAGCCAGGACATCGACTGGAAGTTGTAGCCGACCACCTGGCCGGCCTGGCGGGCAAAGCGTTTCTCGAAATGGCTGAACGCCGCCAGCGAGTTCTTGCCGGCCCAGATGACCTGTTGACCGTCGGCCAGCGACGAGGGAATCAAGTTGTCGAGGCTAAAGGTCGGCGCGCCAGCACAGACGGCCCACAGCTTCTTTTGCAGGCGGCCGGAGAGCTGGCGGCATTCGTTGATGCGCCCGTCGCTGTCGAGGCCGTTGAGGTGCGCGGCCAGCTCGCCCTGGGTGATCTCCGAGCGCTCGAGGAGCTGACCAAACGTCTGGGCGGACACAGCGGCGGCAGAGGTCATGGCCGAAGCCTAGCGCTACTCGGCCGGTTTGTCGCGGTCGGCGATGAGCCAGTTATGGCCCCACAGCGACGCGCCACCGTCGAGATTCAGGGTGGCGCCGGTCACGAAGGCCGCCGCCGGCGACGCCAGATAGACGATGGAGTGCGCGACTTCCTCGATGGTGCCAGCGCGTTTTTGCGGCGTCTGCGCGATGGACATCTGCACCAGTTCTTCGGGATATTGCGCCGTGCCCGACGAGATGATGAGGCCAGGCGCGACGGCGTTGACGCGGATATCGTATTGCGCCCACTCCACCGCCAGCGACTTGGTCAGGTTCTCGACGCCGGCCCGCGCCGCGCCGGTGTGCGCCATGCCGGGAAAGCCGCGGGCGATGTTGGCGATGACGTTGACGATGGCGCCACGAACACGCGGAATCATGGTCCGTGTGGCCACTTCGCGCGTCATGTTGAAGGTGCCGAGGAGGTTGTTGCGGACGACGGCTTCGAAGCCGCGCGCCGAGATCTGCGCGGCCGGCGACGGGAACTGGCCGCCGGCGTTGTTGACGAGGACATCGATGTGGCCAAACTCGGCCAGCACGGCGTCGACGAACGCGGTCACCTGGGCCGGCTCGCGGATGTCGCAGGGGGCAGCGAAGGTTGGGCCGAGCGTCTGCAATGCGAGCTTGGTCGCGTCGAGCTTGTCGGCTTTGCGGCCGCAGATCGCCACCTTGCCACCGAGCGCCAGCACTTCCTCGGCGGTGCAACGACCGATGCCGCTGCCGCCTCCGGTGATGACCCACACCGAGCCGGCCAACAGGTCTTTCGCGAACGGATTGCGACGCGCCTTCTCGAGCTCGAGCATGCCCGGATGCTAGCCTGTGCTCGATCGTGGGCGGTGGTGATTTTTGAGACGCTTTTGATGGGGAGACGGAAGCGTGAGGCAAGAGGTCGGGGAGACAGATCGGAATGAATTGATCAGCGCCCGGCGGCGTGTAGTCGGGCTGCTCGACGGACCTCGGCGCGGGCGGCGCGGCGGCGATCGTCTTCGGTTTCGAGTCTTAGCGCCTCGATCGGACGAGGGTGGCCTTCGTCGTCGACGGCGACGAAGGTGAGGTAGGCCGTGGTGGTGTTGCGGCGCTCGCCGGTGGCGAGGTCTTCGGTCTCGACGCGGCAGCCGATCTCCATGCTGGTGCGCGCGGCAAAATTGACCTGCGCCCGCAGAATGACCACGTCACCGAGGCGAATCGGCGTCAGAAAGTCGAGACGGTCGACGGAGGCGGTCAAGACCGGCCCGCGCGCATGGCGCATGGCGGCCACCCCGCCGCAGACGTCGATCCACTGCATGACGATGCCGCCGAACAGGATGCCGCGCGCACCGTTGGTGTGAAACGGCATCACGATCTGAGTCATCTCGACGCGCGAGAAGGTCGGGGTTCCGTGAGGGGCTACGTCGTTCGCCATACCGCGATGCTACACTCCCTGGTCGTGAGCACCATTCTCCTCGTGAGGCACGGGCAGGCTTCGGCCGGCAAGGCCGACTATGATGTGCTGTCGTCGCTCGGTGAGGCGCAGTCGCGCTTATTGGGACAGCATCTGGTCTCGATCCGACAGCCGGTACACGCGGTGTATGTCGGGCCGCGCAAGAGGCAGCGAGATACGGCGCGGTTGATGATCGAGGCTGCGCGCGAGCTGGGTGAGGCGTGGCCAGATCCGGTCGAGCTGGCGACGCTGGACGAATATCCAGTCGAGCCCCTATTTCGGCGAAATCTACCGTCGCTGTTGCTGGAAGAGCCAGAGCTTGGCGCAGCGATTGATCCGTCGACGCCGCATGTGGATCGGGCCCGAGGCTTCGATCGGTTGCTGACGCTGGGCACGCGACGATGGCTGGAAGGTCGGCTGGATACCGGGGAGCTCCCGACGTTTGCGCAATTCATGGCGACGGTGGACGCGGCCCTGCAGGATATCGCGACGCGGGAAGGCCGTGGGCGGCAGGTGCTGGTGATAAGCTCGGCGGGTACGATTTCTGCCGCAGTCGGATCGACGATGGGCACGCCCTGGGAACATGCGCTGCGCCTCGGGTGGCAGCTTTGTAATGCGTCGCTGACGGCGGTGAAATATCGCGATCCAAGCGATCGAACCTTGACTGGCTTCAACTCGGTGGGGCACCTCGCCGCCGACCAAGTGACGCTGCGCTAGAGGATCTTCACCAGGATCAAGAACAAGCCGCCCGAGAGGATCATCGAGACGGGCAAGGTGAGAAGCCAGGCGAGGCCGATGCTGCCGACGGTCTTGGTCTGCAGCTTGGAGCGGCGAGCGACCATGGTCCCAGCGATGCCCGATGACAGTACGTGGGTGGTCGAGACCGGTAGGCCAGCGATGGCGGAGAGGCCGATGGTCATCATGGCCACCAGCTCGGCGCAGGCGCCCTGGACGTAGGTGAGGTGGTCTTTGCCGATCTTCTCACCGACGGTGACGACGATGCGCTTCCAGCCGATCATGGTGCCGAGGCCGAGCGCGATGGCGACGGCCATGAGCACCCACGACGGCGCATAGTCGGTGGTGGCGCGCAGGGTCCCGCGCAGCTTCTTGATGTGCGCCGCGGCGGCTTTGTCGAAGGTGCCTTTTTTCTCCAGCGATGCGAGCTGGCCGTCGGCGGCGAGGACATGGGTGCGCAGCGCCACGCGCGACGGCTGCGACAGCGTGCCGAGCTTGCCGTCGGCCGTGACGGCAGCGAGCTCGGCGACGACCGCGGCGAGCTCGGCGTGCACCTTGTCGAGCGCGGGCTCGCGGGTGGCAGCCTCGAGGTCTTTGGCGGCAGCGGTGACCTTGGCCAGCTCCGCGCCATGCAGGCGATTGTCGACGGCAAATGCGCCCGGCATGGTGGCGATCAAGATGAGCATGATGATGCCCACGCCTTTTTGCCCGTCGTTGGAGCCGTGCGCAAAGCTGACGCCGGTGCAGGTGCCGATGAGGAGAAAGCGGACCCAGGACTCCGGCGGCTGACCACCGACGGCGGCTTGATGCAGACGCTTGTCCTTGATGAAGCGCTGCGCCAGCAGCAACAAGATCGCCGCCGCGCCGAAGCCAAACATGGGGCTCAAGAGCAATGACAGGCCCACGTCGCCGGCCTTGGCCCAGTTGACGCCGGCGCCGATCGCATGACCGGGGCGGAACGAGTTGGCCAAGCCCACGCCGAGGATGGCGCCGATCATGGTGTGCGAGCTCGACGACGGAAGACCGAGGTACCAGGTGCCGATGTTCCACAAGATGGCGCCGAGCAGGAGCGACAGCACCATGGCCAGCCCCGCGCCAGTGCCGCCCGAGGACACGAGCTCCGCGGGCAAGAGCTTGATGATGCTCATGGCCACGGCGATGCCACCGACGAAGACGCCGGCGAAATTGCACAAGCCCGACCACACCACGGCGGTCCAGGGCTTGAGCGAGTTGGTGTAGATGACCGTGGCCACCGCGTTGGCGGTGTCGTGGAATCCGTTGACGAACTCGAACGCCAGCGCGATTCCCAGACACAGGATGAGCAGCGTCAAGTGGGTCGTGGGCAGAGTGATCCCGTCCATAGGCGACATCACCGACATAGAACCATGCCGCATCTCGGAAAACGTGACAGTTCAGCAACTTTCCAACGCTTGTCCGGCGGACCGAGCGTGATATCGTCGCAAAGTGAAGCCAGTCGTCGCGGCCGGGATTGCCGCGCTCGTTCTATTCGGCCTGGCTGAACGCGCGCAGGCGGTCGATCTTCGGGAGCTTTACGAAGAGTCCTTGGTTGCCAAGGCGTTGACCAAACACAACCTGGTGATCGATCCGGCGCCCGACGGCAAGCAGATCGAGGGCGTCGTCATCGAGGCCAACAAGATCCTCCTGCCGGGCGATCTGCCGCTGTCGACCAAGATCCCCTGGACCCTGCTCAACCGTCTGCATACGCGGACCCGCGATTACATCATCGCCCAGGAGCTCTTGTTCTCCGTCGGGCAGCCGTTCGCGCGCGATGTCTTCGAGGAGAGCGGGCGCAATCTACGACGCATGTTCATTCTGGCGGTGGCGCGCCTCGTCGTGTGTCAGGGGTCGACGCCGCACAGAGTCGTGATCTTGGTCGTGACCAAGGACAACTGGAGTCTACGGCTCAACACCGACTTTGCTCTCGATCAGGCGCGGCTCGACTCGCTGTCGTTCTCGCTGTCGGAGAGCAATCTCGCCGGACGCAACAAGACAGCGTCAGTCGCGTTTGCGCTCGACCCCGGTCGCTACACCCTCGGTGCCGGCTACACCGACCCCCGCATGGGCGGCTCACGGCATCAGTTGTCGCTGGCCGCCGGCGTGCATCTCAACCGGGAGAGCTCGGCCTACGAAGGCGCGTACGCCAATGTCACCGTCGGTAGGCCGCTGTATTCGCTGCGCACCACGTGGGGCTGGTCGGTGGCGTTTTCGTATCTCGAGGACATCGTGCGGCAGTTTCGCGGCGGCGACATTGCCGTGGTCGTACGCGACTCGAACATCATTCCCTTCATCTACCGGGAGCGGCGCATCCAGGGCATCGTCAACGTCACGCGCTCCTTCGGCGTGGTCAACAAGCTCAACATCACCCTCGGGTTTCGTGTCGACTCCAACCTTTATCGCACCCCGCTCGATTTTCCCGAGGTTGGGCCTGCAGCCGCGGCATCGTTTCGATCGCTGTTGCCGCGCAGCGAGGACGCGGCCGGTCCGTATGTCGCGCTGGACGCCTTTCGCGCGCGGTATCTACGCCTGCAGAACATCGACACCTATGCGCTCAGCGAAGACTTTCGCGTTGGGCCATCGCTGTCGGTGATCGCACGGGCTGCGCATCCGGCGTTCGGATTCTCGAGCCAGTTCCTGAGCATGAGCGTCAGCTACAGCGATACCCGTTATTTCCACGGCGACCTCATGACGATCGCCGCGTCGGCCGCAGTGCGGCTACAAGATGGCGTGTGGCCGGGCTCGACGATGGTCAACGAAGATCTGCAGATCGCGGTGCGCAATGTGACGCCCAAGTTCGGCCCCTTTCGCCTGCATGTCTTTGCGTCGATGCGTCTACGCGGCCACGATCTCGACAGCCTGCGCCTGACCCTCGGCAGCGACAGTGGCCTGCGCGCCTACGCACCGCGCGCGCTCATCGGCAACGATCGCTACCAGCTCAACATCGAGCTGCGCACCGGCGCCCTCAATTTCTGGACCCTTCACGTTGGTGCGGTCGTGTTCTACGACGCTGGCGACGCCCCGGCCAACTTGCGATCCTTCGGCTGGAAACAAGGTGCCGGCGTGGGCCTGCGCATCCTCATCCCGCAGTTCAACCACGACGTCATCCGCCTCGATCTCGCCTTTCCCTTCGAGGTCCCCGCCGGCGGCTACGTGCCGCGCTTCTCGGCCAGCTTCGGCCAGGCTTTCTGACCGAGGAGCGCGAGCCAGTCGGCCGCGCGGGACTTACGAAAGGTATAGACGGCTCGCCAGACACACCCGAGCTCATCGCGGTACAGATAGGCAACCTGGACCACCGGGCCTCCCAATAACGCGCTGGTCGACTCGAACACGATCTTGCCCGCGGTCCTGTCCACGACGACCACGCTGTCCTGGGTCTCTTCGATCGTCGCCAGGAAGCGGTCGAGGTGCGCGTCGATGGGAAGGTGATCGTCCTCGACCCCGCATGCGCGATCGTGCTGCATCCCTTCACCGCGACCGGGGCTGTCTTCGCAGTCGTCGAAGGCGAGGAGCGCGCCAGCGACGGCGATCTCTACCAGCTGATCGTCGCCACGGAGACACCAATGTGCAGGAATGGGCAGGCGAACCATCCTTGCAGAGATACCAGCCGGCGCAACGGGCAACGCGCCAACCTGCTTCGTGGCGGCGCCAAAACGCTATCGGTGTCCGCTCAGTTGCAGCCGATGCGGCTGGTGCTGAGGACGATGTCGTCGAAGTAGATGTCGAACGCTGGTGCGCCGTTCATCAGATCGGTCTCGGCGCCGAGGACGATCTTGCCCATGGCCGGGTTGACGGTGGCGTAGGTGCCGGCGGCGGTGGGGTACTCGGTGCCGTCGATGAAGGTGCGCACCTGGCCGCCGCCGACGTTGGTGACCTGCCACTCGAAGCAGATCCAGCGCTTGGTGGGCGAGGTGATCTGGTCGCCGCCAGACGAGCTGGTGCTGAGCGCCTCGAGTCCGTTGTAGCCGCTCACGCCCACCGTCGGTGGATAGGCGAAGAAGGTCATGCCGGCGGTGGGCGCGTCAGCCTGCTGGACGTTGAGTAGGCTGGTGCCGCCCGACGCCGGAACCGCGTCGAAATAGATCCAGGCGCGGACGAACGTGGGGTTGGCCGGGAAGGCGTTGTAGTTGACGAGCTGTGCCTCCCAGTGATGGTTGGAGGTGCTGGCGTCGGAGTGCGCGCGCATCGAATAGAGGCCCTTGTGTGGCTTCAGCGTCGATAGCGTCAGCGCGCCCGACGGAGAATTGTAGTTTTCCGGCCAGCGCGTGGTGTTGATGGTGCCGGTCTCGAAGTCTTCGCACAGCTTGGCGCCTACGGGGCAGACAAGCGCATTGGCGAGGTCGACGTGGACCATGTCTGGCGGCGGCTTGGCGAAGTCGACACCGGTGAGATCGACGCCAGCAAAGTCGACGTTCTCGCTGAGGTCGGGCTCGTTGACCGACATGTCCACCATGGTGGCGCAGGCATCTCCGAGCCCGTCGCCGTTGCTGTCGCGCTGGTCGGCGTTGTTGACCGACTGGCAGTTGTCGACGGTGTCCGGCACGTCGTCGCCGTCGAAGTCGATGTACGGGCCAAGGACCAGCGGGACCCGGGTCTGCTGGCCAGGCTTGAGCTCGAAGGCCATGGCGGCACCGAGACCGTCGCTGAGCGCGACCACGCGCAGCTTGGTCGGGGCGGGATCGAAGCCCTTCAACACCATGGTGCCGGAGCCGGAGCCGACCTCGCGATCGATGAACAACGCGTGAAAGGGATCGAAGAGGCTCAGATGGATCGGGCCCGGCATGGTCGCGGCCGAATCGTCGACGACGAGGAGCAGCGTGGTCGGACCCGAGCAGGCGCCGATCAAGAGTCCAAGGCTGACAAGGGCCGCACGCAACATAGGCTGCACGAGCGTACGCCTCTGCCGGACAGCACACAACCGAGCCTCAGTTGAACAGATCGTAAACGCGCAGCAGCGTGTGCCTGAACATCGAAGGCGGCAGGAACTCGGCGCGCGCCCAGCCCTCGAGCTCGGCCGGCCCGGCCCCCTCGGCGCACAGCTCGGCCAGGGCCGCTTCGGCGCGCTCCATGCGCAGGATCCACGGTTTTTTGCCGACGTAGTAGTACGAGAAGTAGCGGGACGCGTCGACGCTGATGAGCCAGGCCTCGGTGGTCTGCATGCGGGCACGCAGCGCGGCCAGCAGGTCGATCAGCTCGGGGTCACCGTCGCTGGACAAGACACCCGCCGAGATCGGGCGACCGCGCGCAGCGAGCAAGGCCGGCGCCGGCTTGAGCTTGATGCGCAGCCGACGTCCGACGATACGCATGCGGTCGAGCTGCTCCAGCAGATCCCAGACGCGACCGAGCGCCGGCCAGCTCGGCCCCGCTGACCGCACCAGATCGCAGTAGGCCTGTTCGTCGAGCACCGCCGGAAACAGGCAGCGCGAGCAGTGCGCCGCCGCCGAACAGCTCACGCAGCCGCGTCGGGTCTGCGCGGTCTCGGCCAGCTTGCGCTGTTTTTGCACCAGCTCGTCGACGCTGTCGTCGACGAGACCAATGGCGCCGCCATGCACACAGGGTCGCACCGTGCCGTCGAGGGACAAGATCGCGCCGGCAGCGCCCTGCGTGTCCACGAAGGACACACAGGTGCCTTTGCCGAGCCGACAGGCATCCAGCACCTCGGCGGGAATGGTGCCCGACAGCGACACCATGCCGCTATCGATCTGCGCCAACAATTGCCGCACGCGCAGCAGATCCTCGTCGCTGCGCAATACGGCCGTGGCCGGCTGGCGTAGCCTGGATGGCGGCCCCTCGAGCCCGAGCGTGAGCCGAGACAGCGGGACGAAGGTCGTGGTGCGAGGCTTTGACGGTCGCTCGATGGTCAGCTCGCCTGCGCGACGGCGCATCCGCACCAAGAATCGCTGCCGTGACACCAGCGGTCCCAGGTCCTCGTCGCTGGTCGCCACCGAAAACCAGTTGGCCTTGGTCGACGAGATGATCGGCGCGATATGGATGGTGCAGTCGGTGCGCGGCCGCAACAAGACTTCCACCGTCGACATGGGCGCATCGGGCGGCCCCTGCCATTCGAGAAACGTGGCCACCACCAGCTCGCCATCGGGCGCCAGCCGATCAGGCCCTTGGCGGAGCGCGTGGTGCCGGACCTGATCGCCAACGCGGGTGTAGTGCGGCGCGGTCAGAATGGCGTCGAAATACTCATCAGCGACGGGCTCGTACAGGTCGCCGCAGCGCAGATCGAGCGCCGGAAAGCCGTTGAGCCGGGCATTGAACTGGGTCAGATCGAGCGCGGTCTGGTACAGATCGGTGGCCACCACCTCGTGGCCGCGTACCGCCGCCTCGACGGCCACCACGCCGCTGCCAGTGCCGAGGTCGAGCAAGCGCCCCTTCGGCAAGCCTTCCAGCGCCTCCAGCAAGGCATCGGTCTCGGGCCAGTGATCCTGGTGGTATTCCTCGACGCCGAGCTCCATCACATAGAACCGTTCGCCAATCACCCGGATGCGATGCCGGCTCGACCACACGCCGGCCGCCTCCTTCTCGATGAGCTCGAAGTGCGACAAGATCACCGCCACGCTCTCGTCGACCGGAGCCGGCACATGGCGGTCGGTCAGCGAAAACAGCGACGCAAAAGGCTTGGGCGCCCGCTGCAACAAGAGCTGCAGCGTCTGCCGCAGCGCCAGGATGTCGTCGTCGCTGCCGTCGAGACGGAGCGTCACGCGGCCTTTTTTACTCCCATGCTGGCGCAAAGCTCAGGCAGGAAATTCTCGAAGTTGCCCACCTCTTCGACGTTGTGGGTCAGCCAGGCGCCTATTTTGTCGTCGTCGAACTTGAGCGGGATGAGCACGGCGTTGGCCAGCGCCCCGATGACGCCCGGCGCGCCGATGTGGGCGCGAGTGTGGTAGCGCGCGCCGCCTTCGACGTCGCGGAACGCGTGATCGACCTGAAACAATCGCAGGCCCGGCACTTCCAGGTGGAGGCCGATGCCGCCCGCATCCCAGCGATGCACGCCGAGCGCTTCTTTGAACACGAAGCGCGGGTCGCGACCGAATACCTCGTGCAGGTGAATCGTCGACCCGGGCGCGATCTTGCCGGCGTCGTCGCGCGTGCCCTCGACGCTGACGTGGTCGTATGGATGCCACAAGAGATAGACCGGGATCTTCTCGCCGCGAAAGACGAGCTCCTTGTCGAGGTGCTGGAACCACCACGCCAACATCGCCGCGCTGACGCCGTGGACCGTCTCGTGCTCGATCTCGATATCGATCCCACCGACGCTGTCACGCCGGACCGAGGTCTTGGCGGAGCGAAGGCGCTTCAAGGTCCATCCATATTCGCGGGGTTCGGGGAGGTCGAGCTTGGCCATGCCGACAGCCTAGTAGAAAGTCCGCGCAGTCGCTACTGTGCCGCATGCGCTGGCTGGCAATGTTCCTCACTCTGACGTGCGGTCGCGTTGCCGTTGCTGATGTGGTTCATCTCGAGTGCAAACGGGCGGCCGGCGAGTATCACGGCACCGTCCATGGCCGGGTCACGCTCGACCGTCTGTTTCTCGACGGCAGCCGGTCCGAGGACGAGCAGGTCAAAGAGGCGGTACGGCAGCAGATTCGCTATCTGTGGGGCTGGTATCGCAACGACGCAGCGACGCATGCCGGCGTGCAGATGGTGCTGTCGGCCGAGCCGATGCGTGTCGATTTCGACAAGCATGAGGGACGCTATGGGCGCGCGCTGTCGCTTGCTTACCCCACCAAGCAGGCGCGGCTGCAGATAGATGATCCCTACACCTTGCGAGCGGTGACGCGTGGCGAGACGCGCTGGGACGATCCGGCGCTGATTGCCGACTATACAGCGACGGTGACTGTGGCCGTTTGTGGTCGCGGAAAAGATCCTGGACGCGAGCTACAGGGGCCGGTGCCGCGGGATCCGTGGCTGGCGTACTGGCTGGTACCCGCCGAGCGACACCGGCCGATCACGTTCTTCGGCACCACGGAGGTCACCAACCCGTGTGCCGACGATGACTTCGCCGATCTGCCGCATCCGTTTTATCTCTGGTACGACTGGCTGCCGACCAGGCACGGGCTCGATTCGGCCGGCAAACCCTTTGATTGCCGTCGCTGGCTCACACCGCATGGCGACTTCGACACCGTGACCATGCACCTTCTACCCGTGCGCCAGACCGGTGGCCCGCCGTCGCTGTGGCCGGCTTCCGACCTCTCCGTCGTCGCTGACGCTTTTGGCGACGGGCCGGTGACGATGACGCTCATCTTCGGCATCCTCGATCACGACGCCAAGGATCCCAACGCCATCGATCTGGCCGGCTGGCAGGCCCGGCTCGACGGGGGAACGCTGGCCGCAAAGGTCAAAGCGGCGCGCTCTGTCTGGAGAGCATTGCCGCATCGAGAGCGCGGCACGGGCATGTTGCTGCAGTTTCTCGACGAGATCGGCGAGGTGGCCGCGGTAACCGGACACGACAGCGCCCTCGAAGCGGACCTCTTGCGCGTCACGGTGCGCGGCAAGCTGCGTCGCAGTGGCCGGCCGATGCGCCTGCAAATCTTTCTGGGCATGACCGACGTATTCGGGCCGAAGCCCCCGCATCACTGGGTCGCCTTGCGCCGCGGCCTCGTCGAGGATCAGGCCGTTTTCTACTGGGGCCACTCCGGCATCGGCGAGAACGTCCGGCTCGGCCAGATCGCCAAGAACCTCAAGCTCGACGAGAAAAAGCTCGCCGCCGACATCGGCAAGGGCCCGCTGCGCGTCGTGGCGTTTCAGAGCTGCTACTCGTACATGTATTTTGGCCAGGATTTCCAGGACCTGATCGGGCCCGATCCCAGGCGGCTCTTCGTCTTCACTGGCACGGCGCCGGTGAAGGTCGACCACGGGCCTTTGCCGTTGGTGGCCTTCGTCGACGATCTGTTGACCGACCGTCGCGCTCCGGCGCATCTGCGCTGGGTCGGTGACGACGAATTCTGGATTCTCAAGCAATAGGAGACCCATGCTCAATCAATCGGCGGTGGTGGCCTTCGTAGCGACGAAGAATCCGGACAAGGCGCGCAGTTTTTATGAAACCACGCTGGAATTGAAACTGGTCAGCGACGATCCCTATGCCCTGGTCTTCGACGCCCACGGCACCATGCTGCGCGTGCAAAAAGTGCAGGATCTGACGCCCACCGGCTACACCGCGCTTGGCTGGAACGTAAAAGACATCGCAGCGACGGCAACCTGGCTCGCCGATAAAGGCATTTTACTCGAAAGATATGCGTTTCTGGAGCATGACCCACAAGGCATCTGGAGCTCCCCCAGCGGCGCCAAAGTGGCCTGGTTCAAAGACCCTGACGGCAACACGCTGTCGCTGACCCAGCACTGATCCAGCGCCAAGTATTTCGGCGCGAAAGAACGAGTAGTCCGGCACGTAGGCTGCTCCTGTGATATTTCGGTGCCAGGAGGGCATTCGTATGAACATGGGAATCAAGATCGCGTTGTTGGGAATCGCCGCAGCGACGGCCGGCTGTCTCGGACACGCAGATGTCATGATCGACAACCCGATCGCCTCGGGCAAGCTCGACCAGCAGAACGAGATCATCCACCTCAACAATTACGGCGAGTCGAACCACGGCCTGCCCCCCGGCACGCTCGAGAGCCGCGCCAAGATGACCCAGCTCGACGCGCAGAAGGCGTGCTTCGCCGTCTCGCTGCACGGCCTGCAGAGCGACATGGATCTCCGTCGCCTGACCGCCATCTTGAAAGAGCCGAAGAACGGCAAGATCGAAGGCGCCACCATCTGGCCAAACCCTTTGACCATGCAGTCGTACCAGGGCCTCGTCGACGAGCGCATCCCGGCCGGCACCGAGACCGTCTGCACCTCGCGTGACGCCAACAACTACTGTCTGCGCTGGGAGACCCGCCCGGTCTACCGCTACATCAAGGTCCCCGGCACGGTAAACGTGTACGAGTCCACCGGTCGTCTGTGCTTCGAGCACCGCGGCCTCATCACCAACATCTCCGAGCGCGCCATTCTCGAGCTCTTCTACGTCGAGATGCAGGGCTGGATGCCGTTCAAGCACTCGACCGCGTTCCGCTGGGGCTTCTTCCCGCCCCCCGCTCCCGCCAAGAGCTAACGACCTAGCGCAGGCCTGAGCTCGCCAAGAGCTTGCCGAAGTAGTAGCGCGGAATGCCGTCGTGGCTGAGGCCACTGCGTTTCCACAGCAGCCCCTTCTTGAGACCCGCCTCCGACAGTGTGCTCGTGGTGCGGTCGTCCAACATCCCACTCGACGGTAGGTACGCGTCGCTCAGCCAGGTCTTGGCGCGGTCGGCCATGGCCTGGTTGGCGACGAGCGTTCCCGCTGTCTGCGAGTAGATGCTGGCGAATCGCCGTCCTGACTTGCCGTCGCTGAAGCTGCCGAGGTCCTGGGCGACCCAGGCGTCGTAGTCGTCGTATTCGTCGTACAGCGAATCCAACAAATAGAGCTCGCTGACGTCGACGCCGCCGTATTCGGCGATGGCGATGGCGGCATGGTGGCCGCCTGAATGTGTCGCGACGACGATGTGGCCAAGGTCGGCGCGCCCGAGCTTGCGACCGAGGCTGAGCTGGGCCAGGGTCTCGTCGAGGATGACGCCAAAACCGTCGTTGTCGGCGAGGCGTCCCGGCTGCGAGCTGGCCTGGTCGATGGTGGTCTCGGGCAGGATGAGGAGCGCGTTTTTCTTCGACGCTTCCAGCTGGGCGGCGAGGCTGTAAGCCTGGCGGGCAGGGCCCCCAGTGCGGCAGGGGCTGTTGCGCGTGCCGAGCACGTTATCGACGCAGTTATAGAAGCCGTGCAGAAAGACCACCACGTCGACGGGCGGTTTGGGGTCGAAGTGGGTGGGGACGTAGACGACCACGCCGGGTTTGCCGGCGGGGATGTCGAAGGCGGGATGGGCGATCTGCAGACGGTAGGTGCGGCCGGCGCCGGTGCTGTCGGCTTTGCCGTCGCTGACGCCGGTCAGGTCG